>Ga0075158_10002138_pt1 | contig 14548 bp, 12 predicted proteins | sample JI91814BDNA_FD_70968 | JGI IMG/M metagenome (GOLD analysis project Ga0075158, IMG submission 70968) | Wastewater effluent complex algal communities from Wisconsin, to seasonally profile nutrient transformation and Carbon sequestration -... | ecosystem: Engineered > WWTP > Effluent > Algae... | reverse complement strand
GGCCATGCGCCCGCGGCTCTCCAGCGTTCATCCTTGCGGAACCCCGCGTGCGTGCGCCCCGGCGGGGGTGTACGGGTGATCCCCCGGTACATCCCCTCGCCGCGTCCGCCCTGGCCGGAGGTCATGGCGGTCGCCGAGCGCGAGGCCTGGTATCCGCTGATCTACGACCGCACGGTCGAGCGCGACCGCGACGAGCTCGAGGAATTGCTGATCAGCGGCCAGGCGACCCACGTGTTCGACACGATCGCCGTGCAGATCGGCGACCTGATGAAGACCCGCAACCCCCAGCGCATGGTCTTCCCCCAGCCCGAGCTCGACGAGGCGGTCGAGAAGCACCTCGCCGGCCGCCCATTGAAGGATTACGGCCGCTGGATCTTCTTCCCGTGGTCGCGCCGGCTAGTCCACATGCTGCCGCCGGTCGAGTTCTTCGAGCTGCGCTCCGACCGCAACCGCCACAAGATCACCCGCGCCGAGCAGCTGCGCCTGGCCAAGCTGCGCATCGGCCTGGTCGGCCTCAGCGTCGGCAACGCGGTCGCCGTGACGCTCGCGCTCGAGGGCCTGTTCGGCGAGCTGCGCCTGGCCGACTTCGACGAGCTCGACCTGTCGAACATGAACCGCATCCGCTGCGCCGTGCACGACATCGGCGTCAACAAGGCGGTGATCTGCGCGCGCCAGATCTTCGAACAGAACCCCTACGCGAAGGTCGCCGTGTTCACCGACGGGTTCACCCGCGAGAACCTGACCCCGTTCATCGAGGAGGGCGGCCGTCTCAACGTGCTCATCGACGAGTGCGACAGCCTGTGGGCCAAGATGCGCATCCGCGAGGAGGCCCGCGCCCGCAAGATCCCCGTATTGATGGAGACCAGCGACCGCGGCCTCCTCGACATCGAGCGCTACGACCTCGAGCCCGATCGGCCGCTCCTCCACGGCCTGGTCGGCGGCCTCACGTCGGAGGAGGTCGACAAGATGCACCCGTCGATGCGCGTCGGCCTGGTCCTCCGCATCGTCGGCCAGGACACCATGTCGCCGCGCGCCGCCGCCTCGATCCTCGAGCTCGGCCGGTCGGTCCGCGCGTTCTCCCAGCTCGGCTCCGACGTGACCCTCGGCGGCGCGACGACCTCGATCGCGGTGCGCCGCCTCGGCCTCGACCAGCCGCTCGCCTCGGGCCGCGTGTACATCGACATCAGCAAGATGCTGGGCGACGTGAAGCCCCCGACGGTCACCAGCGACGTCGGCGACCGCGCCCAGGACCGCGAGCACGCGTTCATCCGCGAGGTGGTCGGCGCGGGGATCCTCGCGCCCTCGATGGGCAACTCGCAGCCGTGGCGGTTCGTGTACGAGCAAGGGGCGCTGCAGGTCCAGTCGTCGGCGCACGGCCAGCCGCTGGCCGAGGTCGACCGCCCGTGGGCGTGGGTGGCGATCGGCTGCGCCCTCGAGAACATGCGGCTGGCCGCCCAGTCCCGCGGCCGCGGCATGGACATCGAGCTGTTCAACCAGCCGAAGCAGCCCGAACACGTCGCGTCGCTGAAGTTCCCGCCGCTGGCGAACCCGCCGGAGCAGGACCCACTGTTCGACCAGATCTCCCGGCGCGTCACCAACCGCAAGTCGGGCACGCGCACCCACCTGAGCTCGATGCACGTGCAGGTGCTCATGGAGGCCGCTCGCTCGCGCGACGCCAAGCTGCAGTTCTGCACCGACCCCGCCGCGCTCGACGAGCTGGCGGTCGTGCTCGGCGAGGCGGATCGCCGGTTTTGCCTGTCGCCCGGCCTCCACGCCAACTTCTTCCGCGAGTACCGCTGGACCCCCGAGGAGGTCCGTCGCGGCGACGGCATCGACGTCAACGCGCTCGAGCTGTCGCCGATGGACCTCGCGGTCCTGCAGATCTCCCGGTCCCCCGACGTCGCCCAGGTCCTGCGGCTCACCGACGGCGGCGAGGCCATCGCCGGACGCGCCATCGGGGCCATCCGCTCGGCCGCCGCCGTCGCGTACCTCACCATGCCCGGCCAGAGCTCGACCACCTGGGTCCGCGGCGGCCGGGCGCTCCAGCAGGTCTGGCTGACCGCCACCGCCCTCGGCCTCGCCGTATTGCCCTGCAACAACCTCCTGCGCCTGCTCGGACGGGTCGAGCGGTTCAACGGCGAGGGCCTCAAGGCCAACGAGATCACCGCCGTCATGGACCTGCGCGACCGCCTCGGCCGCTTCTTCGTCAGCTCGCTCGGCGACGTCGACATCGCCGTCATCCGCCTGTCCCACGCGGACCCACCGACCGAACGCAGCCGACGGCTCCCCCTCGACTCCGTATTGAGTATCCCCGGCACCCACAGCTGAATAGTCGGATCACAGAAAATAGTGTGATTCAGACTACGATTATTTCAGTAGGTGACCACAATCCGGTAAAACGGCGTTATGTGTGATCGTCGAGCCCCGCCGTCTCGATGAGTCACGGATGTTCATGGTACAACCTGGAACGATGCAGCGATCGATGGCCTATGCGCGCTGCGGTCACGCCCATGTGGTGCTGGTGCACGGGCCTGACGCCCCCAGCGACGCCGAGATGCACGCGTACGTGCAAGACCTCGAGCGCTGGTTGCCCGAGCTCGTTGGAATCCTGGTGGTCACCCTGGGGGGCGGCCCGAGCGGCCGCCAGCGCCGCGAAGGTAACGCGATGCTGGCCCGCAACGGCCGCAAAGGGCTACGCGTGGCCGTCGTCTCGGACAGCCTGCTGGCCCGTGGCATCGTCAACGCTCTGAACCTGTTCAACCCCGGTATTCGCAGCTTCCGCCCCGATGCGATGACCGCAGCGCACGCCCACATCGGCGCCGCGTTCGACGGCCCGGCCATGAACTACGAGGTCGACCGCCTTCGTCAGCGCCTGCGTGGCTGATGGGTCCGCTCCTTCTGTAGTGGAGCGTCGTCCTGCGTGAGCTTGCACGCGTCGCAATATTTTCTTAAGAACCCACGAGTCACCTGCGACCTGCCCTGACATGGCCGACGGTGTTGGCCGGTAGCTCTGGGCAAAAATCAGGCAAATTGCCTTATAGCCGCGTGAGACGTTGGTCTGGCGCTGATTTAGCGGTCATCGTCCCAGTGATCCGTTGACCTGTCCAGATACGCTGATTGATCAGACGATAATTGAAATTACACAAAAGACAGACTGGGCACACCTCAACTCCATGTTCTTGCTGATACACGCTCCTCGAATCCTCCGCATCCGCCGAGGATGAGTATGACGGAGAGCGTACCTTCATCTGTTGCGATTTCGAGCGTACGTGATACAAAGGACTTCAGACATGCTCACCATCCGCGTCATCAACCCGGACGAGGACCGTAAGGTCGTCAAGGCTTTCATGGCATGTCAATCGCGGACATACGCCGAATTCGGCACAGAGAAGGCCAGCCGAGACGTCACCAGCGACGAGATCGACGAGGGTGACGTCTATTTCGTGGTCGCCGAGGAGAAACACACCGAGGCGCTCGTCGGCGGCCTCCGCTTTCATCTGCGCCGCACCGGCAGCAAGAAGCTGCTGATCGAGACGCTCATGGAGACCGACCCGCGGCTCCAAGCCTACAGCATTCTCCAGGAGAACATCGAACGCTGGGCCGCCCGCGGCCTCGCCGAAATCAGCGGACTTTGGGCAGAGAGCGACTGGCGTGGCACCGGCCTCAGCGCCGCGATGGTCAGCGCAGCCCTCGCCGCGATGCCGCTGTTCGGCGTGCGCCGCTCGATAGCCTTCACCCATCACCACGTGCTCAAGACGTGGCGACCGCTCGGCTGGCGCGAGGACTCCGAGGTCCGCAGTATCCCGTACCCCGACCCCCGCTACGAGTCCAGCATCATCTGGAACAACCCCCCGCACCTCAACGACGCGGAAGATACGGCTCGTCGCCAGATCTTCCACATGCGGGATACGCTCAAGCGGGGCGCCAGAATCAACTGGCCGCCGAAGAACAACCCGCGCTCCCTACAACTGGTCGAGGCCCATCGCGCCTGATGAGGACATCCGAGTCCTGACCCGCTTCACGTGCCTCCGCTCCGGTCAACTCAGGTCGGCAACGCGAGCTTCTGACGGAGACCCGTGAGCTCCTTCGTCAGGCTCTCGTGCTCATCCTTCGGCACGCCGAGATAATCGAGCGCCGCAGGGATCTGGATCGTACTAAACGCTTTGATGTTGGGCGTGAACCAGCTCAGCGCCGTCACGATCCCGCGTGCGATGCTGCTGAGCGTGACCACCGCGGTCTTTCCAGTGAGACGCTCGCGAGTGAGCACAGTCTCGAGCTGCCCGCGCTGCATCGAATTGGGGCCGCCACCCTCCGAGACGACGAGAATTCCGCGGATATCCTTGACCCAACCACCCGCCGCGACGCAGTACGCCTCCCACTCCTCCGCGGTGGGTGCCTCCTTCGTATGAACAAGGATGATGATCTGCCGCTTCCAGAAAGCGTAGGCGAGCGTGCGCTTCATAACCGTCCGCGGAGAAGAGCAACCCTACCACACCGCTACCGCGCAGATCCACCGTCCCCAGGTGCGCCAAAGGCGCTGGAGAACTCAAAAGGCGCCGGATCGAGCCGTGCCCGGACCAGACAGAAAATTTAATGCGGATGCAAGCTGTTCGGATGACCAGATCTCCACGCACGTCAGTCTGCTTATGAGGACTGTATCATCCATCACCATCGATTGATCATATTCGCTCGATGGCGGTCGGCTCCGAATACATTGCGTTGAATCTGTTGGCGAGCTTGGTTATAAGATTGGCCATATCTCCACTTCAGCCGTCTCTGAGTAGGTGGAGTCGGGTGCATGATCGCGCGACATGAACCGCGCAGGGTGAGGGAAGAATGGCTGATATGCGCGGTAATTTCAGGGCAGTCCTGGACGAGCTCTCCGTGCTGTGCGTGACCCACCACCACGGCGGTGAAATGTGGCGACCACGCATGTTCAGGGCTGCGGACGTGGACGAGGCGCAGGGCCTGGTCGACCTCCTGCGCAACAGCGGCGAGATCGTGGTCTACGACACGCTCGGGGCGCAATTGCGGGAGCTGGTGGAGACGCGCCGCCCAGGCGTCCCGCTCGATCGGCGCGAGATGACCCGCCTGATCGAGGCGGAGCTGGCGGGCGTCGCGCCCATCCAATACGGAGTGTGGGTATACTATCCGTGGTCGCGGCGCCTGGTCCATATGCTCGATCGCGCCGAGTTCATCGAGCTGCGGACGAATCGCAACCGCTACAAGATCACCGCGGAGGAGCAGCAGATCCTGATGACCAAGAAGGTCGGGATCGTCGGATTGTCGGTCGGACAAACCGTGGCCCTGACGATGGCGATGGAGCGCAGCCTCGGTGAGATTCGCCTGGCCGACTTCGATACCCTCGGGCTGTCGAATCTCAACCGATTGCGCGCCGGTCTGCACAATCTCGGCGTCCCCAAAGTTTACCTGACGGCACGTGAGATCGCGGAGATCGACCCGTTTATCACCGTCAAATGTTACCCCGATGGGATCGCCCAAGACACGATCGACGACTTCCTGCTGTCGGGCGGTCGCCTCGATCTGCTGCTCGACGAGTGCGACAGCCTCGACATCAAGGTCTGGCTGCGCCACCACGCGCGCAACCTGAAGATCCCCGTGCTGATGGAGACGAACGACCGCTGCCTCGTCGACGTCGAGCGCTTCGACCTCGAGCCCAACCGGCCGATCTTCCACGGCCTCGTCGGCGACCTCCACCCCGAGCAGCTCGGCGGGCTGGGCAACAACGACAAGGTGCCCTACGTCCTCCAGATCATCGGCGAGCCGACGATCTCCGACCGCGCCCGGGCGTCGATGATGGAGGTCGGCAACAGCATCAAGACGTGGCCGCAGCTCGCCTCGTCGGTGATGATGGGCGGCGGCATCGCGGCCGACGTGGCCCGCCGCATGAACCTCGGCTACCTCCGCGACTCGGGCCGCTTCTGGGTGGACATCGAACAGCTGATCCCCAACGTCGCGGCGCCGGAGCCCCAGCGGCTGCGCCCGAGCCCGCCGCCGTCGCTCGAGCACGACGGCATGCTGGCCCTCGCCGTCCAGGTCCCACCGCCCGCCACGCCGACGGTCGTGCTGAGCCCGGCGCAGCGGACCGCGCTGCTCGAGGCGGCGATCCTCGCGCCGTCCGGCGGCAACTGTCAGCCGTGGCGATGGTTGGCCGACGGAGCGCGGCTCCACCTGTTCCACGACCGCCTGCGGTCGACGTCGCTGGCGGACTTCGCCAGCAACGGGGCGATGGTCGCGCTCGGCGCGGCGACCGAGAACCTCGTGCTCGCGGCCCACGCCGAGGGCCTCGAGGTGGTCAGCGAGCTGTTCCCGCTGGGTGAGGGCAGCGACCTGGTCGCCAGCTTCGCGTTCCACCACGAGCCGACGCCGCTGTGCGAGCCGCACTGGCGCGACAAGCTCGCCGCGCACATCGGCCAGCGCCACACCAACCGCAAGTCGCAGCGCCAGCGCATCGACCCCGAGATCCTCGCGGAGCTCACCTCGGCGGTCCGCTCGGTCGGCGCCGACGTGCAGTTCCTCGAGGAGGACGCCGAGCTCGCGGGCCTCGGGCGCATCGTCGGCAGCGCCGACCGCGTGCGCCTGTTCAACGAGGACTACAACCGCGAGATGATGTCGGAGCTGCGCTGGACCCCCGAGGAGGCCGCCGCGACCCGCGACGGCATCGCCCTCGAGCAGCTCGAGCTGAGCCGCATCGACCGCGCCGGCGTGCAGATGTGCCGATCGGTGTCGACGCTCCGCTACCTGCGCGCGTGGGGCGTCGGCCAGGGCGTGGTCAAGCCGGGCATGCAGGCGATCATGAGCTCCGGGGCCGTCGGGCTGATCACCATGCCGCGGGTCAGTCAGCGCGACTTCTTCGTCGGCGGCCGCGCCGTCGAACGGATGTGGCTGACCGCCCAGTCGCACAAGCTGGCGCTCCAGCCGGTGACGATCGTCTGCTACATGTTCGCCCGGGTGTTCCGCGGCGGCGGCGAGGGGCTCGACGCGGCGTCGATCGAGGAGCTGACGCGCCTGCGGGCGCCGTACCGTCGGCTGTTCACCGTCGACAACGACACCGCGGAGGTCTTGCTGTTCCGGATGTCGCGCGCCGAGGCGACCGAGGCGCGGTCGTACCGGCGCGGCCTCGACGAGGTGCTGGTGGTCGCCTGACCGGCGCTCACTCGAACAGCGCGAGCGGGAACCGGTAGATCTTGAACGGCAGATCCGGCGGCTGGCGCAGGTGGAACACCCGCAGCACGTCGCTCTTGATCACGTAGAGCTCGCCGTCGGCGACCGTCGCGGTCGTCAGGCCGGGCTCCGGCGCGAGCGCCTGCTTGACCACGCCGTCGCTGTAATCCGCGGCGGTGAAGGTGACCTGCTGGACGCCGCCGTGGTGGACCACGTAGAGGCGGTCCTTGATGAACAGCAGGCCGTCCGCGCCGGTGAAGTTCGGGTCGTTCTCGACGGTGAACGGGTCGCCCGACAGCGTGACCTCGCGGACGCGCTCCGGCGAATGACGCGGGACCACGAACAGCTTCGACGGCGAGCTGAAGCCGCCGATGATGTAGTTGCCGTCCGGCGTGACGGCGATGCCGTTGAGGCCCATCCGGCCCATGGAGGCGGCCATCCGGTCGTCGCGCACGAACTCGGCGGAGCGCTCGGCCTGCGCGTCGACGCGGTAGATGACCGGCTGGAACGAGTCGGTGACATAGGCGACGCCGTCGGCGTCGAGGCACACGTCGTTGCAGATGCCGCCACGCGCCAGCATGAAGGTGTGGCGCAGCTCGCCGCTGTCGGCGTCCAGCACGATCACGCCGCCCTGGGCGGTCCGCATGTCCGAGGCGCACACCCATAACAGGCGCCGCTGCTCGTCGACCTTGGCCCCGCTGAACTGGTTGAGCTCGGTCGTCGCGGTGAAGAACACCGTCTCCTCGCCGGTCGCCGCGTCGATCCGGGTGATCTGACCGCCGTTGAGGGCGGTGGCGAAGAAGCGACGCCGCTTCGAATCGAAGGCGACGCCCTCCGGGAGAGACATCGGACTACCTAGCGTGTAGACATCGCGGATCTCTGACATGGTGCTCCCCCGGCGACCACGCATCACGCGTAGAAGTCGCCCCCGATCGAGCTCCATCATCGAGCGTTTGCCCAGAGGGGTCAAGCGTCGCAAGGGCGCGCGTGCGCACCTATTCGCGTAGAGCTCGCAACGGCCTGTCAGGGCGAGCAGAGGGTGCACGCCTCGGCGGCGATGCGACAGTCCTCGTCGGCGCGGCGGCAGACCTCGGCGTAGCGTGCGTCACCCTGGTGACGCGCCGCGAGGTCGCAGATCTTCCCCTCGAGTTCGCAGGTCGAATCGGCGAGGTCGCACAGCTCGGCGCACCGTCCGCGGCTGTCCTCTTTGTCGGCGTCCTGTTTGGCCTCGGGGGCGTCCCCGGGGCGGACGCCGGCGTCACGGCGCGGCGCGGGGCTGGGCGCCGGCGGCGACGCAGACGTCGTCCCGGCGCCGGCCGACGGCGACTTGGCCGCGCGCTTCTTGTCCTTCTCGGCCTCCTTCTGCGGTCGCCTCGACTGCGCGCTCGCCTGGTCCTCGTCGGCGTAGGAGCGCGACGGAGTGGTCGGCTTCGAGGTCGTCGCCGGTGCGGCTGGCGGCGGCGGGGCGAACCGTCCCGGGGCCTCGGCCGACGGCGCCGCACCGTCGCGGGTCGCGACCATCACGCCCATGGCGCGCAGGCGGGCCTCGTTGCTCGCGAGCTGCTGCTCGTACGCCTCGAGGCTGGCCTCGAGGTCGGCGAGGTCGTCGTCGACGGCGGGCATGACGCCCGCGGCGGGCGACGACTTGGCGGCGTCGGCGGTCTGCGGGCGCGGCTCGTGCGTCATGTCGGTCGAGGCGCACGCCGACGCGAGCAGCAGGAGCAGCAGCGGCTTATGTGTCGGAGCAGCCATGGCAAGCCTCGGTGGAGAGTCGGCAATCCGCGGTGGCGCGGTCACAGGCGGCCTGATACCGCGGATCTTCGCGGTGACGCGGGACGAGTCCGCAGATCTGGTCCTGGAGGCCGCAGATCGCCGCGGAGATCTCGCACACCTGCGAACAACGCCCGCCCTCGGCCTTGGTCTTTTCGGTCCTGGCGATCCCCGCGTCGGACGTCGCGTCGGCGCCAGCGCTGGTCGGCCCGGACTCGGGCGGCGACGCGGACGGAGCGACCGGCTCCGGGCTCTGCGCCTCGCCGACGGCCTTCTTGGCCCGCGGGTCGCTCTCCTCCTCGGCCACCGCGACGGCGACGCCGGTGGCCCGCAGCTGGGCCTCGCGGGCGGTGAGCTGCTGCTCGAGCGCGGCGAGGTCGTCCTGCCCGACGGACGCGGGCGCGGCGAACTCGCGGTCCCGCGCCTGCTTCGCGCAGCCGGACAGCAGCATGGCCAGAAGGACATGTCCGATGCGCCATGTCCCTGGCGACCTGGCCGAACGGACAGGGTATGCCTGGCCGCGGCGGGTCACTGGCCGGCTCCGGCGAGGGCCCGCTGCAGCAGGCCGCGGTTCATGGTCAGCGCCTCGTCGTAGGCGGTCAGGGCGGCGTCGTCGTCGCCCTTCTTCTCGGCGACCTCGCCGCGGAGGGCGACCAAACGGGCGGTGAACGCGTTGACGCCGAGCGACTTGTAGTCGTCGCCGAGGCCCTCGCGCACGAGCTCGCCGAGCTGCTCGGGCGTGCGTGCGTCGACGGTCGGGTGGTCGAGGCGCAGACGGACGAGCCTACCGTAGGCGTCGTGGCGCAGCTGGTCGGCGGCCTCGCCGGCGGTCTGGCGGCCCGGCCAGTCGATCTTCCGCAGGCCCTCGAGCGCCGCGATGGCGCCGGGGTAGTCCTTCTGTGACAGCAGGAGGTCGACGCGCTTGTGCTCGACCTCGAGGGTCTGGGCGAGCGCGACCAGCACCTCGGGCTGCGGCGGCGGGGCGATGCGCCCGGCCTGCGCGAGGCTGACGAGCATGATGCCCGCGCCCAGCACGAGGCCGGCGATCATCGACGTCCACGAGACTCGGCGTGACTTGCTGGACTTGCTGAGCGTGCTGGTGGTCATGGCGTGCCTCCGGTGGCCAGCGACAGCAGCTCGCCGCGCAGGGTCCCGCGGTCCTGATCGACGCGCGTATCGAGGTCCTCGCGGGCCGCGAGCTCGAGCTGCTTGAACTGCTGGGCCAGCGCGCGGGCCGGGCTGGCCTGGGTCGCGGCGGCCATCTGCGGCGCTGTCTGCGGGTCGTCGCCGCGGAGCACGACGACCAGCAGCGCGGCGGTCGCCGCGGCCGGCACGACGCCCCACAACCACCTGCGGCGCCACCACGCGACCGGCGTGATCGCCGGGGAGATCTGCTCGCTCCACAGGCGGTCCAGGTCCGGCGCGGCCTCCGGCGCACGGGCGTGGCGCAGCAGGTGGATGACCGCGAGCTCGGCCTCCACCGAGCCCGCGCCGCCGTCCTCGGACTGACCGGCGCGCAGCGCGTCCTCCCACTCGGGGCGGAGCACGGAGCCGGCTCGCTCGTCGACGGGTTCACGGGTGTGGTTGGCGCTCGGTGACATGGTGACCCCCAGTGGGCAGGTTCGCGGCCTGAACGGAGGTCAGGTCGCTCGGCTTACAAGGTTGCGGTGAATCCATCGGCGAGGGTCGTGACGGCTGCCATGTCATAGTTCGGCTCCGACCATCAGCCCCTGCTTCTCACAGGCGGCGCGAAAGCTCTTGCAGGCGCGAAACAGCAAGACGTCGAGGGTCCCGATCTTCACGTCGAGCGCCGCGGCGCACTCCTCGCGGCTGCGGTCCTCCAGCAGCCGCAGCCGCAGCACCTGCGCATAACGCGGGTTGAGCTCGCCGAGCACGGCCTCGATGCGGACGCGCAGGGCGCCGCGCTGGAGCTCCTCCTCGGCCGGGTTCTTCGGCTCGGACGAGCCGGCCGTGCCGAGGTGCTCCTCGAACGCCCCGCGTAGCCGCTGGCGCCGGCCCGAGGCCCGGAGCAGGTCGCGGGCCTTGTTCTTGGCCAGCGTCTTGAGCCACGGGTACAGGCCGCCCTCGTGCCACGTGAACGTCGAGAGGTGGCGGTACGCGGCCAGGAACGTCTCGCGCAGGCAGTCGTGCGCGTCGTCGCGGTCGCCGAGCATCGGCACCAGCACGTACGAGAACAGCGTCGGGGCGTAGGCGCGGTACAGCTGCTCGAACGACTTGCGGTCGCCGGCCGCCGCCCTGGCGACCACGGCCTGTTCGTCGGGCATCGGTTCGCGGCGACCCACGGGCCCGGAGGGTATCGCGCTTCGCGGGGCTTCGTCTGCGGTATAAGCCGGCCGCGTGCCCCGGCTGGACCTCCTCATCGCCCACAACCTCGGCCTGTCGCGGGGGGTCGTGACCCGCCTCTGTCGGTCCCGGCGGGTGACCACGCCGGACGGGGCTGCGCTGACCGACCCGGGCCTGCAGGTCGCGCCGTCGGAGCTGCCGCGGGTCGTCGTCGTCGACGAGCGCGCTTGCACGCTGCACGTCCGCTCCCACGTGCTGCAGCACAAGCCGGTCGGGGTCGTGACCGCGCTGCGGGACGACCGTCACGCGACCGCCTACGAGCTGCTGCGCGAGGCCCCGCTGTACCGCGACCTGCGGGCGGTCGGGCGCCTCGACCTCGAGACGTCGGGGCTGCTGCTGTGGACCACCGAGGGCACGCTGCTGCACAAGATCACCCACCCGCGCTACGCGGTGCCGCGGGTCTACCAGGCGGCGCTGTCGGGCCCGTGGCGGGCGCCGCCGGACGGGTTCGAGCTCGAGGACGGCCATCGCCCGGAGATCGTCGAATTGCGGCCGCTGCTGCCCGCGGAGGTCCACCCCGGCCTGCACGTGCCGGACGGGTCGGCGCTGGCGACGATCACGATCACCGGCGGCAAGTTCCACGAGGTCCGGCGGATCTTCACGGCGCTCGGCGCCGAGGTGCTCGGGCTGTGCCGCGTCGCCTACGGGCCGCTCACGCTGCCACACGACCTGCCCGCCGGGCAGCACCTCGCCGTCGACCTCCACGCGGTGTTCGCCGGCCTGCACCCGCGCCCGAAGAGTGAAGCGCTTGCCGCCGACGTCGAGGAGTGACCTGTCCCCGGGGACAGCCACGCTGCGGGTCGCCCACCGGGTCGCCTGCAGCGAGGCCGAGGGCCCGCACCGCCGCTACGCGCTGTGGGTCCAGGGCTGCTCGCTGCGCTGCCCGGGCTGCTGCAACCCCGAGCTGTTCGCGGCGGAGGGCGGGACCGTGCTCACCGTCGACGCGCTGCTGGCGGACATCCTCGCCGCGCAGGTCGAGGGCGTGACGTTCCTCGGCGGCGAGCCGCTCGAGCAGATCGCCGGGGTCACCGCGCTCGCCGATCAGGTCCGCGCCGCCGGGCTCGGGGTGCTCGTGTTCTCCGGTTACACGCTCGCTGAAATAGTCGCGCTGCCCGGCGGACCGGCGCTGCTGGCGGTCGTCGACACGCTGGTCGACGGGCGGTTCGTCGCCGCCGCGCGCGAGCCGCTGGACGGGCGCCGCGTCGTCGGTTCGCGCAACCAGAGCCTCGTGCATCGCACGCCGCGCTACGCCGACCCGGCGCTGTGGCAGGGTCCGCCGCGGGTCGAACTGCAGGTCGGACCCGACGGCGAGCTCGGCGTGCATGGCGACCCGGACCTCGCCCGCAGGCTGGCGCGCGCATCCATTCTGCTGGGTCCCGGCGTTCAGGCGCGGCCTTGAAACCCCATGGGACTGTGTTATACGCTGAATCCGCATTCACTTTGATGAAGGGCGCTCGTCGCCCCGGAGCCCGTCCATGGCCACGCAAGCGCGTCACGACAATCATTTCTCTCGCCCCGAAGACGTCGAGGAGTTCATCTCAGTGCTCGAGCGGTTCGAGCGCGGCGAGCTGTCCTCGGAGGAGTTCCGCCAGTTCCGGCTGACGCGCGGCGTGTACGGCCAGCGGCAGACCGACGTGAACATGCTGCGGACCAAGTTCCCCGGCGGCATCATGAGCGCGGCCCAGCTGCGGGCCAGCGCCGGCATCGCCCGCGAGTACACGCGCTTCGGCATCGGCCACGTGACGACCCGCCAGAACCTGCAGTTCCACTTCGTCAAGCTCGAGAACATGCCGGGCGCGATGGCCAAGCTCGACGCGGCCGGCTCGACGACGATCGAGGCGTGCGGCAACACGGTCCGCAACATCACGGGCTGTCCGTACGCCGGGGTCAGCCCGACGGAGGCGTTCGACGTGACGCCGTACACCCACGCGATCACGCGGATGTGCCTGCGCGCGCCGTGGGCCAACGACCTCCCGCGCAAGTTCAAGATGGCGGTCGAGGGCTGCAGCCACGAGGACCACGCGCAGACGGCGATCAACGACGTCGGCCTGCGCGCGAAGATCCAGGACGGCGTCCGCGGCTTCGAGATGTTCGTCGCCGGCGGCCTCAGCACCAGCCCGCGCCCGGGCTACCGCCTGCACGCGTTCATCCCGGTCGAGGAGGTGCTGGCCCGCGTCGAGGCGACGATCAAGCTGTTCGGGCGGCTCGGCAACCGCAAGAACCGGGCCCGCGCCCGCCTCAAGTACGTGATGAAGACGCTCGGCGAGGAGGGCTTCGTCGCCGCGTACAACGAGGAGATCGCGGCGATCGTCGCCGAGGGTCGGCTCGTCCAGCCGATCGCGCTGCCGCCCGAGGAGACCGCCCCCGACGCCGATCCGCGCGCGCTCGCCGGCCCGCGCGTGGCCGACGACGACGCGACCTACAAGGCGTGGCTGCGCACCGTCGACCCGCAGAAGCAGCCCGGCTTCGCCGCTGTCACGATTAAACTCGACCGCGGCGACGTGACCGCGGCGCAGTTCGACCAGCTCGCCGAGCTCGTCGAGGTGTTCTCCGACGGCACGCTGCGCACCGCGAACAACCAGAACCTGATCCTCCGGTGGGTCCGCAGCGACGCGCTGCCCCACCTGTTCGCCCGCCTGCAGGAGATCGGGCTGGCCGAGCTCGGGTCGAACACGATCGTCGACGTCGTCAGCTGCCCCGGCGCCGACAGCTGCAACCTCGCGGTGACCCACAGCATGAGCCTCGCCAAGCACCTCACCCGGTACCTGAAGAACCCGGGCAAGTCGGCCGACAGCGTCGAGCTCGCGCGCACCGCCGATATTAAAATCTCGGGCTGCCCGAACTCGTGCGGGCAGCACCACGTCGCGGCGATCGGGTTCCACGGGACCGTGCGCCACGCCGGTGACGGCAGGCAGATCCCCGAGTACCAGCTGCACCTCGGCGGCGGGTTCAATGAGGACGGCGTCGAGTTCGGCCGCCACATCGTCAAGATCCCGGCGCAGCGGGCCGGGGACGCGTTGCTGGCCTTGCTCGACCTCTACCGCGACGAGCGCGAGGACGGCGAGGACGCGCGCAGCTTCTTCCGCCGCGTGACCAAGGAAGAGGTCACCGCGGCCCTCGCACCGCACCTCATCGGCATGAACTTCGACGGCCTGCGCGAGCAGGACCTGTTCGACCTCGACCACACCGACCGCTTCGACGTGGCGATCGGTCGTGGCGAGTGCGCGGC
>Ga0075158_10002126_pt1 | contig 14597 bp, 16 predicted proteins | sample JI91814BDNA_FD_70968 | JGI IMG/M metagenome (GOLD analysis project Ga0075158, IMG submission 70968) | Wastewater effluent complex algal communities from Wisconsin, to seasonally profile nutrient transformation and Carbon sequestration -... | ecosystem: Engineered > WWTP > Effluent > Algae... | reverse complement strand
CTTCTCCATGGTTTCTGAACCCGATGGGGACCAGGTGTTGGGCGGCAGTTTCACCACCTACAACGGTTCCACGGTCGGTCGTTTGGCCCGCTTGGGGCGTACCGGCTCGTTGGATGCTTCGTTCAATACGAACATCGGCATCGGAGCGAATTCCCAAGTGACCGCGCTGGCACTCGACGCCTCAGGACGGATCTTCGTGGGTGGCTCGTTCTCACTGTTCAATGGCGTGGCGCGATCGCGTTTCGTGTGCCTGAACAGTGACGGAACGGTGGATGGCACATTCTCCATGGGCTCGGGATTCGGTGGCGGCAATGTCAATGCGATCGCAGTGGACGGATCCGGCAGGATCCACGTCGCGGGCACGTTCACCAGCTACAACGGGACATCGGTCGGTCGCGTGGTGCGCCTGTTACCGGATGGTACGTTGGACGCGACCTACGATACCGGTACCGGGGCCAACAATGAACTCTACGCGTGCGACCTGGATGATGCCGGGCGCTTGGTCATCGCGGGTCTCTTCACATCGGTTGATGGCGTGTCACGTCGCGGTATCGCCCGGTTGAACACCGATGGTTCGGTGGATACGGGTTTCGCGCCGGGCGCTGGCATGAATGGAGCGGTATTCTGTGTGAACCATCAACGGGATGGGAAGATGCTTCTCGGTGGGTTGTTCACTGCTTACAACGGTTCTGTTCCCGCACCTCGCATCGCGCGATTGAATAGTGATGGATCGTTCGATGGAAGCTTCACACCAGGGTCGGGCTTCAATAGTTGGGTCTACACCATCGTCCTGCAAGGGGATGGAAGGATCCTTGCCGGTGGGGACTTCACCTCGTTCAATGGCAATGCACGTGGCCGCATGGTGCGTTTGAACACCGATGGCACTCTGGATACCGGGTTCAGCACGGGGACCACTTTCAACAATTGGGTGTACGCCATGACCTGGCAACCGGAGGGCAAGGTCACCGTTGCAGGGGGATTCACCGCTTTCAATGGTGTGGGTCGTAATCGTATCGTACGGCTCCTATCGGGCTGTGATGAGAACATCACCCTCTACATCCGTACGGACGCCTTCGGGTCCCAGACCAGCTGGGAACTGTTGGGCGAAGGGTTCACCTACCCGATCTGTTCCGGGTCGGGCTACGCGAGCGATTCCGACATCGAAGTGAGTTGCTGTGTGCCGCGAGGATGCATGCGTTTCCGCTTGATGGATAGCGCAGGGGACGGCTTCATTTCCGGTGGCTATGTGCTGCGTGATGGCGCTGGTGAACGGATCATTGACAATGCCTACGGGGGAAGTTTTGGTTCCGAAAGCAGCATCGCGGGCAATGCTTCGTTCTGCCTGCCCATGGGTACGGACAAGCTCGTGTACACGTCCTGCGACAAATTGGATTGGCTTCCTGCCCATTTCGTCGTTGCTGCACCGAACGCTGCGGTATCTGCACAGTGGGGTGTGGGCGACCAAACGAATGATGGCTATGAGTTCTGGTTCTACGACCCGAGTGGCAGTTATTCCCAACGCCGATTCAGGAGCCATGCGACCGAAGGAGGATACGGGTCGGGTGCTACCCGTGCGTGCTATCAACGCCTCAGTTGGTCACCCAGCGTTCCAGCTATTCCTGAAGGGTTGCTGCTTAACGTACGTGTCCGTGGCCGGGTCAACGGGTTGAACAACGAGTGGGGACCGGCTTGCCGATTGAAGGTGGATCCCATCGCAGCTGCTTGCCCTACATCCAAGTTGATGGACATCCCAGGCAACCCGTTCTTCTCCTGTGGGGTTACCCGCACGCGCGACCAACAGGTCACGGCTCGGCCGGTGAATGGGGCCAACAAGTACCAGTTCGAATTCGCAAATAGCGCGGATGGCTATGTCCGGGTCGTAAGCTCCACGAACTACTTCCGCGCATTGAATTGGACCACGGATCCACTCATCCCCGGACGTACCTACAATGTGCGTGTGCGTATCAGCCGCAACGGTGGGACATCCTGGTGTCCCTACGGGGAGACCTGCACGGTGACCATCGCTCCACCGCCTCCGGCATCCCTGGTCCAGGAGGGTGCATCGCCGACCGAACTGCTCGACAAGGAGTTCGGGATCCAGCTCTACCCGAATCCATCCGCTGGCGATCGGGTCGAGGTGCTGTTGACCCATGTCGAGGTGCTCGATGCTCCTGCACAGGTCATGGTGCTCGACCTTTCGGGAAAGCTGGTCCATCAAGAGCAACTCATCCTCACGGAAGGTCAGGTGACCACCACGCTCGGCTTGGAGCGGCGCCTTGCGCAAGGTCAATACCTGGTTCGTGTGGCGTCGGGCGATCATAGCGCAGTGCAACGGTTGGTGGTGACCCACTGATCCAACTTTACAAGGGTCTTGGAAGGACCGTACGGAGATCACCATCTTCGTACGGTCCTTCATCCATCCTGGATCCCACATGACCGTTGACCCGCTCTTGACCCGATGCCCATGGTGCTTGAAGGACGACCGCTACAAGCACTACCACGACACCGTATGGGGAATACCGGAGCATGACGACCGGAAGCTCTTCGCCAAGTTGGTCCTGGATGGAGCACAGGCAGGATTGAGCTGGTACACCATACTCGTGCGGATGGAAGGATATGCCAAGGCGTTCGACGAGTGGGACGCCGAGCGTATCGCGCGGTACGGTCCCAAGGATATCGAACGACTTATGAACGATCCGGGTATCATCCGCAACCGTGCCAAGGTGAAGAGTGCCATCACGAACGCACAAGCCTATTTACGCATCATGGAACAGGGCAAGGGTTCCTTCGATGGATTCCTGTGGCGTCATGTGGACCATGTACCGCTGGTGAACCAGTGGACGAACAGCGCTCAGGTCCCCACGCGTACCGCGGTGAGCGACGCGTTGAGCAAGGATCTCAAGAAGGCGGGCTTCAGCTTCGTGGGCACCACCATCGTTTACGCGTACATGCAGGCCATCGGGATGGTGGATGATCACCTCACCGACTGTTGGCGACGGGATCGCTGACGCCATCGCTGGCTGCGATGGTAACTTGCACCATGCGCACGCCCGTCACCGCCATGGTCATCACCCGTGTGAATGCTGAGGGGAATGCCACTGCGGATGATGTCCTCGTCACCGAGGAGCCGCTCGAGATCCGCTTGGGACATGGCCCCCTGGATGATCGCCAGGAGTTCCGAATGAGCGTAACGATGCGTACTCCGGGCCACGATACCGAATTGGCCTTGGGGTTCCTTTACACGGAGGGCATCATCGAGGCCTGCGATCAGGTGCTTCGTGTGGCGCATTGTCAACAGGTCAAGCCTGAAGAGTATGGCAACGTGGTCCGGGCCGAGCTCCATCCCGATATTCCTGTGGACCCGGCACGTTGGCAACGGCATTTCTACACCACCAGCAGTTGCGGGGTATGCGGCAAGAGCAGTCTGGAAGCGGTGGAGGTCCGCTGCCCCGGACCGATCAAGCCATGGGGGCGCATCGATACCGCCTTGTCGATCCAGTTGCCCGAACGCATGCGCGCTGCACAGACGGTTTTCGCACATACCGGGGGGATCCATGCAGCCGCACTGTTCGATCGGAAGGGGTCTTTGGTCCTACTGCGCGAGGATGTGGGCCGTCATAATGCAGTGGACAAGGTGATCGGTGCGGCCATCGGTATGTCGCTCGATCCGACCGAGCATCAGTTGTTGGTGAGCGGTCGGGCGGGTTTCGAGCTGGTCCAGAAATGTGTCGTGGCAGGTATTCCACTGATGGCCGCTGTTGGTGCGCCTTCCTCGATCGCGGTCGATCTGGCGCGCCGGACCGGGCTGACGCTCATCGGTTTCCTGCGCGGCGATCGGTTCAATATCTACGCTCCGGCGGATAAGTCGTAGCATCGTACCATGGATAAGCGTCTGGAACAACGGATCAAGGCCTTGACCAAGGAACCGATCGAGATCGTGCCCTACGATACCCAGTGGCCAGCACGATACACCGAAGTGGAATCGGAGTTGAAACGGATGCTTCCGCGGATGTTGGCGCAGCGCATCACACACATTGGAAGTACGGCGGTCCCTGGTCTCAGTGCCAAACCGGTGATCGATGTGCAGGTGGAGGTGAGTGATATGGAACGCGTGAAGGAGGAGGTGGTCCCTGCCATGGAAGCTGTCGGCTATGAGTTCATCTGGCGGCCCACCATGGGCGACGAGGCTCCCTTCTACGCCTGGTTCATCAAGCGGAACAGTGCCGGTGAACGTACGGTGCATGTACACATGGTGGAACCGGGACAAGCGAGCGTGGACCGCATCATCTTTCGGGACCACCTTCGCAACGACCCCGAGGAAGCAGCGCGCTATGAGGCTTTGAAGAACGACCTCGCCCGGAAATTTCCCAAGGACCGGGCCGCCTACACGGTCAACAAGACCGCCTACATCAAGGAGGTACTGACCAAGGCCCGAGCGGTCAAACTGCGTAAGTGAACCTGCCCGTCCACATCGACCATGAGATCCTTGCACATCATCTCCCTGTTGCTGCTGCTATCGCCATGCAGCATCGCACAGCGCACCTTCGATGTGACGATCGGTGATAGCACCTATCACATGAAGAGGTACTGGATGGTGTTGTATGAGGCTGGCGACGGTCCTGCATTGGATAGCGTCACCACCGCCACGCTGCAAGCTGCACACCTTGCTCACCAGGATGAACAGGCGAAGCGTGGGATCATCGCGCTCGCAGGGCCGTTCGACCGCAACGACATGGGTTGGCGCGGGATGTTGATCTATGACTGCGATACGGAGGAGGAGGTCCGTGGCTACTTGGAACGGGATCCGTTCGTGAAGGTGCGGCGTCTGCAGTACCGCATCGCACCGTGGTGGGGTTCGGTCGGGACCCGGCTCCCCTGAACTATTGGGAGCTCAACAGCCACGCATGCGTGTGGCCTCCTTTGATGGAACGCCAGAAATAGCAGAACCGGTTGCGCTTGCTGTTCAGGAGTCCTTGTACCTCCGGATGGTCGCGGTCGGGGTAGAAGAGGTGGATCCTGCCTGTGCTGGGATCGAAACGCGGTGCGGGTCGAAGGACCTCGGTCGTGAATGAGACTTGAATGCTGGTGGCTTGCCCGCCGTGCCGTGCAGGCACCCCTACGAAAACAAGCTCGGTCGCAGAGGACGAGAGTTGTTTCGTGATCCGCACCACTTCGAGTGCCCCGGAAGCTCCTAGGCTGAGGGCCGTTCGCAGGCCTCCATCCTGCTTGGAGGCGGTACTGGTCGACGGGCTGGAAAGCATGGCCTGCGTGGTTTGGTACCGTGAAGTAAGGTCGATCCTCAAGCGCTTCATGCAACGAAGGTCACCCGGCCCGAAAACTTCATATTGGCTTAACATTCGAAGGGTCGGAATGGAAGGTATGCTTCGTGCCCAACGACCCTCGGAGTGTGGACCCATCAGGTGATGTTCAGCACCTTGATCGCTTTCCCATTGAATGTCAACAGATCCCCGGGACGTCTGTCCTTCAGGGCCTGACCCATGGGTGATGCCAAGGAGATGACATACAAGGTCGAGCCTCCCACTTCCACAGCACCCAGACCGATCGCGATGAAGTATGTTCCCTGGTCGGTGGAGACCAGACAGCCGAAGGACACTTGTTCGTAGTTCCGGTCCAAGGGTACGCGGTCGATCTCCTGTTGGTGGCCGATCAATTTGCTCCGTTGCTCCTCCAGCTTGTCCAACTCTTGCTGCACCATGGCTCGGCCCACTTCGTGCTTGTCGCCCGCGCTGCTTTTGGTGTCGCTGGTGAAGGCAGAGCGGGTGGAGGATATCTCCGCATCCAGGACATCGAGCCGCTCTGCGAACAACGCACGCAGGTGTTCGACCAGTTGGCGACGGTCCTTTGACATGTCGCGAAGGTCGGGGACTTGGTCCATCCTTGCGCGACGGTTACATTCGCCAGCACCGCTACGACCATGCGCCCGATCGTTGCGATCCTCTCCGCCACCGTATGGATCTCGCTCCACGAGTTCATGCGGAACCAACTTATACTCATCGATCACTGGACCGCGCATTACACCAGCATGGGCCTCACTTTCCCCGGCGACCCTGTCAACGGTGCCGTATGGGGCATCTGGTCGATGTGCTTTTCGGTGGTCATCTTCTTCATTGCTCGTCGTTCCAGCGTGCTCGAGACCGGCATCCTCGCCTGGTCCGTGGGCTTCGTACTGATGTGGCTCGTGGTAGGCAACCTGGGCATGCTGCCGCTGAGCATCCTGCCTTACGCCATCCCTTGGAGCATGGTGGAGGTCTTCGGCGCGGTGTGGATCGTGAAGAAGTTGGCGTGAAATTCAGATCAAGGGCACCCCTGGACCATGGCATACGATGAACAACTCGCGCAACGGATCAGGCTTGGATTAGCCCGCCACAGTGCGGAATTCACCTCCAAGGATATGATGGGGGGGCACTTGTTCCTAGTGGATGGTAAGATGCTTTGCGGGATCCATATCGACAAGAGATACGGCGACAGTTTACTGATGGTCAGGATCGGTGAGGAGTCCTATATCACCGAGCTCGAACGACCCGAGTGCCTGCCTATGGACTTCACAGGTCGACCGATGAAAGGATACATCTACGTGATACCGGAGGGGTTCGCGAGGGACAAGGACCTCGACCATTGGATCAGGCTGGCCTTGGCATTCAATCCCCGTGCTCAGGCGAGCAGGACGAAACGGAGACCGTGAACGCCGGGGTGAAGCAGGTGTGAGTGGGATCAATGGTCTCCCCACGGCCCGCCACGCGTCACGTTCTCGAAGAGGGTTCCATTGAAGCGGAACAGGCCACCACTGAAGCCGAACCAAAGCGTGCCTTGGGTATCCTCCAGCACCGCTTGAACGCCGAAGTACCGGGTCAGTTCCGGCCGTTCCGTGCGGTCGAAGAGCGTGAATGCGCTTCCATCGGTCTTGAGCGCGGTCGAAGGATCGTAGCGGTAAGCACCCACTCCGACGGCACCGACCCATACCTGGCCGGATCGCAACGCGTACACCGTGTAGATATCGTTCGCGGTAAGACCCTTCACGTCCTCGAAGCGCGTGAAGCTCGTGCCATCGTAACGACTGAGTCCGCCTTCCTTGATCGGCGGAAAGTCGGAGGTGATGGAACCGAACCAGATGTTCCCGTTCACATCCTCGGTGATGCTCGCCACGTTGTTGCTGCAGAGGCCGTCATCCTGGGTGAAGTGCGTGAATGTCTTGCCATCATACCGACATGCGCCGTACCCATCACGTCCGAACCAGATGTTGCCCTTGCTGTCCTCGATGATCTCCCACACCTTGCCCTTCACCCACTTGTGCGAGGGTTCCTTGATCGACGGCATGGGGATGTCGAAGGGTTGGAAGCGGGTACCATCGTATCGGAAGGGGCCGTCATTGGTTCCTGCCCATAGCGTGCCGTTGCGGTCCACGAGCAACACACAACCCGGCCCGTGCAAGCCTTCGGGTGTCTTGAACGCGGTGAATGTCTTTCCGTCGAAGCGTGTTGCACCGTCGTGCGAACCGATCCAGATGTTGCCTTGCTTGTCCTCCACGATGCTCGAGGACACCATGTCGGCCAGGCCATCCTCGGTGGTGAAGTACATGAGGCGTTCACCAAGAACGACCGATGGCTGGGGTGAGTAACGGATCACCCCATCACCCACCGTGCCGAACCAGATGTTGCCCTTGCTGTCCTCGAAGGCCGCCACGATGTAGGCGCTGAGCTGGGCGGTGTCCGCAGCGGTGATCACCGTGGCGGTGCTGTCAGCCTGCGCAGTCTTTTCGAGGCTCGTGGTCACTTGCGCCTGGCACGCGTGCAATAGGAATGGTCCAGCAAGAAGCCATGCGGAGGTGAGGATGCTCGTGCGCTGCATGTGACAAGGTTGTCCGGGCAAGGTAGATGTCCTGCTAACGCCGGGTCCGTGAATGACGCACAAGGATCGTTAACTGACGAGTACTGATCCATTCGTCCGTATGCCGAAAGTTATATTGACCAGAGCGGTGAGGCACGGTTGCTTTGGGCCCGTAAACCCAACGCCCATGCGCCTCGCGTTCACCCTATCCATGATCGCCTCACTTCCTTGGATGACCCATGCACAAAGCGTGCTCATCTACAGGAACGACTTTGTCACGCCCAACGAAGCACCCTCCAATGCCGGGTGTCAGCAAGACTTCAGCGATACGCCTGTGAACACCTTGTGGGAGGGGACCGGCACAGGAACGTTCAGCGGGGCCTTTCAACAGTCCAGCACCATCGAGACCATCAGCATCAATGGACCGGCCGACGTCTACGATGATCCCACCAATGACCACGGTGACTATTGCCTGGGCATGCTCAATGCGAATTTCGGTGATAAGCTCGCCCTGCTCATCGACCGAGCTGGGTTGCCCTTCGTGAACATCTCCATGGACATGTCCGCCATCAACACCACCTGTGGAGGTCCCTTCACCTTGAGCGCGCCGAACTTCCTGATCGAAGCCCTGGACGCACCTGCCGGGGTCTTCAGCATCAATACCACCGAAGTGCTCGCCTCCGATACGCTCGTCGGTATCGCTCCCAATGGGCCGAATGGGGCAGGGAGTTTCGTGTTCAATTGGGCCACGGCCACGGGGTCCTTGGATGTGAGCGCAAGCACGGACGATCAGGTGGCCATACGTTTCACCCTTCTCAACACGGGTATTACGACCGCCTCTCCGATCTACTCCGCCTTCGACAACATCTACATCGAAGCATCCACGGTGGAGGTCATCAGCAGCTTGCCTGAACTCCGCGAACAGGAGCTTCAGATCTGGCCCAACCCGGTGACCGACCAGCTCCGCATCACAGGAGTTGCCAGCGGCACGATGGTCGAGGTCCTTTCGATCACTGGCCAACGTGTGGCTCAGTTGACCACGGCATCACTTGGCGTAGTGGATGTGACCACCGTGGCAGCGGGTACCTACATCTTGCGGACCAGGTTGGAAGGAGTGCTGCGTCAAACGCGATTCGTGAAGAACTGATCTGCGCGCTGGCCTAAGGGGTGAGGGAACGGCGCTCGAGGTGCGGTTCCGGTCTGGTAATTGTGGGGCGAACGGTCACTTGACCACAGCACCCATGATGCACCATACCCTCGTCTTCGCGCTCCTGCTACAGTTGCCGCTATACGTCGTAGCGCAACCCGGCCAGGTTGCACACGAACTCCCGCTGATCACCGCCACCTTGATGGACTACATCGACGGCACGGCCAACGGCGATCCCGACCAGGTGCGGCGCGCATTCCATCCGGACTTCAACCTCTACACCGTGAACGATGCCGATAGCCTGTGGATCCGGTCGGGCGCCAAGTACATCGATGGCATCAAGCCGGGGGAGAAGAATACGAGACAGGGCCGCATCATCTCCATCGATGTGGAAGGCAACGCCGCCATGGCGAAGGCCGAGATCACGGTGCCGGGTTGGCGCATCTTCACGGATTATTTCCTGTTGCTGAAGTATGAAGACGCGTGGAGGATCGTCCAGAAGAGCTACAGTTGGCGGGCGTGGCCGAAGGAGGAGAAGTGACCGCTTCACCGCTCAAGTGGTCATCGGACCATTCATCGATCGGACGATGTGGATCGGAATGAACGGTAGTAGGTTCGTGCACCATTCCACCACCCCATGCAGTGCATCCTCGGCGCCAACGGAACCATCGGCCGCGAACTCTCCCAGCTTCTCCCGCAGTACACCAACGCCATCCGGCAGGTCGGTCGCAACCCACGCAAGGTGAACGCGAACGATGAGACGGTCACGGCAGACCTGCTCGATGCGCAAGCGGTGGCCAAGGCCGTGCAAGGCTGCGACGTGGCCTACCTCGTGGCCGGCCTGAAGTACGACACCAAGGTCTGGCAAGAGCAATGGCCCAAGGTCATGCGCCACACCATCGACGCCTGCAAACGCCATGGCACCAAGCTCGTCTTCTTCGACAACGTCTATGCGTATGGGAAGGTCGACGGCCCAATGACCGAGGACACGCCATACGCGCCGTGCAGCAAGAAGGGTGAAGTACGCGCCCGCATCGCCACCACCTTGATGGACGAGGTGAAGCGCGGTGAACTCCAAGCCATGATCGTGCACGCGGCCGACTTCTACGGACCGGGTGCCACGCTCAGCCTCACTCACTCCACCGTCACCGAGCGCTTGAAGGCCGGCAAGACCCCGCAATGGGTGGGCAACGCCAAGGCCACGCACACCTTCACCTACACGCCCGATGCCGGTCGGAGCGTAGCCGTACTCGGCAACACCGCCAGCGCCTATGGCCAGGTGTGGCACGCCCTCACCAGCAAGGAGGCCATGAACGGCGAGGCCTATGTGCGCCTGGCCTGTGAACTCGCCGACAAGCCCTACGGCATCCAGGTGGCGCCCCGTTGGATGCTCGGGATCATGGGCCTCTTCGTACCCGTGCTCCGCGAGAACATGGAGATGATGTACCAGTTCGAACACGACTACCGCTTCGACAGCAGCAAGGTGGAACGGGCCTTCCAGCTTAGTGCGACGCCTTACAGGGACGGGATCGCGGCGGCGTTGAAGGGGTGAGGCTCGCTTATGGTATGGAGCCGAACATCAAGTGGTGCGAACCAAGGCAGCAAGTCGTGTAGCTTGCCACATGCTCCGATGGTTCCCACATGCTCCGCTCGTTCCGCTGCTGCTCCTGTTCCTGGCGGCCTGTGGACCATCGGAACCTTCACCGCGGGAGGGACGTGTCGCACGTCGAGCCGATGAGCGCAGTTCCAGAACGGATAGCGCCGACCAGATCAGCCAGTACATCCGCTGCATCTTCCAGGATCGCGATGGCGCGCTCTGGTTCGGCACCACCACGGATGGGGTGGTGCGATACGACGGCCGATCGCTGGAGTACTTCAACGCGTCGAACGGATTCGGCAGCGATTGGGTGAACGCCATCGCCCAGGATATAATGGGCGACATCTGGTTCGCTACACGCGATGGCGCTGTGCGCTACGACGGGAATATGTTCGTGCGGTATACCACCAAGGATGGGCTGGCCAGTGACCACATCTGGAGCCTATTGGTGGATCGCAATGGTGAAGTGTGGTTCGGCACCTACGAAGGCGTCACCCGGTCCGACGGCCGCACCTTCAGCCCGTTCACGCTTCCGGCCGCCGACCTCTCGGCCCATCCGTACCATGAAGACGCCAACTTGGTGAACGCGATCGTCGAGGACCGGGCAGGTACGGTCTGGTTCGCGACCAAGGGTGGCGCGTATCGATACACGGGATCGACACTCACCCACCTTGCGAAAAGCGACGGGCTGTGCGATGACTTCGTGAACACCCTGCTCGAGGATCGTGATGGCCGAATGTGGTTCGGCACCCAGTTCGGTGGCCTCTGTTCCTATGACGGCAACGTGTTCACCGCTTTCACGCACGAGGATTGGGATGGTGAGAACATCGGAACGCTCTACCAGGATGCGAACGGCACCCTCTGGATCGGCGAACGCGCCAACGGATTGTGCAACTACGACACCCGCGACTTGCGCTGTTTCGATGCGACCGATGGTGAAGGCATCCGGGTGGTCTTCTGCATGCTCGAGGATGATCAAGGACGCTTGTGGGTGGGCACGGGTGAAGGGCTGTACCGCTACGAGGGCGGGCGGTTCGTGAACATCACGAAGGCGCAGTTGCTGTGAGTGGAACTGACGGAGCGAATTCATTCGCACGCTAGTCGCGTGCGAACGCGCTGCAATGAGACACAGGGGTTGAAGCATGTTCCGCTATGCTTACGAAAAAGGGACCCTCGCGGATCCCTTCTTCATCGCAGACGGAGGTGGTCAGTTCATCTCGTACACCGCCTTGAAGGTGGCGGCGAAGTCCTTCATGTCCGTGGGTGTTGTGTTGTGCGCATTGCGTTGCACACCGGCAAGCACATGGCCCTCGTTCATGCATTTCACGAATTCCATCATACGCTCGGTCAAGCTCGCACCAGCGCCTGCCTGCATCATGCCTTGGGCCGCTTGTTCATAGGGGAACTCCACGTAGTTGATCTCCGGCTTACCGATCGCAGCACCCAGGATCGCCGAGGCTTCAGTGTAGGTAAGGTCGCGAGGCCCGAGCACGCTCTCTACGCTCTTGCCATGGAAGTCGAGTGCGAGCAGGTGTTGCAAGGCCTTGGCACCAATGTCGCGCGTGGCCACCATCGGGATCTTCAGGTCGGCTTTCACCGGAGTACCCATGATGCCCATGTGCTTGACAATGCCGACCTGTCCCAGGGTGTTCTCCATGAAGTAGGACGCACGCAGGTGTAGCACATCGAGTCCTTCGATGGAATTCATGGCCTGTTCCATGTGATAGAGACCGTTGACCACGCCATTGCCCTCTGGCAGGTTGGCACCAAGACTGCTCAGGGTAACAAGCTTCTTCAGGCCGGCAGCCTTCGCTGCGGAGGCAAAAGCCTCCACCTGTTCGCGCTGTGCAGCGGTGAAGTCCGGCGCGCTCCATTCCACGGCGACCAGGAAGTAGGCCGCGTCAACTCCGGTAAGGGCATCGGTGAGCAGGGCGACGTCGGTGGGTGCGCCTTGGAAGAGGATGGCGCCCTTGTCGGTGAGCTCCTTCGCCTTGGCGGCGTTGCGGCTGACGATGCGAACGGTGTGGCCAGCGGCCAACAGGCCAAGGGCGACGGGCTTGCCGGTGTTTCCGGTGGCGCCTGTGATCAGGTAGGTGCTCATTGTATTCTGGGGTTGTTTGAGTTTTGTCGGGGCCGGAAGTTTCCGGCCCTTACTTACTTCTTCAGGAGTTTGAAGGCATGGTTCCACTGGTTGCGCGCGAAGCCGGGGATGCACCAGAGGATGCACAGGGGCTCGATGGCCCGTGCACTTTCCACGCCGCCCATGTCCTCGCTCTCCCAGCCGAACTGGTCGAGGATCGCGGTAACCTCCGCCTTGGCGTTCGCGTCGTTGCCGCAGATGAACATCGTGGGCTTCACGCCTCCGAAGTCAGGGTTCACCATGAAGGCGTTGCCCACGCTGTTGAAGGCTTTGACGAAGTGGGCCTCCGGGTTCACCTTCTGCAATTGCTCCATCAGGCTTTCCTCAAGCGTGGTGAAGTAGTGCAGCACACCGTTCGTGGGTGGCGCATCCGCGATGGGGTTCGTGGCGTCGATCACGGTCTTGCCCGCGAGGTCGGCGCTGTCGCAAAGGCGGATCGCCGCCTCGGCCGCTGTGCCTTTCGTGGCCAACACGATGACGTCCGCCCATTTCGCAACTTCCTTGTGGCTGCCCACTTTGCCGCCAGGATTCTTGTCCAACCAGTCCGCCACCTTGCTTGCGTCGCGCGTCGCGATCATCACCTGGTGACCATGCTTCAAGGAACCACTGGCTAGCACCTGGCCCACCATGCCGGTTCCGAGGATGCCTACTTTTTTGCTCATGTTCGTCTTGTGTTAGGTTTGTATGTACAAATGACAAAGGCCAAGTTCAGATCTGCTGGTCCAGCATGGAACTGGCCTTCGTAAGGTCCTGTGCCAATGCGGCGCCGTTATCCTTGCCCAACACCTGGGAATACCGGGCGTACATCCTGCCCCAGGCCGCCTTGATCAGCGGCTCCACCTGGAGCGATGCCGGGGTCGGGTACACGCGGCTCAACTTGCCCTCGGTGCTCCTGCTCACCAGGTCGCGCGCCTCCAGTTTATCCAGCATCCGCGTGATGTTGCTGGGGCTCAGCTCCACCTGCCGGGCGATGTCGCCGGCGGTGATGCCAGGGTTGTTGATCACGCTCATGAGGATGAAGGCTTGTGTGGGTACGAGATCCGCTTTGGCGAACTCCTCCTCCGCAAGGCGCGAGATGCTGCGCGCCATGGCGTTCGCCGCATGATAGAGGCAGTTGCAGTAGGGGCTCTTCGGCTCGCTCACGGGGCAAATGTAGGAGCCAATACTTGCATGTGCAAATGACAACGGGAACGGCTTGTACTACACGGACTGACTGCCGCACGACGAACGAGCCCGGCGGGCGATCGCAGCGGTGTTGAAGACGTTGCGGGAGGTGGGGTGAGGGGATGGAAGGGCCAAGTGTCACGGACTCGCGGTAGCAGGTGGGAATTTGCCCGAACAGGCGCCTGCGGCTTGATTCCTCGCCGCGTAACTTGCTCGCACGATGCTATCCAACGCCACCCAGCGGACCATCGATCATGAGCTGTCCTTCCTGCGCACCGATCTGGGCTATGCGCTCATCCGGACCGAGGTGAACTCCGAATACAACGGTGCTAACCTCCTGGTGTATCAAAGCGAAAAGGCGGCCAAACAACTGGAGATCTCTGCTGACGATGGGTACTTCCATTGCGAGATCCGGCGCATCATCGCGGGCAGGCCCGCAGCCTATGAGGATGGCAACAACTGCATCGGCTTCGAGAGCCTGGCCGTGCTGGAGAGCAACGGGACCTACGAACACATGGACTTCTTCGCGGGTGGCAGCAAGGGCATGAACGGTGTGTTGAGGACCACGGCCGCGTTGTTCCGCCGCCATGCGGCATGGCTTGTGGGCGATGCCTGGATCGACCTGGAGCGCCTGCGCACCTTGCAGCCCCACTTGGTCGATGATGGCCCAACCGTGTTCGACCAACTGGTAAGCGCGGTGAAGC
>Ga0075158_10002123_pt1 | contig 14606 bp, 10 predicted proteins | sample JI91814BDNA_FD_70968 | JGI IMG/M metagenome (GOLD analysis project Ga0075158, IMG submission 70968) | Wastewater effluent complex algal communities from Wisconsin, to seasonally profile nutrient transformation and Carbon sequestration -... | ecosystem: Engineered > WWTP > Effluent > Algae... | reverse complement strand
CTTGCTGCTGCTTTAACTTCCAAAGTATCCCTGGCGGCGGCGGTGGAGGCGGTGGCTTCCTCGGCGGTGCTGGCGGCGGCGGCGGTTCTGCCGGAACCGTAGGTTGCTCTGGTAATGATAAAGGAGCTGGTGGTGGCGGTGCCGGTGGTACTTCATACACTGGCGGTGTAACTGCCGGTGCAGTTACTACCAACATCCAGTCAGGTAACGGACAGGTTGTATTAAACTACAATGTAACCACTATCTGTAACGGACCAACAAGCACATTTACCATCACAGTTAATCCAACTGCTACAGTAAATGCAATACCTAATCAAACAGTTTGTGCCGGTTCACCAACTGCGCCTGTAAACTTTACAAGCCCTTCGGCTGGTGCAGTATTTAACTGGACAAACAATACACCTGCAATTGGTCTTGCAGCTGCTGGTACAGGAAACATACCTTCATTTACAGCACAAAACCCTGGTACTACACCATTGGTTGCAACTGTAACGGTAACTCCAAGTGTACCTGTTAGCCCAGGCCCATGTGCTGGTTCAGCTCCACAAACATTTACAAACAACACTCCTGTTGCTATCGTAGACAACAGTGTTGTAAGTTCAACAATCACAGTAGCGGGTGCTCCTGCTTATCTGCTGGATCTGAATATGATCACAGCTATCACGCACACTTTCGCTTCTGATCTTGACATTACCATTACGTCACCAGCCGGAACAGTGGTTACTTTAACCTCTGATAACGGCGGTGGTAATGACAATGTGTATAATGGTACAACATGGGATGATGACGCAAACCCAGGTGGACAGGTTCCTTACACCACCAACAATGGTTTAGCTACAGATCATTCATATGTAAACCTTACCACCGCTACACCATTAGTACCTGAAGAGCATTTGGGTGCTTTCATTGGTGAAAATCCAAATGGTGTGTGGACAATAAGGGTTGGCGATGATGCTGGCGGTGATGTTGGTTCTCTTAGTTCATGGTCTTTGGTTATCAGTGGCCTTGCTGCTGCTCCAACCACGGCAAATACATCAGTTACCAATTCTACACCGGTAGCTATTCCTACTGGCCCTGCTGTTGTAACATCAACAATAAACGTGGCAGGTGCAGGTACACAGTTACTTGATGTTAACCTTACTACTTTCATTACCCACACTTTCAATTCTGATCTTGATATTACGTTAAGGTCTCCGGCAGGAACTATTGTTACCATAACAACTGACAATGGTGGTGCAAATGACAATGTTTATAACGGAACTGCTTGGGATGACGATGCAAATCCAGGTGGACAATTACCATATACAACCAATAATGGTATGGTAACAGACCATTCTTATGCAAACCTGACAACAGCCACTCCACTTACACCAGAAGAAGCTTTAGCTGCCTTCATTGGTGAAGATCCTAACGGAACCTGGACGCTGACTATCAGTGATGACCTTACTGGCGATGGTGGAAACCTGGCATCATGGAGTCTGAATCTGCAAACTTCAGTTTGTAGCGGATTCTGCGCTGGTACTCCACGTACATTCACTATCACTGTTAATCCTAATCCTGCAATTGTTGTAATCGCAGATCCCGGCACAACTATTTGTGAAGGAGATCCTACTTTACTTACAGTTGTAACAGGAACTGCTACTCCGCTGGGCGTTTTATACAACCAGACGGGAGCACAGGCAAACGGTTCACCTTCTCAGGTATTTGAACCAGCTAACACGGCCTTCAACAGTCAGTCTGCTGATGACTTTACAGTACCGGCAGGTGCAACCTGGGGCATTACCCAGATGACATTTAATGGTATTGGAGCTGGTACTCCTACTTCAGTTAATGTGTTCATCTATGCTAATTCAGGTTCTAACTTACCTGGTGCGGCAGTAGCTTCATACAATAACTTAACTACTTATACCCAAGCGGGAGGTAACTACACAGTTAACCTTCCTGCAGCACTTAACTTAACCGCTGGTACCTATTGGGTTTCCTTCCAGGTTAACATGAGTTTTGCTACAGGTGGACAGTGGTTCTGGGGTAACTACGGTGCTCCGGTTGTTGGTAACCCTTATGCTTGGCAAAACCCAGGTGGTGGCTTCGCTACTCCTTGTACAAGTTGGGGTTATGGCGGATCAGGTTGTAATGTTGGTGGCGGCGCTGCTAACGTAAACAACATCTTCTCTATAACTGGAACTTCAGTATCATCTGGCGGACCATTAGGCCCTGGATATACTTTCTTATGGAGTCCTGCTGCAGGTTTAAGTTCTACAACTTCAAACCCTGTTGCTGCATCTCCACAGAATACAACAACGTATACTGTTACTGCAACCACTCCTGGTGGCTGTTCAAGAACAGCTACAGTTTTAATTACTGTTAACAAACGTCCAGTAGTTACTACTCAGCCTTTGGCTAATGTAAGATGCGTAGGAACCACTGCAACCTTTACAGTAGGTGCAACCGGAACCGGCCTTACCTACCAATGGCAGGAAAGCCTTACTGGCTGCCCTGGCACTATTTGGAGTAACCTGACCAATGGTGGTGTTTATAGCGGTGTAAATACTGCTACACTTAACGTAGGTCCTGTTACAGGCTTAATGAATGGCAGAGCATATCGTTGCATAGTAAGTGGTGTTTGTGCACCATGGACTCCGCCAACCAACGTGTCAAACTGTGCATTATTAACTGTTAACCCATTACCAGTAGTTGCCATTACACCTCCAATTTCTTGCGGTGGTGTCGCCGGTATCAATGGTACATTGTTATCAGTTGGTTCTGCACCTCCTCCGGTACCTGGTTCAGTAACTGTAAATTCCGGAACAATCAACCTGGCTGTTCCTGATAATACAGCGAATGGAGTAAGTAATGTAATTGCAATGGCTGGTGTTCCGGCTAACGCAACTATCACTAATGTGAGCGTTACTTTGAATAATTTCTCTCATACCTACCCAGGTGATATGATCATCCATTTGAGAGCACCAAACGGCAATATCCTGAACCTGTACAAATATGGTACAGGCGTATTTACAGGTCCTGCTTCAGGTGTTCCAACATGGGGTTGGTATGGTGCAAAAGTGAGCCAGCTGGGTACTACAGCATGGAGCACTGTTGCTACCGCTCCTTTCATTTACAATAACAGCATTAACTGGAGACCTGATGCTATTAATACACCTGTTGGAGGTGGTCCGGTTATTCAAAACCCAACCGGTTTTGTTTCTGCTGCTACCAGCTTTGCTGATCTGTACACAACACCGGCTTCTACAACCGGTAACTGGACACTGGCTATGTGCGATGGTGGCCCCGGTGATGTAGGTACGCTTGCATCATGGGCTTTAACCATCGAGTACACAACACCAGGCAGTGGTACAGGCAACAATTCTTATGTATGGTCTCCGTTAGCAGGTTTGTATAACAACTCAACTGCTACAAGCCCTTACGCTGGTACCAATACACCTTCAGTGTATGCTGCACCAACTGCGTTCACTGTTTACACAGTAACTGCTACAGATAATGTAACAGGTTGTGTAAATACATCTAAAGCTTTTGTAAACTACACACCACCTGCACCATCAGTAACACCAAGTTCAGTTACTATGTGTTTGGGTGATCCTGCTGTACGTTTAGTAAGCTCATCATCAACAACAACTACTGTAAGTGCTTCTTCAGGTACGATTGCTGTAGTGGTACCAGATGGAACTGGCGCTCCTGCAACATCAAGTCTGAATATAGCTGGTGTGCCTGCCGGATCAATCCTTTCTGAGATCAAGGTGACTTTAAACATGAGTCATACCTGGGTTGGAGATATGGATATTAACCTGGTTGCACCAAACAACCAGATCCTTAACCTGGTAGGCGGATTGAACGGCGGAACTGGTAATAACGGTACAGCCAACTTCACCAATACGTCCTTTAGTTCGTTGGGTGGTGCAACCATCAGCGGTTTTGCAGCACCTCGTACCGGAACTTTTGCAGCTGAAGCAAGAGCAGGTTTCGGACCAACCGGATTTATACAAACAGTTAATAACTGGACAGCCCTTGCTCCAACACCAACAGCTGCCAATGGTACCTGGAGGTTAGCAATGGGTGACTTTGCCGGTGGTGATGTAGGTACGCTTACATCATGGTCTATCGGTGTAACTTACGTAGTGGGTGTTCCAGCAACACCAGCAACATGGAGTCCGATCGCAGGATTATTCAATGATGCTGCAGCGACCATTCCTTACACCGGTACTCCAAGAGATACTGTGTGGACAAGGCCAACACCATCGGGTGTTTATACTTACCAGGCAACTGTACAAAGTTTACCGGTTCCGCCGCTGGCATTTGCCAACCCGGCACCAATAACTATCAACGCTGCCGGTAATGCTACTCCTTATTCATCTGACGTTGTGGTGTCTGGTTTACCAACAACTGGTGTTTCAGTTAAATCTGTATCTATCAATGGCTTAAGCCATACCTGGTCAGATGATGTGGATATCCTGTTACAGTCTCCATCAGGTCAGAATGTGATCCTGATGTCTGATATAGGAAATGCCGGTGCTTTCTCTGGCAATAACTATACATTTGATGATGCAGCAACTGCAATGACAGGTGCTGCTGCTCCTCCGTCTGGTACGTACAAACCAACTAACAATGTTGGTGCTATCGGACCTGAGCCAGACAACTGGCCAGCTCCAGGTCCTGGTGCAGTAGCTCAGCCTAACCCAACTTTATCAAGCTTTACAGGCAACATGAACGGAACATGGAAGTTGTTTGTATTTGATGATGCAGCAGGTGATGCTGGTTCTATTGCCGGTGGTTACTCAGTTAATTTCGATCTTGGAATAGCTGCATGTACTTCACCAGCAAGAACTGTTGTTGTAACTGTTAACCAGCCTGCGACATTGAACAATGCGCTTCCTGTTAGCCAGACTGTTTGTACCGATAAAGTAGCAACCTTTAGTGTTGCTGTTGCAACCGGTACCGGTCCATTCAGCTATCAGTGGCAGGTAAGTACCAATGGTAATAATCCACCATGGACTAACATTGCCAACGGTGGTGTTTACAGCGGAGCTACTACAGCAACTTTAACCATTACAGCACCTCCGGTGAGTATGAGTGGTTACTTCTACCGTTGTATTGTAACAGGCGCAGCTCCTTGTGCTTCAGTTACATCGTTTGCAGCACCATTAACTGTGAACCCACTACCTACCGTAGTGATCAGCGCAGCTCCTTATACCAGCCTATTCCCTGGTTTAAGAACCACACTATCTTCAACAGTAACTCCGGCAGCGGCTTCAACCTATACCTGGTTGCGCAACGGGGTAGTTGTTTCAGGAGCCACAACCGGCACACTGAATTTAGATGTGGATGGTTTGGGTGATTATCAATTGAGGGTTACCGATGTTAATGGCTGTACCAACAGTTCTAACATTATAACCATCAAAGATTCAGCCAGCGGCAGATGCTTCATCTATCCTAATCCTAACAGTGGCCAGTTCCAGGTTAGGTATTACAGCGTTGCAAACAATGTATTGCCAAGGGGTATCGTTGTTTATGATGCTAAAGGCGACCGTATTAAAGTACAGAACTATACTATCGGAAGGCCTTATGACAGAATGGATGTTGATATGAGAGGCAATGGAAAAGGACTATACTGGGTTGAGATCGTTGACAGAAATGGCAACCGATTGACCATGTGTAGAGTCGTGATTCAATAAGATTTAGTTTGAGTCATTAAATAAAAAGCCCCCCGAAATTTCGGGGGGCTTTTTTTGTTTGTATGTTTTAGCTATTTATTGGGGTAACTACTCACAAAACGATTTTCCTTAACGTAAAAGCGATATGGTTTCAGTACAGCATCACCGGTATTTCCAATACCTATCCTGCTACTTATTCCTATACAATTTTGCTCAACCATATACCCGTCATCTGCTATGTAGATTTGATCCTGTAATACACTTATACCAGAATGATTTTTTGAAATCCCCAAAGCTTTTGCTGCATTGCCAGGCCCTTTTGTTATACTGCTGCCTGGCCTTATTTTACCAGATCTTTCAAGCATAATATCAATACCGCTTAAAGGTTCTACGGCTCGAATAAGAACAGCATCTGGAATATTTTTTTTATTACAAACAACATTGAACAGATGATGCATACCATAGCAGATATATACATAGACTGTACCAGCTTCAGCATACATGTGTTCATTTCTGGCGGTACGTTTACCGCCATAGGAATGAGAGGCTCTGTCAGTAAGCCCGATATAAGCTTCTGTTTCTACAATACGACCTGAGGTGATTTGTCCGTTAACATTTGTGACAATAATTTTTCCGATAAGCTCCCTTGCTATTAAAATCACATCAGCCCTTTTATAAAATTGAATGGGGAGTTTCTTCATTATAGTATTAACTTTAAAGCTAAAATACGATATTGCCATTTTAGCTTACAGAAATACCTATGCTCAAAGAAATCATTATATCTATACAGGCTTATTTTCATACGCACCGGTTCATCATAAAGCATAAGTTATGGAAATGGATACTGATACCCGGGCTGATTTACTCCCTGCTTTTTTGCCTGGGCATTTACTTATTCCTGGTTTCAAGCAACAGTGCCATCGATTTTATGTTGCAAAAATCGGGCGTGGCTGAATGGATGGAAAAAATGCAGAATAGCTGGCTTAGTTTTTTACTGATCTTTGGCCATATTATCCTTAACCTGATAATGTTGTTGTTTTATTTTTCCTTATTTAAATACCTGTTCCTTATTATCGGCTCTCCTTTATTTGCTTACCTGAGTGAAAAAACCGAATCTATTATTGAAGGAAAGGAATATCCTTTCAGTTTTAAGCAACTCATGAAAGACATTGTAAGAGGGATTAAACTAGCCTTGCGGAATATGCTCTGGCAAACAGTGTACACGGTTTCAATTTTGATTCTATCCTTTATTCCGGTAGTTGGCTGGGTAACCCCTTTGCTTGCCTTGTTAGTGGAATGCTACTACCTCGGTTTTTCGATGCTGGATTACAGTTGTGAACGAAATAAATTATCCACAGCGCAAAGCATTGGTTTTATTGGGAGGCATAAAGGCCTTGCTATTGGCAATGGCATTGTTTTTTACCTGATGCATTTAATCCCTGTCATAGGCTGGTTATTTGCACCAAGTTATGCAGTAATTGCTGCCACCATTAGTTTATACAAAGCAAAAACAGAGGGGTTGATTAATATTTCAGGCAAGGTTAATTTATAAAGATGCAATCACAGATATATTTAATTCCAAGCGTTTTGGAAGAATCTTCAACAGAAACGATAGCTCCCTACATTATTGATGCTGTAAAAAAATGCCAGGTTATTTTTGCTGAGAACGAAAGAACAGCAAGACGTTTTTTAAAAAGTGTTTGCAAAGAAATTGTAATTGATGATTATGAGTGGTTCACCATTCATAAGGCCGAGAGTGAAGTGTTACACAGTTTCAGGCAGAAAATCAAAGACGGAAAAAATGTAGCCATCATCAGTGAAGCAGGATGTCCCGGTATCGCAGACCCCGGACAGATTTTAGTAGCCGCTGCACAGGAAATGAATGCTACAGTAAAACCCCTGGTGGGGCCAAGCTCTATTCTGCTGGCATTGATGGCAAGCGGTATGAACGGGCAGCAATTTGAATTTGTTGGTTATCTGCCTATTGATAACCTCGAAAGAAACAAAGCAATCTCTGCTTTGGAAAATGCTTCTCTGAAAAAAAACAGCACCCAGATATTTATAGAAACTCCTTATCGAAACAATCAATTACTTGAAAATTTATTAAAGATCTGTAACCCTTCAACCAGGCTTTGTATTGCTGCAGAATTAACTGGCCCCAATGAATTTGTAAAAACAAAAACTATAGCAAGCTGGAAAAAAGAAAAAACCGACTTTCATAAAAAGCCGGTTATATTTTTATTGCAAGCTCAATAATTTCTTCTAGGGATTGGGTTCAGCCTGAGCACCAATAGCAATATATCTGCTGTCTCCCCTCCAGGGTAAGGTTCCGTTTTTTTCAACGTATTTTATTTTTATGCGTTTGCCATCCAGGCTTTCAAGAATTTTTGCAATACTATCACTGGTTACAGAAAACAAAAATTTCTCTGAAGCAAGTGCTACATTATTGGTTGATGAAACACTGCTCAGCACTAATTCTCCTTCATAAGTTTTAAAAATATTCCCTTTATGAGAAAATTTTTGTAACAGCCCGGTACGGGTTCCGTTATCACCATAATTATAATAATATTTCCAATAAAAGAACAATCCCAGTACCAACAAAAGTAAAAAAGTAAACCACCGCAAAAATCTTTTAAATGCGCCGGTCTTCTTGGGCAGGCTTTTTTCTTCCTGCATTGTTTTGATTTCTTCCATAAAAAATATTTTCTGCAATATAACTATAATCCATATTTATCAACCAGGTAAACCATACTCGCCATTACAACCGCACATAAATTCAGTTCCTGGGCATTTACTTTTTCAAAAACATCCAAAGCCGAATGATGCATATCAAAGTATCGTTGCCCGGTGGTACTTAAGCCAAATTGGGCCGTCTTAAAACTAGTCTGCAGTGGCCCTATGTCGGCACCGCCACCTCCTCCTTCGCTAAATGTAAAGCGGGTTGCATCAAAAGGTTCAAAGAATTTTGTCCAGCCCTGTACTTTTGCAAACTGCTCTTTGGTCATCCCGCAACCAAAGCCCCGTGGATATTCAGCACCACCATCACTTTCCATCGCCATAACGTGTTTTTCATTTTTTAGTTTTGCTTCTTCAGCATATTTGCTGCCGCCACGAAGGCCATTTTCTTCATTAGCAAATAAAACGATCCTGATGGTTCTTTTTGGTTTGTATCCGATTGCTTTGAATACCCTTAATATTTCAATACTTTGTACCAGGCCGGTACCATCGTCGCTTGCTCCTTCGCCCTGGTCCCAGCTATCAAGGTGACCACCGATGGTTATTATTTCATCAGGAAATTCAGTTCCTTTAATTTCTCCGATCACATTATGCCCAATCGTATCCTGCAGCATTTGGCAATTAGACCTGATAAAAAGATTTTCATCTTTGTATCTGTCTTTGATAAATCCACTTAGTCTTTCTGCACTTTTGGTACTGATTGCAAGTGCAGGGATTTTTGGAAAAGAATCATTATACCTCAATGCACCTGTATGAGGGTTATCGTCATATGCACCTGTAACCGAACGGACAATAACCGCCAAAGCTCCGTATTTTGCGGCCATTGAAGCCCCATTGCTCCGGTATCTTACAGCATCACCATAAGCACCTCTCAGCAATGTTTTATTAAAAGGATAATTATAAAAAACAATTTTACCCTTTACTTCATCTTTCCGCTGATTAAGTTCAGCAAAATTTTTAACCTCTATCACCTTTGCTAAAATTCCCTGATCTCCTGTACCCACCGAATTTCCGATGGCAAGCACATCAAACAAAGGGTCGGCGCTTCGTCTACCGGTTTTATAACCTGCAAATTCTTTTTTACCCCTTACCCAATGGGGCACCATACATTGTTGCAAATATGATTTCTCTGCACCTGCTTCCTGCAATGTTTTCAGGCCCCATTCTTCGGCTTTATACATGCCAGCACTGCCGCTAAGGCGGGTTCCCACGGTTTTGCATAAGGTATACAAATTTTGAGGAGCCTTCCCGTTCAGTAATATCTCATCTGATATCTTCTTTATCATCATAGAATCCTCCGATTGGGCATAGCCAGAAAAACCGGCAACAAAAGAAAACAGGATGGAAGCGATTGTTCCTTTAAGCATAAACTGGGTTTGTAAACAAACTTACAGATAAAAAACCAATCCATGAATGGAAACAGTACTGAATAATATTTCGCTAAATTGCGCCAATATCAATTCTTATTAAAACAGCTTCTTATGAATATAGGCATTGTGTGTTACCCTACTTTTGGCGGTAGCGGTGTGCTGGCAACCGAATTAGGCAAAGCGCTTGCAGATAAAGGCCACAATATACACTTTATAACCTACCAGCAGCCGGTTCGCCTGAGTGGGTTTCATGCCAATATTTTTTATCATGAAGTGAGAGTTCCTACCTATCCTCTGTTTGATTATCCACCTTACGAAACCGCATTGGCCAGCACCATGGTGGATGTTATTTTAAATAACGATGTAGAGCTGCTGCACGTGCATTATGCTATACCACATGCTGCTGCAGCATATATGGCAAAACAGATACTAGCCAAACAAGGAAAAAGAATACCGGTTATAACTACTTTGCATGGTACAGATATTACACTTGTTGGCCGTGATAAAACCTATAGCCCGGTTGTAACTTTTTCTATGAATGAAAGTGATGCCCTGACAGCAGTTTCGGAAAATCTGAAAGAAGAGACTTTCCGGAATTTTAAGATCGAGAAGGAAATAGAAGTGATACATAATTTTGTGGATGTAAAGCGATTTCACAAACAACCGGTAGATGCTTTCAAAAAACTAATATCGCCTAACGGTGAAAAAATAATTGTGCATGCATCCAATTTCAGAAAAGTAAAACGTGTTGAAGATGTGGTAGCAACATTTTTACTGATTCAGGAAAAAATGCCTGCAACCTTATTATTACTGGGTGATGGCCCGGAAAGATCGCATATTGAAGCAAGTGCCAGAAAATGCGAATCTCATAACAACATTAAATTCCTGGGTAAGCAGGAGCAGATGGAAGATATCTTACCCATTGCCGATTTATTTTTACTTACCAGTGAATATGAAAGTTTTGGTTTGGCTGCGCTGGAAGCCATGGCTGCTGAAGTTCCTGTAATATCAACCAATGCTGGTGGTTTACCGGAAATAAATATAAACGGCTTCAGCGGTTTTATGAGCAATGTTGGTGATGTGGAAGATATGAGTAAAAACGCATTGCATATCCTGCAGGACGATGCAACCCTCCAGAAATTTAAGGCCAATGCGTTAGTACAGGCTAAGAAATTTGACATTGAAAATATAGTACCACTATATGAAGCGTTGTATAAAAAAGTGATCTAATTTGTAACTATCTTTTCAACCATTTTTCCGGGTCAATATCCTTTCCTTTTGCATCATTGATATACAGTTCAATTGAACCATTGCCATCGAGGTTCGCCGCTGCCTTACCAATAACCTGGCCGGTTTTTACGCTTTGCCCGGTTTTTACAAAAACGTTTCCCAAATTACTGTATGTACTGAAATACTCTCCATGCTGGATTATTATCACCTGCATATCTTCTATGAAAACAATACTTGAAACTACGCCATCAAAAACAGATTTTACATTACTACCGATATCCGTTGCAATTGTTATTCCGGTAACAGAAATTTTAATGCCACTGGGTAATACATTATCTCCATAATGCAAAATCGGTATGCCTTTATCAACGGGCCAGGGCAGCAAACCCTTGTTCTTTTTAAAGCTTTCGTTTAACGCAATATTACCTGCGTTTAATAGTAAATTATCAGGCGGTTTTACAGGTACCGTTCCTTTATCTAATCCTTTATCCGGAGTTGTTGGTTTTTCTGTATTGTTTTTTACCGGAGTATTATTTTTTAAGGCCGCCAACCTTGCGGCTTCATCATCTTTTGCTTTTTTCATTGCAGCCTTACTTGCATCATCCCTTGCTTTTTTAATGGCTGCGGCAATTGCCTTTTCTACTTTTGCATTTTGTTTTTTGAAGGCAACAAGCTGGTTATTTAATTCTTTCCCTTCTTTCTTCAGATCGTTTACGATCTTATCCTTCTGTATTTTCTGTGTTTCAAGTGCAGCTGCTTCCTTGTCTTTTATCTGCAAAACTTCGCTCTTCTTTTCCTTTATTGTTCCCAGTTCATTTAATTTTTGTTTACGCAATTCCTGTGTACGAAGTATGTTTTCCCCCTGTTTTTCACGGTAATCTCTATAATATTTTAAATAGGCTACACGTTTAATAGCATCATTAAAACTACCTGCAGAAAAAATGAAAGTCAAAAAATCATAGTTGTTCCTGTTTTTATACGCATACACCATACTCTTGGCATACTCTTCCTTTAAAGTATCAAGTAGTTTGTTATAACGGTTAATTTCACGCTGGTTGGTGTTAATACTGTTATCCAGCAGATTGATGTCTTTTCCAATGTTTTCAATCAACCTGTTTTGCAGGTTCAGTTTATCATTAATGAGTTTCCATTGCACCAGGTTTTCTTTGGTTTTCATTTTGTTGTTGTTCAACAGCTTTTGTGTTTCCTCCATTTCTTTTTTCAATTTAGTCCGTTGTTTCTCCAATTCCTCACGGGTTTCCTGCTGTGCAAATGCAGAAATGCTGAGAAAAGAAAAAATAGCTAAACTAAAAATGAATCTGATCATATTGAAATTTTGATTTGTTCAAAAATACTATTCAAAATTTAAGAAAAAAAGCTTTTAAACCTATCGGCCGGAGCTGATTACAAATAACGCTTAGTTCTTTGTATAATTTTTGGGGATGTTAAAAGAGACAGATAAAGTTTTGTTAAACTCATACTGCTTATAATTGAGCCTGATATCGAGCCTGTTTTTTTCTGATACCGTTATTTCCCTGTAGGTAGAAAAATTAAATCCCGATTTATTTTCATAATCTCCATAAGTTAAATCAGCCGTGCGGCTTCTGGCTATATCAACATCATCTAATTTACTATGAGTTAAAGAATAACTATCAGCAGATAAAGTGAGCAGATTTTTAAAATAACTACCAACCATAGAAAACAGAATTTGATTTTCTGTTCTTTTATAATAGACAATATTGCTGTCAATAAATACCGGGTTACCAATTAACATATCTTGCAGAGTTTTATAATCAAAAGGTATTTCTGTTACTTCCTGCAGGTAATCAAATGTTCGGTATTGTACTTCTTTATTAATTTTGTTTAAAACGATAACGCTGTCCCGGGTGATTAGTATGCGGTATGCTTCAAAATTTACAAAGGTTGCAGTAAGTGATATCCAGATGGCACTGTCTTTCACTATACGCACTATAGCAGTCAGGTCCTGGTTCTTGCCTTTACTATCCTGGTACTGAACCTTTATTTTAGCGTTAAATGTTTTAAAGTCAATATAATTACGGTTCAAATTTTCAATTGTTGCCTTAACCATCATTATCGAATCTAATTTAGATTGATCAACTATAGTAACTGATGATGTATCCTTTGGCGCAATGGCTTTATTAATTTGCTTTACGGTTTTGCAACTAAATAATGAAAATATTAAAATAGTTAAAACGCCTGCTGCTACTGTATATCTCATTGTTGTTTCTGTTTTATTTACTGCCTGTATGTCCAAAACCTCCTTCCCCCCTCTGTGAATTATTTAATTGTTCTACCATAACAAGTGCCGCTTTCTCGGTTTTCGCAATTACCATTTGAGCTATCCGTTCTCCGTGCTCTATCTGTTGGACAGTATTGCTAAGATTAATCAGTATTATTTTTAATTCGCCCCTGTAATCAGAATCAACTGTACCTGGAGCGTTAAGACAAGTGATACCCTGTTTGATTGCCATTCCGCTTCTGGGCCTGATCTGGGCTTCATATCCTTCCGGCAATTCAATAAACAAACCGGTTGGAATAAGCATACGCTCCATTGGTTGCAGCGTTACCGGACTTGCCAGATTTGCCCTGATATCCATACCTACAGAACCGGCCGTTGCATATTCCGGTAAGGGATTTGAAGAGGAGTTTACTATATTAACCTGAACTGTTTGCATGAGGGCAAAGTTAACCATGTGAAAAGTAAATTGCGCAATATCTGTTTAAAGAGTTTTTTTAACGGATAAGCATCACTGTGCCCTGATCATAGAATTTTCTGCCCCTGCTATTTGTGTAATTTAACATCCACAAATAAGATCCGTTGGGCATATTTTTGCCTTTAAAAGTACCATCCCATTTCCTGTTAATATCATTACTGCTAAAGATCAATTGGCCCCATTTACTATATATCTGCAACGAAAAATATTGAACAGATGCATAATCAACAACACCAAATGTTTCATTCAGGTTATCCTTATTGGGTGTAAATGCAGAAGGCACATAAATATCACAATCGCCGGGTAAAACCTGGATTGTATCGGCTGCACTACATGCTTGCCGGCTTACCGTAACATAATAAGTTCCTGTTTGATTAACAAAGATGGATGCAGATGTTTCCCCGGTGTTCCATAGGTAACTGTCGTAGTTACTACTTACAGTTTGCAATACAACAGGCTTATATTTACAAATGGATGTATCAGCCCCCAGGCTTACGGTTGGTTTTGGCTTTTCGGTAACTTTTATAGTATCCCTTAGTTTACATCCATTCTGCTCCAGTTCAAGCCAATAATCACCAAAGCCATTTGTTGTTATTTTACTAGCGACAGATCCAGTGTTCCATAGATAATTGACACCAAAAATTTCGTCAATGCCAATTTGTAATGTAAGCAGGTTGCAGCTGGATGTATCTTTCCCTAAAAAACTTCCCGAATTTGCAATCCATATTTTACGTGTAATGGTATCATTTAGTCCCGAACAGTCGACTTTATAAACAATCAGTTCTACATCATAAAAACCGGGTGACGTATAAGTATGTGTTGGCTGCAACACCTGCGATTTTCCTAGGTCGCCAAAATCCCATTTAACG
>Ga0075158_10002116_pt1 | contig 14622 bp, 11 predicted proteins | sample JI91814BDNA_FD_70968 | JGI IMG/M metagenome (GOLD analysis project Ga0075158, IMG submission 70968) | Wastewater effluent complex algal communities from Wisconsin, to seasonally profile nutrient transformation and Carbon sequestration -... | ecosystem: Engineered > WWTP > Effluent > Algae... | reverse complement strand
TTTTTCTTTGATTGAGAATCCCATTCGGGATCAAAGACACGACAAACAGTTACAATAGAAAGATGAGGTTTGATATCAGCAGGCTTGATTTCCACTTTAGGAGTATCTTTGTCATCATCACCCTTCTTCCCTTTCGTTCTCATCATACCTTTCTTGATACCACTCTTCGCGGCACGTCGGGCAGCTTTACTTTGAACCTTTTCCTTCTTTGTTCGTTTGAAACCATCGGTTCCAAATTCAGCAATAGTTGGGCAAAGCTTCTTATAAATTGCTTCAACATGAACTCCTCCTTCGATTGTATTCATCCCATTAGCATAGGAAAGAACTTCTTTCGAATCTGGAGTATCAAGGATTAATGTTCGAGATTCAATTTGTCTTGAATACTTTGGCTCAAGAGCAAGTTTCTCTCGTTGGGGTGGTTTGGCTTCCAAGAATTCTTCCGGGACATCCTCACCTTTCGGCCAACAGAACTGACTTACTGCCCGAGATACTATTGATGAGTCCCAAAACAAAGAAGCAAACTTACGAATATCTCTGAAATCATATGATTGTCCATTGATCTTCACAGGAATTTGGCAACTCAAAGAAACTTCAAGTACATACCTTGCAAAGAGACAAAGCTCGTTATCATTGTAACCGCCTTCTTTGCCTCGGCCTTCGCTTTGCCCTTCGGCCTCCGTCTCAGCGTCAGTCATTCCAAAACGTTCAAAGTCAAGAAGCCATTCGATTTTTACGAAAGACTTCCCAGTGTATTCATTGCTTTGACGACGTCGCCAGCCATGATTATTAGGTTCATCAGAATCCTGAACGTAACCGGGTTTGGCTTCAGACTTAACTACATCAAACATATTGTTCTTCCATTCACCTTTGTAAAGCTGACCAGAGATTGCTTCTCCGTTTTCATCAAGACGACCGGAGTCTCCTACTTCAGCAATAAAATGTTTGGAATAAATGTTTGTAAGCTTTGAACCAAAACCATTCCGACCACATCCAAGACGTTCGGTGCTTTTGTCATAGTTAGTACTAGACATCAAAACACCAAATGCACTTTGTGGGACATAAATGAGTTTGTCTTTTGTAGTTGTGGTATGAGGTTCGACAGGCATCGGAAGACCACCATTGGTGATACTTAGATATCCATCACTTGAAAATTCGAAACAAACGGGACCAGGATCAACTCCATTGTACATACTGTAAAATGAATTGTCCCCAGCATTAGTCAAGATTTCCAAGAAAACTCGCTTCACACCATCTGGTAAGTCCATCTGAACCTTCTTCATCCTTTGAGTTTCAAAGTCATAAATCCATTCATCGGTCATTCTCTTACGAGTACTTCCAATAAACATGTCAGGTGACTCCATGATGTGCTCGTGGAGCTCACGAACTGTGAAATCCTTTGTGCTTCGACCAAGACTTTTGCTTTGCTTTGGCGTAACCTTGGCATCACCCGATCCAGATTTCTTTGACTCAATAGTAAGCTTCTTTGCAGGCATTTAAATGGATGCAAAATTTTTATTTTTAAGTTTGTGAGGGTGGGTACATCAATTCTGAATTTCAAAAATTTTACACATACATATATGTAAAATAGTTCTTAAACTGACAAACTTGTTTGTTAAGAGTGAGACTTTTCCTGCATTTCATGTAGGAAAAGTCTTAGTTTTTGAAGTTGACCAAAGTAACCGACGAAGTCCTCCGTTGATTCTTCCGTATTCTCATGTGTCATTTTCAAACGATGGTATATATCATAGATCTTATGATCAACACATGTTTGAAGGCCAGAAAAGCAAAGCTTCATCTGAAGATCCTAGTTGCAAATAAAGAGTCCTGCAATATGCGCATAAAATTCAACACTTAACCCAATGGATGTTTCGAGGTCATGTTGAGTTCTGTTGAACTTGTAAGCAATAAACTTGTTTTGCTCGTAACTATAAACCGTCTTGAGTTTAATGTAAGTATCCTCAATACTCGTGCACATTTGGAACAGTCGTTTCCATTGATCAAAGCTGATTCTATTAATCAGTGGTTTGATCTGATTCAAGAAGTCTTGTTTCTTCTTTTCGTCTGACATTCTATTCTTTGAACTCTTTCTTTGAAAATTAAGAATTCAGTTGAACAATTCGAATTGTCTCAATGTTGTTTTGAATAATTCTTCCCTTAAAGTAATTGGAATTCTAAAAATGGAAGTTTACAATGCTATGACCCGTTTGGTTGACTCTTATGGAGATCCAACTGATCTTAAACAGTTCAGGAAATTTATTCAGAATTTCCTCGCATTCACTGTTGAGAAAGACAATGATCCACGACGTGAAATGACAACACCAGAGAATATGAGACTTTGGATCAATGCTTTCACTCACGATACTTACGATGCCCAGAACAACTACGAAGAACTTGAGTTTCTTGGAGATGCAGAAATGAAAACGGCTTTCAAGAGTTATCTTTACCATTCTCATCATGTATCTAGTCCTCATATCTTCACAAGTCTAAATAATTATTATTTATCAGAGAAATATCAACCGTACATGGCCAAAGTTCTCAATCTTGAACCGTGGATTCGTATTCATCAGGACGTTAATATAACTGACAAGATCCTCGAAGACGTTCTTGAAGCATGTTTTGGAGCTCTGGTCTCTATTAGTCGGAAGTTGTATTTCCAAGATCGTGGAAAGTATTTGTACCCACAAGAACTTATTGTAAGATTCTTTACAGTCTTCTTCACCGGAAACGAAATGGATTTGACCCGTGGTAATTATGTGTTCAAGACACAGTTGTTGCTTTATTTCAAGTTCTTTGCCAATGTCTTGAAAGATCCATTCTTTGATCGTCAACGAAACAGGTTTATTCTGACTGAAGACTTCTTCAATGGCATCGTTGAGAAAGCTCCCAATATTGAACTTGGAAGACAAGTTGTCCGAGACATCAAACGAATTGATCTCGATTCTCTTGTTGCTGAAAAGATGTCAACAACACAAGACAATCAAGCAGAAGCAATTGTTAGAATCTTTCTTGCTGCCGGAATGACACCGGAATGGCGGGAGGACTACGGACGTAACTTTTCGTTCAAAGGAGATGAAGAGATTGATCGCATTGCAAAGGCTAACGGGTTTACAAGGTTCATAATTGAAGCTTATTATACTTCTGACAAGATTCGAAAATACAAGTTGCTCGCACAGAGCTCAGACGAAAAGCGTTTGAAGACAAAGTCAGAACTTGTGTACTTGTTTCCTGATGTTCCAAACATTAAGGCCCAAGCAAGAAAGATGATCATTGACACGTATGGACGGAAGAAATAAGGCTTTAGGGTCGTAAGACAGAATTGAAAATCAAAGTTGTCATAGACAACTTCTAAAATGGGAGGCTGCCCATATGCGTATAGGCCGTATAATTCGTTTCTTACTGACGTTCCGACCTCTCTAATTTATGATCCAAACTTTCTTACCGAGAATGACATGTTGGCAATGATCCAATACGAAAGTGATCAACTATCAAACAGCTTTAGTGACGACGTCTCTTCATTGGAAGACTTAAATGATTCGTTAGAATTTGAGAATTGATTAGGAAAATGTAACTGTAAACGAAAATGTTTCCTTCAGAACATCTTTTAAGCAATATCTTCGATGAAAACAAAACTTTAAGTCTGTTTTTTGCAAAGACGAATCTTCAAAAACATTTCAAGAATTCTTGTCTCAATTAGAATACTCTCAATTTTTCATTCTAATAGAATGAAACAATTAATTCATACGTTCAGATAGGATTACATTTGTAACAAATATATCCAGTGTAGTAAGTAGGAGTCTCTCCAAAGAAACCAGCTATGCTGACAAAGAAATCCTTTTCTTCACATTTTGGACAACATTTCAACTTTCCATCTGACTGAGACATATGAACTGTTGACTTGCAATATAGATTATTGAAGTAACTGCATTGACACTTGTGTTTTGGAGCATTGCAGGTGTGAATGTTGTCATTGCAATCACACTTTCGAAGAAGCTTCCAAAATGTATCCGACGAGTCCATTGGTTTTTGTATTCTATTCTGTGAATAGAATTCAATTCTCTTGAGACGGAACACTCAATTACCGTCGTAGAGGGTAATCAACCTCAGCATTCAGCTTTGCCACTAACGTGGAAATGTCAATCGGACTCCAAATGGGACCCGTCGCAGCATTGTTAGTCTCAACAAGCGCCCGAGGATCGTAACCATCAGGACCAAACAGGTACTGGATGACAGCACCATTCTCCTTGCAGACTGTTCCGTTATACCCTAACCGAACATCTTCAAGAGTTTTGTTGATAGTTCTGTTCATATGACCTGTTGTTGCTGTACCCAAAGCAGTATCAATCAGACCCTTCCGAGAATCCATCATGTGAGCAAAGAATTGACCCGGTCGCATCCCTTCACCAAAGTTCTTGTCAATGAATCCACGGTTAAGCAGATCACCATCGGCACCAACTGGTTCAACATCATAGTATGGCAAGAAACGCCTCCCAACAGAGTACTTATTAACATTGTACTTCAGTGGCGGACGCTTGTTCATAAAGAATTGTTGCCCAATTACACCCGTAATTTGAGCAATATTCGACACTGAACCTTTAGCACCAGAGACAGCCATGACACGCAAATTGTTCATTGGATCGAGACCCTCTTTAACAATTTGATCACCAATGGCCTTAATGTTACCCAGAGCAGCTTGAATCGATTCCTCCCGAAAGTTAAGCTCAACATCACTCATTCCTGGCTTCGGCAAACCCAAGTCTGCAATCTTTTGACGCGACTCATTAAGCTTCTCGTTAACAATTCGTTTGATTCGAGATTGTTCTTCAGCTTCAACAGAGCAATCACCGTAACCGACGGTGAAACCACGTTGTTCAATAAAGTAGTCAAGAAGAATTTGTGCTTCAGAGATAAATCTTGCCGCAACTGCCGTACCATAGTGATGGTAAAGTTGATGGACAATACTCCCCGACGACGGTCCAACATGCTTCTTCTTGAGAATTCCCTTGAAACTTGGATTGATCAAGATTCCATTAATGATTTTGACATCATCTTTAGAATAATAGAAATCCGGAGGAAGCAAGGCAGAAAACATGACTGGACCACATCGGACAACGTCTTCACTGTACCATTGGGATGCTCGTTTGAGCAGACCCGGAAAGTTTGGAGTACCATCGATTCGGTCACGAAAGCGACCAAAGGTGTCCATTCCTCGTTCCCACACGGACGGCGTAAACGCCCCGTGCATAGAAATCAAGTAAGAAGCAGTCACACCATTGTAAACAATACCCATTACAGGTCTTGAGAACTGGGGTGCCACGATGTTATTCCAACATCCTGCGATAAACATAATCTCTGCACGTGCTTCATAACTAGGAGTAACATAGACGTTACCTTCGTCGCCATCGAAATCGGCATTATGAGGAGTAGTGTTACTTGAATGAATTCCAATTGACTTCCCTGGTGCTTTCTTGACCAGGTAACCCATCATCGATTGCTTATGAAGCGTCGGTTGACGGTTGAAAACAATTGGATCTCCATTGTCAAGATACCTCCAAACAATGTTACCAATCTCTAGACGAGCATTACGCTTCCGCTTCACATCGTTGAGACCTCGATAGTTGTCAACGAAGAATGGAATCTGGCCGTCAGTGAGCAATTGAGAGAGCTCTCGAATGTTCTTGTCACAAACCCTTTCTGTGATAGTAACATAGTTAGCCATTTCGTTTGGAATACGAATATACCCAAAAGGAATACTCGCGCTCCCAATCATACTTCGTCCCGTCCGATTCCCTCGCTTACCCATAGCGAAGCAACGGAAGTAACCCTTCTTCTTCGAAAGCTTTCCCTTGACAGTATCAGATGTATCTGGACCATTAGCAGAAGACTTTTCGTCTGAAGTGGACAATATCGAAGATATCAACAAGTCTAGGTCCTCAATTGTAGCGTCTGAAGATTTCTTCCCTCCGGCTGTGGAGCCGCTTAGTTTTGCCGCCTTCAATGTGTTATTAAGAGCAACAATCCTTCGGTAGATCTTCGTAAGTTCATCGTCCTTGGGTTCTCCATCAGATTGCATTGTCTTTGGACGATGACATTCTGGAATAACAGGCAAATTCTGGAAAATAAAGTTATTCGGGTGATTCTTATAAACCACCTTACCATTAGGACCAATTTCGTCCTTAAAACCAAGAGCAAGAAGATCTTTTGGTGGAATAGCATCAAAAATCTTTACAATCTGTGATGTTTTCAAACTTCCAGGCACGTTACCATTACCGATAATATCGATAGACGTCATCTTCCCAGGCTTAGTTGAAATCTTTGGATTAAAAGCGTTAAAGCTTTTGCACTCTGGATTCCGACAATACTGAGATTCTGATTCTTTAGCAATTTCCATAAGCCTTGCGGTTCCTGAAGAAAACTTTGATGACTCTACGAACTCCGGTGACAACAATAGATTACCACATTTAACACAAACACTTTGTAAACATCGAACAACGAAATCATAAGCACTCCGATTAATAATCGGCTCTACGAGTTCAATACGCCCTAAATGTCCTGGGCAAAATTTCTTTGTTAGCAGACACTGTACATGTCTACATTTATCTCCTGGTTCAACTGGACCCATTCTTGGATCATTGATAGTGTTCATCGTGACACCATCTTTGTCTTCATTTGTAATAACTACAACAGCTAAGCGTGTCAATTCTTCAAGAGACATGTACTGAACTTGAGCTCGTTTGACTGTAAACTTTTCGAAAGGCATGTCACGTGTCATAATCGTTCCTTCATTGATATTGTCTACTACTTGGAACCTCCGGCCTGGTTGTTGAGCACCTAGTAAGTTAGAGTCAGCTTGCACTGATCCCTTCCTACTGCCAACTTTCGCAACTGGCTTTGCCGGGCTGGGAACTGGAGTCTTCTTTTTGTCGGAATTGTTAATAACAAGTGTTTTGAACAAAGCGCCCTTCATTGAAAATTAGGCACCGTTTTATCACCATATATTTTGGAAAACGTCAGGATCAATGGGATTCAATATTAAAATTTCTTAAAGAGGTTGAAAATAAAAAGCTATAGTATGGTAGATAGATTCAATCTTAATTATAAGTGCGTCTGAAGTTTATGGATAATTAAAATACTCTCGCGATGATAGATCCTAAGATAGTGATTATAATTATCATGGCTGTTGTCATAGTCATAATGGTTGCAGTCCCAGTGGTTCTATGGTTTCTTGGATATATCCATTTTGGAAAGGATACATCAACAACTACAACCACTGCAACTGCTATCGCTCAGCCGGCAGGCGTCCTGGTGTATGCTAAGGGTCCTTACCCGAATGGATCAGATGGTGAACCAACCTACTCGGGTGCACCTTCTTACACAGACTTTGTTCCTGGTACTCCACCAGTTTCTTCGTATTGTTTGCATCCGATGTATGCACAGTGGACTTACACTGCTCAATTCACTGACAGTGATGCTGCGGATGCTCATGGAACGGAAAGTTCAAAGGTAGCAACTGCTACAAGTGTTGATTTGGTCTTTGATCCAGATAACCTTCCGGCATCTGGTCGAAGCATTCTTCATTCTTTCACCATCCCCGCTCAAGCTGACAAGAGTATTGTGAACAAGGATGGTGTTATTTACAACTTGTACGCCAGATACGCAAAGGCTATTACCAGTGCAGGTGAACTGGTTTCTCCAGGCGAATGGTATCGTGTTGCACGAGTGTCCTCAACTTCTATCTACAATTCGGATGGAACAATGACAATCACGGAGGAAGCTGACCGTGTCGTTCCGCGTGCATTCTGCAATATCCCTTAAACATCATAGACATTTATGTCTGAATGAGAGATAGCTTTCTAAACGATCTAATTTGGATCGTTCTCTCATTTGTAAAGTAAGAACGATTTGATTTATTCTTTGTAAGGACTTGAAGTTTAAAATTATGCTATGCTGTAATATGACATTACCATTAGCAGTGGGAACAAACTATCTGCTAAACAAAATTTCTGATCTCCTTGGAAAACCCAGGAACCAAAATGTTGAACAATTTTACACCCCGGCGACGTTTTTCAAAAGTCGTATGATGAGAAGTTATATCATAGACTACGATTATGATCGTCTTCATGATGCAAATATTTCGCGAATGTTTTCACGAGTACCTATTACCCGTGCACCTTCAAGTGGTCGGGTAATGGGCGATTCTATTCCTATAGTTGCTAGTGAAGGAACACCATCTGAAAAACTCACAAAAACGAGTTCGAAAAGCGACATCACGAAAAAGAGTTCGAAAAGCGACATTTCTTGTACACTAAATGAACTTTTGGGTATCAGTCCGAGTACAAGAAATGATGGTAGTTTTCCTAACACAAAAATGCGTATTCCTCTTCACGAATCTCCGTATACTATTCCTCTTCACGAATCTCCGTATACTATTGCTCAAGAACCATTTCCAACTCCGGAAAGAACTATTGTTTCCCCAAGAGTATCAAGTATGTTAAGTAGTACTCCTTCCATTTATGGATCAGCTGGCATTCCATCTATTTATGAATCAGCCGGTGTTCCAGAATTTGAAGATTACTCGATTGCTGATGAAAGTGGAACCGGTGTTAATAGCGGAACAGTTCCTAGTCTGTCGACAGTCGATACAACAACAGAATTGACAGCAGAAAGACTTTCAGAACACAATTCATTGACAGATGAAGACATTGTTCAAGATCATTTTGCAAATTTTCTGAAAGATTCTGTGTTTATGGATTTCGAAGTTATTTAATTTTTCGATTCGAAAAATTATACTTTCAAAGACTCCCGCCGTCAGGGTCGTTTACAGACTCCCGTCAGGTATCCCTAAAGGGATCCGTCCACTAAAGCCAAATTGGATTCATTAATCTGATACTTTCTTGAAAGTAAGATCAAAGTCAATGCAGCAACTATTGAAAGACTGCTTGAGATCATTTGAACACCATTACCTGAAATCAAAGCATATCCTAACCACAAAATAGAAAGACACAATGAAAACATAAAAGCATAAACAGAAACTCCATTTGACTTCTTAGAACGGTAAACTTTCCAACATTGCATAAAAACAGGAATAACACCTAACATTGCAACAATAACCATCATATTGGCGTAAAGTTGGGCTGCATCAGGTGAAATATCAATTCTCGGAAACTTAGAAGAAATTCTATCACTCCAACTAGAGTATTTGACAGACTTGAATCTAACGACCATTCTCCTCTTTTTACTAAGCTAATACACATAGGTCAGACCGATTCTAACTAATACACATCAGAAAGACTGATTCTAGCTAATACACCTTAGTTCGTTGATATCAAACATTGGTTCGCAAATATTAGTCTTCTGCATGAAAAAGTAAGCTGTTGCAAGAATCATGTTTGAATTAGTTCTGATACAAGAATGTTCATCTTTATTGTCTGTAACTATTAAATTCAAACGGTCTTTAACTTTTAAAGAACCACCATATGGAACAATAACTCTTTCTGAATCAACATTTCTAAGAATCATTAATGGAATACTTGAAAGAATAAATGAATATTTTTGGTCTTGCAATAGTTCAAGGATCTTGATAATGGAAAGATTTTCTACAGACTCTTGATGTTCAAAATCATAAACGCTTGATCCAACTGGAAGATCCGAGGCCTCTTTAGCGCCGAGGCCGAATACAGTCTTCCATCCTCTCATAACAAACCCAAGTTGTTCCAAACTTTGTAAAAGTTTTGCAGGAAAGTCAGTCTTGAATAAACTTAAAGATTCAACTGTCATGTTCACATCCCTCAATCGAGAATCCTTAATCTGAGAAATAATTTTTACAATTGGATGTCCTGTTGAATTGCGGATTATCATATTCAAGTCGACTTCAGAAAATTCTTTTGAAGAGTCATTTGGAATAGTAAAGTCTTTTCGAGTATTAAAGTGCTCACAAAGTTCTTCTCTTGTAAAGACAAGATTGTACTCTTCTGAAGAAATGAATCTCTTGAGTCTTTCCATCCGGCATTCTGGAATTTCTTCAAGAAGAATCTGTGTTTGTTTCTGAAATTCACTAGGAATTCTTGGATGGATGCCGAGAACAAGTGTGGATGTCTTAAGATTTCCAATATCGTAACCTGAAAGATACAATAAATGTTTCTTGTTACGTTGATTGTACAAAGTATCGTATTCTGAAATGTACCTTGAATCAATGCAATAATAATCTGGATTGACGAGATACTTCTCTCTCCATTCAGAATCAATAGGAACAAATTCTGATTCCGTTCTTTCTAGACTTAGAAGCTCTTCAACAGGATTTTTTGATTCACTTGCATCTAGACGATAATATCTTGCAATCTTTTCAAGAGCATCTTTCTTTGGATCAACATTTTTAATGCTTTCTAAGAAAGCATCAATTGACGAGTCTTCTGATTCATGACAGAACGAACTCTTAACAGCAAGAAGCTTCTGTCTAGACAGAAGCTTTAGTTTTTGAAAGATACTTAAGCGTAAGGGTGTTGCTCTAACACTCCATTCTTGAATCAAACTTTGAACTTTTTCGAAAGAAGTATATCTTGTTGTTGGTATATTGTATTTCACACAAATCTGATAAGCCATGAAAGCATCAATGTTTAATGGTGAGTCTGGAGTTTTACTTCCAAACTTCCTAACAGCAACAATGGGAATTTGGGGAGTAAAATTGTAAGCATCTTTGAACGCTAGGAGCAATGATTCCTCGTCCCAAGAACAGTTAGTGTTGACGAAGCGTGCAAGGCCTTCCAAATTGTCTTCTTCAAGGTATGGTTGGTTGCCAGACAACCTATTAATCGTGCTGATCAAATCCTCGATAGAATGCTTAGAAGGATTGTACCTAATAGCCAAAGTATCAGCTAAAAACAAAAGAACAAATGTTGGACAATTGTGAATTACTTCGTGGTAATTATTTAATAATTCAAGGCGGCTTAACCTTATTAATGGATACATATACTTTTCATTTCCCGAAAATACATTAGCACATTGTGCTAATACTATGCGGTAGGTTGCTTGTTATAACGGTAAACAAATGCATTAAAGAAATCATTAGCAGTAACATCTGATGGTGTACTGACAGCATTTCCGTAACTACAAAGCTCATAAAGAGTTCCTACACCGACAATTGGTGTCCCAGTTGACGAATCATCGCATTTCCATTGAGTTGGATCCATAATAACTGCATTATCTGTTCCACCATAGCCATAGTAACCGGCATAACCATCAGGTCCGGAAGATGCTGCAGTCGGAACAACAATTTTGTATTTCCCACATTCTAATGCAAACTTGCCACAAGTTTCAATTTCGCAACCAGCAACTGCAGAATTGGTATTAGCAAATGTGCATAGATTCCCTGTCCCTGTATTCTTGCAAAGAATACCTGTCTTTTTGTCTATGATAACAACTTCAGCTTCAGGAGTATCATCAGTTATTGTACATTTTGGCTTTTCATTTACCTTTTGAGATTTATCGTTCAAATCTACTACATTGTAAGGCTCTGAAGCTACACAACTACCGCTAGTACCACATGCTTCAGTGTGTATCGCATTAAAAGTGTTCAACGATGTTCCTGCAACTGGTGCATTACATTTCCAATCAGAGTAACACCATGGGAAGTTGGTTGAAAGTGCTCGTTTAAAATTAACTAAATATACAAATCCAACCAAAGCAATTCCTACGATAATTACAGCTGCGATAGATCCAACTATCAAGAGAATAACATTAGCAGTCGGGCCGGCCATACTTTTACAAGGCGTTGTAAATACACCGTGTATTTATGATTAAGACGCTGCTTCTATCTTTAACTGATCCATTGCTTCCTTGCTTTGGCATTCTGTTGCACCAGATGCATTAATTCGGTAAGCATAGAAAGGTTCATTGTCTATGTTAGTTGATTCTTGACAAGCTTCGGCCGTATTTTCTTTGTCAGGGCCACAAGAATAAACTGGACATTTCACTGATTCCGTATTAATTAATTTTCGGTACCGAAGTATATAAATTACTAGAAAAGTAATTGCACCAGCAATCAGTGCAACCATTACAGCATAAGCAATGATATGAACTATCCAATTCATACTTGTTTTAAAAGCCTTCAAAGCGAAACGACAAATCAGAAATGGAAACACAGAAAAGCTCGATAAAAGACAAAATGATGTATGCTCTTTGTAATTGGCAAGACTGGGTATATCCTAATTCATACACTCCTATATTCCAAATTCTTGGATCATTTATTATGGGCTTGATTTTTGGTGCGTATCATAACAGTTATCTTTGGACATTTGTGTCTTACTTTACATTCGAATATATTATGGTTCTTGCAACGTATAGACGTGTCCCTAGCATTTACAGTTGGAAAACACGGTTTCTTGCCATATTGATAGGAATAATTGGAATTTGGATTTCAAAATTCTGCTGGCAACGAGATTTGCCTAGATAGTTTGATGTGTTTTGTTTGTGGAGGTTTAGGGTGAAAATGGCAATTTTGACGATTTTTGTAATTTATTAGCCTAGGAAAATCAAGGGTAAAAACACTGAAAATAGGCTTCGTGACTAATGACTCACGCATCAAATTTAGATTGCTTTAGCAATCCTGAATTGAAAATTTTTATTTGAACACCATTTAAGAAATGTTTTTGAGAAGGTCAGTTCGTTTGTTTACTCTAAAGAAACCGAGTCAGCAAGTCATTCTTGATTCTTCCAAACATGAGTTTACTAAAGCTCCGAAGAAATTCGAACACCCAATGACTTATGTTTCCAAACCAGTGTTGATATTAGAGCCAAAAGACATTTGTAGAGCAATGCCAACCCAAAATCAATTCTTTGAAATTCTCGAAATAATTCGTGATGGAACATTAGTCTGTACTATAGTTTGCATTGCTGTATTTCTTGATTTTGCTATATTCTTTACTTGGGCTTTGGTTGCTATAATTGTCATGTTCGGAAACCAATGGTAAATCAAGTTACTGAATGTTTACGTGAGGTCAGAAATGTACCTTCGTCGATTAACCATTGCTTCGCCTGGCGTCATTTCGCGGATGCCTGTTCCTTTCCGTCAGCCTAACTTTGAGCTTATAAACCGAAAAAGTTTTGTTCTTTTGGGGGGGGAGCAAGGTTCTTTCCAAAGAAATCACAACTTTGGAACCAATCCGTGAACCTCAACAATTCAAGTTTCGAAATCAAGAACAACTACGAGAACTTTAGATCGTTCACAAGCCATGAAGATTTTTGAGATTTGTTTGGAATGGTATCTTGTTTGTTGTAATGATAACGTTGATTATCTTTAGCATAAAGATTTTCGTTCATATCTTTTTGTTCTTTTCATTGGATTTATTTGGTTCTTACTTTGAATTCATTGATATATTTATTAGGAACTTCCTAATAAATTGAATTATACATTAGAAACGACTCGATAGAAACACATTAATAGAAACACAATGGCTCTTCGTCTTTCCACCATTAAATTCTTCAAACCAACAAGGTTTCTAAGTGTTTCATCTTTCAGGAAACAATTCGTTAACAACGAAAGACCTCCAAGTCCAGATCATGAAATCGAAAAGATTCATCGGCGTCTAACCGACATAGAAGTATCAATTTCAAGAATTGACGACAAGGTTGATAAGCTTCCGCGTTCAAGTATTCATTTGGTTTTGTTTATACTCACAATCATGTTTGTAGCAAATTACATTAACAATGCAACTTGGATTATCATAAGGGAGTTATATCAAAATGTATGTACCAAAACCGATCGTTAAAGTCAACGACCGGCAATAATACTAGTCAATAGCTAGTATTTAGAAGACTTCAAAAATGAAATTAACAATGAAGAAAAGCAATAAAGACAAACAATATGTCTTGCATTGCGACAACTAAGCTAGGAAAGCCGTGCAAGAACAAGCAAATTTTGGAGACCAATTTTTGCCATTCTCATAAGAACTTTACTTCTGCAGTGATGCTACCTATGGCTCCACCGCTTGTGTATATTCCAATTGAATTGCCTCAATTGTTTCCAACAAATCTAATAAAATTAGATGTAAAGCAAGAGGACTTAATTCCTTTGGACCCAATCGAGACAACAAAGCTTACAGATTCTCTTGAATTCTTTAATGATGTTACTTTCCTGGTCGAATCGAATGATATCTCCGGATTTGACCGAAAGGAAGCAGGCGAAGCCAAAGAATCGAGTGACAGCAACAGCGACCTTGTTTTTGACAGTTTCATTGATAGCATTCTTGAAACTAATAATTTCCAACCAATTGCTAAAATAAATAGCAGCAATTCTGAAAACTCAGAAGGCTTTGTTCCTTTGAAGTCGCTGATTAGTGATATTGGAGGAAACACAACTGATTCAGAAGTTGAAATTGTTGATTACACAGATTCTTTAAGAAAGAAGATTTGTGAGTCTCTACAGCGATTGGAAAGAGTTGAGGCCAAGGAGTATGAACTTGAGAACCCAACAGACCCAGATTCATGTGCTCTTCGAGCAAAGTTTTTGAGCTTGTGTCAGACAGAGACAATGAAAACTTCAAAACTTCACAGTTCAACTCTTTCTGAAACCAATTCTGATATTGTTAAGACCAATAACATCAAAACATTTTTACAAAAGCACAGCCCTGT
>Ga0075158_10002115_pt1 | contig 14623 bp, 10 predicted proteins | sample JI91814BDNA_FD_70968 | JGI IMG/M metagenome (GOLD analysis project Ga0075158, IMG submission 70968) | Wastewater effluent complex algal communities from Wisconsin, to seasonally profile nutrient transformation and Carbon sequestration -... | ecosystem: Engineered > WWTP > Effluent > Algae... | reverse complement strand
GGCCAGGCTGGTCGCCCGCGCGCGCGAGGCTCAGGCTCGCATCGCCGACGGCATCGCCCTGCTCGCGTCCGACGACCAGCTCCGCCAGGCCTTCTGCTGGGCCAACGAGGCCATGGCCGCGGTCGCTCGCCGGCGGCTCGGCAAGGGCGACCCGAACTTCTCGCCGCGGTGGCACCTGTTTCAGCTCGCGTTCCTGCTGCTCAACTTGCGCGGCATCCGCGACCCGGATCACGCCGACCGCGACAACGTCGAGCTCCTGTTCTTCCCGACCGGCGGCGGCAAGACCGAGGCCTACCTCGGCGTGATCGCCGTGACCCTGCTGCTCCGGCGCATGCGCGGCCAGGGCCGCCCCGACGAGGGCCTCGGCGTCGCCGTGATCCTCCGCTACACGCTGCGCCTGCTGACCCTCGATCAGCTCGAGCGCGCCGCGGCGCTGATCTGCAGCCTCGAGCTGCTCCGCAGCCGCCACCCCGCGCAGCTGGGCGCCGCCCGCTACGCGATCGGGCTGTGGGTGGGCCGCTCCGGCAGCCCAAACACGATGGCCGAGGCCAAGAAGCAGATCACCGATTACCGCGGCAACACGGCCGAGTCGCGGGGCTCGCCGTTCCCGCTGGTCAACTGCCCCTGGTGCGAACATCCGATCGAGGCGCGCGGCATGGACACCCTCCCCCGCCGCGCCGAGCCCACCCGCACCGTGGTCGTCTGCGCCAACCCCGAATGCGAGTTCTCGTCGGCCCGTCGCGGCGCCACCGACACCAAGATCGGCGAGCTGCCGGTGCTGTTCGTCGACGAGCACGTCTACAGCGAGCTGCCCGCATTCGTCGTGTCGACCGTCGACAAGTTCGCCATGCTGACCCACCGCGGCCAGGCCGGGAAGCTGTTCGGGCGCGTGCACAGCTACACCGACCAGCAAGGCCAGCCGCGGCAATTCTGGAGCGGCGGCGACGGCGACGATCATGTCGTCCCTGCACGCTCGGCCGAGGGCCTGCCTGACGGCCTGTTCCCGCCGGACCTCGTCATTCAGGACGAGCTGCACCTGATCTCGGGACCTCTCGGGACCATGGTCGGTCTGTTCGAGACTCTGTTTGAAGAGCTCTGCCACCGCACGCTGCCGAACGGCGCGCGTCGGGCCCAAGATCCTCGCGGCCACCGCCACCGTCCGCCGCGCCAGCACGCAGGTCCAGGCCCTCTACGCCCGCACCCCGGACCAGACCAAGCTGTTCCCGCCGCAGGGCGTCGACGCCTGGCAGACCTTCTTCGCCGAGCGCGACACGGACGCCAACGAGCGCATGTACGTCGGCCTCGCCGCCGCCGGTCGCTCGCTCAAGCGCATCCTGCTGCAGAGCTACCTGGCCCTGCTCGGCGCCGCCGAGCACCTCCAGGCCGATCCCGTCCTCGGCGGCGCCCCGGCCGACCCGTACAAGTCCCTGGTCGGCTACTTCAACAGCCTCCGCGAGCTCGGCGGCATGCGGCGCATCGTCGACGACGACGTGTACACGCGCGTTCGCAAGCTCGACCAGCGGACCCCGCACGACGCCCGCGGGCCCGGCCGCACCGCGGAGAATCGCTGGCTGACCAGACGAGAGATCGGCGACCCGATCGAGCTGACCAGCCGCGTCCGCACGGCCGAGCTGACCCGCGACAAGGCCCGCCTCGCCACCACGTTCCACGAGTACGCCGCTGCCAATGCCACGAACACCCTCGCGCCCGACGCGCTGAGGCCCGTCGACGTGCTCCTCGCCAGCAACATGATCTCCGTCGGCCTCGACGTCACCCGCCTCGGCCTCATGGTCGTCGCCGGCCAGCCCAAGACCACCAGCGAATACATCCAGGCCACCAGCCGTGTCGGCCGCGACGACGCCCGCCCGGGCTTCGTACTGACCGTCTACAACGTCCACAAGCCGCGCGACCGCTCCCACTACGAGCATTTCATGGCCTACCACGAGAGCTTCTACCGCTACGTCGAGGCCCAGAGCGTCACACCCTTCTCACTCCCGGCCCTCGACCGCAGCCTCGCCTCGGTCGTCGTCGGCACTGTCCGCCACCTCGGCAGTCCACGTCTCGCCGCCCCGAAGGGGGTCGCCGCCGCCGATCTGATCGCACGGGCCGGCGAGCGGGTCGCCGCCGTGCTCGCCGCGCGTGCCCGGGCCCAGCCGTCGTCCGACGGCACGACGCTCGACCGCTACGTCGCCAGCCGCACCATGAAGATCCTCGACAACTGGCGCAGCATCGTCAAACCGACGGCCCAGAGCCGCGGATCGACGGCCGTCTATTGCTACTCGCCCTTCGAGGAGCGCAGCGCCCGGGCCACCAAAGCCCTCCTCCGCACCCCCGAGGCCGACGCCACGCTCGACATCGAGATCCCGCGCACGGACCCTCAATATGCCTTCGTCGCCCCGACCTCCATGCGCGACGTGGAGCCGAGCGTCGCTATCTGGGTCCGCCGTCGTCCGCAAGAGGATCAAGGATAGGCACCATGGCCACGTCAAACAAACCCTCCAGCAAACCGCGACCCGACGGCGAGCTGCGCCAGAGCCAGATGATCACCACATACGGCCCCGGCGCGCTGGTCGACCTCGTCGGCGACGCGATCCTGATCCCCGGCCTCGAGTACTGGTCGTACCGCGGCGCCGCCGGCTACGAAGTCGCGGCGCCCGAGCTCGCCCGCAGCCTGCGACGACGCGGCTTCAAGCTGTCGGCCACGACGCCGTTTCGCACCCCGCCGGTCACCACCGATGACGAACAGAACACCGGATGCGGCATCAAGGCGATCGAATTCCCCAGCTGGTTCGTGTGCCCCAACCGGGCCTGCGAGCGCCTGATCCACAAGCGCGACACCGATTACAAGAACGGCGAGCGCCGCCACCGCTGCGCCAGCGCCGATAAGCCGCGCAAGCTCGTGCCCGTCCGCTTCGCCACCGCCTGTGTCTGCGGTCACCTCGACGATTTCCCGTGGGAATGGTTCGTCCACGCCGAGCAGGGCCGCTGCGACGCGCCAGAACTTCGCCTCATCGATCGCGGCAGCGGCGATCTGAGCGACGTGATCGTCCGCTGCGAGAACTGCGGCGTCGAGCGTTCGATGGCCAAAGCCAGAGGTGACCGGTCCTTGCCCAGGTGTCACGGCCACCGTCCCTGGCTCGCCGCCTATGTCGGCGATCCGCAGGTCGCCGAGGACTGCAACGAGAATCAGCGCCTGCTCGTGCGGACCGCCAGCGGCGGCTACTCCTCCCAGGTCGAGAGCGCCCTGACGATCCCCCGGAGCAGCACTCCCAGCGACGTCCGCGACTTCCTCGTCCGTCATGACAAGCGCGACCTCGCGGCGATCGGATCGGCCGCCGAGCTCAAGATGGCCCGCAAGTTCATCACGGTGCTCCAGACCCCGCCCCCATGCATCGCCCGGCTGTCAGACACCGAGCTCTGGCAGGCGATCGAAGCGTTCCGCGAGGAGAGCGGCGCCGACGACAACGATCCGCGTCCCGTCCGCGAGACCGAATACTCGACGATGATCCACGCGCCGACCGAGGTCGGCGACCACATCTACAGCAAGGGCGGCGCCGAGATCGACGAGGACTTCTACGCCGTCAAGCCGCCACGGAGCGCCTGCCCGCTGCCGCCTGGCATCGCCGACCTCGTGCTCGTCGAGCGCCTGCGTGAGGTCCGTGTGCTCACCGGCTTCACGCGGCTCGAGTCACCCACGCCGAACATCTACGGCGAGTTCGACGCCAACTCCAACCGCGCCGCGCTCGCGCTCTCGGCCGACTGGTTGCCGGCCTCGGAGATCCGCGGCGAAGGCTTCCTGATCGTATTCGATCTGGTGGCGCTCGGCGCCTGGGAAGACCGCCCGATCGTGAAGGAGCGCGAGCGAGAGCTCGAAGTCGGCTGGAAGCTGCGCTTCCCCATGCACAAGCAGCAGTCCATGACCTTCATGGGCATCCGGTTTTATCTGCTCCACACCCTCGCGCACATGCTCATCACCCAGGTCTCGCTCGAGTGTGGCTACGCGGCATCGGCGATCCGCGAGCGGGTCTACTGCAGTCGCAAGGACGAACAGGGCGCGCTGCCCATGGCCGCGATCCTGCTGTCGACCGGCAGCAGCGGCAGCGAGGGCACCCTCGGCGGCCTCGTCGGTCAAGGCCGACGGATCCAGCACCACCTCCAGGAGGCCCTGCGCAGGGCCAAGCTGTGCTCCCACGATCCCGTGTGCGGGCGCCAGCACGCCCACGAGGGCACCCCCGGCAGGGCTTTGCTGGGGGCCGCCTGCCATGGCTGCCTGTTCATCGCCGAGTGCTCGTGCGAGCGCTCCAACCAGTACCTCGACCGGGCCCTGGTCGTGCCGACCATGGGCGTCGAACACGCCGACCAGCTCGCCTTCTTTGCTGCTCCCGCGCTCTAAAGCTCGCCATGGCACCCAGCGCTGTCCTGTCCCTCGCCCGCATCGACACGGCCCGCATTGAGGCGCTGTGGCGCCGACTGAGCGCCCTGCCTGCCAAGACCCGCGCCCTCGAGGAGCACCTCGGGTCGTCCGAGCTCGTCGAGGTCCTCGACTCTCTGCTCGGTCAGCCGGCGTGGCTCCTCGTCACGTTGCTCGAGGCGGTGCTGGCCGAACGCGGGAACTTCGCGCCGGCCGCTCCTCCGCCCCGCCCGGCGGGTCCCGCGTCGCCCCTCGTCGAGTACCGGATGGAGCGGCAGCACGGCACGACGTCACCGGAGCTGGTCTGGAGCGGCGACACCGGCCGGCGTAGCTGCGCCCGCAAGACCCGCTACGTGATCGAGGATCTGTTCGCGGCGGCTACCAGCCGCGTGCTGATCGCCGGATACAGCTTCGACAGCGCCTCGGATCTGTTTGACCCCCTGTTCGACCGCGCCGAACAACTCGCCGCCGAGGGCCTCCCGCCGCCGAAGGTCCGCGTCGTGCTGGACTGCTCGCAGCTCAAAGTAAAGCCCCGGGAAGGACCTGATGACCTCGCCCGACGCGCCTCGACGGAGTTCATGAAGGTGTGCTGGACCCGCGAGACGCTGGCAGCCGAGATTCTCTACTACAAGCCATCGGTCGAGCGCCGGGGGACCTTCGCGCCTTACAGCATGCACGCCAAATGCATCGTCGTGGACGGCGGGGTGGCGCTGGTCGGCTCGGCGAACTTCTCGAACCGCGGGCGCGACCGGAACCTCGAGGTCGGAACATTGATCCGCGACCATCACTTCGTCCAGGCGCTCCTGGCCGCCTGGGACGACATCACCGACGAGCTCGCAACCATCCCTGAACCACCGGAGCACCCACCATGACGAAAATCGCCCAGCACTACACCTTCGTGATGACAGGCACTGGCACCCATTCGTAAAGGATATGCTCGCCAGCGCTGGACCATGAGCCCGCTCCACGGGGTCGTCGCTCATGGGCGCGGGGTCACCGATGAAGGGCGACGCCGCGCCGTTCGGGCGCGCAGCCGCTGATGAACCGTACTCCCCGCGTCTGGCCGCGCGCCCGCGCTCCTTGAGCCGTCCAGTGAACCCCGCTACCGTCGCTTCTTCAGATCCAGGGGCGAGATGCCGGGCGACAAGACCATCAACCTGAGCCCCGGCGATCGGTTCGTCCCGACGCAGGTCCTCCGCGGGGCGTACATCCATTACGAGGCCTCCCGCAACCCGTCGGCGCCCAGCTACGTGCAATTGGGCGACGACCTCGAGCTCGGCATCGTCGCCAGCGCCGTCCCTGAGCTCGCCCGCGGGATCTCGTCGATGCTCAGCTGCTCGCTGGAGGACGCGAAGACCGACAAGGGCGGGCATCTGCCCGCCGCGGTGGTCGAGCGCGTGCAGACGGACATCATCTCGCCGCACGGCGTCGCCAACCTGTGGGGCACGACCGGCCACCGGTTCGTGCTGTCGCGCCGGGTCGACGCCGCGACGAGCGAGCTCGTGGCCACGATCCTCGTCGGCCGGCGCAAGGGCACGATCTTCTTCTTCACGGGCCGGTACAACAACCTGAGGCACTCGCAGATCGCCAGGGACGTCGACTTCGAGCAGCCCGCGGGCGACGACCCGGCGCGGCGGTGGTTCGACCAGTTCGCGTTCCCCGACCTCATCCGGTTCAAGCCGACGGCGTACCATCAGATCGCGAACTTCGTGGTCGCCCGGGAGCGCCGCGGCGAGGGCCTGGCCGAGCGCCTGCTCGCCGCGATCGTCGCCAAGTACTCGCGCAACGACATCGAGGCCCGCGGCGCGCCGATCGAGCATTCGCAGTATCTGCTGTGCGGGCGGGGCTTGTGGCAGATCGGCGATCCGCCGTGGCTCTCGCGCATGGAGAAGCTCGGGTTCTACCTGCGCTGGGGGGCCGAGAGCTTCTTCATCGAGCGCGACTGGGCCCCGCTGCCGCCGATCGATGACCGGAGCGGGCGGAGGATCACCAACCTCGAGTACAACCATTCCTTCGGGCTGCCGCGGCGATACGAGGAGGGCCAGACCCCGCGCAGGTCGACCGAGCACCTCCTCGACCGCGTCCCCGAGGTGATCCGCCTGTCGCAGGACCCGCGGGCCAAGCTGCAATACTTTCAGACGATGTTTGACTTCGTATGAAGACCCACATTCGACGAGCGCAGACCGTGGCGGCCCAGCAGGTCGCGCCCTTCACCGGCGAGGGCGCGTACCACGGCTCGACCAGACCCCGGCCCGCCCCTGCCCCCGCGGCCGCCGACCCGCCCGTCGCCGAGATGCTGCCCACCTCGCTGGACAGGTACGATTCGTCGGACAGCGCCGAGATCGCCAGCTTCACGGCCCGCTTCCTGAACCGATTTGAACGAGTGGCCGCCCTCCCGATCCCCACCCAGGACGAGATCGTCGCGGACGCCGTCACTTTCTGCTGGTGCCCGATCGACGAGGCCGTCCGCGAGGCCGGGCCGCTGACCCGGAGCGTGCTCGAGCAGATGCAGCGGCACCTCACCGGCCGCAAGCGGTACGTCTATATCGATTCGAAGATCCAGCACTTCCGGACCGGCGACGTCCCGGTCGACAGCCAGCACTGGCACGTCGACGGCTCGATCGTCGCCCGCGACGAGCGGGTGCGTCGCCTCGGCCACACGCTCCTCCACGACATGCGGGCGCGCCTGGACGGGCCCGCGGAGCCGCCCACCTATCTGTCGTACCAGTCCTCCGAACACTGCGCGACGCGGTTCGTCACGGCGCCCGTGTCGCTGACGATGCCCGAGCTCATCGCCAACTTCGACGACCTCGACCGCCAGGTCCGCGCCCTCGATCCTCCGAGCGCCGCGCAGCCGCCCGCCGCGATCGTCCGCTTCGACGGCCTGTCCCTGCACCGGGCCGTCGCCGCGCAGGACGACGGCTGGCGGCTGTGGATCCGCTGCGTCGAGACCGACCGCCGCGTCGAGCTCACCTCGTCGATCATCGACTGCTATGGCAAGGTCTACCGGCTCGGCGCCGGCGCGTGAGCCCGCCGGCGGACCGTCAGGGCATCTCGACGTCGACGTGCATCTCCGGCAGCGGGTCCTCGATGTCCGCGATGATCCCGTCGTCGCCGAGCGGCCCGAGCACCTCGAGCACCTCGGCGATCCGCTGCCACGACGTCTCTCCCGCCGCGGCGAGGCGCAGGGGAGCGCAGCCCGCGACCGCCGCGGCGAGCTGTCCCGGCGTCCGCGTGCGCACCTCGCCCTTGCACTCGAGGGTCAGGCGATCCGCCTCGATCCGCAGCGTGCCGACCGGAGGATCCACGAGGGCGACGAACAGCGGCAGCGCGACCACCGGCTGCAGCAGATAGGGCGCCAGCACCCGCACATCGATCTCGGAGAAGCCGGCCTGACGCGCCACCGCCGCGAGCTTGCCGACGGTCGACCACGGCGCCCCCGGGTCCGCGAAGATCGTCAGCACCGGCCGGACATGCTCCGGACCGTCGGTCACCTCTCTCAGCAGCTGCTTGCGCATCGCGGAGCCGAGCACCTGCAGCGGCAACGAGTTCGCTTCGAGCCGCCCCTGCACCAGCGCGACGCGTGGCCACTGCTGGTCGAACCACGCCTCCCGAAGCGTCACGTGGAGCTCGCGCGGGAACCGCTCCGGCGCGAACCCGGAGCTCACCCCCGGCACCACGGTCCACTCGTGCGTCATGAAATTGCTCAGGGCCATGCCTGCGGTGAGCGACCGCGCGATCGTCTGCGCGACGTCCTGCGGCGCGCCGTCGGCGATCAGCCAGAGCAGCAGCGCGTGCCCGTAGGCGACCTCCATCCAGTCATAGGTGTGCGGCACGCCCTCCTTCATCATGCCGAGCTCCGCGAGCCGGCACCCGCGAAACATCGCCCCGGCGCGCTCATCCCCGCGAAACGTCGCCATCGACTCGAGCACCGCGGCCCACTCCGGACAGTGCGCCGCGAACGGACGCGTCGCCTCGGCGTCGTCCCACAGCCTGGCCACCCCTTGAATCCACGAGCGCACCCGCGGCTGCGGGTGGACCGTGTAGTCGAACATTCGAAAGCCCGCCGGCAGCGACGGACACGCCGACCACAGCCCGTCGAGCCCGACCCGATAATCCGGCGGCACCCCGAGCCCCGGCCGCCACGCCGCGAGCGCCGCCTCCACCCGATCGGCGGTGGCCTGCAGGGCCGCCTGGTCGCAGCGCCCTGCCCCACCGCGGCGCTCCTCGTCGCGACACGCCCCGCCGCAAGCGATCAGCCCAAGCACCCCGGCGAAGGCCCAGCGACGCATTTCTCCACCCTCTCACCCGCCACGCTCCGCGTCAACGCCGACATTTCGCCGCGGCGTGCGACGGACGAGGCCGCGGAGAGCCGCCCCATCGATCGACGATAGCGTCGAACCGCGCGTCCAGGGGCAGGCGCGACGCACGGCACATGTGGCTACCGGATCCCGCCCGGCTCCGATAGCCTGCATCTCGCTGGAGGGTTTGGGTATGACCAGGTGGATCACGAGGCGCCTCGGCGCCGTGGGCTTGATGGCGCTGCTCGGCGCGTGTGGTGACGACGGGAGCGGCGCGGCCACCGGCGCGACCGACGGCGAGACGACGAGCGATGCGGCGACGAGCGCGACGTCCGGCGAGACGTCGATCGACCCGCCGACGACGAGCAGCATGTCGGGCGTGACCGACGGCGCCTCGACGACGAACATCACGACCGGCCCCGGCCCGACCACGGGCCCCGGCCCGACCACGGGCCCCGACCCGACCACCGACCCGGTGACCACCGACGCCACCACCAACACCACCACCGACGTGCCCGCCCTGTGCGGCAATGGTGTCATCGACCCCGGCGAGGCGTGCGACGACGGCAACCTGGTCGACGGCGACGGCTGCGAGGCCAGCTGTCAGCTCGGCGAGCCGGTCTGCGGCAACGGCGTCGTCGAGCCCGGCGAGGCGTGCGACGACGGCAACCTGGTCGACGGCGACGGCTGCGAGGCCAGCTGCGAGGTCGGCGACGTGCTCTGCGGCAACGGCCTGCTCGACCCCGGCGAGGCGTGCGACGACGGCAACGGCGAGCCCGACGACGGCTGCGGGCCGAGCTGTTCGACCGAGTGCGGCTTCCTGTGCCTCACGGTGGGGGAGCCGTGCATCCCCGGCTTTCACGCGGTCCAGTGCGCGTCCGCCGGCGCGCCCTTCGGTCAGCCGAGCCCGATCCCCAACATGTGCCAGCTGGCGACCCTGGCGGTGGACGGCGGCTACATCGCGCTGAGCCCGGAGACCACCATCGCCGGCGACCCGCGCCACCTCGACGCGATGTACACCGACCCGGGCAACGCCGTGTTCGGCTTCGCCGGCGACACCGAGGACATCGCCGCGGGCAGCCGGCTGGTCGCGGTCGACACCGGGACCGGCGAGCTGACCCCGATCGGGCCCGCGCTGGGCGTCTGGGTCATGGGCGCGGCGATGAACGACGAGGCGGAGCTGTGGGTCACCACCTTCGCCACTTACGAGCGCAACGCGACCACCGAGGTGAGCATCGCCCGGGTCGACCCGGACTCGGGCGAGTTCATCGTCGGTCCGACCCTGCTCACCGAGAACGGCATGCCGCTCGCGGTGTATTCGACCCACGTCAGCGACGTCGCCTTCCGCTTCGACGGGGCGATGTACATCTCGGCCAACGAACCCGGACCGCCGCCGCCGGAGCCGCGCAGCCGCTACCTCGAGGTCGACCGGGCCACGGCGACCGTGCTCGCCGCGGTCGAGGGCCCCGACGACCTCTACGCGGCCGGCATCGTGTTCGTGGGCGAGGCGGAGCAGATCATCGCCATGGACATCCGCGGCGTGGACGACATCTTCGTCCTCGATCTCGCGGCGCCCCCCACGCTCGACGCGGCCCTGCTGTACGCCGATCCGATCCCGACCAACAGCGGGACCGCGGACCTCGCCGGGTGCTCCAAGCTCGAGCCCCAGTGATATCAGCGCGGCGCTGCCCTCATTCCACCATGGAACGAATATCTCGCGCCACGTCGCGCATATCATCGTTGAGCTGGTGATCCCTGCGCTCCAGGGTCCGGACCACGGCGAGTGGGATCGCCTCCGCGTAGCGCTGGACATGGGCGGTGGGCACCACATCGTCGTCGTCGCCGTGGTACAGGCAAATTGGAACACCATGCGGGAGGCGCCCCGCGAAGTCCTTCCGCTCGGCGATGTCCTCGCTCGGCCATCCCCCTTCACCGATGAACGGCGCGGCGAGGACGAACAGCCCGCCCGGCCTGAACCTCGGCGGCTGCTCGGCGAGAGCATGCAACAGCACGGTGCCGCCGACCGAGTGGCCGACGAGGATCGCTCCGTCCTCCAGCGAGTCGAACTCTCGCACGAGCGCGGCCCGCCAGGCCGCGTAGCGAGGATCTTCCTCCCCGGGCATCCGCGGATAGCGGACCGCGTAGCGCTCGCCGAGCTCGCGCTCGAGGCTCGCCACGAGCTTGTTGTCCCAGTGATCGTGCACGCCTTCACCGGCGCCTTGAACGAAGAGGATCTGCCTGACCATCGCTCGGGTCGCACGATATTCGACGGCGACGGACGATCGCAAGACCGGACCGAGTCCTCGATCCTTTCGTGACTGAAGCGCGTGGCCTCAGCAATTTATTCGCTTCACCCTTTCGCCGTCATGACCCGCGACCCCGTCGAGCTCGTCGCGTCTTATCATGGTCGGCAACCCCCTGTTCGACGCGTATCCACCCCGATACGCCGGGTTGCGCCAGATCACAGCAAAGACCCACGGTACGGCCGGACGCTTGACACATGATCATACATCCGGATTACCCTCGGGACGCTTTGATGGACGTCGAATCCCACACGAGGTCACGCGGGTCAGCGCTCCTGATGGTCCTGCCGCTCGGGTTCGTGGCCTGCACCGGTGGGGTGTACGACGACTATGACGGCTTCGGTTCGAACCCCCAGCCGTCCGTCGTCGGCGACAGCACCGGCGCGGCGACGAGCGGCGACGGCAGCACCGCCGCGCCGACCGACGCCGGCACCGGCGGCGGCGACAGCGACCCGAACAACGACGGCACGGGCGACGAGACCAGCACCAGCGCGGGCACCAGCCCGGGCACCAGCCCGGGCACCGGTCCGGGCACCAGCCCGGGCACCAGCGACGGCACCGGCGACGACACCGACGATGGCACCAGCGGTGGACCGACCAACGACGGCATCGACGTTCCGGACCCGGTGTTCGGCGACCCCATCATCGTCGGCCCCCAGGACCTCGAGAAGTGGATCTGGGTCCCGATCCCCGCGATGCACTGCGCCGACGGCCTGTCCACGGCCGGCGTCATGGTCAACTTCACCGCCAAGAGCCCCGACCTGCTGCTGTTCTTCCAGGGCGGTGGCGCGTGCTGGGACGCGGTCTCGTGCGCCGCGCAGGTCCAGAACCTCACCCCGTGGCAGTTCGATCCGTTCGGCGCCTGGGGGGCCGACGGCGGTCCGGTCAACGTCGGGGTGTTCGACCGCTTCGATCCCGGCAATCCGCTCCGCAACCACAACTACGTCTACGTCCCGTACTGCACCGGCGACGGTCATATCGGCAGCAAGATCTCCGACTACGGGGTCCACCACGTCGGGTACCTCAATGCATTGCACGCGCTCGAGCGGGTCGTCCCGACCTTCCTGGGCGCCAACCAGATCGTCGTCGCCGGCTTCAGCGCGGGCGGCATCGCCGCGACCGGCAACTATCATCAGGTCGCCTCCGCCTTCGAGTCCTTCGGCAAGAAGGTGGACGTCGTGATCAACGACGCCGGTCCGTTCGTGCGCCCGCCCTACCTCACCAAGGCCACCCTGGAGATGTTGCGGGACTCCTGGGGGCTCAACAAGACCATCCTGCCGTGGTGCCCGGATTGCGAGACCGAGGGCGCCCACGCCATCTACCGCACCCAGGCCGAGCTGCACCCGGGCGTGCGCAGCTCGCTGATCTGCGCGTACAACGACAGCGTCGTGCGGCTGCTCTACGCCGCGCTGCTCAGCCCGGTCGAGCTCGGCCTGCTCGAGCTCGGCCTCCGCGACCTCGGCACGTGGCGCGATCAGATCGCCGGGCAGGTCGCCCCGGGCCGCCTCCGCGAGTTCTACTATTTCGGCGACCGACACGGCGCGACCGAGGTCCCGCTGTTCCAGTCTCCGGGCCTCGCCCAGTTCCTGCAGGCCCAGATCTACAACGACCCCAATTGGGGCAGCGTGCGGCCGTGAAGCTCGCCGAAGCGGGCGCCTGATCGCCCGATCGCCTGATCATGACGCCCCGCTCCGCCGCGCCGGGTGCGACGATTCCGCCGCACCCGGTCCCACGCCGCTACGGGAAGATCTTCGGAGTGCTGACGTAGAAGACCCCGAGGCACATCTCGTCCTCGGTGCCCTCGCCCCACAGGATGGCGTTTTCATTGCCGGTGTTGTCGTAGTGACATTCGAGGTAGATCTGGTCGAGCGTCGGGCTGATCGGGACCGGCTCCTCGAGCTCGTAGATCCCCTGCCAGTTGAAGTCCCAGCGCGGCACGTCGAGGAGGCACGCCGAGTCGACGCCCAGCTTCCCCAGCTTCCCGCTGCTGGCGTGCGTGTGCATGTGCAGGCTGGCGCTGTGGAGCAGCATCGGCAGGGTGTAGAGCCCCTCCTCCGCGTACACCCAGCCCATGATCGTGTCGATGTTCATGGCGAACGCGTGCAGCGTGTCCGGGGCGTTGGGCGGGATGAGCATCGGCGGGGTGTTGATCGGCCAGCCGGGGTTGGCGATCGGCAGCAGGAAGGCGATGCGCTCGACGTCCTCGGCGGTGCGGGCCTTGAGCGTCGACTGGTCGGACAGCTCCACGCCGATCGGGTGGTAGTGCATCTGCAGGGCGATCTTCGAGCCCGGCTTGACCAGGATCCCGGTGCCCTCGGGCAGCTCGCCGTTGGCGGAGCCCGGGACCCACGCGCCGAGCCACTGCGCCTTCGGGGTCGCCTCGCCGCTCGGCCCGCCGAAGCACGGGTAGCCGGGCCCGGGGTCGCCGTCGTCGAGGGCCTGGTACAGGGGCACCTCGTCCGGAGGCACGAGGTACGCGATCACGTGGTGCACGATCTGGCGATCGCCGGGCTCGATCGTCAAGCCAGTGACGTAGCTCGGCTGGTCTTTGGGCCAGTCGAGCAGGAAGCAGCGGTAGTCGTCGTTGACGTCGAGCGACGGCGTGTACGGCTCGGGGATCCCCAGCTCGATGTCGTAGGCGATCGGCGGCTCCGGCTCCGGCGGCGCCGGGGCGTCGGCCGGGTCGCCCTCGTGCGCGCCGGCGTCGACCCATCCGAGCAGCGTCGCCAGCTCCTCGTCGGTCAGCGAACGGTCGTGCTTGTAACTCGTGCAATCGGCGCCCGGCGGCCACGGCGGCATGATTCGATTCGTGATCGCGGGCACGATGATCTGGGCGAACGTGCTCACCTCGTCGTACGTCTGCAGCGAGAACGGGGCGATGTTCTCGGGCTGGTGGCACATCACGCACTTGCGGTCGAAGATCGGCTTGGCGTCGCGGTAGTACGTCGGCCCTGTCTCGTCCCCCCCGGTGGTGGTCGTGGTGGCGGTGGTCGGTGGTTGACCGGTGGTTGGGTCGGCGTCGGTGGTCGAATCGGCCGACGTCGCGCCCGTGGGGGCGGTCCCGGCGTCGGCGTCGGCGTCGGCGTCGGCGTTGGTGTCGGCCCCCGGGCTACCGGACGGGGAGTTGCAAGCGGGGAGCGCGACGAGCACGAGCACGAGGGGGCCAGTGTTTTTCATGCGACGAACGTATCTCACCGCAAAGCTCGTCAGCAAGTCGTCCACGGGTCCCGGCCGTGGACCTGCAGTCTCCGCAGTGTCGCTTTATCCCGGTGATCTGCGCCACTGCGCGGTCTCCTTTATTGTGTTTGGATTCACGATCCAACGCGTCCCGGTTCGTCCGCCATTTCGGGTGAGTTCGTCTGTCGCTTGACAGTAGATGTCATCTCCGCGACGCTGGGCGGCGATGCGGCTGTCGATCGCGGGGGTCTGGGTGTGGGGCAGTGGGGCCGTGCTCCTCGCGGGCGCCGGCTGCTTTCAAGATTCCGGCGGGGGGAGCGAGGCGGCCGACACGGCCGACACGGCCGACACGGCCGACACGGCTGGCGATGGCTCCTCGGGGACGACATCCATGACCGCCGACACTGGCGCGTCGACGACCGAGGCGCCGA
>Ga0075158_10002110_pt1 | contig 14640 bp, 19 predicted proteins | sample JI91814BDNA_FD_70968 | JGI IMG/M metagenome (GOLD analysis project Ga0075158, IMG submission 70968) | Wastewater effluent complex algal communities from Wisconsin, to seasonally profile nutrient transformation and Carbon sequestration -... | ecosystem: Engineered > WWTP > Effluent > Algae... | reverse complement strand
GTACTGTTCCCCACCCTAAGAAGATATTCTTCACGAAATCACCGCCATAAAAGAAGCCCGACACAATCAGCGACAACAGAACCAGTGGTACGAGCGCGAGCGGTGCGTAGTAAGAAAAAGCCGCTGCAAAGTAACTCATATCTCGACTTACCCATTGTCTCCCCGCATGATAGAACAGATGCACGTACCGCATGATTGACTCATTCTACCCTACTCCAAACCAGGACAATTCGCGGCCGGGGTATAACCAGCCGCCGCCGCAGCGGCGGCCGATGAAAATTTGACGATATTAGCAGGCTTAATTTGGCTCGCTCCCGGGCAATCTGGCCGATGATACTTGGTCCCGGATTTTGAAGCTACAACCTCCCCCTCAACCGCCTTGGCAGTACTCGTTGCCGCAGCTACCTGTACAGGAACCGCTTTTGTTGGTGTAATTGTAGAAAGCGGTACAGCCGGTAAAGTCTCCCCAACCGGCCCCGAAGCCCGGCCCAGGAAGAAAGCCGAAAGAGCGACGATAACCACCAAAAGACCGTAGAAATGTTGGTCATTTTGCAGGAAAGACTTGAGTTTTTCGCTCATATATCGTATACTCCCCCCGTTAAGTTTACATTAATTATTATATCGTATGGCAACCAAGAAAGCCGCGGGAACAGCTAAGAACCTGCGCGACTCACAACCAAAGTATCTCGGCGTAAAGAAGACGGCCGGCGAAAAAGTCTCGACTGGCCAGATCATCATCCGCCAGCGTGGTACAAAGATTGAAGCGGGCAAGAACGTCCGTATCGGCAAGGACCATACCCTCTATGCAGCTGTGCCAGGAGTAGTTGCCTTCCGCAACGTGCGCAAGACTCGCTTTGACGGTAACACTGTCTCGAAGAAAGCTGTTGATGTTATTGTTGCGTAAGCATCTCTCCACAGAAAACCGCCAGTCCTAGGACTGGCGGTTTTCTTTATCCTCTACTTCCCTTCAGGCGTGATTGAGTTATGGTCGGGTGATGGTAACCGTCTCAACAATAACCGGATCTAGCGGCATATCGTTAGCATTTGTCTCTGTCTTACCAATCGCGTCGACGACATCCATACCCCGCAGCACACGTCCAAAGACAGGGTGCTTCGAGGTGAACGGCGGCTTATCGAAGTCCAAATTCACGTTATCAACAAGATTGATGAAGAACTGACTACCGCCAGATTCTGGACCACGGTTGGCCATTGAGATAGTACCGCGAACGTTGGTGAGATATTCACCTGGAATATGTTCGTCGGGGATGGTATAGCCTGGGCCGCCCGTACCGTACTTGATATATTCATCAGTCTTCGAAAGTGGGTCGCCTGACTGAATCATGAAGCCGTCCATTACTCGATGGAACTTTACACCGTCATAAAATTTCTCTTCAGCCAGCTTAATGAAGTTACCGGCCGTAATAGGCATCGTATCTTCAAATAGCTCTAATTCGAAAGTACCACGGTTGGTAACAAAGGTGGCGATTGGGTTGTCCTTGTTTGTCATATCTACTTGATAAGCTTGTAACTCTTCGGGCGTCAGGGGTCCAGGAAGTTGTTCTGTGTTATCTCCAGTCACTTTGGGTGTAGCTGGGGCTTCGGGACCAAGCCAAGCTGCCATCGCGAAGACGAGCACCGCCGACAGACCGACGACCACTCCGACAGTAATAGTATTTGATTTAGTGAGCATACAAACTATTTAGACTTAGCAGTAACAATAAGCGCCACTTCAAAATCCTTGGCTGGAGTATGGAGAGTGGCCGTGTGTGCCCCGAGAGACTTGATGGGTGTAGTGAGCTTGAGACTAGCCTCTGGAATAACCAGACTGCGCAAGGCGGCGGCCTTCACTATATCGCTAGCATGAACCGCCTGGAACAAATGTCCCTGCTCATTGGCTTCCATCGCAATACTGAGCGGCAGAGCAGCACAGGCCTCCGCTATCGCCTTTCCAGACGATACTTCAAGGTCACGACTGCGTACGTCGTTCTTATGCTTCTCCATCACCCGCTTAACGTTAGCTGGAGTTGCTGGTTCAGCGTCACGGGCCGGAATCAGCTTATTAAGAGCAAATCCGTCCGGTACTTCTTTAATCTCAAATCGCTTGCCGATACGCGCGACATCGCGGAGTAATATAACCTTCATAACCAAATTTCACGTAACTTAACTGCGTAACAGGAGCATCATAACAGCATTTTTCATCTCTTCCAAACTGCGAATTATTCCTCACTGACGACCTCTTTTCCCGCTAGGAAATCAAGGGCGGCGGTAAGTTGTGGGTCTTCCCCGGCGACACGCTGTTCAGCTGTCCGCTTGATGAGGATATCTGGCTTGAGACCACCGTCCGAGATAGATAGACCGTTTGGTGTCAACCACCGTGCGATAGTGACCTTGAGAGCTGATCCGCCATCGATGTCGATAAGTTCCTGAACCGAACCCTTACCGAAACTATTAACGCCAATCAGTGTAGCGTAACCATGTTCACTTAACGCCCCAGCCAAAATCTCTGACGCCGAAGCCGAACCATTATCGATTAGAACAACTAAGGTCTTAGGTGTTCGGTCACCGAGAGTGCGACCTTGACTACGATAGAGTTTGTCATCGAGGACATCACCGTGCCGTTCGCGCACTACAATCTTGCCGGTCGGCAGGAAGTAGCTGGCAATACCCACCGCACTCTGGAGGTACCCGCCGGGGTTGCCGCGCAGATCAAGCACCATCTTGGTGGCGTCACTTTTTACATATTCTTCTATAGCATCTTCCATCTTAGCCTCGGCCATGGCATTGAAACTATAGAGACTGATGACGAAGACGTCTCCCTTATCTTCCGTCTTTACAGTCGGAATGACGATAGTGTCACGGACCACAGTAATGTCTCGAATTTCGAGCTCACCTTCACGGAAGATAGACAAGGTGACCTCAGTTCCCTTCTCCCCCCGAATACGACGAACGGCTTCGTCAATAGACATACCTTCAGTACTCTCGCCGTCAATACGAATAATCAAATCACCAGAAGTGAGTCCCGCTCGCTCGGCTGGTGTATCGACAAGCGGCGCAATAACGGTAATAACACCGTCGCGGTTGCCTACTTCCATACCGATACCACTGAAATTACCGGCGATATCTTCAGCGAAGGCTTCGCTCTCCTTCGGTGGCAAGAAAACGGTATAAGGGTCACCATAAGAATTAACAAGCCCCTCAATCGCTCCGTATATTTTATCTTCAGTCGTCACCTCCGTCGTCGACGAAGCAGCAATGTATCGTTCCTCGAGGAGTTTCCAGACATTCCAGAACTCCGTTAGGTCAGCTGTCTCAGCGTTGACAGTCTGTTCGGGAGTGGTGGCTCGGGCGAAGATTGAGAAAATACTGGCCGACTGGTTCTCCGCACTCGCCACCGCGTTGCTAAACTGGGTACCTGAGAAAAAAGCCGCAATCGCGAGCAGAAGCGCGAGCGTTACTCCGAGCACACTACCACTTCGCTTGCCTGCTCCTTCCGCTTCTCTTTTTGGTTCATTATCCATATATCTGTCCATTATCGCATGAAGTCCCACAGAGACCAAAACTTCACTGGGTACTGTATGTTTTAGAGTGAGTTTGGTACACTACAAACCATGTTTAAAGACTTTTTCAAGCCAAAACAAGCACCCGTCTCCATTCCCGAGATACTCCTCTATAACACGGAGACTAGCCAGCTTGAAAAGTTTATTCCTCTCAAGGATAAGCAGGTCCTTATGTACTCTTGTGGACCAACCGTCTATGACTATGCTCACATCGGCAACCTCCGATCTTATGTCTTTGCTGACATCTTGAAGCGCACGCTCATGTTCCATGGCTATGATGTACAGCACACCATCAACCTCACGGACTTCGGCCACCTCACCGACGATGCTGATGCCGGCGAGGACAAGATGATGAAAGGCCTGAAGCGCGAAGGTTTGCCCGTCACCCTCGCCGCTATGCGTGAACTCTCAGACCAGTTCATCCAAGCCTTCTATGACGACTGCGATGCACTCCGCATCATGGCACCAACTACCTGGTCACGAGCTAGTGACTACATCAAAGACCAGATTCGTCTCATTGAGACCCTCGAGGGCAAGGGCTATACCTACGAAACCAGCGACGGTGTGTATTTCGATATTCAAAAATTCCCCCGCTATGGTCGCCTCGGCCACATCGACCTCTCAGAGCTAAAAAGCGGTGCGCGCGTGGAAGTGAACTCTGAAAAGCATCATCCCGCCGACTTCGCCGTCTGGAAGAAGGGCCTCCTCGGTTGGGATAGTCGCTGGGGCAAAGGTTTCCCCGGCTGGCACGTCGAGTGTTCAGCCATGGCTATGGCCACTCTTGGTAAATCCATCGACATCCACACTGGTGGTATCGACCATATCCACACACACCATAACGCTGAGATTGCTCAGAGTGAATGTGCGACTGGCAAAACCTTTGCTCGCTACTGGATGCACAACGCCTTCATTACTATCGACAACACCAAGATTAGTAAATCGCTTGGCAACACCATCAATCTTCGCCATCTCATTGACCGTGGATTTTCTGGTGAAGACTATCGTTACTGGCTACTAACTGCCCACTACCGCTCCCCAATCAACTTCTCATGGGAAGCTCTCACCGCCGCCAAGCAAGCCTTGTTCCGACTCCGTCGATTTGTGTTTGAAGATTATCGTCAAGAAGCTGGTACTCCCGACGAGGTCTACATCACCCAGTTCCGGGCCCATATTGCGAACGACCTCGACACCCCCGCCGCCATTGCTCTCCTCTGGCAAATTACGAAAGATACCACTCTCGATAACCCAACGAAGTGCGCCACTATTCACGTTATGGACAGTATCCTCGACCTCGGTCTCCGCGCGCCGCTGGAGGACGGAGTGAAATTACTTGGCGTCCTTGATGCCACAGCTGTCCCGGCTGATATTCTCGAACTAGTTGAGAAGCGTGAAGCAGCGCGTATCGCCCGCAACTGGCCAGAGGCTGACAATCTCCGGGCCGCTCTCAATCTCAAAGGCTATAGCGTCGAAGACACCCCACACGGTCCCAAAATAACCAAGGCTTAGAGGGTAAATTTCTGGCTAGTTCTCGCTATACACTAGTCCACACCACTGTGCAAAAACCGTCAAGCGAGCTTGCGTGCTACAATGCCACTTACCTATGGCCGAACAACCCTCAGTCAACCGTTCCCTACGTACACCGCCACGTAACATTGATGCCGAAAAGGCGCTCCTTGGTGCTATCGTCCTCAAGCCAGACGTGATGCATGACATCTCTTCGACAGTCTATCCGGAGAGTTTCTATGTCGAGAAGCATCGACTCATATACGAGTCCATCATGCAGATTTTCAGTAAGGGTGACCCGATCGATGTTGTTACTCTGGTCTCCAAACTGCGTGGCAACGGCGCACTCGACCGCGTTGGTGGTGCTGCTTATGTCACTGAGCTCATCGAGACCGTCCCAGCGGCTGGTAACGCCCACTACTATGCTGAGTTGGTCCAAGGTAAGTCCGCCCTGCGTGGCCTTATCTACGCGGCTGAAGAAGTAGCTGAGATTGGCTACTCCGACCCCGAAAGTGTCGACGAGGCGCTCGACCAAGCCGAGAAGAAAATCTTCCACGCCACTCAATCACCGAGCGCCCAGAAGTTCAAAACGATTGGCAGTTCTCTGACTGAAGCTTGGGAACGCTTTGAGTACCTAAGTGCCAACCAAGACGAGAAGCGCGGTGTACAGTCTGGCTTCACTGCCCTAGACAACTTACTCGCCGGTTTCCAGAAATCCGACCTCATCATCCTGGCCGCTCGTCCATCCATGGGTAAGACAACGTTTGCGCTTGATGTCGCCCGTAACGCCGCTCTCAAGTTCGGTGCCTCAGTCGGTATCTTTTCACTGGAAATGTCCGACCAGCAGCTCGTGGATCGTATGCTCGCGGCTGAAGCTGGTGTCGACTCGTGGAAACTTCGTACTGGTCGTCTCAGTAATGACCAGGAATTCGCGGCGGTACAAGAAGCGATGGCTCGCCTCTCTGAAGCCCAGATTCACATCGACGACCAAGCCGGTAACAACATTCTCAAGATGCGTTCAGCCGCCCGCCGTCTCAAGAACGAACATGGTCTTGATCTCCTCATTGTCGACTACCTCCAGCTCATGAGTCCAACGGCCACCAAAGCCAGTGATTCCATGGTGCAACAAGTCACTGAGATCTCTCGCTCGCTTAAGATTCTAGCCCGTGATCTTGAGGTGCCAGTCATTGCCCTCTCGCAACTTTCGCGTGAAGTGGAAAAGCGTGGTGGCAAGCCGCGTCTCTCTGACCTTCGTGACTCTGGTTCTATCGAACAAGACGCTGACGTCGTAATGTTCATTCATCGTGAGGACAAAATTAACAAGGAATCAGACCGGCCGAACATCGCCGAAATCCTCGTCGAGAAGCACCGTAACGGTCCGGTCGGCATGGCCGAGCTCTACTTCGACGGCAAGCATGTTCGCTTCATGAACCTCGACACCCAGCACCACAGTGCCGCCAACAACCACAAGGATGACTTCTAACCGACTTCCCCATGCCACCCTTAGACAAACTGATTGCACATTTTGAAAAGTTCCCCGGCGTCGGCCTCCGCCAAGCCAAGCGCTTTGCTTTTCATATTCTCACTCTTCCACCGGGCGAAACTGACGAACTGGCTCGTCTCATCATCTCACTAGCTGAGTCGGTGACGGAATGCCAGAACTGTCACCGCTTCTTCTCTGAGTCCGGCGTTCACCAGACACTCTGCAAGACCTGTCGCGACGAGAACCGAGATACGAGCAAGCTCCTCGTTATTGCTCGCGATAGCGACATCGATGCTATCGAACGCAGTCGTATCTATGACGGCTATTACTTCGTACTCGGCGGTACCGTCTCCCTCCTTTCAAGTCCTGGCACCGAACAGAAGATAAGAGCCGGCGCTCTCCGCGCCCGCGTTGAGAAAGCCATCGCGAGTGACACCCTCAAGGAAGTCATTCTTGGCTTTGCTATCAATCCCGATGGCGAGAACACCAGTCGCTTCATCGAATCCCTCCTCAAGGAACAAGTCGCCAGTGACACTATAACCATCTCCTACCTTGGTCGTGGTCTTTCGACCGGCAGTGAACTCGAGTACGCTGACCCTGAGACCATCAAGAGTGCCCTCACCAACCGTACCGGCCACCACTAAAAACTACCAAGGACATAAACAAAAAAGCCTGCCGAGAACAGCGCGAGGCTTTCTTGCAGGCGTTATCGTATTCTGTGGCGTCGAATACGGTAGATATGCACCATCACCGAAACGACCAAGCCGCAGAGAAACGACCAAAGGATGTCGCGACCAGCAAAGTAGAGCAGTGGTGAACAGGCACTCCCCGACAACGCAAACACGATGTTGAGCGTCTGGACGTGCTGGAGGCCGGCCAGCCACTTCTCTTGAGCAGGAAGCTCAAGCTTCGTTGTTTCTTTGAAGACAACCTCTCTCAAGATGAGCATCGAGTGAAGGGACAGCCAAACGACGAAATAGAAAACAACAAGCACGATGAGGACTTTAAGCTCTGGTCTCATACCAACTCCTTTGAGTTTTCGTTAGAACACTTCGGACGTACCGAATCAGAGTTACTCTACAAGATGACCTGACTAAAGACAATCTAGAGGTCTACGAGAACCTTGACTAAAGCCATTAGGCAGTATTAAATAACAGTCCCTGTTCATTCCCTGGAGAAGAGATGACGACCACAACCCAAGCATCCACGTACACCGCGAACGACATCGCCACCGCCAAGCGGCTCGCCGGCCGCGACTGGACCGAATTGTCCCCGGACGATCAAAGCATCGTGATTCACCTGCAGCGCGTCCATGGACTCCTCGACAAGTCGGACGGCAACTACGTCGGCGCTTTCCTGGAACCCACCCGTTCCGAGGGAAGCTGAGAAGTTCTTCACGAAGCAAAGGCGCCCCCAGAGGCGCCTTTTCCTATGTAAATCTAAATAGTACGATTAATCGTACTATTAGTAATCCTGATTCCCACTTAAAAACAAAACCTCCCAGATACCTGGGAGGTTTTGTTTAGTCTTAGATTTAGATAGACTCAATCTTGATCTGGGCGTAGTGCTGGCGATGGCCGAGGCGGCGGTCGCGGTTACTCTTGGCCTTGAAGCGGACGATAGTAAGCTTTGGACCCTTAGTTTGACCGAGGTAGGTCGCTTTGACCTTACTGCCGGTATACGGAGTTCCTACCTTTGCTGCAGCGCCGTCGTCAGTCATGAGAACGGTATCGAATTCAACCACATCTCCTTCTTTATGCTCACCAAGGAGCTCCACCTCGAGGGTGTCGCCGACTGAAACGACGTATTGCTTGCCACCTGTTGCGATGACGGCAAAGGCGTCTTTGTTAGCTGTTTTTGTTGCCATATGAAATGAGAAATTCATACATCCTGCACTCACTCGGTCATGTACGACTTTTCTGTCATCCACGGACCCTCGTTCGTTTGGCTGTAGTGCGGGCAATAGTACTAGATAATCATTAAAAATGCAATGGCTTCAAACATCCTGAGAAGTAATGATCTTATATAATTAAATATTTTACTATTGACAAATACATTATTTATGCTATCATACTAACATAAAGTCAGTTCCCCACCCGCTCAACCAAGGAGACGAGCATGCACCAGAGCAAGACCCGCGCCGCCCCGAACCAGTCGAAGCTGTCCAACAACCGCGCCGCCCGGCAGCGCCAGAAGCGCGCCGGTAAGAGCAACGATGCTCCGCCGCGCGGCATCACGGCCAGCGCCGGCAGCAAGGGCGCTCGCCGGCGCAAGAACGGCAAGTAGCACCGGCTACCGAAGGCCTCGCCACACAAGCGAGGCCTTTCTCATTTCTAGCACGAACTGTCTTTTCTAAAAAAACGAACGCCGCCTAGGGTAGGCGGCGTTAGGCTGTACAGACTGGAACAGGCCAGAGACTTAAGCGTACAAGGAGAACAAATCTCCCGGCGCCATCTGGACGATTGCGTAAAGGGCCAGGCCAGCCACACAGAGGAGGCCAAGGGCAGCGACTGTCACCAGCGCACCGAAGGTAATGTCGTTCACACGACCGAAGGACTGAATGAGCTTCATGGGTGTCTCCTGTGGGCAACGAGTTGCGCCTTCGTGGTTGAAATGAATCACATTTACAGGATCGTACGAGGCGACCTGAAGGATGAGCAAATCGACGAGGCTTCGTTGTTCATCGTCATTAAGTGTTTGCATCCTGGAACAGAAGTCATGGGCAAATGTCTCGATACTCTCCTTTATATCGTTGTTACCGTTTTCAGGCATTACAATTCTAACCGCCTTAATGGTCACGACTCTCCTCCTACCAGCACCCGCTGGTTTCCGAACACAGAATGCCAGGCCTGCCTAAAATGTCAAACGCCGCCCCAGGAGGAGCGGCGCGGGTCGGAGCGTATCTGAGTATACTCAGACGGCCGTGTTGTGGTTTGGTTCCTTCAGGGCGCACCGGAGGATTGCGATCCCGGCGGCGACGATCATGACGGTGAGGAGCGAGGACCCGAGCGGCATGACCGTGATGGAATGCAGGGCGCCGGCGGCCAGGACGAGGAGCCAGGCCAGGCAACCCCAGCCGATCAAACCAACGAGAATTTCGATGGCACGGCCGAAGAATTCGAGGAACTTCATGGACGTCTCCTGTATGCAAGCGAAAGGCTGCATTTCTGTTATGTATAATAGCACATTTTGTGCTATTAGTCAATATACCTAGGATTTGTTAGGTTTATTCATCGTCCTTCTGTGGTCGGTCGAGAGTGAGTGTCTCTACTCCGGCCGCCTCCCCTGTTATCTTGAGAACGTCCTTGTCCACCTTGCCGAGCTCTTTATAGCCGGCGTTGTAATGATTGACAGTCGTACTAAGTGAGGTACCAAGTTTGTGATAATAGTCTTCGTATTTCTCGATGTGACCACGGAGCTTCTCCACGTTCTTGATGATTTCCTCTGCCTTCTCCTCAATCTCAAGCGCCTTTAGTCCCTGGAGGACAGTCTGGAGATAGGCTAAGAACGAGGTTGGTGAGACGATAATCACTCGGTACTTGCCGGCAGCGCGCTGGATGAGATTCTCCTCCCCCGCTCCCACCTTGTTCGACAGGAGATCGTAGTAGATACCTTCGTGCGGGATGAACATAAAAGCAAAGTCCATCGTACCTTCGGTCGGCCGAATATACTTGGCGGTCTCGGTGATACGAAGCTTCAAGTCATTAAGAAATGCCTTCTCGTACTGCACCTTATCTGCTCCGTCAGCCGCATCAGCGAGACGGTTGTAGTTCTCAAGTGAGAACTTGGAATCTACTGGTATTACTTTCCCTTTCACGAAGACGGCGGCGTCGACAATCTCACCATCCTTGAAGGCATACTGCATCTTGAAACTCTCGGGCGGCAGTACGTTCTGAAGCACAGTCTCGAGGTAGTACTCACCCAAGATGCCACGTTGCTTTGGATTCTTGAGAATGCTCTGGAGTTCCTTGAGCTGGTCAGCGACCTGGAAAACCTGCTTGCTGCTTTCACTCACCTCGGTCGTCTTCTGAACCACATTGCGGAGCTGTTCGTTCATTTCCCGATTAATCTCCTGCATGAGCTCGCGACTTTCGCGGAATTGTACCCGACTCCCTTCCTGCATCGACTTGTTAGCTTCAGTGAGCTTATCATCGAGAGTCCTGGTCAGGTTCTGAATTTGCTGCTGCATGATGAGGAAGCTCTGACTATCATCCTTTTTCTCCACCGGTCGGAAGAAGAACACGTAGACCAAAAGTCCTAAAATAGCGAGTAATAGTACGAGCAAAAAGATTGAAATCGTTTCCATGAAATGTAGTGTATCATACCGGCCCACGTCGGCGGCAGCGCCAAAATATGCTAGTATCTAGCCTATAACTACCTTAAATATGTCAATTCACACTGAACTACGCACCACCCTCAAAGAGGCTATGAAGGCCAAGGACGAAGTACGTCTCCGTACCGTTCGCAGCATCATGACCGCTTGCACGAACGAACTTGTTGCGACGAGTCGTACTCCGCAAGAAGAACTCAAGGATGAAGAAGTGCTCGCCGTCATCAAGCGCCTCGCTAAGCAGCGTAAGGAGTCAATCGTTCAGTATGAAGCTGCCAACCGCCCTGAGCTCGCTCTCCCTGAGAAGGAAGAACTCGCAGTGCTTGAGTCATACCTCCCTACCCTCATGAGTCAGGACGCGATTCGTCCGATTGCTGAAGCGACGATGGCTGAGCTAGGTATCACCGACAAGAGCAAGCTTGGTCAGCTCGTTGGCGCCGTTATGAAGAAGCTCCAAGGCCAGGCCGACGGCACAGACGTGAAAGCAGTCGTCGAATCACTATTTCAGTAGGACATTGACATAATCAATCCATAAGGTATTGTTTGCTCGGCACTATAGCCAACACAAGGAGCAGACGTGAGACAAGTACCCATAAAGACCAGGCGAATCGAAGACGGGCTGGTGGAACTTTCGGTGCTCTACGACCCGACACACACCCGACTACGGACAATCCGGGACGCGGGGCGTTCTCTGACTCGCACAAAAACTTCGTTGTTCACGTCGGTCGACTTCGTGGAGAACGAAAACAAGCAGTGGCGGTTCTTTGCCGCCATGAACCCCAACGGTTCCCCGCCGGTTGTCCTGAGCAACATCGCGTTGTTCAGGGTGTGGGCAGAAAGGCTCACCGGCGCAATCTGCTGCATCGACATGGAAGGGTTCCGTGAAGAACCGGCCAAGAAGAGGCCGACACCGAAGAATCGCGCACGGTCGAAGTGACCACTCTGCCAAGACAACTTGGCGAAATGTGCCACCCCCCGGGGTGGCATTTTCTTATCCAAAAAATTTGATTTGGTTTCATTCTAATTGAGTTCAAACAGACGGCACAAACGTGAAAGCAGTCGCCCTAGGCTTGTTCTAACTCCCCCACCAAAGTCCTCGAGTTGGCTCGCCTCTGTTATGGAGTACGAGCCAATTTTTGTACGCCTGAGGGCACTGAGGCGAGCGGGATATCCAAGCCGTCGCCCGAATTCTTCAGCCAGGGAGCGAATGTAGGTACCGCTACTTACCCGGAAGCGAACAGTGACCGGGAGTCGAGCTGGGCTAGTCGTTACATCTCCCACCTTAAGCAGCTCTGCTTCATAGACGACCATACGTCGTATCGGTAAGTCGGTAATGACTTCACCTTTCTTCTCAGCCTTACGGGCGCGTTTATACATGCGCACACCTTCGACCTTGATGGCACTATAGGCCGACACAGGGAGTTCGTGCTCACCAATGAGACTATCTAGAGTCTCTCGCAAACGTTCGGCCGAGCAATCGCCCGTATAGGCTCGTTCCGCGAGAATGACACCCTCCTCGTCACCGGTTGACCGCTGTTCACCGAGGAGAATCTCCGCCACATATTCTTTATCAAGACCGATTAGTGAAGAGAGTCGCTTTGTCCCCTTCTCCACCCCAACAAGCATCAGTCCGGTCGCGAGCGGGTCAAGGGTGCCAGCATAGCCAAATTTACGAATACCGGTACGACGCCGGAGAATCCGAACAACAGTAAACGAGCTCATGCCCTTTGGCTTGTCCACGAGGATGAGTTCTGGAAGCGCCATATCCTACTTTGGTTAGAGTCTAGAGAACCAAGAGACCGGGATTAATAATCAGGAGAGCACCGAGAAGCAGCATCAGTACGCCACCAATAAGGAGTGAGAGCTGAGCGTACTTACCACCATGTGCTTCAAGTCTAGAGAAGCCCCAAATAGCGAGACCGAAGACGACGAGGTCATCGAACATGTAACCTAACGTATAAATCAGAATAAACCATTGTCGCTCAAGGAAAGCGAGACCATTGAGCTCAAGTATTTTGGTATAGGCCTGCGGAATGCCAATCGAACAAGCAAACTCAATAATGTTAACCGAGAACGCAATGACGAGAATAGCAAAGATGGACGTGATGGTGACTGGTGAATTGATGACCTGCTTGAACTTGTTGATGGTCTTTGATTGAGTCTCAATATCAGTGATATCGCAGACGAGCTGGGCATCCTTGTTCTTATGCCAGCGCCAGAGGAAGAAACTACCGCCACCAACCGCCAAGAAACCAACAAGTGGAGTCACTACTTGATCAAGTGCCACGAAGTCCCAGGTCTTGTACCAGACATTGAGAATCAGGTTGTACATGATAGCTTCGGCCAACATGAAAATACCAGCCAAGAAAACCATCTTCTTCTTACTCCCCGCCTGCGACAGAAGAACCAGGAAGGTCACGAGGACCCACATCGCACAGGGATTGAAACCGTCGATAACACCCAAGATGAGTGAGAGAGAGAAGAGTGAGAACGAACGTAGGTCAACGACACCTAAAAAAGGTAGTTCAAAGGTGAACTCAGCGGCGTTACTATCACACTCGAGTGGAGTACAACTGTCCTCCTCGGTCACAGTCTGCGGAGCGACAAAAGCCAGGTGATCCTCGACAGTCCGAACGGTCCCTGTCCGTGCCGCCTCGAGAGCTTTCTTCATCTCGGCTCCCGTCGTGCGGGGACCATTAAATCCGACAAAGACCCTCTCACCAATGACCGTGATAGGCGTCACTTTAGACAGACTGTGCTTGGCCGTTACCTGCTCATATAGTTCAGTCGCTTTAGCATCGGTCACGATATTTAGATACTCATAATGAATATCCTCATCTTCTAGATAGGTCTTCAGCTCCCGGCAGTAGCCACAGTCGTCACGGCCAAACATGTAAACAGTAGGATCTACCGTATCCAACTGACTCGCCCGCGAAGTAGTGAGTGGACTCAAAGTAAAGAGTACGGCTCCAAGTACAAACCAACTGGCGAGTAGTTTTTTCATGTAGGGGTGGATTAGGCGCTGATTATAGCAGAATTGGTAACCGGCTGCGATGAAGTTCGAGGCGCCACCGCATGGGCGACGAGAGCCTCTGGCTTAAGCCTTGTCGTTCTTTCGAGGACCCTGAGTTCAGCAATCATCGCTTCATACTGTGGGCATTCCTTGGCCACTAAAGACCAGAACGCTGGGCCATGATTCATCTCCTTAAGATGACAAAGTTCGTGAACAATAATGTAGTCAAAGAGATGATCCGGAAGAAAGATAAGTCGATAGTTGAAATTCAAGTTGCCGCGCGACGAGCAACTCCCCCACCGCCGGCGCTGGTCACGGATAGCCACTCTGTTCCAGGCGACACCATAGCGCTCACCATACAGACGAAGCCGCGCCAGCACCTTAGCTCGCGCGGCTTCCTTATGAAGTTCGTAATGTTTACGCTCTTGTCGACTGACTGGACGACGTCTACGGCGCAAGAGTCTTCCAAGCATTGGTTAGAAGAAACGAGCCGTCTGACTACATACATTGCTGGCCCCGAATTCTTCAGCTCGAATTGGCGCTACATAGTGCATCATATCCTCAACGTTCTCGAACTGAACATCAATACCCTCGGCCAAGAAATCAACGAACTTGGTAACAACTTTCTTGTCTGAGTCGCGATAACAGTCGAGCACTTCAGGATTGGCAACCGTGGCGTTATCAGAAACGTAATAAGTGTTGTTCTCAGTCAGGAAGCGCATTAACTTACCGTCGTAGTTGGAGATAGCAGTAG
>Ga0075158_10002109_pt1 | contig 14642 bp, 10 predicted proteins | sample JI91814BDNA_FD_70968 | JGI IMG/M metagenome (GOLD analysis project Ga0075158, IMG submission 70968) | Wastewater effluent complex algal communities from Wisconsin, to seasonally profile nutrient transformation and Carbon sequestration -... | ecosystem: Engineered > WWTP > Effluent > Algae... | reverse complement strand
AGAGCTATCCGCGGGCGGTCCGCGAGTATCTCCAGCCGACCGCGGAGATCCAGGTCGACGCGCCGGAGGTCCGCGAGCGTGTGCACGCGATCGGTGCCGACCAGGGGCCGCTCGGCGAGCGCCTGCACAAGATCTACGATGATACGGCCGGGCTCGGGTATCGCACCTTCAAGGGCACGACGGACGCCCTGACGGCGCTGCGCCTGGGTGAGGCGAGCTGCAACGGCAAGAGCCGGCTGCTGGTGGCGATGGCGCGGGCGACGGGGATCCCGTCGCGCCTGGTCGGCGGGCTGGTGTTGCAGGCGGGCAGCAAGCGGACCTCGCACCAGTGGGTCGAGGCGTACGTGGCCGGCCATTGGGTGCCCTTCGATCCGACCAACCATCATTACGCCGAGCTGCCGGCCCACTACCTGGCGCTGTACCGCGGCGACGAGGCGCTGTTTCGCCACACCGGTGAGATCAACTTCGACTACATGTTCACGATCCGCGAGCGGCTGGTGCCGTCGCCGGAGGCGCGGGCGTCGTTCTCGGCCTTCAACGTGTGGGACCTGTTCGCGCGCCTGCGGCTGCCCTTCTCGCTGCTGCAGACGGTGTTGATGCTGCCGATCGGCGCGCTGGTGGTGGTGCTGTTTCGCAACGTGCTGGGGGTGCCGACCTTCGGGACCTTCCTGCCGGCGCTGATCGCCGCGTCGGTGGCGGCGACGGGGCTGCTGTGGGGGATGGTCAGCATCGTGATCGTGACGGTATCGGTGCTGTTCGCCCGGCTCGGGCTGCAGCGGCTGCAGCTGCTGCACTCGCCGACGCTGGCGATCTTGCTGACGGTGGTGGTGATGTCGATGCTGGGCACCAGCCTGCTGGCGGACTACCTGGCGCTCGAGGAGCTGGCGCGGGTGGCGTACTTCCCGATCGCGGTCATGGCGATCACGTCGGAGCGGCTGTACCTCGTGCTGACCGAGCGCGGCTTCGGCTCGGGGATGAAGCACTACGGCGGGACCCTGCTGGTCGTGCTGGCCTGTTATCTGGTGATGAATTCGACGGCGATGCAGGTGCTCGTGAGCGGGTTCCCGGAGGTGCTGCTGCTGGTGATCGCGGCCAACATCTACCTGGGTCGCTGGGTCGGGGTGCGGCTGATCGAGATCTGGCGGTTTCGCCGGCTGTGGCAGCGCGAGGGGGGGCGGACATGAATACCGCGACGATCACGAGCGCCCCGCGCGAGGGCTGGTGGCGGCGCTGGCAGCGGGCGCGGGCGGGGCTGGCCCCGGTGTTCGGGATGAACCGCCGCAACGTCGAGCTGGTGTACGCGCATAACGAGCGTCGGCACTATCCGCTGGCCGACGACAAGATCCTGTGCAAGGAGCTGCTGCAGGCGATCGGGGTGCCGGTCGCGCCGACGATCGCCATCGGCCGCGGGCTGTTCGAGGTCGACGCGGTGCTCGAGCAGCTGCGCGAGCGCGAGAACTTCGTGGTCAAGCCGGCGAGCGGCAGCGGCGGCGACGGGATCGTGGTGATCGGCAAGCGCACGGCCGGCGGGTGGGCGACGGTGAAGGGCCGCGAGGTGGCGACGCACGAGATGCGCCAGCACCTGGCCAACATCACCTTCGGCTGCTTCTCGAAGGAGATGGAGGACCGCATCCTGATCGAGGAGCGGATCGAGCCGGACGCGCTCTATCAGTCGTTCTGGTCCGACGGGGTGTGCGACCTGCGGGTGATCGTGCTGCGCGGGCGGCCGATCCTGTCGATGGTGCGGGTGCCGACGCACCGCTCGGGCGGGCGGGCCAACCTCCACCAGGGCGGGATCGGCGTCGCGGTCGACATCCGCGAGGGCGTCACCTACCGCGCCATCTCCCGCGGCATCGCCGTCGAGATCCACCCGGAGAGCGGCGAGCCGCTGATCGGCCGCCACCTCCCCGACTGGCCGCGCTGCGTCGAGATCGCCCTGGCGGCCGCGTCCGCGGTCCCGCTCGGTTACCTCGGCGTCGACATCTGCGTCGATCACCGCTGGGGTCCGGTGATCCTCGAGATCAACGCCAGGCCGGGCCTCGAGATCCAGAACATCTGCGACCAGCCGCTCGGCGAGGCGCTGCGGCGGGAGGGTCTGTCATGAAAGGCGCACGCATCTGGCCGATGGTCAGCGCCCTCGTCGTCTTCCTGGCTGGCACCGCCACCCTCGAGGTCGTCGCCCACAACGCCGAGAGCCACGTCCTGACCTGGGAGATCGACGGCGACGAGGTCGTCGTCGACGGCGAGGGCCAGGACGACGACGACGACGCCTGGCAGACCGCCGAGGCCGTCAACCAGGCCCACGCCGACGCCCGCCTGCTCGCGCGCCGCGGCGACCATGAGCAGGCGCTCGCCCAGTTCACCGCGGCCATCCTGCTCGCGCCGGACAACGCCGCCCTGATCGCCGAGCACGGCCACTGGCTGCGCCGCGCCGATCGCCGCCCCGAGGCCGAACAGGCGCTCGCGCGGGCGCTCGCGCTCGACCCGGGGAACGCGTCGGCGCAGCTCGACCGCGCCCTCCTCGCCCGCACCCGCGGCGACGAGGCGGCCGCCCTCACCTCGTTCGCGGAGGCGCTGCGCCTGCGGCCGATGCACGCGGCGACCCGGATCGCCTACGCCCGCGCGCTGCTCGAGCAGAAGCGGCACGACGAGGCGATCGCCCTGCTTGTCCCGGTGACCGAGGCTGGCAGCAACGATCATCGGGCCCGGGCGCTCGCCGCCCTCGGCCACGCCTACGCGGTCACCGGCCGCGCCGCGGAGGCGCGCGACGCCTTCGAGAAGGCGGTCGAGCGCGCCCCCGCGGTCGCCTCGATCTGGGCCCGCGCGGCCGTCGACCTCAGCGAGCTGGGCGACGAGCGCTCGGCCGCCGAGGGGCTCCGCTACGCCCAGCAGGCGCAGAAGCTCGCCCCCGACTCGGCCTACATCGCCGACGTGATCGGCCGGGCCTACGAGCGCGCCGCCCTCGAGGCCGAGGCCTTCGCCGCCTACCAGCAGGCGCAGAAGCTCGACGCCGGGCTCCGTCACCCGCGCCAGCGCCTCGTCCACCTGGCGCTCGCGCGCGAGGACTTCGGGGCGGCCCGCCGCAGCGCGCAGGGCCTGCTCGCGCTCGACCCGCGGCGCCCCGACGCCAACTTCCTGGTCGGCCTGGTCGAGTTCAAGGCCGGCCGCCTGCAGGACGCCCGCGCCAAGTTCCAGGAGGCGATCGCCTCGTCGACCGCGCCCTACGCCGAGGCCTGGTACAACCTCGGCCTGCTCGAGCGGTCGGCGGATCAGCCCGCCGCGGCGATCGCCGCCTACCAGCAGGCGATCGCGGCCCGCCCGAACTACCTCGCGGCGATCAACAACCTCGGCCTGGTCTACAGCGACCTCGATCGCCACGCCGAGGCCGAGGCCCAGTACCGCCGCGCCCTCGAGCTGAAGCCGAACTACACCGCCGCGTGGATCAACCTCGCCCGCGTGCACGCGGACCGCGGCGATCACGACGAGGCGCTCGCCGCCTATCGCCGCGCCCTCGAGATCGACCCCGGCGAGCGCAGCGCGCGGCTGCAGGTCGCGGTCACCCTGCGCAAGGCCGGGCGGGTCGACGAGGCGATCGCCGAGTACCGGGCCCTGCTCGAGATGCACCCCCGCTACGTCAAGGCCTGGTTCAACCTCGGCATCGCGCTCGCGGCCGAGGGCCAGGACGACGAGGCGGTGGCCGCCTACGACCAGGCGCTGGCCCACGATCAGGATCACTTCGGCGCCCGCAAGAACCTCGGCCTCCTGCTGCTCCGCCTCGGGCGCGTCGACCCGGCGCGCGAGCACCTGATGGAGGCCCTCGAGGTCCGCCCCGCCGACCCCGAGATCCGCAAGGCGCTCGCCGAGGTCGCCCGGCGGACCGGCGACGCGACCACCTGTACGACCCACCTCGACGCCGTGCTCCGCCAACAAGCGGACGACCGCGACGCCCTGGACCTGCTCGAGAAGTGCGCAAGACCCGATTGAGACGACCTATGAAGAAACTACACATCATCCTCACCTCCTCGATGAGCGGCCCCTCCGCGCTCATCCTCGGCGCGTCGCTGCTCACCAGCGCATGCCTCACGCCCGAGTCCACCTCGAGCTCGGACACCGACGCGAGCACCGGCGCGTCCGACCCCACCGCCTCGGCGACCGACACCCCCCCGACCACGACCGCCACCGATTCCAGCGCCGACGCGACCGACGCCAGCGCCGAGACCACCAGCGACCCCGAGGTCACGACCGGCGGCGGGATGGAGCCGACCACCGGCGGCATCGAGCCGACCGGCGAGGACGAGCTGCTGTTCCAGCAGGCGCTCGCCCTCTACAACGCGGCCGACTACGCCGGCGCCGACCCCCTGTTCCAGCAGCTGTGGAGCATGTACCCCGACTCGCCGCGCCGCGACAACGCCGGCTACCTCCACGGCCGCTGCCTCTACGCGCTCCTCGACTTCGCGGGGGTGGGCCCGGCGATGCAGCTGGTGATCACCGCCTATCCGACGTCGATCTTCGTCGACGAGTCGCACTACTTCTGGGGCCGCGCGCTGTTCCGCCTGACCACCTACCCCGAGGCCCTCGACCACTTCGACACCTCGGTGAGCGTCGACCCGGCCGGCACCTACGCCGACAACGCCTACTACTACGGCGGCCGCACCCAGTACGAGATGGGCAACGACGCCGAGGCCGAGGCCGTGCTGGCGAGCTTCGAGACCAAGTACCCGGCGAGCACCTACGCCGACAACGCGGCCTACTACCTCGGCCGCGCCCGGTTCTCGATGAGCGACCAGGCCGGGGCGAAGTTCGCCTTCACCCACGTGCTCGAGTTCGCCGACTCGATCTACCTCAACGACGCGACCTACTACCTCGGCCGCTCGGAGTACTCGCTGAACGCGCTGCCCGCCGCGCTCGGCTGGTTCATGGACGTCGTCAGCAAGTTCCCGGGCAACGTCTACGAGGACAACGCCCTCTACTACGAGGTGCGCATCTACGTCGATCAGAACGATTGCCCGTCGGCCAACGCCGTCGTCACGGATCTCCAGACCCGCTTCCCCGGCGGGACCTACACCGTCAAGGCCCAGGACTACGCCGGCGCGGGCGGGTGCTGATCCCCATGCGGCCGTCGTCGCTCGTGCCGCCCGGCAGCTCGCGCCGGGCGGCGATCCTCGTGTTTGCCCTGCTGCCCGCCGTCGCCGAGGCGGCGCCACCGACGACGCCGGACGACCCGGCAACCGCCCCCGCGGAGCCCACCACCCCCGAGGACCCGCCGCCGCCGAGCGACGCGCCGCCCGTCGACGCGCCGCCGATCGACGCGCCGCCGATCGAAGCACCGCCCGTCGACGCGCCGCCCGTCGACGCGCCGCCCGTCGAGACCGGCGAGACCGTCCCCGAAGCACCCGCGCCGACGACGAACGCAGCGCCCGCGGACGACCTCCCGGCGAAGCCGAAGAAGAAAAAGACGACGACAAAGAAGAAGAAGAAAAAGAAGAAGCCGGCGGAGAAGCACAAGGTCAACCAGGGCACCGATTATCGGCTCGCCCTGTACCCCGGCGGCTACGTCCAGGGCCCGGCGGTCAGCGTGGGCGCGCAGGCCGGCATTCGCCAGACCCTCGAACCCAAGAAGAACCACCGGATCGTGCTCGGCCTCGACTACGCGTACGAGCCGTTCTCGACCCGGACCCTCGGCTTCCCCGAGGAGGACGAGGCCCAGGGCGGCCTCAACCGCACGCTGGTCCAGCCGATCCACATCCTCGAGGGTCGGGCCTCGCGGCGAATGGTGTGGAACAAGCTGGTGACCACCACCCTCGACCTTTACGGCGACGCCTGGTGGCCGAGCAAGACCCAGCACCAGCGCTGGTCCATGCGTCTGACGCCGGGCCTGCGCGTCGGCAAGTCGACCGGGCTGTTCGGCGCGGTCGAGACCGAGCTCTTCTACAAGAAGTTCCCGAACTACTTCATCGCCACCCGGCGCATCGATCAGGAGGGGGCGATCAGCACGGCGCGCATCGGCTACGACTTCCGCAAGCGCGCCCGCGTGGCCGCCGGCTTCACCTTCGACTTCACCCACTACCTCGACTCCCACTACGACGCGCTCGCGCCCGACGGCACGTTCGTGCGGTCCAACGAGAGCAAGAACTACCTCGATACCATCCCGTTCGCCGAGTTTCAGGTGCGGCCGGTCAAGGGCCTGCGGATCCAGGGGCGCTACGCGTTCGAGCGCCAGAAGACCCAGCACTACAACCGCGTGATGACCGGCCGCGACGAGTTCGCCTCGCTCACCCCCTACTTCTTCCGCGGTTACTACGATTACCGGCGCCACCGGGCGACCCTCGGGATCTCGTGGAGCTTCCGTAACCGGCTCCGCGTGTCCGGCATGGTCGAGGCCTGGGTCCGCCACTTCGACGTCTACGAGGCCCGCGACGTCGACAACTTCTGGACCGGCCAGCTCCGCCTCGACGCCGAGATCGAGGCGAGCCTGGAGGCCGCGGTCCGCGTCTACACGCTCAAGCACCGGCAACGGGAGCACGACTTCTTCATCTCGCTGCTCGGCGCGCACGTCTCGCGGACCTCGAACATGAAGCACGAGATCTCGCTGGCGACCAACTTCGATATCACCCGCGTCTTCCTGGGCTTCGAGGTCCGCGGTCATTGACCGCGGGCCGCGCCGATCGTCGTCGACACCCGCGACGTGGTACGACGACGGCGTTCGAACCTGACGTTGGGCGAGGCCTGTAACTTTCGAACTCGTGCGGGTACCTGTTCTCGACGAGGTCACCACCATGCATACCAAGCTGCTCCTCATCCTCACTCTCGCCACCGCGCTGACCGGCTGCTCGAACGGCGGCAGCGCCGTCGACTGCAAGCAGGTCACCGTCCCGAAGTTCACGGAGATCACGGGCTGGGGGAAGTGCACGTCCTGCCACAGCTCGGCGCTCAGCGGCGCGAGCCGGGCCGGCGCGCCCGCCAGCATCAACTTCGACAACTACGACGACGCGGTGTCCGACGCCGACCTGGCGCTGTCCGAGCTCGACGAGGGCGCGATGCCCCCGGCCGGCAGCCCCAAGCTGTCCGCCGCCGAGAAGGACCAGATCGTCAATTGGGCCAGCTGCGACACCCCACAATAGCGAGAGCCCGGCCCACCAGAGCCCGAAGGTACACCGTGCCGCGACCCTCGCCCGCTCTGGCCCTCGCCGCGCAGGAGCGCCGATGACGGCGCCGCCGGTCCCGGACGGGCATCGCGGCCTGACCACCGCCGAGGCGACCGCGCGGCTGGCGTCGATCGGCCCCAACCGCATCGTCGCGCGCGAGCGGCTGTCGGGGCTGAAGCGGCTGCTCGCGCTGATCGCCGATCCCATGGCGTTGATGCTCGGCGGCGCCTCGCTGCTGTACTTCCTGCTGGGCAAGATCAGCGACGGCGTCGTCATGGCGGCCGCGCTGGTGCCCGTGCTGGGCGTCGACGTGTTCCTCGCGGCGCGCTCGCACGCGGCGCTCGCCCGGCTCGCGCAGGCGCTGGCCCCCAGCGCGCTGGTCCTCCGCGACGGCGCGTGGCGGACCGTGCCCACCGAGTCGCTGGTGCCTGGTGACCTCGTGGCGCTGCAGGAGGGCGACGTCGTGCACGCCGACGGCGAGGTGCGCCAGGCGGCGAACCTCGCCCTCGACGAATCCTCGCTCACCGGCGAGTCGGAGCCGCAGGCCAAGCGCCCGCGCGTCGACCAGGGCGCCAGCGAGCCCGCGCAGCAGGTGTTCGCCGGCTCTCTGGTGCTCGCGGGCCAGGGCCTCGTCGAGGTCGTGTCGACGGGCCCGCGGACCCGCTTCGGCGACATCGCCGCGCTGGTGGCCGGGGCCGACACCACGACCACGCCGCTGCAGCGGCGCACCGGGCGGCTGGTGTCCTGGTTGTCGGTCGTGGCGATCGGCGTGGCCACCGGCGTGATGATCCTGGGCCTCGTGCGCGGGCAGTCGTGGAAGCACGCGCTGCTCGACGCGATCAGCCTCGCGATGGCCGCGATCCCGGAGGAGTACCCGCTGGTCCTGACGCTCTTCCTGAGCGTGGGCGCGTGGCGGCTGGGCCGGCGGGGCGTGCTCGTCCGCCGTTTGGCCAGCGTCGAGACGCTGGGCTCGACGACCGTCATCTGCACCGACAAGACCGGCACGCTGACGGCCGGTCAATTCGTGCTCGACGAGACGCTGCGCCTCGCGCCGACGATCACCGAGGCCGACCTGCTCACGCTCGCGGTGCTGGCCTGCGAGCCCGCGCCCGTCGACCCGATGGAGCGCGCCATCGACGTGCGCGCCATCGCGGCGGGCGTCGACCCGGCGGCCGTGCGCGCCGCCTGGCGACTGACGCGGGACAACGACTTCGATCCGATCGGCAAGCACATGTCGCACGGATGGACCGCGGTCGACGGCACGCGCGCCCGGGTCGCCGCGAAGGGCGCGCTCGAGGGCATCCTCGAGCACTGCGACGCGACGCCCGACGAGCGCCAGCGGGCCGAGGCGGCCAACGCCCGGATGGCCGGCGCCGGCCTGCGCGTGCTCGCGGTCGCGGTCAAGGAGTCGGCCGCGCTGACCGCCGCGCGGGTGACCGACGAGACGGGCCTCTCGCTCGTCGGCCTGCTCGGCTACCGCGACCCGCTGCGCCCGGAGGTCCGCGCCGCGGTCGCCGAGTGTCGGGCCGCCGGCATCCGCCTCAAGATGATCACCGGCGACCACCCGCTGACGGCCCGCGCCATCGCCGACGCGGCGGGCTTCGACCACGCCGACGCCGTGGTCACCGGCGCCGAGCTGGCCGCGCTGTCCCCCGAGGCGTTCGCGCGGCGGGTCGCCGCCACCACCCTGTTCGCCCGCATCAGCCCGGCGCAGAAGCACGCCATCGTCGCGGCGCTCCGGGCCGCGGGCGAGGTGGTGGCGATGACCGGCGACGGCATCAACGACGCCCCGGCGCTGCGCCTGGCCGACATCGGCATCAGCATGGGCAAGCGCGGCACCGAGGTGGCGCGGGCCGCCTCCGACCTGGTCCTGCTGGACGACGACTTCGCCGCCATCGTCGCCACCGTGCGCGAGGGTCGACACATCTTCCACAACCTCCAGGCGGCCTTTCTCTACATCCTCGCGTTTCACGTGCCCATCGTGACGCTGGCCCTCCTGGCCCCGGCGCTGGGCCTGCCCCTGCTGCTGCTGCCGGTCCACCTGGTGTGGCTCGAGCTCATCATCCACCCCGTGTCCGCGGTGGTGTTCCAGGCCGAGCCCGCCCCGCCCGGGTTGATGCAGCGGCCGCCGCGGCCCCCGAAGGCCCCGCTGCTGCCCCGCGCGGCGATCCTGCGCTCGGTGCTGGTCGGCGGGGTGCTCACCGCCGCGGTGATGGGGCTGTACGCGTCGCGCCAGGCCGAGGGCGAGGACGCGGCACGCTCGCTCGCCTGGGCGACGCTGCTGGTCGGCTACCAGGCGCTGGTGCTGGTCGAGTGGGCCGCGCTGCGGGGCAAGCACAGCGCCCACCTGCCGCGCCGGCCGATGGTGTGGCTGGTCTGGGCGCTGTGCGGGCTCAGCCTGCCGCTGGCGCTGGTCGTGCCGCCGCTCGCCCGCGGGTTGCACCTGCAACCGCTCGGCGCGCGCGACTGGGCCGTCGCCGTGGGCGTCGCGCTCGCCGCCACGCTCTGGCGCGCCGCGCTGGATCGGCTGCGTCCGGTCGACGCGGGTCGATCGCCGTGATCACGCGACGGGCCGGGCCTCGAGCAGCACCGAGAGCGCGGCGAGCTCCTCCACATTCCCGCGGGCGGCAGCCTCGGCCGCCTGCTCACGGGACGCCTCGAAGGTGTCGCGCGCGAGCATCGCGTCCTTGGTATGCGTGAACTGGAACCGATAGGACTTGGCCCCGAACTCGAGCACCACGTACGCGCCCGCGTCGCTGCCGTCCCGCTGATGCCGGAGGACGTGCACCTTCGTGAGCTCGCTCAGCGGGTAGACGACGACCTTTTTCCGCCCGATGTCGAGCAGCTCCCGCGGGAACACGAACACCCCCGTATCGATCGGATCCCGCCGCATCGCCTGTTGCACGACGCTCACCACCACCGCGGCGACCACGAGGCACGCGAGCCCGAACTTCACCGGTTCGTCGTGGTTGCCCCACGGCTGGTAGTACCAGCCGAAGTACATGGCCGCCGGGACGAGGATGAACGCCAGGCAACCGAGCGCGCCGCCCCCGACCGTCCAGAGCAGCACCGGCGGGTAGGATCGATCGGTCGGGATCGATCGATCGACCAGCTCGAACCGCCGCTTCAAGGCGCACCGCAGGCGGTCGCGGGTCGCTACGGGGAGGTCTGCGAGGAGGATGGTCTTCATGGGTTCGTACAGGCGCGGGCTCGCGACGCCCGACGAGTGTCGACCGCCGCTGGTTTGATCGACCGCATCGATAAAAAACCGTGGCGGGGCCGATCGCCGTGATCACCTGCGCCGGATCCAGAAGTCGAGCGGGAGGCGGACCGTCGTGGGCGCCGCGCCGTCGGCCGGGAACCGCCAGCGACGCATCGCCTTGAACACGCATTCGCGCATGATCGGCCCGGACAGCTCGCTCCTGGGGTCGACGGTCGGCTGGACCACGCGGCCCTCGCGGTCGACCGTGAAGCGCGCGATGAACCGCCCCTGGAGCGCCGGGAAGCTCACCAGCGCCGCCTGATGGCAGTCCGTGAGCGCGTTGATGATCTTGTGATCCCCGACGACGTCGTCGACGACGCCGCTGTCCAGCGGGCCCACCGTCGCGGTCGGTTGCACACGCACGAGGCTGTACGATGAACGCCCCGGATCGCCGAGGCGGTCCGCGGCGAACGCGGCCGGGTCCTGGGCGAGCGCATCGACGCAGTCCCCGCCGCACAGCGACACCACGCCGCCGCGATCGACGTCGCTGACGTGCAGCGCGCTGCCCTCGTGCTCGACGGTGTCCCAGTACAGCAGCCCCGCGTCGCTGCCGATGTCGTGCGCGACCGGTACGCCGCCCAGCGAGATCGCCGGGCCGTGGCTGGTCTCGTCGATCCAGACCATCGTGTCGTCGACCAGCAACCAGGCGCGCTCGCCACCGCCGATCAGGGTGCCCTGCCCGCGCGGCAGATCCATGATCACCAGCAGCCGCCCGTCCGCGGTCAGGCGCAGGAGCCTCGCCGTCCCGCCCTCGATCGCCTTGAACACCAGCGACTCGCCCGCCCACGCCGGCGCCATGGCAGCGCCGCTGTCCACGTATTCGCGGCGCACGACCGACAGCGGCAGCTGCCCCGCGTACAGCTCCGTGCGCGTGCGGTCGGTCCAGGCCACGCGGTCGCCGTGGGCGACGACCGCGTACGGGCGCTTGCCGAGCGCGATGAACGAGAGCGCGCCGTCGCCGTCCAGCGCCGCGCCGACGAACCCCGAGTCGACCGGCATCATCACGCGATCGCCGACGATGAACGGCCCCTGCCCCTCGAGGCTGATGTGCAGCGACGACGGATACTCGGTCTGGATCGGCAGGCGGGCGACCACCGAGGGCTCGCTGAACCCGGACTTGTCGAGCACCGTGATCGTGACCGCGTCGCGTTCGTCCGCGTACGCGGCGCACCACAGCAGGTCGTCCTGCTCGCCGATCAGCCAGCCCGCGCACGGGAAGCCGTCCCGCACCCAGCGCAGGTCGCGGCTCCGCGGGATCCGCAGCAGCCCGTCGCCGGTCGGCAGCCAGTACGCCTCCTCGTCGATCCGCAGGAAGTTGTCGACGAACATCCAGCCCGTCGCGGGGTACCACGGGCCGCCGGGACTCGCGGGTCGACGCGCGAACGGGTCGGCGGCGAGCACCCCGTGGCCGAGCCGCAGCACCCGCGACGACGCCGGCTCGCGCGCCGCCAGTCCCCGCGGCGCTCGCTCCTCGATCCTCGTCGTCGGCGGCGCTCGCTCCTCGATCCCCGGCTCACCGAATTCCAGCGCCGGCTCACACGCGACCAGCAGGAGCGCGAGCAGCGGACCACGCGACATCGAGGATCGTCGACCGCGGAGCATCACCCGATCCCACGCGCGAACTCCACGTGCGTATGGCTGCGCTCGTCGTACACGACCGTCGCCCCGAGCGGCTCGCACATCGCCGCCACCGCCTCGGTCGGGCCCTCGATGTCGATCGCATAGCCGGTGGCGTGTTTGCTGGCGCTGGGCCTGGCGACCGTGGCGGCGGCCAGGCGGAACATCGCCTCCGGCTCGCCGCTGCGGGCGATCAGGTCCGTCGAATCGAGCATGCCCGCGAACGTGTGCTTCTGCGCGCTCAGGACCCGGTAGCGTTCATCCGCGGCGCGGGCGCTGGAGGCGTCGACCGGCTGCCCCACGACCCCGCTCGTACGATACCCGCCCGGCGGGTCCGGGGCATGGGCCAGCAGCGCCATCCGGATCGTCCCGAGCTTGCCCTTCACTCGCTCTTCGATCGGCAGCGCGAGCGACCGCTCGACCAGCCACAGCAGCAGCTCCCAGTGATAGTTCACCTTCCACGCCAGGTCGGCCGCGGACAGCCACCCGGACACGATCCGCAGCTCGGTCCCCTCCATGAACGGCAGCAACGCCGCGAGGATGCGCGTGGTGGCGGCGTTCTCCTTGACCCGCGGATCGACGTGACGCTCCCGGAGCTCGCGGAGCAGCTCCGGCGTGACGACCGGCCGCGACAGCGCCATCCACGTGTAGCTGCCCGGCACGACGCGCCCGTCGGTCTTGGCGAGCCGCACGACCGTCTCCTGAAACCACCGGATCGCCGCGATGGTCGCCGGCCCGCAGGCGCCGTCGACCACGAGCGCCGGCGCGGCGCCGTGGGTGTTGAGCCGGGACTGCACCTGGCGGACATCGTCCGGGACGTTGCGGCCGCCGCGGCCGACGGAGGCGGTGAGGGTCATCGATCGATCGTACCAGACTCTCGATCCGCCCCCCGCGACGGTTGCCCGCCATCACCGCGGCTGTTAACGTCGCCGCGATGCAGACCGAGCCCGCGAGCGAACATACGCCCCCACCCATCGGCCTGGGCACCTGGAAATCGGCCCCCGGCGACGTGTACAGGGCCGTGAAGGCCGCGCTCGCCGCCGGTTACCGGCACTTCGACTGCGCCGCGATCTACGGCAACGAGGCCGAGGTCGGCCAGGCCCTCGCCGAGGCGTTCACCGCCGGTGACGTGCGCCGCGGCGACCTGTGGATCACCTCGAAGCTGTGGAACAACGCCCACGCGCCGGCCGACGTGGCGCCCGCGCTGCGCAAGACCCTCGAGGATCTGCGCCTCGACTACCTCGACCTCTACCTGATCCACTGGCCGATCGTGCAGCGCCCCGGCGTCACCTATCCGCGCGCCGCCGCCGACCTGATCCCGCTCGACACCATCCCGCTCGCCGCCACCTGGGCCGCGATGGAGCCCGCCGTCGAACAGGGCCTCGTGCGCCACCTCGGCGTCTCGAACTTCAGCGCCGCCAAGCTGCAGGCCCTGCACGCCGGCGCTCAAATAATTAAACCCGCGGTCAACCAGGTCGAGCTCCACCCCTACCTGCAGCAGCGCGAGCTGCTGGCCGCCTGCGCCGCGCTCGGCGTGCACGTCACCGCCTACTCGCCGCTCGGCTCGGCCGATCGCCCGGCCGGGCTCAAGGCCGCCGACGAGCCGGTCCTCCTGCAGGACCCGGAGATCGCGGCGATCGCCGCCGAGCACCGGGCGACCCCCGCGCAGGTCCTGATCGCCTGGGCCGTGCAGCGCGGCACCTCGGTGATCCCCAAGTCGATCGACCCGCGCCGCATGCAGGAGAACCTCGCCGCCCGCGAGCTCACCCTGAGCGACGACGCCATGCGCCGCATCGCCGCGCTCGATCGCCGCCGCCGCTACCTCGACGGCAAAATCTGGACCGTCGGCGGCGTCTACTCCGTCGCCGGTCTGTGGGACGAATGACGGCCCCACGCGCGCGCCGGCTCGGCGGCGGCCTGCTCCTGATCGCCGCCCTGCTGGGCGCGTGGCTGGGCGCCGACCAGGCCCGCCGCGCCCTCATCAAGACCTTCTTCGTCGACGGCGCCGTCGCGGGCAGCGCCCCGGCCTGGCCGATCGCGACCACCCCGGGCATCGCGCCGATCGACCGCGTGCGCGTCGTCCTGCTCGACGGCCTGTCCGCGGCCCACGCCGACACCCTCCCGCGGCTCGCCGACATCTGCTCCAAGGGCCAGGTGCTCGACGTCGACGTCGGCTTCCCGACCGTCTCGCTGCCGGTCCAGCACGTGCTGTGGACCGGCCTCACCCAGCAGCAGTCGGGCCTCCAGTACCACATCGGCAAGCTCGCCTCGCCGCCGCCGCACGCCATCCCCGCCGCGATCGACAGCGTCGCCGTCGCCGAGTCGCACCCGGAGATCGTCCACTCGTTCGGCTTCACCGCCGCCCAGCCGCCGCTCCCCGATCCAGCCGCCACCCCCGACAACCCCGACCCGGCCGTGCTCGCGTGGCCCGGCCTGTTCCCGTCCGCCGCGACCGCCGCGATCGCCGGCTCATCGCGCCTCGCGTTCGTCCACGTCCTGCGCATCGACGACGCGGGCCACAAGACCGGCGGCGCCTCCCCCGAGTACGCGGCCGCCGCGACCTGGTCCGACGAACTGCTGGCGACCCTGTGGTCCGCCGCCCCTGCCGACGCGCACAC
>Ga0075158_10002098_pt1 | contig 14709 bp, 10 predicted proteins | sample JI91814BDNA_FD_70968 | JGI IMG/M metagenome (GOLD analysis project Ga0075158, IMG submission 70968) | Wastewater effluent complex algal communities from Wisconsin, to seasonally profile nutrient transformation and Carbon sequestration -... | ecosystem: Engineered > WWTP > Effluent > Algae... | reverse complement strand
GGTTCAGATTAAATGCCCGGCTCCTCGAACCCGCCGACAATGCGCCCGTCGGCGATCTCGATCACGCGATCGGCGACCGAGAGCAAGACCGGGTCGTGGGTGGTGACGATCGCCGTCATCCCGGTGTCGCGGACAAGTTCGGCGATCAACTGCATGATTTCGCGCGCCGTGCCCGAGTCCAACTGCCCGGTCGGCTCGTCGGCGAGCAATAGCCCGGGGTCCGCGACCAGCGCGCGTGCCAGCCCGACCCGCTGCTGCTGACCACCCGAGAGCTCGGCCGGTGTCTGATTCAGGTGCGCACCCAGGCCGACGCGCTCCAACACTTCGACGACCCGACGCTCGCGCTCGGCGGGCGCAACCTTCTTCAGCCGCAACGGAACTCCGACATTTTCGCGCGCGGTCAGGATCGGCAGGAGCCCGAACCCCTGGAAGACGTAGGCCACCCGCTCGCGCCGCATCCGCAGCACATCGGCATCGCTCATGGCCGTCACCTCGTGCCCGTCGACGAAGACCGTCCCGCCATCCGCCCGATCCAGCCCGCCGAGGATGTTCAGCAAGGTCGTCTTGCCCGACCCCGAACGTCCCTTCACCGCGACGAACTCACCGGCCCACACGTCCAGATCGATGCCGTGCAGGGCCGTCACGGCCGTGGCGCCCGATCCGAAGGTCCGCACCAACCCTCGCACCTGCACGTATGCCGTGCCCCGCCCCGCGATGTCGACCGCACCTTGCGGCCCACGCACGGCGTTCGCGAACGCCTCATTCATCGCCAGCCACCTCCTGCTCCCGTGCCCGCGTGGACCCGTCCGGCCAGACACCGATGTGATCGGCCTCGAGGTCCAGCCGCACCCGATCCTTCATGTCCAGGGCCGTCGTGAACTCTCGGGGCAGCTGCAAGCGCCCGGCCCGGTCGAGGACGGCATATTCCTCGGCCACCACGAACTCATTGCCGTGCTCGTCGATTTCCCCGCGCCGCACCACTTCCGAGGAGGTGCGACCGTCGCGGATACCGACCGTCCGCTGCACATGCTCACTGACCAAGGGATCGTGCGTGACGACCACGACGGTCGTGCCATAGGCCGCATTGGCCCGTTGGATCGCGGCGAAGACCTCGTCGGAACTCTGCGTGTCCAACTCGCCGGTCGGCTCGTCAGCCAGCAGGACCCGAGGCGAATTGGCGAGCGCGACGCCGAGCGCGACCCGCTGCTGCTGACCGCCGGACAGCTGGGTCAAGCCGCGGTCCGCGCACTCGGGGATGCCGAGCATGTCCAGCAACTCCATCGCGCGCGGGTGCCGCTCGGATCGCTTGCGCCCGCCCAGGGCCATCGGCACCTGGATGTTCTCGACCGCCGTCAGATAGGGGAACAGATTGGCGCTCGCCTGCTGGAAGAGGAAGCCGACGGTCTCGCGGCGATAGACCACCCGGTCGCGTCCAGACATCGAGAGCAGGTCCTTGCCCGCGACCTTCGCCAGCCCCGCACTCGGGATGTCCAAGCCGGACAAGACATTCAGCAGAGTCGACTTCCCCGATCCGGATGCCCCGACCAGCGCCATCAACTCGCCCTTGGGCACGACCAGATCGAGCCCCTGAAGGGCGACCACTTCGATGCCCTCGGACTTGAATATCCGCACGAGGTTGTCGCAGACGATCTCGGGCTTGGTGACCATCGTGTCGGCCGTCATCAGGACCCTCCTGCTCGCAGGTGTTCGGCAAGTCTGGTGCGCCGCGCCCGGCGCACGTCGACGGCGACCGCAAGGGCGGCCAGGACGAGCGTGGCGAGCACGATCGCGCCAGCGGCGGCATACGACGGCAGGAGCGGGGGACGCGCAGCGCCCCCGGTGTAGGGCCCCAGGTCGAGCACATCCGACATCAGTCGCGGGAGTAACAACCCGATCGCCAGGCCGGGGGCGACCCCGGCGACCACCAGCGGCAGCACCTCGACTGCCCCGAGTCGCCAGCTGCCGCGGCTCGGCAGGCCCATCGTCCGGAGCCGGACCGCGATGAACTCCCGACGCGCTCGGGTCAAGGTCAGCAACACGAAGATCGAGAGCGCGGCCAGGCCGAGCGCCCCGATCGTGGCGAGCAACGCGATCAGCCGCACCAGCGTCGGCAGGGCGCCGGTGCGCGTCGCCGCCTCGAGGGCGTAGCGGTCAACGACCTTCTGTGACAGCTTCGTCGGCGGCGTGGCCGTCAGCGCGTCGGCGGCGGCGCGGTCGGCGCGGAGGAAGACGGTATTGGCCTGCACCCCGCCCTGGATCGCCTTCAGTGACGCGAAGTCGAGGGCCACCACCGGCGCGGTCGAGGTCGCACTGTCGCGATTGAGCCCCGGATCGACGGCCACGACCTTGATATTGCGCAGTTCCCCGGCGATCTTGACGGTGATGCGGTCGGCCTGGAGCGGCGCGCTCACGATCGCCGGCAGCACCCCGCCGTCTGCGGCGGGGAGCGCTGGCACGGTGAAGGAATCCGGCGTGCCCGCAACGGATTTCGCGTATGCCGTCAGATCCGTCGCGATGAGCGTCGCCGTTCGCACGCCACTGCCCGCCACTCCGGTCACCTGGGCACCGACCTCACGGTAGGCCGGCACCGCCGCGCTCACGCCCGGCCGGGCTGCCAACACGGTGATCTCCTCCGGGTCGACGCGCACCGCATCGATCCGCACGTCCGAACCGACCTCTCGATAGCCGGCCAGCCCTCTCGCCTCACCGATCGAGTGCGTCACCGTGGTCAGGAAGCCGGCGATCGCGGTCGCGACGACGAGAGCCACCAAGGGCACGAGGGCCGCGCCCCGCTCACGCGCCGCGCCGGTGAGCCCGACGAAGCCGAGCAAGGAGCGGCCCCGCCGAGCGAACGCCGCAGCCAGCCGCACCGGCCAGGGATAGATCCGCAGCACCACGACGGCCGCGGCGAGCGCGAGCAGAACTGGGGCGAGGGCGGCATACCAGTCGGACTGGCCGGCGCGAACGGCATCCCCGCGGCTGCGCACCGTGGAAACCGAGAAGTACGCGCCAGCGAGAATGAAGAGTTCCAAGACCACTCGGCGCGCCGCGCCCGTGGCCCCCACCGGCATCGGGCGCCCGGCCGACCGCGCGGCTCGCACGCCCGTGACCACGGCGACGAGTGCCACGACGAGGAGCGGTGTCACCGCGAGCGCGATCGACCAGCGGGGCGAGACGCCGGAGACCGTCCGTAGGACGGCCGCAGCCGCGAGGGGGACAGCGAACAACGGCCACCAGATTGCCTCACCCGCGCTCAGCCCCGCGAGTTGGAGGGTTCCGGCGCCGCGAGTGCGTAGCAACCGCAAGGCGTCGGTGCGCCGAGCGATGAGCACATAGGAGGCGAGTCCCAGCACCAACCCGGACAGCGCGAGCAAGCCGACGACCGGGAAGAGCGACAGGGCGGCCGTGACCGTCACCGCGTGGTTGTAGAAATCGGCGATGGCCGGCAGGCCGGTGTTGAGTGTGGGGCGTTCATTGCCGAAGAGGTCCACATCGGAGCGCAGAGCCGTGATGCCGTCGAGCACCTCCTGCAGGCTCTCCCGGGTCATGGCACCAGGCTCGATGCCATATCGCCACTCGTGGATGACCCCGACAGCGGTCCTCGACTGATCCGGCATCACGAAGTCAGCGGGCATCGGCCCCAGCGCGGAGCCCAGCGGGCCGTAGTTGGCGTTCGAGGTCATGAAGGTGACCTGCTGGATGCTGCCGCCCTCCGGCGAGGGGTAGACAGCACCGTCGATCATGCTGCGATCGTTGTCCCAGAAGGGATCTCGCGGATCGATCGCGGTATAAGTCCCGGCGAGTTCGACGATGATCTCTGGCGTCCCGAGTCGTCTGGCCTGAATATCCGTCAAGGTGAACCGGTCGCCCACGCCCACGCCCCACGCCCGCGCGAAACTCGCCGGCATCGCCACCGGAATGATCGGCGTACGCCACTTGAGGTCGATGTAGTCAGTGGCCACATCGTCCTCGATGAGCACCTTCGTCTCGGTCGCCGTCGGTGGCGGACCGCCCGCGTCATACCGGACGTGCGCATCGAACCCGCCTTGGATCCGCACCAGAGCCTGCCGGTTATCCCCGGTCGGTGACCTTCCCGGCCCGCGCAGCGACTTCTGGTCGGTCGTCACCGAAATGGAGGTCGGGCGGAGGAAACGGCTGGCTGGGCCGAGTGTTTGGGCGATGACCTTGGCGTGACCCGTCGGCGGGACCGGCTCGCGCAGCGGCATCGATGAGATGTCGCCGCCGAACTGCAGATTCCCGGGGTTGCGGTAGGTCAGGACGAGTTCGCGCATGCCGCGCGGGAAGCGCTCGATCGCCTCGCCCACCCCCTTGTCGTATGCCGTGTCCTGCAGTCTCGGTGCGGCCACCACAAAGGCCGTGGTCAGGGCGCACAGCAGGGCGAGCAGAAGCGCCGGGCCACGCCGGCGCAGGTGGCGGCGCCACAGGGTCGTCAGGCCGAGGGGACGACTCATCGCTCCCCCTCCCGCAGCTGGGCTGAGATATCGCGCACGATGCGGCTGACGACCAGCGCCGCGACCACACTGAGCGCCGTGATCATCGCCGTGGCGAAGAGCAGGACGGCGGGCAGGTCGAGCACCAGCCGGATGGGCGGAATCTGCGGGTGACCGTCAGCGCCGACGAGGAGCGGGACGATGAGGCCGGAGCCGGCCAGGCCGAGCGCGAGACCGGTGACGACCGTGACGACGACCACGGTGAGTCGTTCGAGGACCAAGACGCGGCGGATGCCCTTCGGCGGCATCCCGAGCGCGGCGAGCACCGCGCAGTCGTGGGCCCGGGCGGCCCCCAACGCGGCGGTGGTGGCGGCAAAGCCCAGCAGGGCGAGCACGGCGGCGGCGGCGGTGACCAGGCGCATGGCCCACCGCATACCGGCGTTGACCGCGCCTGCTCGACGTTCGGCGAGGATCTCCTCGCGCGTGGTCACCGCGGAGACCAGGCCCTTCTCGCCCGTGAGCTGGGCAGCCGCCTGTGCCGGGTCGGACGGAGCCAGCCAATAGGACTGGGGGTCGAGTGCGGCGGGATTGGGGTCGACCCCCGCCGACGGCGGAAAGAAGAGCGCATCATTGACTGCTGAGAGATCGGCGAGCACGCCCAAGGTAGGGTCCGGCCACCCAGTCGGCAAGGCGGCTACGGTCCCCACGAGTTTGACCGGCCGGGCACCAAGGAGCAGCGGTAGGGTCCCGGTCGAGCCGATTTTGAGCTTGGCGTGGGCAGCCGCCGCGTCGGTCATCACCACCGGGATCGGCGCTGAGCGAAGACGCGGGCCCAGGATGAGCACCCCGCTGCCCCAACTCAGCTGGGGTTTGTCGCCGTGCGCCACCGCCGTGCCATCGAATGCGAAAACGGCATCGTTAACCTGCGCCTGGCTGAGCGCATCGTTTCCGAGCGGCCAGGGGACATCTGGGCTAATGGTCATCCCGAGCAGGTGAGTCCCCGTGGGCAGGTCGAGCGGCCCGAGATCGAGATCGGCGCGCACCCGGCCTAGCCCAATCATCCCGAGTTCCGCGTCGACGCGGCTGCCATCGGGACGTGCCAACACCGCCACGAGCGCACCCCGATCGGCGCCGAACGCGCTGAACGAGGACACCCGCATGGACACATCGAGCCTGGCAGCGCCCGCCGGGACGGGGATCCCAAGCGGATCCGTTCGCACGGCGGCGAACAGATCCGCCCACGACCGGCCCCGGGCGATATCCGGCCGCATCGGCAGGGGGACCCCGGGCGCGCGGGTGTCCACGGCAAGCACACTGGTCGCGGCGGTGGAACCGGGCAGATAGCTGGTGGTCCGGTAGACCGCCATTGACCGGTCCGCGCCACCGGCCAGCTCGGCCATCCTGGTGGACGGGGACGCCAGCCGGGCCGCCGGCCCGAGTTCGACGACAACGGGCGCGCCGGCAGCAAAGTCGCTCTGGTCGGACAATGCGGCGCTGAGGGTGCGCTGCTGACCGAGCGCTAGGGTGCCCATGGCCATCGCGAGCAGCAGGAGGAGGATCGCGACGCCCTGCCCCGCGATCCGCCGCGCGACCTGCCAAGCGCCCCAGGCCAACCCGAGGCCCGCGGACCGGGAGCCGATCCGGGAGGCGAGCCGCGCGGCATACGGGATCACGCGCAGGGCGACCACGGCGAGCCCACTAATAAACAACGCGGGGGCCGCGATGGTGAGGGGGTCGAGCTTGGCGGCCGCGGCGTCATACCGCCGCAGTTGCAGCACCCCGAGCACGCCGAGGGCGATCAGGGCGAGGTCGAGCCCGGAGCCGGCGAATCGGGCCAATCGCTGCATGCGCGCACTCTGGGCGCCTTCGGTGCGCAAGCGGCCCCCGCGGATTGCCGTCGCGACCATGATCAGGGCGCCGAGGGCGGCCGATACGGCCATCGTGACCCACACGCTCGGTGTGGTCAGGCCGTCCCGGACGCGCGTGCCGGTGGCGAGCAGCCCGGTCGCGCCGGCGAGCGGCTGCACAAGAGCGGGGGCGAGGAGCAGCGTCGCGAGCAGGGAGGAGCCGACGATTATGCCGGCCTCGAGACCCGCCAGCGCAAGGATCTGTCTGGCGGAGGCACCCCGGGAGCGCAGGAGGGCGGTCTCGGGCGTGCGAAGGGTGGACAGTTGCACGCTGGCCAGCGCGAGGGCCGTGCCGCCGAGGAGCATGAGGAGCACGGCGGGGGTCAGCAGGGCGATCCGGACGCGGTTGGCGGTCAGGTCGGAGGTCGTGAGCAGCCGGTCGAGCCCCGTGGCGACGCGCAGATTGGTGTTCGCGCGCAGCTTCTCCAGCGCCGGCCCCAGGGCGGCCTGGAAGCGCCGGACATCGCCTGTCGACATCTGCTGCCAGGGGATGGTCACCCGCCAGGCGCCGCTCGCCCCCGCGCCGAGGTCCCCGTCGAAGGCGCCCGGCGCGAGCACCAGCGGCCCGTATGCCGTGAAGTCACCCTTGGCGACACCCGCCAGCGCGAGCGGCGCGTCGAGCCAGGTCGGGTCGGATCGGTCGCGCGGTGTGAAGGTGCCCGAGATCCGCACCTGGACTGTGGCAGCGGATTCGTCGATCAGGCTCGGTAGTCGCAACTCCTGCCCGACCTGCCAGCCCGCGGCGTGCGCGGTCGCTGTCGGGACGACGGCCTCGACGGGCCGGCCGGCGGCCGGTGGGGTGGGCCAGGCGCCGGCGTCGAGCCGGGCGAGCGAGGTGAGGGCGGGCAGGTCGGCAAGGACCGCGCGATCTTGGGGACCTCGGCCCTCGATGCCCCGCGCGACGGCGGTGTCGGCCTCATAGAGGCGAGCGCCGGGAATCCCGGCGACCGCGGCCGTGACTTCCGCCTGGCGCGCTGGCAGCGTGCCGGCCTTGATCGAGGCGTTGACCGCGATGGTGCGCGCTGCCGGGTCAGCGCTCTCCAGCACCCCCCGAGCGCTGGCGTCGCCGATGACGAGCGCGAACAGCTGCAGGGAGCCCAGGACGAGCAACGAGATCAACAGCGTCGCCCAAACGGCGGCGAGCGCAGCGAGATGGGTGCGCACGCGCTTGCGGGCGACACCCAACCAGCGCACGGGCCCCCGTTCCTAACTTCTGCTAGCAGACTTTAGGTGTCCTACAGCAGGGTGCAACCTACCCCAACGTCACCCAGCCTGTGCTGAGTGGGGGCAGCACAAAGCCGGCCCGGGGCGTGCGCGCCGGGCCGGCTCCGTGGACGCAGACGCGTCAGTGCATGAGGATCGGGGTCGCCGGAGCGTCCTCGTCGTCGAGCAGGTGGCTCTCCTCTTGCTTGCGCGGCAGGAACCACGCGGGGATGAGCGTCAGCAGCACCAGGAAGGCCGCCACCAGGAAGCTGTGGCCGAAGACCTTGCCCATCGCGTCGGCGACGGCGCTGCTCAGGGCCGCACCACCGGCGGCCATGTCACCACCGGCCTTGGCGAAATACTCGCCGACCAACGGGAACTGGGCCAGGATGGTCTGCAGCTTGGCCGGGTCGGTGACGCCCTTGCTGGCCTCGGCGAAGGCGCCGGCCTGGGAGACAAGCTTGTCATTGGTCAGGCCGTTGGTCAGGACCACCGACATGATGGCGACGCCGACGGAGCTGGCGATCTGCTGGGCGATGTTGATCAGCGTCGAACCGCGGGCGACCTGGTGGGCCGTCAGCGTCTTGATGGCCGAGGTCATGATCGGCATCATCGTCGCGCCCATGCCCAGGCCCATGAGGAAGAGCACCGGGATGATGTAGCCCCAGTAGGACGTGGTGCCGTCGACCCGCGAAAGCAAGAACATCCCGCTGATGATGGCCACCAGACCGAAGGGGACGATCCGCCCGACCGGCATCTTGTCGGCGAGCGCGCCGGCGATCGGCATGGTCAGCATCGCGCCGATGCCCTGCGGTGCCACCAACAGGCCAGCGTGCAAGGCGTCCTCGTGCCGGACGTTCTGGAAGTAGGTCGGCACCAGCAGCAAGCCGCCGAAGAAGGCCGCCGCGAAGATGAACATGGTGATGACGGCGACGGTGAGGTTCTTGTTCTTGAACAGGCGGAAGTCGAGCAGCGGGTGTTCGGGCTTGAAGCTGTAGATCACGAAGGCCACCAGCAGGGCCAGACCGGCGCTACCCCAGCCCATGACCTTGGCGGAGAAGAAGGTGCCCTCACCCGGGATGGAGGAGATGCCGTAAAGGAACATCGCCAGACCGGGGCTCATCATCAGCATGCCGAGGAAGTCGAAGGACTCGCTCGGGACCGGGCGGTCCTTGGGCAGCGCCCACGCGGCATACGCCAAGGCGATCAGACCGAGCGGCAGGTTGATCAGGAAGATCCAGTGCCAGCTCGCGGCATCGATGAGGTAGCCACCGAGGATCGGCCCGAGGATCGGGCCGAGCAGCATCGGCACACCGAGGATGGCCATCAGGCGGCCCATCCGGTTCGGGCCGGCGGCGCGGGTCATGATGGTCATGCCCAGCGGCATCAGCAGACCACCGCCGAGGCCCTGCAGGACCCGGTAGAGGATCAACTGGTTGATCGAGCCGGCGGATGCGCACAGCACCGAGCCGAGCGTGAAGAAGGCCACCGCCATCATGTAGAGGCGCTTGGTGCCGAAGCGGTCGGCCGCCCAGCCGGTCAGCGGGATGACGGCGGCGAGAGCGAGGGTATAGGCGGTGACCGTCCACGCGACGGTCGAATAGGCCAGGTCCTCCCCACCCTTGGCGAAGGTGTGCTGGAGGGTCGGCAGCGCGACATTGACGACGGTGATGTCGAGAATCGACATGATCGCGCCGAGAACGACGACGCCCGCGATCTTCAGGACGGCGCCGTCGATCTTGTCGGGATAGTCGGTCGGCGCCAGATGGGTTGTGGCTGTTGACACAGGTGGGCTCCGGTGATGAATGGAGGGGATGGGAGCCGGCGAGCCGAAGTGTCGACTGGGCCGGCAGGGCCGGCGTCTCGGCCGGGCGATCAGAAAAGTGTAGCGCAGTTGAACGTTCATTCTTTCCGGTTTTCTGACGGCCACGTCGCCCGCTTCCCAGTCGCGCAGGTTAGCGTCAGACGGTGACCGACGCTCCCGATATCGCCACCGTCAGCCAACTGCGTGCCGCCGGCCATCACGCCCGCGGCGTGCGGGAGGAACTGCGCGAGAACCTCCTGGCCAAGCTCGCTGCCGGCGAGAACCCGTGGCCGGGCCTGCACGGCTTCGATGAGACGGTGATCCCGCAGGTCGAGCGGGCGATCATCGCCGGTCACGACATCGTCCTTCTCGGCGAGCGCGGCCAGGGCAAGACCCGCCTGCTGCGCACCCTGGTCGGCCTGCTCGACGAGTGGACGCCGGTCATCGCCGGCTCCGAGCTCGGTGAGCACCCGTATGACCCGATCACCCCCGCCTCGATCCGCCGCGCCGCGGAGTTGGGCGATCACCTCCCCGTGGAATGGCGCCACCGCTCCGAGCGGTATGCCGAGAAGCTCGCCACCCCGGACACCTCGGTCGCCGACCTGATCGGCGACGTCGATCCGATGAAGGTCGCCGAGGGCCGCCATCTCGGTGACCCCGAGACCATCCACTTCGGGCTGATCCCACGCTCGCATCGCGGGATCGTCGCCATCAACGAGCTGCCCGATCTTGCCGAGCGGATCCAGGTCGCCATGCTCAATGTGATGGAGGAACGGGATATCCAGATCCGCGGCTATGTGCTGCGCCTGCCGCTCGATGTGCTCGTCGTCGCCAGCGCGAACCCCGAGGACTACACCAACCGCGGGCGCATCATCACCCCATTGAAGGACCGCTTCGGGGCCGAGATCCGTACGCACTATCCGGTGGCGCTCGCCGACGAAGTGGCGGTCATCGGCCAGGAGGCGCACCTCGTCGCCACTGTCCCGCCCTTCCTGACCGAGGTGCTCGCCCGCTTCACCCGCCACCTGCGTGCGTCGACTGCCGTGGACCAGCGCTCAGGCGTCTCTGCGCGCTTCTCGATCGCGGCGGCTGAGACCATCGCCGCGGCCGCTCGGCATCGGGCGACCCGTCAGGGCGAGTCCGAGGCCGTCGCCCGGGTCGTCGACCTGACCGCCGCCCTCGATGTCTTGGGCGGCAAGGTGGAGTTTGAGTCCGGCGAGGAGGGCCGCGAGCGCGCAGTGCTCGATCACCTCCTACGGCTCGCGAGCGCCGAGACCGCGCGCGAGACCTTCCGCGGCATCGACTTCCGCCTACTCGTGGAGGCTCTCGCCGGCGGGGCGCTGGTGGCCACGGGCGGTCAGGTCGCGGCCGGCGAATTCCTCGCCGCTCTGCCCGATCTCGGCAACTCCTACCTGTATGACGAGGTCGCCGACCGGGTGGACGCGACGACGACCGGTGAGCGCGCCAGTGCCCTGGAGATGGCCCTCGAAGGCCTCTATCTCGCCAAGCGGATCGGCAAGGACACCGACGGTAGGGCCACGCTCTACGGTGAGTCCGCGTGAGCCGCCCGCGATGAGCGGCTCCCGCTACGGCCCGTATGCCGGCGGCGACCCGGTCGCGCCGCCCGTCGACCTCGGCGAGGCTCTCGCCGCGATCGGGGACGACGTCATGGCCGGCTACTCACCCGAGCGCGCCTTGCAGGAATTCCTGCGCCGCGGCAGCGACAGGCAACGCGGGCTGGACGACCTGGCGGCGCAGGTCGCCCGGCGGCGCCAGGAGTTGTTGCGCGGCAACCGCCTCGGCGCCACCCTGGAGCAGGTTCGTGACCTGCTCGACAAGGCCGTCCTGGCCGAGCGCAAACAGCTCGCGCGCGAGCTGGACGACGACGCCCGCTTCGCCGAGATGCAACTCGATGGCCTGCCACCGTCCACGGCCGGCGCGGTGACGGCGCTCGGCGACTACTCGTGGCGCAGCAGCGACGCCCGCGCGGCATACGAACAGATCAAGGACCTGCTGGGCCGGGAGGTGCTGGATCAGCGGTTCGCGGGCATGAAGCAAGCGCTCGAAGGCGCAACGGAGGCCGACCGCGCGGCGATCGCCGCGATGCTCGCCGACCTGAACGACCTGCTCGAAGCACACGCTCGCGGCGAGGACACGGGCGAGCCGTTCGCCGAGTTCCTGGCCAAGCACGGTCAGTTCTTCCCCGAGAATCCGAGATCGATCGACGAACTGATCGACGCCCTCGCCGAGCGGGCCGCGGCCGCGCAGCGGATGCTCAACTCGATGACGCAGGAGCAGCGCTCGGAGTTGATGACGCTCTCGCAGCAGGCGTTCGGTTCGCCGCAGTTGTTGGACGCCCTGGGCCGGCTCGACGCCAACCTCCAGGGGCTGCGACCGGGCGCGGACTGGGACGGGTCCGAGCGGTTCAGCGGCGAGCACGGGCTCGGACTGGGCGACGGCACGGGGATGCTGCAGGATCTCGCCGAGCTCGACCAACTCGCCGAGCAACTCTCCCAGGCCTATCCGGGCGCCCGGATGGACGACGTCGACGTCGATGCCCTCGCGCGGCAGGTGGGCGACCAGGCGGCGGTGGATGCCCGGGCGCTGCGCGAGATCGAGGAGGCCCTGCGTGACTCGGGCTATCTCAAACGCGGCTCCGACGGCTCGCTCCGCCTCTCCCCCAAGGCGATGCGCCAGCTGGGCAAGAGCTTGTTGAAGGATGTCGCGGACCGCATGTCCGGGCGGCTCGGCCAGCGCGATCTGCGTCTGGCCGGCGCGGCCGGTGAGCCCAGCGGCGCCACCCGGGCCTGGGAGTTCGGTGACACCGAAAGCTGGGATGTCACCCGCACGGTAACGAATGCCGTTCTGCGGCAGGTGAGCTCGGGCGGCGAGGTGAGGCACGGCATACGGCTCGATATCGGGGATGTCGAGGTGACCGAGACGGAGGCGCGCACCCAGAGCGCGGTCGCGCTGCTCGTGGACACCTCCTTCTCGATGGCCATGGACGGGCGTTGGCTTCCGATGAAGCGCACCTCGCTGGCGCTCCATCAGTTGATCTCGACGCGCTTCCGCGGCGACCGGCTCCAGCTGATCGCTTTCGGCCGGGCGGCTCAGGTGATGGACATCGACCAGCTCACCGGGCTCGAGCCGATGTGGGCCAAGGGCACCAATCTCCACCATGCGCTGTTGCTGGCCAACCGGCATTTCCGCAAGCACCCCAATGCCACGCCGGTGCTGCTGATCGTCACCGACGGCGAACCGACATCGCATCTGGAGCCGGACGGCGAGATCTATTTCGAATACCCGCCGCATCCGCTGACGATCGCGCTGACTGTGCGCGAGTTGGATGCCGCGGGGCGGCTGGGCGCGCGGACGACCTTCTTCCGGCTCGGCGATGACCGGGGCCTGCAGCGCTTCATCGACCAACTCGCCCGACGGGTCGACGGGCGCGTGGTCGCGCCGGAGACCGAGGATCTCGGGGTCGCCGTGGTCGGGTCCTACCTGGGTTCGCGTCAGTCCTGGTGAGTATTTAGTCGCGGGCGGGCGACGGGAGCATGGTGACGCGAGTGAGCGCATTCGCCATCGACAGTTGCAGCCTCTCCGGCGGGATGCCCAGGCCCATGAACATCTGGAAGGCGATGGAACCGAAGATCGTCAAGCTGGACTCGACGAGGAAGTGGCCGAGGATCTCCAGCAGCACGAAGCCGTGCAGGGCCGACCAGAGGCCGGTGCTGACCAGGTGCGGCTCCAGCGGGCGGGTTACCCCGGATTCGACCAGGCGGGTCGAGAGGCCCAGCAGGTGGTTGTAGGCCTTGAGGCCTTCGGGGGTCTCCAGCAGCTTCGGGGCCTCCGAGACGTCGGCGCGCACGCCCCGGGAGACGCGCACGACCGCGTGGTTGAACATCAACTCGTACTCGTGCGGGTTGACGATGGCGAAATTGCGGTAAGCCATGCCCATCGCGAGCATGTCGGCCACCGGGTCGTCGGTGATGCCGGCGGAGGTGATCGCATCGCTGAACCGGCGCAGCGAGACCTGGGAGACAGCGGCGACCAGGCCGCCGATATTGCCGAAGTGGGTATAGAGGGCGGTCGTGGACACACCGACATCGCTGGCGATCACCCGGGCCTGCAGACCGGCGACGCCCTCCTTGGCGAGCCGCTCGCACGCGGCGTCGAGGAGCAGATCGCGAATGCTGGGGGTAAGGACGGGCGCGCTCATCGGATCGAGCTCGACGCGGGCGGGCGAACGGCAGACGTGCTCCGGGGGCCGGCCGCCAACACCAATGTCACCGGGCACGCGGGGCGCACGCTGGCGCTGATCGAGGCCGGGGCGCCGTGTGTGGAGCGGTTAAATCTTCCACGCGATGAACGCCTATGACGACGGGCCGCGGATCGTGCTCGACGTCATCGCCCACCCGCGGATGTTCGATCGCTCACCATTGGTGCCCAACGAAGGGTCGCCGGCGCTGCAGCGATGGGTCGTCGATCTGGCCGGTGGGCGGGTGACGCAGGAGCCGCTGGACGACCGGGCGGTGGAGTTTCCGCGCATCGACGAGCGGCGCACGGGCCGCCCGCATCGCTTCGGGTATGCCGTGGCCTATGACGACGACGGCTATCCCACCGGGACGCTGGTCAAGCACGACCTGGTGGCCGGCTCCACGCTGACGCACGACCGGGCCCGGGGTGAACCTGGGTGAGGTGGTCTTCGTGCCCCGGGCCGCCGATGCGGGCGAGAACGACGGCGTGCTGCTGGGGCTGGCGTATGACCGGGCGCGCGGGCGGAGCACCTTCGTGGTGCTGGACGCCGTCGGTCTCGAGCCCGTGGCGAGCGTCGAGTTGCCCGTGCGCGTGCCCGCCGGGTTCCACGGCAACTGGCTGCCCGACTAATGGCGAGGTTCGTGCCGTATCGATGAGTGATACCGCGGCTATGACCGCGATTTCACTCATCGATCCCGAAGATGGTGCGGTGCCAGGGCTTGGCGGCCACGCCGGTGCGGTCGTACATCACGTGCTTGACAGTCGTGTACTCCTCGAAGGAGTAGCCCGACATATCCTTGCCGAAGCCGGACTGCTTGACTCCGCCGTGGGGCATCTCGCTGATGATCGGGATGTGGTCGTTGACCCACACGCAGCCGGCCTGGATCTCGGCGGTCGCGCGCAGCGCACGGAAGACGTCGCGCGTCCAGACCGACGCCGCGAGCCCGTATGCCGTGTCATTGGCGAGCGCGATCGCCTCCTCGTCGTCGTCGAAGGCGATCACCGTCAGGACCGGGCCGAAAATCTCGTCGGTCCAGGCTTCCTGGCCGGGCGCGACATCGGCGATCAGGGTCGGCAGGTAGTAGGA
>Ga0075158_10002096_pt1 | contig 14710 bp, 7 predicted proteins | sample JI91814BDNA_FD_70968 | JGI IMG/M metagenome (GOLD analysis project Ga0075158, IMG submission 70968) | Wastewater effluent complex algal communities from Wisconsin, to seasonally profile nutrient transformation and Carbon sequestration -... | ecosystem: Engineered > WWTP > Effluent > Algae... | reverse complement strand
GATCTTGATGATGTCGGTGCGCGGGGCGGAGCTCAGCTCCTTGAGCATCGCGATCTCTTGCTCGAACAGGTTCTGTTCGACATAGCGCGCGGTGTTATGAAGGATCTTGATCGCGACGACGCGGATGTTGTGACCATCGCTGCGCTGCCAGGCCTTGTAGACCTTGGCGAAGCGTCCCTCGCCAATCTGCAGCGGTGTGCAGCCGCCTTCGGCGTTGGCGTTGGAGAGCAGCTGGTAGACGATATTGCAGCTGACCCGCTCGGTGCTGGTAATGAGGTCGGCGCCGGGCGCCGAGGCGGCCGCGGCACCGGCGCCGGGACGCGCGGTCGGAGCGCCCGCCTCGAGTCCGGCGCCGACGAGGTTTACGCTGCGCAGACCCACTGCTTCTTTGGGATTCGCCATCTCCGACTCCTTGTCTTCCGGTCACGCGCCGCTCAGTCGCCGTCCGCCGCCACGCAGGCGAGAAACACGGTGCTCGTCTGGGGGACCACCCGCCACAGCGCCAGCAGGCGGTGGGCGCTTGCCGGCGCCACTACAGACAGCGCGAGCGGCGCCAGCTCGAGCTGCAGCGCCGCATCGCCCGCCCGCCGGCTGGAGCGGGTGCCGATGTGGACTTCGTGCAGCGGCCCCCGGTGATGGCCGACGAACAGCGGCTGATCGACCGTGTCCGCCGGCAGCGCGTAGGTAGCACGCGCCATGGTGCTGGTCGCCGTGGCGTAGATCCGCACCGCGCGGCTCATCGACAGCACGTGCGGCGCGATGCACAGCTCGAGCTGGCTCCCGCTCAGGCGCAGCATGAGGGGATGGCTCACGCCGGGCAAGAGCCCCTCCAGGTCGAGCGGCAGCACCGTCGGCTCGCGCAGGCCGTGGACGGCGAGGTGGAGGTGACGGACCTGCACCCGCCGGCCCTGGTCGGCGAAAAACTCCGCCGGATCCGGCAGCTGCGCGAGCACGAGCTGGCCGAGCCGGCCCAGGCTCGCGGCCGCCGGCGCCGCGGCCGGTGTCTCGGGCGGGTGACGCTCGGGCGCGGCGGCCGGCGGCGTCGCCGGGGCCCCGGCGGGCGCGACGAACGGGCTCGAGCGGCGGTTGGGAGTCATCCGCTGCTTGTCCGTCGGCGGCGGGATGGCGGGCCGCAGCTGGGCGCTGCGCGGTATGCTCGGCTCGTCCTTGAGCGGCCTGAGGATGGAGCCGTTCAGATCGAGCCCGAGCTCGCGCAGCGCGCCGACGATGTTCTCATGATCCAGGAAGGCCGGGCTCGCCGCCTCGCGCAGCGCCGCCGCCAGCTCGGCCGCGGTGCTCGGCCGGCCCTCCCGATCCTTGGACAGGAGCCGCGCCGCCAGCTCGGACAGCGCCGGCGATGCCTCTGGGCAGAGGCTGCGCAGCGGCGGGGCCTCCTGGGTCATGACCGCGAGCAGGGTGGCGGCAGTGGTCTCCCTGCGGAAGGGACTCGCGCCCGTGCACAGCTCGTACAGGGCGACGCCCACCGAGAACAGATCCGAGCGGCGATCGATGTTCTGCGGCGTCCGGATCTGCTCGGGCGACATGTAGGGCGGACAGCCGGTCATCTTGCCGCCCTCGGTGAAGCTGGCGCCGACGCGGTTTTTTGCCTGCGCGACGCCGAAGTCGATCACCTTCACGCTCTCGGGCATGATCATGATGTTGTTGGGCGACACGTCGCGGTGCACCACCTGGATGGGCAGCTGGTGCGCAGCGTGCAGCCCCAGGCAGGCCTGGCGCAGGATGCCCGCCGCCACCGCCGGCGCGAGCTTCAGCCCGCGGGCACCCAGCTGCTTGACGATCTGGTTCAGCGTCAAGCCGCGGATGTATTCCATGGCGATAAATAGGAGCCCTGCTTCTTCCCCGATCTCGTAAATGCGCACGATGTTGGGGTGCTCCAGCTGCGAGACGATGCGCGCCTCGTTGAGCAGCATGCGCTCGGCGTCTTCGAGCTCGTCGAGCACGCTCTTGCGCAGGAGCTTGAGGGCGACCAGGCGCCCGAGCCGCGAGTCCCAGCCGACGTAGACCTCGCCCATACCGCCTTCGCCGAGCTTGCCGACCAGCAGATAGGGTCCAAAGGGAATCGCGGCCCCCAGGCTGATGTGGAAGATGGGACCGTTCGCCCCGAGGCGGATGTCGCGCCCCTCGCCGAGCTGGAGGTCCAGCTGCTCGGTGCGCTCGCGGCTGCCGGCTACATACACGCCGTGCGTGCTGCCGACGTCAAGGAGGCTGAGCCGAGAGTCCTTATAGTGAAGCTCTGCGTGGTTGCGCGACACCATACTCTCGTCATCCCCCAGGGGGCGGATGTGGGCGTCTGGGTGACGACCGAGGCGCAGCGGCGCCGGCAGCGGCGCGAGCTCGGGCTCGATGTAGGAGTAGAGCTGTCCGGCCAGGCTCCCCGAGCGACACTTGAGCTGGATAAAGACGTTCCGCGTCATCAATGTTCTTGTTCAGGCTGTGGGCAGCGACGGCTCCCTATATGGAGCCGCAGGCGGCGGCGCACCTTTTAGAGCTTGTCGTCTATCGTATATGACAGACTAATAAGATCATACAATTTTTGGTCGCCGCCCCGCGCCTTATGGCAGCGACGGCGAGCTACCTGCCCGCGCGGCCGAAACCCCGTCCGCATCGCAATAATACACTTGATCGTCCTTTACCTGAGGGCTCGGTTGTCGGATGACAGCTCTCTGAGACCTGGGAGGTCTGGCGGCTGGCGGGGAGGTGCAGCTCTCGTCGGCAGCCGCTCGTGGAGGGTACAGCAGACGAGCTGGCACGCTGGTTGCTCGGAAGCCACGCGCGCCACCTGCGGCGCCGGCTGGGACCCTGGTGCCTGGTGCCTGGTGCCGGGTGCCGGGTGCCGGGTGCTGACGAAACCAGCTGGAATTGAATCGAAGCCAATGAAGTCAATCATGGAGTGCTGTCATGAAAGAACTGTTTTGCGGAGTTGCGCTTTCCATCTCTCGCTCCTCTCGGCCTGTGGAGCGGCAACCAACGCAGTACCCGCTCCGGACTCTCCGCATACCCAATGCGCCGTGGTCTTCTTGGATACGGGGACCGTCGGCCCAAGCTGTGTTGCCGCCGATATCTGCGAGCTGCTGACTTGCGGCACGGGCAGCTGTATCGTGCTCGATAGTGACCCGGCGCAGGTGACCTGCGGAAGATAGCGTGTCCCTGCAGTAAGCTACGCCGGCCGTGCGGCCGGTGATTCGGTAAATCCTACTGTATCGTGTCTGGATCGCAACCTCTTCTCGACGATGCGAGCCGCTTGCCATTTACGCTGCGCAAACACATGGAGATGATTTTTGCCAGTCCCAGAGGCGAATTGCGTATTATGGAACTAGTATGAAGCTGATTATCGAGAGACCCTTGGAGCCCGATCCTGCATCACGGCGGCGGCGCTCTTTGTCATCTGATCTGCGTGCCCATTCCAGGGGGCTCGCGGCGTTCGTTTGGGTTGTCTTGCAGACGGGATGCCAAGACTTTTGGCTCGCCTATGGGCGAGATAACCCGGCCAACTGTGTCCAGGTCCCAGCTGCGTGCGACGATACTCAGGTTTGTAACAGCCAGACCGAAGTCTGCGTGCCACGGCTCGACTTGGATGCGGTCTCGCCGGCATTTGGGCCCAGCAGCGGCGGAATCGAGCTGCGCGGTACAGGTCGCGGCTTCACATCCGGAATGACTCTGTCACTAGGAATGCCGAGCAGGCTGGTCACCCCCCTGAATCTGGATTCACAGAGCGAGCTGCGCGCCAGCTTGCCTGCTCGACCAGCTGCCTGTGGTCCGCAGCTGATTACCATAACCCGGCCCGATGGCATCACGGTCAGCCGCGCTGATTTGTTCTCCTACTATGTAGGAAATGTGGCGTTTGCTTCGGGACAGCCGGTGGCTCAGCCAGCGCTCAGTACCTCCACGGTATACCTAATCAGCGCCGATCTCAATCGCGATGGCAAGGCGGATATCGTTTCCACGGCCTATAATCATGCTGGCATTGATGTGCTGCTGGGGAATGGCTCTGGGGCCTTCGTCTCGTCGCAGCGTATCCCAACTGGCGCTGGGCCTTATCACCTGGCCGTCGCGGACGTGGATGGGAATGGCTGGCCGGATCTCGCAGTCAGTAATAATAGCGGAAATACAGTCAGCATTCTACTAGGCTCGGGGGGCGGGACGTTTTCGACAGCAGTAAACCTCATGAACACGAGCCCGCTGTCTGCTCATTTCATCGATATGGATGCGGATGGCAAGCTAGACCTTGCTGTCTTGGCGAACGGCAGACTGCGCCTGTGGGCCGGCACTGGACAGGGCACGTTTTCCTTTAAGAACGAGATCAATGTCGACTCGGGTGCAGCGCTTAGCACTGCTGCCGATGTAGACGGTGATGGCCGCTCCGATCTGATCGTACAGGCTAATTCAGGAGCATTCCTGTCGGTGTTTCGCAACAATGGAGACGGGACATTTCGCCAGACAAGAACGAATCCGTTGACCTCTGCCGCAGCCTCATGTGCCAGCGCTGACTTTAACGAGGACGGCAAGCTGGATCTGGTCGCTGCGGAGTACGCGGCCGGGCTGGTCAGCGTACTGCCCGGCCGCGGAGACGGCACCTTTGATCCACCGCGCAGTATTGCAAGCCGTGCCGGGAGTCGCATCCTTGCGCTAGGAGATCTCAATTGCGATGGACACGTCGATGTGGCAGTCAGTCACCTGGGGACTGCGCAGGTAGGCGTGCTGCTCGGCCGTGGAGACGGCAGCTTCGATAGCAACACCCTGACGGTCGCCGCCCCGGGAGCAACATCGGCGTTGGGGGTTGCCATTGGCGATCTCGATGGCGATGGCCGCCCCGATCTGATGATCGGTGTGGACGGTACATCCCCCTCGGTGCAAGTCGCTCTCAACACGTCCCAGTAGTCCTGCACAATCCCCGCGGTGCAGTCCTCGCCCTTCTGGGTCAGGACTCGTGCCCTACCCTCCAGCACCGCGAAGCCGTCGCCACCGTCCGCGCCTGGGCGCCTGATGCCGCCGGCGCTCTATCGCAGCGCCCTGAAGCAGCTGCAGACTATCGATAGCTTACGATCGTCCAGGCGACAGGAAGCCGTTTAAAACTACGTCGCGACAAGAACTAGGTTATAATCATCGGGACGTTTCAGCGCCGCTCGGGTAGGGGTGCGACACTCCCAGGCGGCCACGGGGGGATGGGAATGAATGGGTTGCAGAACTATTCCAACCTAGAGAAGTTTCATGACGGCAGCAACAATCAGGTCTACCGCGCGCTGCGCGTCTCCGATCAAGCTCCGGTAGTCATCAAGATCCCGCGCAGCGAATACCCGAGCAGCCGCGAGCTGGCGCGCCTGTATAACGAATACCACCTGCTTGGTCAGCTGCAGCTTCCGGGGATCCCCCGCGTCTATGGGCTGGAGAAGTTCGGCCGCACGGTGGCGCTGGTCATGGAGAGCCTTTCCGGACAGTCCCTCCACAGCCTGCTGAGCACCCGCCAGCTCACCATCAGCGAGTGCCTGAGCCTGGCCATCAAGCTCACCCACATCCTCGAAGCGGTACACGCCCGCCAGATCGTCCATCGCGACATCAAGCCGAGCAACATCTTCGTCGATCCGTCGCTGGAGGAGCTCCATCTGGTCGACTTCGGCCTGGCCACGCCCGTGCTGAGAGACGGGCAGGTCCCCGCCAGCCCCGCCGTGCTGGAAGGCACGCTCGCCTACCTCGCTCCCGAGCAGACTGGGCGCATGAACCGGGGGATCGACGAGCGCACCGATCTATATTCACTGGGCGCGACCCTGTTCGAGATGCTCACCGGCACCTTGCCGTTTCCGGTATCCGATCCGGTGGAGCTCATCCACAGCCACATCGCGCGGATGCCGCCGCCGCCGCGTACCCTGCGCGCCGCGGTGCCCGAGGTGCTGTCGGACATCGTCCTCAAGCTGCTGAACAAGATGGCCGAGGATCGCTACCAGAGCGCTCGCGGCCTGCGCGCCGATCTGGAAGCCTGCCTGCGGAGCTGGCGCAGCGAGCACCAGATCGCGCCGTTTCCCCTGGGCACCCAGGATCGCCCGACCGAGCTGCGGCTGCCGCGCAAGCAGTACGGACGGCAAGCCGAGCTCGCCCAGCTGCACGCCGCCCTGGAGCGCGTGCGCAGCGGCGCGCTCGAGCTGGCGCTTATAACCGGACCCGCCAACATCGGCAAGACGGAGCTGGTCAGCGAGCTGGCGCGCTCGCTCGCCCAGCACGGTGGCTATCTGGCCCGCGCCCGCTTCGAGCAGCAGCACCAGGCCATTCCCTACGGTCCGCTGCTGCGCGCCTGTCGCGAGCTGCTGCGCCTCCTTCTGACCGAGCCCGCCCACGCCGTGCTGGTCTGGCGGCAGCGCTTCCTCACTGCTCTTGGCGACAGCGGGCAGCTGATGATCGAGCTCTTGCCGGAGCTGGAGCTTATCATCGGTCCGCAGCCGGCGGTACCCCAGCTGCCGCCGCAGGAGGCAAAGAACCGCTTCGGCCTGCTGTTCCAGAACTTCCTGCGGCAGTTCGCCACTGCGCAGCACGCGCTCATCCTCTTTCTCGACGACCTGCAGTGGGCCGATGACGCGTCGGTGCAGCTCATCCGCATGCTGCTCACCGATCCCTACGGCCACTACCTGCTGGTGGTCGGCTCCTATCGGGCCGAGGCGATCGATGAAGCCCACCCGCTGCATCAGCTGCTCGATGCCCTGCGCCAGGAGCGGGTGGCGACCACCGTGCTGGCGCTGCAGCCGCTGCAGCTGACCGACATCACCCAGCTCCTTGCCGAGGCGCTGGCCATGGAGCCGGCGGCGCTCGGCGAGCTCGCCGCGGTGGTCTACGCCAAGACGGCCGGCACCCCCTTCTTCGTTGCGCAGTTCATCACCGGACTGTATCGCGACGAGCTGCTCCGCTACGACCCCACCAGCCAGCGCTGGCAGTGGCAGCCGGCGCGCATCCAGGCCCTGCCCGCCACCGACAACGTGGCTGACATCATGGTCGTCAAGCTGCGCCAGCTCACTCCGCGGGCGCTGCAGCTGCTACAGACAGCGGCCTGTATAGGGTCGCAGTTCGATGTCGAGACCGTGGCCCAGGTCTGCGGCGCGAGCCAGGAGGAGTGCAGCAGCGCACTGTCCGAGGCGGTGCGCGCCGGGCTGCTGCTGTCGCCCGACAGCGCCTACTATCTGGCCGCCCTGCCACCGGTGCGGGAGGGCGACGCCGCGCCGGCGGTCGGCAGCGAACCGGCGGCGGCCTACAAGTTCCACCACGAGCGCATCCAGCAGGCGGTGTACGCGACTCTCGCCGAGACCGAGCGCCAGGCCTGCCACCTCCGCATCGGTGAGCTGCGGCTCGCCCAGTGGGGGCAGGAGCCGCCCACCGGCAGGCTGTTCGATCTGGTCAACCACCTCAACCTCGGCCACCCCGCGATGCGCGCCCGCGGCGATGAGCCGGGGCTGCTCGCGCTGGCGAAGCTGAACCTGTCGGCGGGACTCCGCGCCAAGGCGACCGCGGCCTTCCATGCGGCGGTCGGCTTCTTCGCCGCTGGTGCCGCGCTGCTGCCCGAGTCGGCCTGGGGCACCCACCATGAGCTCCTGTTCACGCTGCACCTGGAGCGCGGTCACTGCGAGGCTCTGAGCGGCCGCTTCGACGAAGCGCAGGTGCTGATGCTGGCGCTGCGGCAGCACGCCGGCTCGCCGGTCGAGCACGGCCTGGTCTGTCTGCGGCTGTGCGATCTGCACTGGGCGCGCGGGGATGTCGCGGCTTCCACGCAGGTCGGGCTGGAGGGGCTGGCGCTGCTGGGCATCTCGATACCGTCCAGTGACGAGGCGATGGCGGCCTTTGCCGCCGAGCGCGCCGAGATCGACCGCCTGCTCGCCGGCCGGCCGATCGCCGAGCTGGTCTCCCTGCCGCTCAACCAGAGCGCCGAGATCGACGTTGCGGTCAAGCTCATCGTCGTGCTGGCGGCGCCGGCCTACATCGTCGGCTCGCCGCTGTATCCGCTGCTCATGGCGCGGCAGATCACCCTCGCGCTGCGCCACGGACTGGGCGAGCAGACCAGCTACGCGTGCGCAACCTACGCCTTCCTGCTCGCCACCGCGCTTGGGGAACCCAAGGTCGCCTACGAGTTCGGTCAGCTGGCGCTGGCGATGAACCAGCGCCTGGCCAACGCCAGCATGGGGAGCCGCATCCGTCTGGCGCTGGGCACCTTCTTGCACCTCTGTAGCCCGCTGAAGGAGAGCCTCGCCCAGTATGAAAAGGGTCGCCAGGAAGGTCTGCGGTCGGGCGACTTCGTCTGCCTGTCGATGACCTGCAGCAATCAGGCGCAGCTCTTCCTATATACCAGTGAGGAGCTGAACGAGTCGCTGCGCGTGATCGATGACTCGCTAGTCCTGATGCAGCGGACCAAGGACGTCTTGAGCACCATGCAGCTGCGGCAGGTCCGGCAGCAGCTGCGCGCCCTGGTCGGTCGCACCCACAAGCCCACCGCGATGACGGACGACGAGTTTGACGAGGCGGCCGAGTGGCAGAGCCTGCGGCAGGGCGGCCTGGCCTATCCGCTCCTCGTTTTCGCCTGGCTCAAGCACACGCTGCTCTACTTGTTCGGCGCGTACGCCGAGGCGTGCACGCTCGGGCTGGAAGCCGAGTCCTGGTTCGCCGCCGGCCCCGGCCTGGCCAACCAGGCCCACTTCGCCTTCATCCTCTGTCTGGCGCTGCTCGCCCGGTACTCCGAGGTAACAGAGGCGGAGCAGAAGGAGTACGAAGCGCGCATCGAGCGCTACCATGCGCAGCTGCGCACCTACAGCGGCTATTGTGCGGCCAACTACACCGACCGCGAGCGCCTGGTCGCCGCCGAGCGGGCCCGGGTGGCCGGGCGGCCGACCGAAGCGCTGATGCTGTACGAGGAGGCGATCGCCGCCGCGCGCGCGAACGGCTTCCCGCTGCATGAGGCGATGGCCCTCGAGCTGGCGGGGCGGTTCCACGCCGGCACCGGCCGCGACAGACTCGCTACGTACTATCTTACCGAGGCGCTCTATGCCTACCTCCACCTGGGGGCCACGGCGAAGGCGAGCGCGCTGCTCGACGGAAACCCGGAGCATCTGCGGGCCGAGACGCGCACGCTGCAAGGGCTCAACCGGAGCGAGCTCACCGTGCGCGGCACGACCTCCAGCTCCAGCAGCCAGCACACGACCGAGGACCGGCTGGACGTCAACTCGGTGCTGCGAGCGTCGGAGGTCATCTCGCGGGAGCGGGCGCTGGACAAGGTCATCGACCAGACCCTGCACACGGTGCTGACCAGCGCCGGGGTGCAGCGCGGCTACCTGATCTTGGATCACTGCGGCACCTTGTACCTGGAGGCGTCGCGCACCATCTCGCCGGACAGCGTGCGCACCGGCCTGGGCATTCCCCTGGACGGCCTGAGAAAGCCGGGCGGCGCCACGGAAGATCTGGCGCTCAGCATCGTCCACTACGTCGTCCGGACCCGCGAGGTGGTGACGCTCAGCGCTGCCGTGCCCGACGCCCGCTTTGCCAGCGACGCCTACCTGATCGCGGCCCGGCCGCGCGCCGTCCTGTGTCTGCCGCTGGTGAGCCAGGGGCGGCTGACCGGTCTTTTGTACCTGGAGAACAGCCTCACGCAGGTGACGTTCTCGCCGGCGCGCATCGACCTGTTGCGCATCCTGGCGGCGCAAGCGGCAACGGCCCTGGAGAACGCCCTGCTGCTGCAGCGCATCCAGGAGGCGACCGAGAAGGTCCACCGCACCAACGCAGTCCTGGAGGCCCAGATAGCCGAGCGCACCGCCGAGATCCAGCGCTCCAACAGCGAGCTGCAGACCGCCAACGAGCGGCTCCAGATTGAGCTGGCCGAGCGGATCCGGGCGGAGCGGGAGCGCCTGGCGCTGCAGGAGCAGATGCTGCAGGCCCAGCGCGAGCGGCTGGTCGAGATGTCGACTCCGCTCATCCCGATTACCGCGCAGATCATGGTCATGCCTCTGGTGGGCAGCATGGATGCCGAGCGCGCCGCCCAGATCCTGGAAGTGGCGCTGAGCGGCGCCCAGCACAGCGGCGCCAAGGTCGTCATCCTGGACATCACCGGCCTGCGCCATATCGACACCAGCATCGCGGATTCGCTTATCAAGACCGCCCGCGCCCTGCGCTTGCTCGGCGCGCACGCCATCCTCACCGGCATCCGCGCCGTGGTCGCGCAGACCCTGGTCAGCCTGGGGGTCGAGCTGAGCAGCCTGGAGACGCGGAGCACCTTGCAGAGCGCAATTGCCTTCGCGCTGCGCTACACCGGCGAGTCGCTCCTGCTCCGCTGAGCGCGCCCTGGCGGCCCACCGGGCCTTGGCTGTAGCGCGCCAAGGAGGCCGAGTAGTGACCGCTGGACCAGCTGTTCTGCAGAGATGCAGGACGCAGCCGGTGGGCGCTTGACAGCATGGATTATGCCCGTCATATTATCATCGTAATCTAACGGAGCATGCCCATGACCCACAGCTATATCCTCGATACCGCGCGGACTCCCCGGGGGCGCGGCAAGGCCGGTAAAGGTGCCCTCTCACACATTCACCCGCAGGAGCTGCTCGCCCAGGTGCTGCAAGCGCTGGCGCAGCGCGGCACCTTCGCCGCCGAGCAGGTGGACGATGTGATTGCCGGGTGCGTCTCTCAGACTGGCGAGCAGGGCGCCAACCTGGCGCGCAACGCCGTCCTTTCCGCCGACTGGCCGAGCGCGGTGTCGGCGGTCTCGCTCAACCGGTTCTGCGGCTCGGGACTGCAGGCGATAAACTTCGCGGCCATGGGAGTCGCCAGCGGTGCCATGGATCTGGTGGTGGCCGGTGGGGTCGAGAGCATGTCGCGCGTCCCCATGGGCTCTGACGGCGGCGGCCAGGACGGCGGCAACCTGCGCCTGCGCGAGCGGGTGTTTCAGATTCCGCAGGGAATCAGCGCCGACCTGATCGCCACGCTGGAGGGCTTCTCGCGCGCCGAGCTCGATGCCGTGGCGCTGCGCTCCCAGCAGAACGCGGCGCGCGCGATCGCCGAAGATCGCTTTGCGCGGTCGCTGTTCCCGGTGCGCGATCCGCTCAGCGGGGCGGTCGTCCTGGCCCTTGATGAGTTCCCGCGCGCCGACACCACCGCCGAGGGGCTGGCCGCCCTCAAGCCGGCTTTTGTCTCCCTGGGAGAGACGCCGGCTGGACCTGCTGAAGAGACGCTGGATCAGCTGGCGCTCCGCGCCTACCCGCGGGCCGGAGCGATCCGGCACCTGCACACCGCCGGCAACTCCAGCGGCATCGTCGATGGCGCCGGGGCGGTCGTAGTCGCCTCCGAGCGCTTCGTACAGCACAGCGGCGTCAAGCCGCGGGCCCGCATCCGCGCCATGGCCACCATCGGCAGCGAGCCGGTGATCATGCTGACCGCGCCGGCGCCCGCCAGCCAGAAGGCGCTGCGCCTCGCCGGAATGCAGGCCAGCGACATCGATCTGTGGGAAATCAACGAGGCCTTCGCCGGCGTCGTCCTGCAGACCATCCGCGCCCTGGACATCGATCCGGCGCGCGTCAACGTCAACGGCGGCGCCATCGCGCTCGGCCACCCGCTCGGTGCCACCGGCGCCATGCTGCTCGGCACCGCGCTTGATGAGCTGGAGCGCAGCGGCAAGCAGACCGCGCTCATCACCATGTGCATCGGCGGTGGACAGGGCATCGCCACCATCATCGAGCGCGTCTAGGGCCCGGCCGCCATGAGCAGCAAGGCAGAGCAGAAGCAGAAATCGCATCAGGCGATCCTGGAGTCGGCCGCCACGCTGCTGCGCCAGCGCGGCATCCAGGCGAGCTCGGTGCTCGATGTCATGAAGGGAGCGGGGCTTACGGTCGGCGGCTTCTATGGCCACTTCGACTCCAAGGAGCAGCTGTTTACCGCGACCCTGAAGCACGCCGCCGGGATGATGTGGCACGAGCTCCTAAAGAGCGCCCGGGGCAGCTCCCCGCGCGAGCGGGTGGTCAGCATACTGGGCCGCTACCTGTCGCGTAAACACCGTGACAACCCCGAAGCCGGGTGCTTCCTGCCCAACGTCGCCGCCGACGTCGCCCGTGAAGGAGAGCCCTACCGCAGCGCCCTGGCCGCGGAGCTCGCCGGCTTCGTGGACTCGCTGTCCGAGATCCTGGGCGGTGGCGGGGGCAGCCGCGAGACCGCGCTCGGGCTGATCGCGCTTATGTATGGCGCCCTCTCGCTGGCGCGGGCGCTCGCGGGAACCCCGCTCAGCGACGAGTTCCTGGCCGCGGCAAGGCGGCTCGGCGCGCAGGCGGTGACCGACGCGCCGTAGCCTCGCTGCCCTCCCCGCTATGTAGGGACCCCGCCGCGCTGCTCACACGCCGCTTGTGTAGCCGCCGAACGACGGTGACTGGCGCGGTCAGCCGCAGACACTGTTGCAGGTGCTGGTGCTGGAGCCGTACGCGGTGCACGCCTTGAAGCAGGCGTCGTGGGGGCTCTCCGATTCGCCGCAGCTCGTGCAGGGGGTGGCGGACATGCCGCAGGCGCTGCGGCACGTGCTGCCGCTGGAGCCGTAGGCGGCGCACGCCCGGTAGCAGCCGACGATGCCACACGAGGTCTTGACGCCGCAGGCGCTGGCGCAGGTGCTGGCGCTGGACTTGTACGCGGCGCAGGCGAAGTGGCAGCCCAGCTCGCCGCACGGGGTGCTGGTTCCGCAGGCGCTGGCACAGGTGCTGGCGCTGGAGCCGTAGGCGGCGCACGCCTGGTGGCAGCCGAGCTCCCCCAGGTCGGTGCTGGTGCCGCAGGCGCTGGCACAGGTGCTGGCGCTGGAGCCGTAGGCGGCGCACGCCTGGTGGCAGCCGAGCTGCCCGCAGGCGGTGTCGGTGCCGCAGGCGCTGGCGCAGGTGCTGGCGCTGGACTTGTACAGCTTGCAGGCGACCTGGCAGCCGTACTGGCCGGCGGGCGTCGTCGTCTTGCAGGCGCTGGCACAGGTGCTGGCGCTGGAGCCGTAGGCGGCGCAGGCGAGGTGGCAGCCGTACTGCTTCGCCGGCGTGTCGGTGCCGCAGAGGGAGGCGCAGCTGCTGCCGCTCTTCATCTCGTTCTTGCAGCCCACGGTGCACGGGTCCGGCGTGGGGCTGCACTCGGCCAGGTTGGTGACCGGTGGCACGGTCGTCGCGCCGCCGTCGCCGCCATCCGCACCGGCCGCGGCGTCGGGCGGCTCGCCGGTGCAGACGGCGCACACCACGCTGCATGAGGACTGCGCAGCGGCACCGCAGACGTCCGGATCGCAGCACGATGTACTGGTCTTGCCCGACGTCGTGCAGGTGCAGGCGCCGTTGCGGCACTGGAAGTCTCGGCGGCAGGTGCTGGCGCCGCCATCCGGGCCGCTGCCGCCGCCCGAGTTGCAGGCGGGCCAGAACAGACCACAGGACAGGCCAGCCGCCAGACAACATCCAAGCCAGATGATCGCGCGCGTCTTTTTCATGGCCGCCAATGTAGTACGACGTGAGACGCGCGCACAGACCCAAGCGCGGCTCGCTACCGGGCGGGCCCTTGGGAGGCGCCATCAAGAGACGGCTCCGCGAGCCGACGGCAGGGATACTCTACTGCAGAGGCCCGGTGAGCTTGCTCCAGGCCTCGACGATCTCTTCCCAGGCCGGGCGCACCAGGGCCATCTGCCGGCAGAGCCCGGCCGGCGGAGCGCCCCGCCACCACAGGATCTCATGCGCCCGCCGCACCCCGAGCCGCAGCCCGACCGGTAGATAGCCCGCCTGGTAGAGCGGCCCGCTCAAGGTCGCGAGCTCCTCCTGCTGGGCGGGCAGGTGCACGAGCTCCAGCCGCGCCTCGGCGTCCGGCAGCGGCGCGGCGACGGCGGCACCGTCCACCGTCGCCCGCTGCCGGATCAGCTCGAGCCCGGCGGCCCGCTCCAGCTCCTCCAGGCGCGCCCGCGCCGGCGCCGCGCCCGCGACCTCACGCGCGGCCAGCCCGAGCTCCAGCGCCAGCCGGGTCAGCCAGCCGGCGTGCGGGCCGGCGGGGACCAGGATCGTGCGCCGCTCCTCGGGCAGCGGGCGCAAGAGGGTCGTCATCATCAGGGCGTGCGTGGTCGCGTTGCCCTCGCGCAGTCCGACGTGCCGCTCGCGCACCGTGTAGGCCGGAATGAGCCCGCTCAGGCGCGCTCCCATGTAGCGCAGGGCGTAGAGCTGCGCCTCCCGGTGCAGCGTCGTTATGTGCTGGTGCACGAGCTCGACCGAGCCGGCCAGCTGCTGCAGCAGCCACGGCCACACCGCCGCCTCGCCGGCCCGTCGGCGCACCTGCCGGACCGCCGGCGCCGCCAGCGACAGCCCCGACTCGACGAAATCGCCGCCCGGGTCCTTGAACCACAGCCCGGTGTGCCCGCGCAGCCCGCCCGCTTCGTCAAAGTCGCCCAGCGAGGCCAGGGCGCCCGTCGACCACAGCGCTTGAAACGCCCCCGGCTGGTAGAGCCCGCGGTGGCTGTAGGTCTCGCCGTAACAGGCGCGCAGGAGCCTGACCAGGCTCGCCTCGTCCGCCTTCCCGATGAGCCAGCGGACGCCCGCAAGCGGCGGCGCCACGGCAGTGAGTGCGTGAGCGGACAGGGGGCGCAAGGAAGGCTCCCGGGCAGGTCTACCCTACACCTTGGCACAGCAGCGCACCGACTCGCAATCCTTACTCCTAAGTACCGGGTGATGCTCCAAAAGCGCGATCTGTACAGCCAGCG
>Ga0075158_10002095_pt1 | contig 14713 bp, 9 predicted proteins | sample JI91814BDNA_FD_70968 | JGI IMG/M metagenome (GOLD analysis project Ga0075158, IMG submission 70968) | Wastewater effluent complex algal communities from Wisconsin, to seasonally profile nutrient transformation and Carbon sequestration -... | ecosystem: Engineered > WWTP > Effluent > Algae... | reverse complement strand
CGGTACAAAACAGGAGAAGCTCCTGTCGGAAAAAAAACTGGAGCAGGTCTTTCGCAATAGAGCGGATGAATACCAATGGGTCAGTAATATCAAACATCCAAAAAAGATTTTCCTACTGGGAAGTTCCAGTATTAAATACGGATTGAGTTGCCGGGAACTGAATCGTTTAGCGGCAGACTCCCTGGCCTTTATCAATCTGGCAGCTGATGCCCGTGATCCCACCGAGACTTATTTTATCCTCAAACAACTGGACTTATCCGGGGTCAAAGCCATGTATATGGGGATTGATCCCTGGATCTATACCCGTAATTATTATCGCAACCGTCACCAGTACCTGCTACTGGATCTTCCCTTTGCAAAAGCTTTAAGATATAGTAAGGATTATGATTTGCGGTTATTTGCCAAACGCTACAAAGCAGTCTTTCATTTTCCGGATGCTGATCATCCTGCCGCGATACTTCAAACATCGATCCCTGCTGATTTCGGTTCGGTAGCACTGACCAAAAAGCCGGTCAATTTTAATGACCCGGTTACCAAAAAATACCGGCTGAAAGATTATGGCTGGAGTGAGTTACAATTTACTTACCTGCAAAAAATTGTTACCCTCTGTGAAAGCAATGGAATTGCCTTCACTGCTTTTTATCCTCCCAGGCGATCAGACTTTATTCTTGATGATGAAAAAAATGGCAGGGATATCCGGTTATCTTTTGAGGAACAGTTAATGAAAGCCGGTTTTAACAGGAGTATCCATCCGCTGCAATTATTGAAGGATGACCTGTTTGCTGATGCCTATCATTTGAATAAGGCCGGACAGGAAACATACAGCAGGTATTTTTTCTCCTTTGTACAGGAAAACTAATTACATAGTATATTTAAGTATGTGTTTTACTAATGATTTAAAATAACTCATATGGGTATATTTAATGCAACTGCTACATACGGATATGGATTTAAACCTACTGGTAATCCTGATGAATATTTTGCCCGGATTTATACAGGAGGATTCGCCGGACAGGGAACAGCTACCAAAAGACTGATCCAGGAAATGGAACCTTTTATGAAGGAAAAAGGATATAGTAAATACAATATCCTGAGTGCCCGTTTTAACCTGATTCCTTCTTTTTTTAAATTCACTATCAAATTTGAAAATTAAAATTAATATCCCCGGATTGACTGGTTTGCTCTTGCTCCTTGCTTTCGCAATTAGCTGCCGACAGCATAAAGCAACTGCCATTGAAAGAGATTGTCCCTGTGACAGCCTTTACCATCGGGAAGTAAAAGGCAAATACCTTCAATTCCACCAATACCAGGATAGTACCCCTTATACCGGTTATTGCCACCTGAGCAGGGATAACGGGAATACCATTCGTTACCACTATGAGTCGGGGCTTCTTACGGAGCAGATTGAAAAATACCCAAGTGGTTTTATTTGTGAAATAACCCTTTATGATACCAGCGGTACTTTTAATAAACGCGAAAACTATCATCCCAATGGTCAACTTGCCGGACGCATGCTAGTAAGGTCAGATCATGGGTATGAATCTTTTTACCCAAATGGCAACATACAAAGGAAAGGCGGGTTCAGTCTGCGGAAGAAACCTTTTGACAGAAGAGACAGTACCTTTTACGAGGAAATCCTGTTCGATAGTATCTGGAAATCAAACGGGTCCTTTGATTCAGTTTACCGGTATTCACCTGCCAGTGTCACTTATTGAAAGGAACTTTTACTTAAAACTGAAACTCCCTCCGCTGCATATTCCACCTGACCCCAAAACTGATCACCGATACATTGTTATTGGTAACCGGAGCCGTTGTGGTTTCCTGGCGGCGGATCACGGCACTTAGTTCGGCAAAGAAGTTTTTTCTCAACTCATAAGAAAGCAGGAAGGAACCATACAGCGTATTCGTTGCCCATCCACTGCCGATATTGTAGCCATAATCGCCCTGGCGGTAAGGAATACCGTTGGGTAAAAAGATATTGGAACCAAAGTTCCGGCTGCTGCTGTCGCGGCCCTGTTTCCAGTAAGCCAGTTTGCCCACCAGTAACCATTTTGGTGCCGGCTGGTAACGGGCCACGCCAATGGTTTCACTGAATCCGGCCATGAGCGGATGCGCCAGTGGCTGGTTATAATGCGTATAGTTAGCTACTGAATCATAGTGAGAGTAGGCAAAGGGTCTTACCCGGTTATGCTCGATTTGCAGATCCAGGTTGCTGATATTAAAGGCATCAATGTATTTGGCGCCAATCTGTATCCCCCATTTATTGGCCCACCAGCCCCGGTTGGCCTTGATTTCTGATAAGAGAAACTCATCCAGCATCAGCTGACCATAAACCTGGATTCTTTTGGGCAGGTTGGCCTTGAAATCAATGCCGATAATAGAGTTATCGAATGATCCATTCTGCTGTTCAACGGAGCGGTAAAAGATGATGGGGTTCAGGTAGCCAAAATCAAAACGGTTCTTCCGGCCGAAAGTAACACCCTCAAATAAACCAATGTTCAGCCATTTGGTGACATTGATATCCAGGTGGTGCATGGCTGCATATTTCTTGGGAATCAACTGGGTAGCAGAGGGCGGTGTGGCACTGTGCAACTCCATGAAGATGTTCTGGTAATTCAGTCGCCAGATACGCGTATTAAGTTTGAGGAAAAGATTATTGGTACCAAAATCACTTAACAATAAACTACGTTGTCCGGACCCAATGAAATTACGGTCGTATCCAAATGCCACATCAATGTATTTGGTGACATTGAAGGTAAAATATCCCCTGGCTTCAAAATAATCATAAGCTGTTCGCTTGAAGGCTTTAAATAGTCCATGTCCGGGTACCGCCTGCCGGTCAGTCACCCATTGCTTTACATAAGACGGATCCCTTTCCTGGTTATCGGTGATATAGGAATAAAACCCAATCTTGTTGGCCAGCTTACCCCGGATATAAACCCCGCGGGTATTCAGGAACAATTTTTCATCGCTGTTGTTTTCTTTGGATATAGTGTATTGAAAAACCGGATTCACGATCAGGTCAAAATCCTTCACATGTACTTCATATAGGTTCGCCGGAGTTTTATAAAAGTTTTTCGCAATTGGTTTTTTGCTATTGTATTTGGCCCGATCGGCCTCCGCCACCCATTCCAGGTTATTGATGTTCAGGCTGCGGATATTATAAAGATCTGTTTTGGATAATTTAACCCCCGGCTGATTGATATAATGATTCACCGCTGCCAGCACATGCTTACGGCTAAAGGGTCTTGTCTTCGAAAAATTGAAAAAGGAATCGGTCCTTGCCCGGATCTCCATCCGTTCCATCAAAATATTAGCATCATCCCCCGGAGGCAGGTAGGTTGTTTGGGATAGGGCCGAAAAGGGTAAGAGGAGAAGGGCTAGTTTGACAAGGGTTTGTTTAAATTGCATGGGTATTGGCTTTGTCTGTAAAACCGGCCTGGTATGTCCCGATAAATAAAAGAACGTAAAGCCGGCAACGAATAAAAAGGGTTACAACGGTTTTACTGTTTTTCAGGATATACAGGGCCTGTTTCTGGATTCAAAATTGAATAACAAGATATGCAAAATTACCTGATTAAGAATATACAGATCGTCAATGAAGGGCAGATTAGTAATGCAGATGTGTTGATAACAAAGGGAAGGGTCGAAAAAATAGCGCCCATTATTACAAAAACAGATATTCCTGTCACAGAAATCAACGGGGAGGGCCAGTATCTTTTTCCGGGTTGTATTGATGACCAGGTGCATTTCCGGGAACCGGGGCTGACCCATAAAGCCTGCATTGCTACCGAGGCAAAAGCTGCTGTGGCAGGTGGGGTGACCAGTTTTATGGAAATGCCCAACACCATTCCCAATGCACTGACACAGGAATTACTGGAAGAAAAATATGCCATAGCGGGGCGGACTTCATTAGCCAATTACTCATTCTTTATGGGTGTGAGTAATACCAATGCGGCAGAAGCCCTGAAGACGAATGAAAAGAAAAATAATATCTGCGGGATTAAGATATTCATGGGGTCCAGCACCGGAAATATGCTGGTGGATAATCCCAATACCCTGGACCAGATTTTCAGTAACAGCGAAGTGCTGATTGCGACCCATTGTGAGGATGAGGAAATCATCCGCCGCAACCTGGAAAAAAGTAAATCAGATGGCCGCCCTTTAACGGCCGCGGATCACCCCATTATCCGGGATGAGGAAGCCTGTTATGAGTCTTCTCTATATGCTATCCAGATTGCGAAGAAATACAGTACCCGGCTGCATATCCTGCATATCAGTACTGCAAAAGAATTACAGCTCTTCACCAATCTCTTTCCACTAAAGGATAAGCGAATCACAGCCGAAGTTTGTGTGCATCACCTGCATTTTACCAGTGATGATTATGCCCGGTTGGGCAACCAAATCAAATGTAATCCGGCCATCAAGGCGGCACATAATAAAGAAGCGCTTTGGGAGGCCCTGCTCGATAACCGACTGGATGTGATTGCAACCGATCATGCCCCGCATACCTGGGAAGAAAAAAATGAACCCTATGAAAAGGCCCATGCCGGTCTTCCCCTGGTGCAGCATTCCCTTTCCCTGATGCTCCATTATCATCAGCAGGGAAGAATATCACTTGAAAAAATTGCGGAAAAGATGAGCCATGCTGTGGCGGACTGTTTCCAGATCAAAGAAAGAGGCTATATCCGGGAAGGATACCATGCCGATCTGGTGATGGTGGACCTGAACCGGCCCTGGAAAGTGACCAAAGAGAATATTTTATACAAATGCGGATGGAGCCCTTTAGAGAATTTTGCGTTTCCTGCATCTATTACTCATACGTTTGTCAACGGGGGAATGGTGTATGCTGATGGTAAGTGGAATGAGGGGGTGATGGGGAGGAGACTGGAGTTCGTTCGAAAATGAGGAAAAGAAACAAGATACAAGATCCAAATAAATAAAAAAGAAGAAAAATAAAAAAAGGTCTCCGAAAAAAACGTTTTTTTAAGGTGGGAAAACACAGGGATAAATTAGCTGGCGGGGGTATTTTAGATTAAAAATATCCCTATGGTGGAGGAGAAGAAAAAGTACGACCTGGAAGAGCGAACAGCAAGGTTTGCCGAGAGAGTCAGGGATTTTTGTCTGATGCTTCCAAAAAATGCTACGAATACGGAGTTTATTCCTCAGCTACTGAGAGCCGGGAGTTCACCCGGAGCGAACTATATTGAAGCAAATGAGAGTATCGGAGATAAGGATTTTAAAATGAAAATAAAAGTCTGTCGCCGGGAAGCAAAAGAAGCTGCTTACTGGTTAAGACTGGTAATTACTGACGGAACACAGGCTAGTGAAACTGAAAAAGCAGCACTAAGACAGGAAGCCATGGAATTCGTTTATATTTTCACAGCCATCCTCAAAAAAAGAAATGAGGTTTAGTGGTTCAGAATTTTAGAATTGTTGTTCAACCAACAAACTCCCGCTTCCTATTTAGAGTAGTTTTTTATTTTTATTCTATAATTTATTTGAATCTTGTTTCTTGTTTCTTGTTTTGTTTCTTGTATCTTGTTTCTTTTGATTTTATCTACTGATGAACATAGACAAACAATCCTTCTCCGACATCTCCATCTTCCACCAGGAAGAAGAGTACTCCATCTTTCATAAGCTGGATTTTACCCGCACCGTGGGTGGAAGGGAATGGCTGCGGAAGTTTTTCAGTGAACCGCATGATGATTTGAAAAAAATCCGTGGTACCCAACGGGTGATCAGAACTTTCATGGAACATGTAAAGGACTGGCCCACCGATATCAGTAACGGTACCATCCTTGTGATGGATAAATTCCTGGATTATACACTGGATCCGATCAGTGAAGCACCCGCTTCTTTGAATAACCTGACCTACCAATGGCTGCACAGTGAGGATTATTCCATGCTCAAATACTCGGTGGGGCATTTCGCTGATTTCTACCGGGGCTTAAAAAATATTGCAGAACTGCTCGAAGGAGTTGAGCTGCCCCCCGCTATCCAGTTATATATTGACAGAATCAATGGTATTCTGCGGGAAGAACCCATGCAAAGACTGGCTGATTCTGAAAAAGGAAAAAAATTCAGTAACCGTCAGAATTTGTATTTCGGATATCATCTTCGTGGCAGGTATAAGTCCAATACTCTAGAGCTGATTGATATTTACAGCCGCCTCGATGCCTGGTACTCCATGGCCGTAGCGGTGAAAACCTATGGACTCAGTTTTCCGGAATTTGTTGAACAGGATACAGCACTGGTAGATGCAAAAGGTTTATACCATATCCTGTTATCCAAACCAGTGGCCTATGATATGCAGATGAACCCGGAACATAATTTTCTGTTCCTGACCGGAGCCAATATGGCTGGCAAAAGTACCCTGATCAAAGCGGTAGGATCTGCCGTCTTCCTGGCCCATGTGGGAATGGGGGTACCGGCACAAAATCTGAAACTGACATTATTCGACGGACTCCTCAGTAATATTAATGTGGAAGATAATATCGCGAAAGGCGAAAGCTATTTCTTCAATGAAGTACAAAGGATACGTAATACAGTAGAAAAAATCAATAACGGAAAAAAATGGCTGGTGCTGATTGATGAATTATTCAAAGGCACCAATGTACAGGATGCCATGAAATGCTCCCTTACCGTTATCAGGGGACTGATGAAAATCCGGAACTCGCTTTTTATCCTCTCCACCCACCTGTACGAGATCGGAGAAGATTTAAAAACCTACCCCAATATCTCCTTCCGCTATTTTGAAACCAATGTGAAGGATGATCAGCTGGAATTCAGTTATCAGTTAAAAGAAGGCATCAGTAACGACCGCATCGGTTACGTGATCCTGAAAAGAGAGAAAGTGGTGGAGATGCTGGAAAAGCTTTGATGAACTTCTTTCCTTTAGTTTTTGATAAATTTTAAGAACGCATTCTTACCTGTTTTTCTTCTTAAAATCAAAATATAGGTTCCTGCAGGCAGACGGGAAATATCAACGCTTACAGTAGTCCTGTTGCTGACAGCAGCCTCTTTCATCATATTCTGTCCACCGGCACTGGTGACCATAGCCGTTAACCACTGGTCACTTATTTTCAGACTGTCAATGATGAGTATATTTTTTGCGGGATTGGGATAATAGCTAATACCAAAATCTCTGGCATTGACATTCCCGACTGCAGTTACCGTTGTTACGGTAAACCTCAGGTCATTGCTGTTGACAGAAATGGCGGTGGCGCAAGCAGCGTTGCTTCCAAGCGTAGCTCTCAGTTTATCGCCACTGGCTGCGGCTAAATAAGAAAGACTGGCATTGCCCGCACCGGGAATCAGTTGCCAGCCATGTGTGGAAGTACTGTCTGCCCATGTATAAGTTGGTGAACTTCCCCCATTCTGGATGGTCGCAGTAATTAAAGACGGAACACCCGGGGTGATTGTTGTTGTACCGGCAATACTGATGGTGGGTGTAACTGCCGGATTCACCGTCATAGTAATCACATTGCTATTGGCCGTATTGCTTGTATAGCAACCACCTGCCGATGTTGTCAGGATCACCCTAACCTGCTCATTATTCGTAATGCTGGTGCTGCTGAATGTATTACTGTTGGTTCCGGTGTTGCTGCCATTCACCTGCCATTGGTAGGTTGGGCTACTGCCTGCATTCTGGGCTGTGGCAATAAATGCAGCGTTGGTACCCGCACAAATAGTATTAAACGGGGTACTGATACTTACCGCAGGAGTAAGCATGGGTTGTACCGTCATGGTAATGATATTGCTGGATGCGTTAACAGGATGAATACACCCCGCATTTCCAGTCATGATGACCTGTACGGTAGCTGCGTTGGTTAAGCTATTGGTACTGTAAGTGGCGGCATTGGTTCCTACATTGGCTCCATTCACCAGCCATTGGTAGGCGGGACCAGTTCCACCATTTTGAGGCGTTGCGGTGAAACTTACATTGGCACCACTGCAAACTGTAGTGGTACTGGTATTGATGGTTACGGCCGGTAAACCATCCATCCAGTAACGGGCAAAGCGATCGGATCGTTTATCACCGGCTTTGCTAAAATAACCGACTGCAAAAAGGCTGTTGCACTGAATACCCATATCCATCACGAAAGGCAGACCAGCATCACTGCTGGTGCCGGATCCCAATGCCGACCAGGCTGTACCATTCCATTTAGCAATATTATTCGCCGGCACTGTTCCTGCCTGTGTAAAAACACCGCCGACATACATGTCACTACCACGGAAAACAATACTGTAAACAGTTCCTGTAACAGGTCCAACTCCACCACCAACAGACTGCCATGCACTGCCATTCCATTTGGCGATATAATTCACGACCCCAACATTATAAGCCAGATCAAATCCACCGCCGATATAAATTTCATCCGTACTACTGATCCCGATCGTGTTAACAAAACTATTAACGCCACTTCCGACAGCCGACCAGCTGCTTCCATTCCATTTGGCAATACGGTTGGCAGCCACGGATCCAATAGTGGTAAAGTCTCCACCTGCATACATGGTACCATCAGATGTAAATTTGATATCTTTTACAATTCCATTACTGCCAAAACCCAATGCAGACCAGGCAGATCCATTCCATTTGGCAATATTATTTACAGTGATACCACCTGCTGTAGAAAATGTACCGCCTACATACAAATCAGTTCCCCTTGCCTCGAGTGTAAAAACTGAACTGTTGACGCCGGTACCCACGGCTGACCAGGTACTGCCATTCCATACACCCAGATAAGTGGGACCAGAAGGTCCGCCCCAGGCAATGGAACCACCAGCATATACCAGGTTCCCCATTACTTCAATATCATACACCTGACCACCTGAGAAACCGGAACCAAGCGAATCCCAGGATTGCCCATCCCATCGGGCAATACAATAAGTTTTCAGGCCACCAGCTTCTGTAAATTTTCCACCGACATAAACATAGTTCCCGCTTACGGTTACACAATTAATATAATCATCCGTCCCGTTGCCCACGGTCACCCACCTGCTGCCGTTCCAGCGGGCAAGGTTATTGAAGTTTAGTGGATCACCGATCCAGGTGCTTCCTCCGGCAAAAAAATACTGTGCATTGATGGCAAGGGCTAAGACGCCATTTGACATCATCATTCCGTTCCCGGCATCAGACCATGCCGTACCATTCCATTTGGCCACTTTATTAAGCGGTGTTGAACCTGATTGTGTAAACGTACCAGCTGCAAACAAATCACTGCCCAATACACATAAAGTATTGGGTCCGTTATTCAAGCCATTTCCGAGGGCCGACCAGTTGCTGCCATCCCATTTGGCAATATTATTAACCGGAACAGCACCTGCGGCAGTCATACCCGGACAAGCCATATAAATATTATTTCCTGAAACAGCGAGACTGGTTACCACACCGGTGGTTGTAATACCGGTACCTAATCTGTTCCAGTTACTGCCATTCCAGATGGCGATATTGGTGGCCAGTACCCCCCCTACCCTGGTAAAGCCACCCCCGAGATATACATTGTTTCCCTGAACAGCAAGGCAAACACCAAAGCCGCCGCCCGGATTATCAATACCGGTACCCAGGGCCGACCAGTTAGTGCCGTTCCATTTGGCAATACCGTTAACCGTTACACCATTCATATTGACAAAATCTCCGGTGACATATAGATTCCCGTTGGCATCCACCTCCAATGCTGAAGCGGAAAGGGTGGAATATAAACTTTGGGTGAAATTGCCAATTTGTGTCCAACTGGTTCCATCCCACCGGTGTACCCCGATGGTGGAAGTGGCATAAACAAAGTTTCCGGATTTTCTGATTCCGGTTACCTGTACCGTACTACCACCGATACCAGTACCCATGGCCGTCCAGATATTCCCATTCCATTTGGCAATATTGTTCACTGTAATACCACCAGCTTTGGAAAAAATCCCTCCTGCATAGAGATCGCTACCATCCAAACATACAGTATTGATCAATCCGTTTGTACCCGGGATCGCAAAATCAGGTGCCCAGTTTTCATCACCAGCCACCGCATTAGTTTCAGGCCGGTTAAAAACCGGTTCACCATTTTCGCGATAGGAAATGCTGTATCCCTTTGTGTTGAAACTACCATTTTGAAGCAACTGGCGGTTAATAGTACCATCAGTATTCAGTATAGCTGAAAACGAATTATCCTTTTGGATCGTCTGAGTATTACCTGTAGCGAATAGCAACAGTATGAATAGTGCAAAAAAAACAGTTCTCATGGCTTTGATTGTAACAGGGGTCAGTCTAAAATTAATCAATCTGCGGGTATTAAGAGATTTTCAGGCGGCTCCTTCATAAAAAAAAATGGAGTTTTCCCAATCACTTGACAAACAGGGATTAATTAAGATTAATTTATCTGAAACAGCCCGAATATTTTATTATTTTGTACCAATGAACAAACGATTCCTTCCCCTCCTTTGCCTGTTAATGTCCATGGCAGGTTTTGCTCAAAGACCAATCGATGCAGAACATTATAGATTCTCTATTGAGCTGAACGATCAAAATGATACGATTTACGGTAAGGCCGAGATGCGTTTCAGGTTTCTATATCCTGCCCAGTCGGTCAACCTTGATCTTTACAAAACCAAAGAAGGTAAGGGTATGAAAATTACAGATATCAAAGGCAGGGATATCCGTGGATTTTCGCAGGGACAGGAACAAGTCACTGTTTTTTTCAGTTCCGAACGGCCTGCTAATGATACTGCAACGCTGACCATCACTTATAAAGGGATACCTAAGAATGGGCTGATCATCTCCAAAAATAAATATGGCAATCGCACATTCTTTGGTGATAACTGGCCCAACCGGGCTCATCACTGGTTGCCCTGTGTAGAAGATCCTGCAGATAAAGCCCCGGTGGAATTTATTGTAACTGCCCCTAACCATTACCAGGTAGTAGCCAATGGTGTGCTGGCAGAAGAAAGCAATTTATCTGGCAACCGGAAAGAAACACACTGGAAAGAAACGGTTCCATTACCCACCAAGGTAATGGTGATTGGTGTAGCTGAATTTGCCGTGCAACATATTGGTTATGCTGGTAATTGCATTCCGGTCAGCAGCTGGGTTTTCCCTGAAAACAGAAAAGAAGGATTTTACGACTACGAAACAGCAAAAGATGTACTGAACTGGCATATCAGTTATATCGGACCCTATGCTTACCAGAAACTGGCCAATGTACAATCCAAAACCATGTTTGGCGGTATGGAGAATGCCAGTGCTATTTTTTATTATGAAGGATCGGTAACAGGTAACCGTTCAGAAGAAGAACTGCAATCGCATGAAATCGTACACCAGTGGTTTGGGAATCATGCCACAGAAAAATCTTTTGCCCATCTCTGGCTGAGTGAAGGTTTTGCTACTTATCTGACCCACCTGTATACCGAATCAAAATACGGAACAGACAGCCTGAATAAAAGAATGGAGGCGGACCGGACAGGCGTACTGGAATTTGTCAGCAGTTCGCATCGTCCGGTGATAGATACCACCAGCGATTATATGCGGTTACTCAATGCCAACAGCTATCAGAAAGGCAGCTGGATTTTACATATGCTTCGCCGGGAACTGGGTGATACTGTTTTTCACAAGAGTATCCGTGATTATTACGCCGCTTATGGCGGAAAGAACGCAGACAGCCATGACCTGCAGCAAATTTTTGAAAACAATGCCGGTAAAAAGCTGGATGGATACTTTGAGCAATGGTTAAATCGTCCGGTCAACCCCAAGCTGGACATCAGCTGGAAATATCTTCCGGGAAATACAAAAATTGAAATCACGGTTACCCAATTACAGGAGGGTGCTGCTTTTTCATTCCCGCTGGAACTGGGATTGGATTATAAAGGAAAAACAACCGAAGTCAAGGAGATCAGTATTTCCAAAAAAACGGAAACAATCAGTATCGCAGTCGCCCCTGACCTGGAATCAGTCATTGCAGACCCCAATGTATCCTTGTTATTTGAGGGCAAGATCAGCCGGCAATAGTCCCTGCATCCTCTAAATAACAATCACCCGGATCCCTGCAGGGATTTTACAGGAATCCTGTAACTTAGAAACAAATTTTTTTTCCGCATGTCTGAGAACCCCAGGATACCCGGCACCCCCTCTGATGGAATATCTTCCCGTACAGATGAGGGCAGGGTACAACATACTACACCCACTCCAGTTAATGTATATAATACACCGACAAATGCACCTGCTCCCGCTTCCGGCAATTCCCATTTAAAGAACCTGATTATTGGTTCCATTATTACAGCCGTCGCTTCCATTTCGGTTTATTATGCCACGGTATACATGAACCGGAGTAAGGGAAGTAATGAAAGTTTTGAAGAAACCAGGCAGGCTACCAGCTCGGCCTGGGGATCCTTGGTGGCATATGAAAACGCCTATGCCCGGAACCTGCTGAGCTTTGAAAAAACTTTTGTAGCCAATGCCAATTTTACAGAATACCTGAGCGGATTAAAAACAGAGTCTTCCAAATTTTCGCGTGATCTCGGAGATATTTCCAAATTGAAAAATCTGGATATCGATTTAGTGAAAGCCATCAACCGCCGGCTGGATAATGAAAGAATTGCATTGGGTAAAGCGGAAGAGTTTATACTTGGCACACAAAAGCTGCTGTACGATACCGTACAATCAGCCAAATCGCGGACCGAAGATTTGATTAAAGGTCAGGTGGAGTGGAATCGCTATTCCAAAGGAATGTATGAGCGAACCATTAATGATATCCAGGAGATAGCCAACACATTGTCCGAGCGATACAACAAAAAATTTCTGGTTACTGAACTACTGGTGGTACAAATGATGCCACAACGGATCAAGAGCCATGATTCACTGATGGCCATCCTGGAAAATACCGTGGTAGAAGCCAATGGCAGTATGACCAGGAAAAATGATCCTGATGGAAATCCTTTTGTGATCAATTTAAAAGATACCGACATCATTGGTGCCTGGAACGTAGACGGAAACAGTATCAGTTTTCAGAAAAATGGAAAAATCACCTGGGTACTGCCCGGGGGAGCGGCAGCCGCTGGTACCTGGAAAATAGATGCAGGTAAAATTCAGGCGAACGTAACGATTGATAAAACACAGAAGCAGGCTGTTTGGTATTTACGGGTCAGTAGTCTCACTACCAGTTCACTCACACTGACCAATGCCCTTGCACCCTATGATACCTACCACCTGGTAAGGATCCTCACTAACTAATCCCGTTCAATATCCCATGGGAATAAAAACATTTTTTACGGGAAAAATCCCCTGTCCGCATTGATGAGTGCCAGTACTGAAGCTGTAATTTTCATGCATGCTCATCAAAACATTTGGCAGCGCCGTTTATGGCGTGGAAGCCATCACGATTACTATTGAAGTCAACTGGCTCAATCAGTCGGGCAAGGACATGATGATTGTGGGTTTGCCCGATAATGCCGTAAAAGAAAGTCTGCAAAGAATCGAAAGCGCCTTTAAAACAATTGGCTACGATGTACCCCGCACCAAGGTAGTCGTGAATCTGGCACCCGCTGATATGCGAAAAAGCGGGACTGCTTTTGATTTACCTATTGCACTGGGTATCCTGGGTGCATCAGAACAATTAAAAAACAGTGGGGCTTTGGAAAAATATGTGATCATGGGAGAACTATCCCTTGACGGTGAGATTCGACCGATCAAAGGTGCATTGCCCATTGCTATCCAGGCCCGGAAAGAAGGATTCACCGGGCTTTTTGTACCCATTGAAAATGCCAGGGAGGCCGGCATGGTGAATAACCTGAAAGTATATGGTGCCTCCCATATCAAAGATGTGATCCGCTTTTTTGAAAAAAATGAAACCGGTATTGCAGAGACCGTTATCAATACCCGGGAAGAATTTTTTAATGCACAATATGATTTTGAACTTGATTTTGCCGAAGTAAAGGGTCAGGAAAATATCAAGAGGGCATTGGAGATTGCGGCCGCCGGCGGACATAATGCCATCCTGATTGGACCACCAGGTGCCGGAAAAACCATGCTGGCCAAAAGACTACCGACCATACTTCCACCCCTCTCCCTGCAGGAAGCATTGGAAACAACCAAGATTCATTCTGTAGCAGGGAAAATGCCAGAGAATGCCACACTGGTGGCCAAAAGACCATTTCGTTCACCTCATCATACTATTTCAGATGTGGCCCTGGTAGGTGGTGGAGGGATACCACAACCCGGGGAAATTTCGCTGGCTCATAATGGGGTGTTATTCCTGGATGAATTACCGGAATTCAAACGCACCGTGCTAGAAGTGATGCGACAACCTATGGAAGAAAGAAGAGTTACTATCTCAAGGGCTAAAATAGCAGTAGATTTCCCGGCCAGTTTTATGCTGATTGCTTCCATGAATCCCTGCCCCTGTGGTTTTTATAATCACCCCGAGCGAAATTGTACCTGTCCGCCAGGTGCCGTACAGAAATACCTCAATAAAATTTCAGGCCCCCTGCTCGACCGGATTGATTTGCATGTGGAAGTAACACCAGTGGCATTCAGTGAATTGTCTGCGATGAAGGCCCAGGAAGATTCTTCGCATATCCGTGACCGTGTGATACAGGCAAGAGAGATTCAGGAAAAAAGATACAGCCAGCATCCCGGTACTTATTGTAATGCACAAATGAGCAGTAAAATGCTCAAAGAAATTTGTGTGATCAGTGCGGCAGGTGCATCATTGCTCAAAGCAGCCATGGAGAA
>Ga0075158_10002091_pt1 | contig 14732 bp, 13 predicted proteins | sample JI91814BDNA_FD_70968 | JGI IMG/M metagenome (GOLD analysis project Ga0075158, IMG submission 70968) | Wastewater effluent complex algal communities from Wisconsin, to seasonally profile nutrient transformation and Carbon sequestration -... | ecosystem: Engineered > WWTP > Effluent > Algae... | reverse complement strand
TCCAGAAGGAAATGATTGACCTTGTAGAACTTCGTGAAGTCGATGGAGAGTTTGGAGAGCCAAACTGGATTCCTTGCGACATACCTTTAGGTATCATTAATGGATGTCGTGGACTTGCAACTGGATGGAGTACAAATATTCCACCACATCATCCAATCGATGTCATTGATTGGGTTCTCGACAAAATCGAAGGAACCCGAACGCCGGACCCACTAATGCCATTTTACAGAGGATTCAGAGGTATAACTGAGATATTCAGTTCAAAGACGGACAAAGAGGAAGAAATTCATGATGAATTTAAAGCCCAAGATGCCGAATTCAGTGACAATGATTCCGAACGCAGTGAGGATGGTGACGATGACACCGAAAGAGCAATTGAACAGATGCTTCAAAGCTCTCAACGTACGAAAGGACGTTCGGTTATCACAACAGGAACCTTTAATATCATCGCAACTAACGACAAAGAAAACACAGTTGATGTTTTAGTCACAGAAATTCCTGTCGGAAGATACAATCTTTCCTACATAAAGTGGGCGAAAGATCTTGTCGCTGCTGGAAAGATTCGAAGCGCGGTCGATGTTGGTAAGGATCCTTACCTTCAAATGACACTCACTGGAGTGCCGAAGGATATGGCTAATCCTACCAAGTTAGGTTTGGTTAAGTCATATGGAATGAGTAACCTTGTCATGATTGATGACGATGGAATTCCACAGCCATACAAGTCTGTTGAGCATATTCTGAGTAAGTATGTTCGAAACATGCTTGGTATGTACTCCAAGCTTAAGACAAAGCAATTAGATGATCTTAAAGCGGAGGAGAAGTTTTTGAACGCCAAGCTTAAGATCATTAAGGCTGTTAAGTCCAAGTCATTAGAATTCGTTGACATCGATGATGAGATTGTCTTTGCCAAATTGGACGAACTTGGTCTTGATAAGAAAGTCTTTGTAGAACTTCCAAGTAAGAGTTACATGAAAGCCGATCCGGCAAGTATTGAGAATAAGATTTCAGAGACGATTAAAGAATACAATCGAATTGACAATATTCCATCTGCTGATATGTGGATTGAACGCTTACTGAAGTTTAGGAAGCTTCTTGAGAAGAAGTATCCTGCTCCACTTGTCCCTGAACCATCCGAGTCAAAGACAATGGTCCTTGATGGTGAGACGGTCTATCACACTGCAGTGATGAACTGCGAACAATAAAGATGTGCTCAATGAGCACATCTTAGTATCTATTAGATACATTAGACTTATTAAATGCATCAGTTCAGAATACATAGAATTGAATTTTTTCACAACCCTAGGAAAATAAAATCAGACGCCTTCAATGACTCTCTTCGAGAATCTTCGTCGCCGTCTCCGTAAGCTGATTACACGTCCATCTAGTTGGGAGCATCGTAGACGCCCGTGTGTTGGGCCAACGATGCACCTTGTTCATCTTCGTTATGCTGTTGAATATGATCTCATCATTACAGTTGGTGGTCATGATGGGCTAATGTTATTCCATTGTGAGAACTGCAAGGATTTTCATGTTGTTCCCTGGACTCATCATACCGACATTCGTTTCTGTCGTCACTTCGACTGTGAGCCCGACGAAAAGCCAGACGAGATGGACGACTGGTATCATCACACTCCAGGATATGTCGAAACGGATTCTGATTATGGTTCGGAGTTCGAAGTTGTTTCTGACGTAGATGAAGAGTGAACTTACTATATAATCCATTGGATTGTATATATTATGAAGCTACGTGAGTTTACGAAGCGACGTGAGCCTAAGAACAACAACTACAACTGCACAAAGAACCTTTCGGCGCCTCAGACAACCGGTATGTAAAAAAGTATCCGGTATCACATGTCGATTTGTTAAATGTTTCAAGAAGAGCGTCGATATAGCTTTGAGGATATTTTTCAGTTGAGAATTGAGAAAAGAGATACTTATGCTTTTGTCCTTTCTGAAATCCAATGTCAAGCTTGTGCTTAGCATGTACACAAGCAGTGTCATATGGTTGATAATATCCAAGAAGAATACCAAGCTCTCTTTTCGAAGGAACTCCCATATGAATAAACATATCATTGGTATTCACAATGTAACAATTGTCTTTGTCGTCTGTAATTAAACGAACATTGTATTTGTGACCATTTGTATGTAACCAATGACTTAATTTCGATGGAATACTGCGTCGACAGAAAAGACACATTCTTCGAAGACCTTTAGAGACAAGATGAATGTTCATTAGAATGTCACAAAGACAATGAGTATGTGAAATACAAATCTTTCTGGTGTCTTTAAAGAAATTCAAATCTGGTTTGATTAATGGTTCGAAGACTACGTCTTTTTCGTCTTGTTCAAGTTCCCGGATTTGAACGTTGCAATTTTGTTGCATCTCAGGGCATTGTGATTGTCCCATGATTGTTTCGAACTATTGACGACCCAGGCAATAATCAATTAACTGGCCGGTAATCAATTCTTTGAACAATAGTCAATTGACTATTCTATTTGGGGAATCGGATCAAGCATTCCCTGAGACCATGGACTCCGGTGAAGTCAAAATTCCGAATGGGAAGCTTGAAGCTTCGGTATTGGGAGGTGGATTAATGTATGACGAAAAGATTGTTTACAATCAGGACCAGTTTGATCTTCGTTTCATTGTACTTGCGGAGATGTGGTACTAACTTTGCAATCCTAACGAATTGATGTTTACTAAATTAGTAAACACGTTTCTATAGAATCAATGAATCTTAAGAATTCTCTTTGCACGAACATTTGCATTAGCCGCTCGAATTTTCTCATCTTGTTTCATAATTCGAACATACGATCTTGCCACTGTGCAAAACTTACTTGAAAGAATCTGAAAGTGAGCAAGAAAATGTCTTCCACAACCTGGATACTTCAATTGAGATTTCTTGATCGCATTCTTAATTTCTTCAATGGCAAGAGACGAATCATTGATTCGAACATCAAGGAATTCTGGTAATGCATAAAGAAGACTCTTCTCACTGCGCTCGTCTAAAGACTCACGATCCTTACACAGACAAGAATGTCTGTTTTCAGCGTACGCAAGGCAGTCAAATGGATTGATGAACATCTTTACAAAGCTTTGTGTAGAAGTTTGGAATTCAATTAAGTATTACAATGATAAATGACTTTTGTAAACAAGCTAATAGCTTGTTTCATTGCTTCGGAGTAACAACGCTAGTTGCGTTGGTAACTGCCATGTTCACATCATTAGTCTCTAATACCTTAACACCAACGTCCCTGCAACATGCCTTCGCGCATGGAACAGGTGGAGCCATCACAAGGTCACCTGGCCGGCCGGCAGGTCCGGGGACACCTTGCGGCCCCGGCGGTCCAGCTGGACCTGGATAACTAGCAGGAGGTAAGACCAAGAAGATCGGAACCTGCTTAAAGACAGTACTTGCAGCAACTGCATCAAGGACATCAGTAATGTATCCAACTTGGGGATCAAGTGTAACTCCACTGCTGCTTCCTTCGGAAGACCCAGTGGAACCACGGCCAGAGTTTGAAACAGAAGGAGAAGTAGCGGAACCGTCGAAGCTCATTATGTCTGAAGTAGTCTCAGTTTTGTAGAAACACTTTTACAAACATACTATTTCAATTCGAATTAGAATACTAAGTATTGTTCAATGTACATTGTAAAGCAATGCAACATAACTAAACTTTGAAAATTAAAATATGACAACCTATTCCTGGAAACTGGTTAACACTTATACAGGCACAGATTTCAATCCAAAAGTTCTTTCGTTAAGCAACAGTGGTACCACAATTGTTTCAGGAAGTCACTTGTATTTCACAGTCTTCAGACTTGAACACTCTGTTCTCAACAACCTTGGTCAAACAATTGAAACAGATGAAGGACAAGATCCAGATTGGATTTCAACATCAATTTCTCCTTCTGGTCAATATATTGCAAGAACATTAGAAAATAGAATTAAGATTTACACCAATGTTGGTTTTGGTAACTGGGCAGGGACAGAACTTTATCATGCTCCAAACAATGACTACTTTGGTGCATCAAGTTCTTTTGATGTCACTGGAACAAACACATGGATTGCTGCTGGAGCTCCACGAGGGCACCTTGATACACCACCTCTCTTTGCCAAAGGTTATGCTAAAGTCTTCAACTACACTAACAACATACAGATCGATTCTGATATAATCGGTGACGACTTTGGTGACAATCTTGGTGCAGTGGTACTGTTAAGAAACAACACTTATCTTGTTTGTGGGCAAGGAAAGATTTACCTTGCTGACTTGGTTTCGGGTAATTGGCAGAAAACACAAGTTGTGAATGATACTTTTTCTTTCTTTATTGGTTCGGGGAATACAATACAGGACGTTAATTACACCATTGCTGCTAATGGAGATCTTACACGATATGTTAAAGTTAATGGACCAATGAACATAAATTACAATCCAAGAACAACAGATCCAAACATCTTTACCAATAGTCAACAGATCCAAGCGAGTAGCGGTAGTCTTGGATTTGTTAATGTTGATATGGACAACACAGGTAATGTAATTCTTGCCGGCTTTCAAGACGGTAGTAGTAATGTTAATTATGTTAAAACTTACCGATTCTCAGCAGGACAATTCACTGTAGCTGAAACGATTAATATTCCTGACGGACCAGTTAGCATGTGTCGACTTAGTGGTGATGGAACTCGCATTGTGGTTGCTGGTATTGCAACTGGTGGTTTAACCACTTTTCTTTCTGTGTATGACTATACTCTTGACACAATTGTTCCTAATCCAGAAGATCCTGACCCAACACCTGAAGTACCTAGCATTCCAACAACACCAGGTGTTACTAATCCAAGCACAAGTGCTTCATCTGGGACAAGTACGAAAAAGATTTCCATAACCTTGATTGTGATTATCATTGTTGTTGCTATAATTGTTGCACTTGCTGTTGGAGGAGCTGTTGTTGGCGGGTATTTTTTCCTGAGAAAGAAATAAAACAATTAAAAATTCTAACAAATATTGGTATGTAAAATGGAAACTTTGGGAGCAGAGTACAACCTGTATTTCCTTCATCAAACAGATACAATCAATGTTGGAAAGATTTTCAAGACCGGGAAGATCTGTTCTTACAATAATTGCACTAAGAAACACTTTGACGCTCTAGGACGTTACTTATACGCGAAGGGTTCAGTCAAGCTTTCCAAAAATTCCTACACTGGAGTGGGTCCAGGGATTCATCTTCAGGCATTCCGACAAGACGAAAAGATGCCAATGAATTTTGGTAGTTTGTTCGAAACAACAATCACGGAGAAGCCAAAGTATAACTTGATTTTTCCAATTGAGAGTATCTTCAGCCTTCCAGTTTCTCTTCCAAAGAGCAGAGTTCAAAGAATTGTCTTTGAGGATTACATCAAGATTGACGGGGATCCAGACATTGTTGTCAAAGCGGATTCCATTGAAGTTGTTAATTGTGTAGCCGTCTCTCTGACAATTACGTCTTCTGAGAATCATTACATCATGAAATCGCTCGGAGATTCATGTAGGTTTAGTGAAGTTATTAAGCTGTATCGTCGAAGCAAACAAAAGTTTGATCAAATGGGAATCGATTCTGTCTTGATGAAGTTAATTAACTTCTGTGACTCTGAGAATGTTAACTTTCCTCTTGTGTTTTGTTACTTGTTTGACGATGACTTCGAATCGGGATCCGATTCGATGTCTGATTCTTCTGAAGAGATTTGTGAAGGTTGCGGTGACTATTAATAGTTACCTGAAGAGTGTGTGATTATTAGTATCTACCCGAAGGAATATTAATTAGTTATAGATTGAATTTCGAGTTCAAAAATTTTCCACAGAAAATGACTTGGGTTCAGATAGGTACATGTTTACTAAACCTTGAAGTGCTACTCTTATCATAGGCAATGATTATTCTGGTCACGTAACAATTAATATTAAATACGAAGGTCGCTCTGAACAATTTAATATCATGTGTGAACAAGATGAAAGTTCTACTGATAAACGAGATGAAATTATTTCCAGACTTTCTGAAGTACTCAATGCACGAAAGGTTTCATAAGTTTTCTACCAACTTGGTAGAAAAATTGAATTGAAAATTTTACAGTTAATTCAGAAAATGGTTTGGATTAAGATTTCAGATAAATTCATAAATTGTGACAATGTTGAAATTATCGGATGTGAACCTCGTTTAGGATATGCAGAGATATTGATTAAATTTAAGACTGGACATACCGAACAGCTTAACATTAAATATGGTCCGAATGAAACATATGAAGAATATTGTAACAGATTACTTGAACTTCTTGACGCAACACAGTTCTGAAATCTGAAGAATCATTCCTACCAACTTGGTAGAAATAAGCATGATCATGTCTAATCATGATCCCATCAATGCTCAACAGGACAGTAAGGAAAGTAACCCAAAGTTTCATAAAACCCAGTCAAATTCTTTCGAAGAAAGACATTCTCGTTGGACAATAGGCCTGCCAAGATGTTAATCGATTGGTAAAATTCTCTTTGTCTGCTCGTAAGCAAGCTTACTCGTTCAATTACCTTCGTTATCTTCTTTGAATCCTTATTGTTGACCCAAAGACTTTCAAACAAAGTCATAAACTTTGGAAGCTTGAAGTAATGTTCAACAACACGATCGTGCAGAGCAATAGATAACATGAAAGTATAAATGTCATAGCTTTGATAGAATGCAAATGGGGAAGACATTGTGTGAAGCCCGATGGAACGTCCAATGATTCGAAGATCCAAACCTCGTTGAATAGCATGACGGTACAAAGTATATACTTCTTCGTTCCTGTAAGTCTTCAAAGGGAATGGAAATGATTCAGAATAGAATTTGTTTGAAATACTCGCCAATGTAGAAATGTTTCCACGATGATGGAATCTTACTTTGTCTTTCCAAGTAAGGGAAGACTTGTCAAAATCGGCAAGCATGAACCTTACACCATTAGCTGAAGTTGATTTAACAAGAATGTTCTTCGTTTTCAAGTCTCCATGAACAAAACCAATTTTCTCGCTCGCATAGTTCAACGCGAAGAAGACAGAACAAACGTCTTTTACTGCAGAAACCAACAAGGAATCTAATTCTTCCAAAGTTCCTTCAAATTCTTGAAGGTAATCATACATTGTCCCCTTGTCAGCGACATTCATTAATGAATAGCCGTAACCATTGCAAACGAATGCATCAAATTGGTTAACAAGACAATCTTTAGAACGAATATTGTAACATGTATCATTTGGAAGACGATTAACAATTGTGGTAAGAAGCAACGAAACAATGGACTGATTGGCAAAAGAATCTGATGCAACAGAAACAATCCTGCCTCCCAATTCTGTTCCTTCGTTGACAGGGTTCATGTATTCTCCTTTGCTCTTGTAAATCCTGACGTTAACACTTCTTGATGGATCGGGTAATGACTTGAAAGTTTGTTTCAACACTGCCGTCACTTCATTAGAATAGTCTCGGACCAATATAATACCTCCAGTTGTTCCTGAAACAATTCCTACTTTGTTTGCTAATTGTTTCCTGTATACTTTGAAAGTATCACAAGAGCAACCATCAATTGCGAAGAGAGACCAAAACTTCATTGCAAATTCTTTCTGCGACTTAGCACTTACCGATCCATATTCATTGACTTCGATGATATCTTCTAAATGAGCTGTGATTGCATCTCTATTACGAATATCTTTCAGATTCTCAAATGAAACTAATGAAAATAAATCTTCCCTAGATTTGCACCAAATACCATTCGACATGTATTTTTAAATCTAAAAGTTTAAGCATTTCCGAAAGCTTAGACAAGTTTGTGAAGATTATAAATTAGTTAATTTCCAAAATTATTTGTGTGAGTCATTATTCACACAACCTATTTTGAGTGTTTTTGACCTTGATTTTCCTCGGGTAATAAATTGTAAAAATCATCAATTTTACTATTTTTAGCCAATGGCAGTTTTAAAAGAATTTGTTAACAATGTCAACAAAAACCTAGATACAACGTTTTTACGTTATCTGTTTATTGTCAGAAAATAAGTCTCTTTGAACAAACACAGAGTCTCGCCTATATAGTTCTTCAGTAGCTACTGTAAGTTCAGCAAGAAGTGTCAAGTCAACTACAAAAGTTAGAACACCTGACATCATTGACAGAATAGGTGTTTCATCCCAAGCATTGTAAGAAACTGAGTAACAAACAATGCTTGTAAACAATGAGACTAATGTTGATACGAATAGATTCATCTTTTTGTTTGAGTCTTGTTCAACTAAAAATAATCAATTCGATTTAGTAAACTATAAAATTTTATTTAAAACTAAAGTTTTTTATTATAAGTCTAAGACATTTGCGAAGTTTTCATATGTCTTAATTGAAACCGCTGGATATCTTCAATGCCCTTGCAACCAGCTTATGTTGAAATATAAAATGCAACCAAGATATTCTTTGAATATGCTTGCCAACAGGACTTCTGACTGAAAATTCACTATTAGAAATAACACAAACTGTCGTCCCATATGTTCCCGGAAAGAAAGATGACTTAACATCATTTGGAAATTCTTTCGATTCTCTGAAGAAAACACTTGATACAACCCGATCCAGTCAAACTTGAATCAGATTCCCATTGTTCCATGTAAGCAATAAACGACATGAGCATCAGAAATATCTTTCTGTGCAACAAGATCAATTGGAATGTAATACTTTGTAGTAAGTTTGAACACAATAGTAAAGAACCGCAACACTAAGTTCGTCATATCTTCATTCATTAACGTTTGATTCACTAAGTTGTTTCACAATTGATTCGCTGGTTTGATTGGCAAAAGGGCTTGCTGTGTTACCACCAGTTATACAAAGATTTCATCTTTTTGTGAAACATAATTCTTCATTAAATTAATTAAATAGAAAATTTTGTCGTCTGAACCGGGTTAGTTTGTAGCGTGGGAGTATTTTGAATTCAATACTCCAACCGACATCTCGGTGAGGATTTTTACAAGTTTTCTCTTGGCTAGCGTGGGTTTACTAGCATCAGGAACTCCTCCGAAGAGAAGAAAGACAATCGAAAGGTTTAGGCATCGTCTTTGGCAATGAAATGGACAGAGGCAGTGAACTGACGAAATTCAGCTTTGGGGAGCTTTTCGAAAAACGTCATACACACATGTACAACGCGGGACCAATTTTCCGAGACCGCGTCATAAACGGCTTCAGCAACGATGGTCGCGTTCTCTTGATCCTTGTCAACAATGCCTAAGGTAGAGTTGCGTTTGGACGCGAGTCAATTCGCTTTAAAGATGTCCCAAGCATTGCCGGCGATTTCATCAATGACACGACACACAAAAGCATGAGAGCAATATTTCTCGAGAAATTTTAATATAAAAGACTATTTTCTTAACAATTAGTTGTTTTTGCTTAAGCAGTGATCTGAATCAGATCACTTGATTCAGCGCTTCCGGTTTCCAAAAGTTGATCAGAGGACTGACAAAAGCCTTTGAGACTTTGCTTCATGAACGAGTAATGGTTCTTTCTCCTCAATCCGAACAGACTTGCGAACCATTCTTTTCATAACACCTTGAAGCTTCTGATGGAACTTTCGAGTCGTGTTACTGATCTTGGTGTCCGAGAGAATCTTGGTAAACATACTGAGGAAGCTAATATTCTCTCCAGCAAGATACATTCGTCTAATCATTTCACGAATCTTGTCACGTTCATCAGAATCGATGAAGTCATCAGCAATAGCATCTGCAAGCATGATTTCTGCTTCACGTGCAACAGCTTCGGCTTGCTCAAGTTCCTTTGATTTATGAATCATGTCTCTGCTGACTTCTCCTAGGCTTAGCCAGACAGAAAGACTTGCAACGAAACTGACTATTGTCAAAATCCTAACTGTTGTTGGTGAAAATCCGAATAGTTCGAATGCAACAATAACAGCTGCAAGGGCGAGGGCGTTTTGAAGAAGTTGATAACCGCGACAAACGTACTTGTAAACCATAGCCCAATACATCAAACGATTCTTGGCCTTTTCGATTTTGTTTTGAAGATCACATAGTTCAGCGATTGCCGCATAGTAATCACTTCTGTAATCAACCCTAAGACTTGACTGTGGGACGACTCCTGGATGGGTTGGGAATACGCCGCAGCGTGGCGAGACAAGATCCACATGAGGAAGAACTGTTGTTTCGTCAGAGTAAGAAACATTCCCTGAAACGATTCGTCCCGAAGGACTAATATGAATGACATTGGCACGGTTGGTGGCAACCGAAGGTGTCGGGTAGAATGCTGGATTCAGGAAAACACCGGACATCTCGAGTTTCTTTGAAACTGATCTGATTTGGAAATTCAATTCTACTAAAGTTAATGTTCTACTAAAGTTAATGTTCTACACGAACTAATAGAATACACCATTCTCAATGCATCTTATCACTGCTTGAAGATAAAGTTTAAATAGACATCTTGTCGTTCTTCTGGAAACAACAATTCTATTTTCGAAAACTGCCTGGGTTTCGAAACCAGGTATAATTCCAAAATTAATAGAATCGGCTGATGTATAAAGAACAACAGTGAAATTTACAAATTGTGTATTTCCTGTCGGAAGGCCATCCGTTGCATTGTCTACAAAATCATATTCTATTCTATAGTTACCTGGTGGAAGACCAGATGGTATTATAATTTGCTTACCTACAATAAATGCTCCTGTCCCGCCATCGTTAACAACAATAACGTCAACGTCTGGTAGCATTCGACCACCAAGATCAGATGGTGTTACAACATCGACTGTGGTGCTAGTCAAATAAGTCGATGCTGCGTTGACTTCTGCTAAAACAATTGGTGTGTAAGAACTAACGATTGTAAAGACGATATTACCACCTGTGGCAGTGCCAGTTGGTGTTGTAATGCTGTAAGTCAGATTGTAACTTCCGACTGGTGCTGTGGAAAGTAAATTTACAAGCCCAGTACTTGAGTTAACAGAAAAATCACTTGGATTTGCGCCATTGTAATTTGTTATTTCGAATAACGTGAGTGTTTCTCCATCAAGATCATCATTCAAAATAGGATTGAAAGAATAACTATTTCCAGACAGATATGTACCAAAATCGTCATCAAAAATTACAGGGGCAGCACTAACAATGGTAAATGTAATCATTCCACCAGTATCCGTTCCTCCAGTTGTTGTAATACTATAATTCAAACTATAATTTCCTTTAGCGGCTGTCGAAAGTAAATTAATAAGTCCAGTACTTGAATTCACAGAGAAGTCGTTTAGATTTGCACCGTTATAATTTGTTATTGTAAAGTTTGTCAGAGTTCCACCATCAAGATCATCATTCAAAACTGGGTTAAAAGAGTAATTTCCGCCTCGAATATAATTACCGAAATTGTCTATGATAGCAGTTGGCGGACCTGGAACAACACTGAATGTAATTATTCCACCACTGGTAGTTCCAGCGGAAGTTGTAATACTGTAAGTCAAAGAATAGTTTCCAATTGGAGCTGTAGCGAGTAAACTTACAAGTCCTGTGCTCGTATTAACTGAAAAATCACTTGGATTTGCACCATTGTAATTGGTAATACTGAAAGAAGTGAGTGTTGCGTCCTTCAAGTCATCATTAAGGACTGGATTAAAACTTGCACCAACACCATGAACATAATTTCCAAAAGAGTCATTTACAATAGTTGGAGCCCCACTTACAACTTGTAAAGTTGATGTTGCAGTGTTTCCAACATAACCTGAAGCTGTTGTCCATCTGTAAGTGAAACTGTAACTACCAATTGGTGTTCCTTGTGCAACAGTAACAGTCCCAAGAACAGAATCAGTTGTAAGTGATAACCCACCATTGGAAACAATGCTAAGAATTTGGCCAGTACCATTCTTCATATCATCATTAGTCTTTACATTTAAGACTCGGGCAATGTTGGAATTGATAGTTCCAAATGAATCGTTGACAGCAGTTGGAGGTTGGCGGACAAACAATGCCATTCCAAATTTTACCCCAAGAGTTCCTGCAATGACAAAACTTGAAAATTCAGGGTTCGCATCGATGTTGTAAGCGAGTGGAGTAAAGCTATGGGCGTTGAACGAATCACGCGCCGACCAGCTAACGCCAGAACGTTCGAAGTAAACAAAACTGTCTGAAAGTTTATTGCTCGCTGGATCTCCTGCAGGAGTGAAGTCATCACCGATTGTGATTCTGGTGGAATCATTTGACATTCTAATCTTTGCACACCCTTGAACTGAATCATAATTAACAATACTCCCGTCAGTAATAAAGTCAAGAACATTGGTTACGCTTTGGAATACATATGCTGCGCCATCCCAAGTATAATAAGCGAATCCTTGAAAATTATTTCCTTTACCGTTAGAAACAGTAAGAACAACATGGTTTCCGTCATCGCTAACAGTCCCTGAAATAGCATATCTTGTGAATGTAACACCAATAGGGGGAGTCGGAAGAACCAAGTCTACTCCTCGTTGAACCCAAGTATCGCCACCTGTGTCTTGATAGACTTTAATGCTTGACGTTGTGTTAGAACTAATTAAGTATTGAGAATTCCTTGACATCATAATCTCACGATGAGCCATGCCAGAACCAATGTTCACGTTGGCGTTCGTGAGCGCCACGCCGTTCCAATTGAAAATCATCATTCGATCAGAAATTCTAGCATAAATCTTTGTCCCGGCTTCATTGATCCTTGTTGCATCCCAACCAAAATTACCAAATCCATAGGATCCACTTGGAAATGTAAAATTTGACCATGTTGTTGTGCCTGGATCGTAAACTCTCATATTAATCTGACTTGGCCCCGATCCATTTCCAAGTCTAGAAAGACAAAGAGTATTACCATCATACGACATTGAAAGTGAAGACATGGAATTGACACCTGCAGCTACTGCATACGTATTAGGAACATTCTTTTGAATTAATGTAAATGTGGGTGTTACAGATGTGGTGTAAAGTGTTGTGCTTTGACCAGTAACTCCAACATAACTTAACGCTGCAGCAGTTTTTCCATCCCCAGAGATACATACCAAGTATTTGAAAGCTGTTAAAGCCCAAACTCCGGATCCTCCTGCGATATACAAGTCGGTCATTTTAACCTTCTAAATTTTAGGGGGTACTGACAAACTCTAAAATTTGGAGTTTACACAACTACTGGTGAATCGCTAAAAACATTTTCATCGATAAGCAATCGTTTGAATGAAGAATTTGGAGATGAAAGTACGAAACTTTTCACATCTGAAATACCTTTGGATGCTATTGGTGGCAACTTAAAGCCAGGTCTGGCTAAAGTTATGAATTCTATTTCAGCGTTACTTGATGACCGGGGAACAAGATTTGGTCTAGGTCTCAAAGGTTTTTGAGGAAAATGACATTGATGTTGAACTACACGGAAATGATTAATATTTAGTTTTGCTAAAATATCTCTATGCGACATTTGTTTAAACGCGCAGCAGATTTGATAATCAATTTAACATTTCTTGACGAAAAACATATTCGAAATTAAATGTTCTAATTTAGAACATTTTTACAGAAGAATCAGTAACAACAGTGCAATAATCACCGCGATAGTTGCAACTGTAGCAACAGTCTGTGATGTGGTGAATCCACCTCCTGTACCTGTACCGGGACCCGTTGGTGGCGTTGTTGGTGGCGTTGTTGGTGGTGTAATGGGATCGACACCACCAGGCTGTGGTGGGTCAACTTGACTAGATGCACGAACAAAGACTACCAAACCAAGGCCTTCGTTTGCAAAGTTTCCAACACCAGAGGCATGAACTCCTGGCTGTGGAAAACTAATATGATCAATTGGGCCAAAAGGAGGACCCGCATTCGTATCAGGATCGGTTCCAACAATACTTGTTACAATAGTATCGAGATCACTCGAGATAGCAGCATCAAAATATCCATTCATAACCGGTAACCCACCAGCAAGCTCAGCAATCTTAGGAGCAAAGCTGACGAGACGGTCGTAAACTTCTGTGTCTGTGTTGTATTCATACACTCCATACATAGAATCTGTAGAAAGACCATACGCAGCTGACATACAGAATCGCTTGGGAAGATTATCAACAATCTCCGCACTAACACGAACGGTGCTCAATGGATTTTGGAAATCAGGTTCCGGAGTGAATTCCAAAAGTTGAATCATTGTCCATGTTGGAGTTGAATCGGCGTTATAAAGTTCAACCTTCACCTTTGAGTCGTCGGTGTCAAAGTAGCTCATCGCAATATGCAAACCGTCAGGGGAAATTGTAGAAGCCAAAGCTCGATAATGTTTCCCTGCATTGATATTGTCTTGTTCAGAAAGCGAATCGTTAACTATAAATCCATTGAACTTACTAATAGTTCCATAAGTACTGAAAGAAGTATCACCAAGAGCAGTAATACGGAAGTCGATTTCGTAAGTCAGCGCATCGGCTTGCATGTGAACAACAATTGGTGTTGGGAATCCCGAAATGGTTTTAGCATCAGAAATCCAGAGACCGCGAACGTTATTGAACCGATCTGCAAATGGCTGTGTCAGAGAATACGCTGGACGTACCCAAATATCACCCTGTCGACGATAATAAATGATATCAGTTGCACCACTACTATTGTAATCAACAAAGGCAGTTAGAATGTAATTAAGTTGGGTATCGGCACGGAAACCACCTACAACTGAACCTGGCGGAGGTGCAGCACTAGGCCCTGGAGTGAAGAAAAGATCCCATACGCCAGTAGAAACATTCCACTGGTAGATCTT
>Ga0075158_10002090_pt1 | contig 14734 bp, 16 predicted proteins | sample JI91814BDNA_FD_70968 | JGI IMG/M metagenome (GOLD analysis project Ga0075158, IMG submission 70968) | Wastewater effluent complex algal communities from Wisconsin, to seasonally profile nutrient transformation and Carbon sequestration -... | ecosystem: Engineered > WWTP > Effluent > Algae... | reverse complement strand
TTTCGCAGCATATTCATTTCTTCTGGTTCTAATTTTTCAAGAAAAGATAATTCATTACCATGAACACCTAATAGATTATTGATGGATTTTAATTCGAATTCTTTTTGTTCTTGTTTGTTTGACATTGTGGTATTCCGTTTTTTAAATTAGGGAAAATGAGAGAAGTTGGGCGTTGCCATTTCTTTTAATTTTCCTAAGAAATCATAATGCTAATTTACTGGCAAGATAAAATCACTAAGATTTCAAAAACTATGGATATTAGTTTAGTTCCCTAGAAAGTAGTTGCTTAAAGTGTGGAAAATTTTTAAACTGAAATTTAGTGACCTGAATCCTTTTCAAATATTTATTATAATCTATTTAAACTCGCTGGAAATGTCATTATCTTTATCATTCAGTTACCAATTTAATTTATATTAGTTTATTAGGAGAATGTAATGTTACAGAATTTAAAAATAAATATTGGTTTATATATCATCGTTTTTCTTTTTTGTTTTGGTTCGATACAATCAGAAACTTCTAATCTTATTTGGGGAGAAGAAGAGGGAAGTCTCGACTGGAAATCGGCTATAGAAAAATGCAAATCTACTGGAATGCGTATGCCAACGAAAGGTGAGCTATTATCTTTATACAAAACAAAAGAATTTAGAAAATGGAATGCAAATTGGTATTGGACAGGGGAAGAGTCCGACAAAGAAAGAGCCTGGGCGGTTGTCTTAAACGTAGGGGTTATTCTCCATATACCCAAGTCTTATCATAATAATGTTAGATGTGTTGGTTTGTGACTGTATAAAGTCACCTCGAACTGCCCCATCGTCCACCCTGCGCTTGGTCGCGCCCAGCGCCTTCGCAAGGTCTATCTAGCTTAACACTATTATATTTTGTCAGATAGATTTCTCACGGCGCAAGTTTGGATGTCGCTAGTTCGAAATGACCATATAAGCTTTCTCCGAAGTATAAAATCCTTCGAGCCTAAGAGTGATTCTTTTTTGAATATGGGATTGGATTTCAGGCATTGAAATATAACTTCCAAGTAGATTACCAAGATTATCCGTAATGTCTGTCTTTTGAATTTTATATAAACTGAGTAGTTCTTTGATCTTTTTGCCTTTGTAGCGAGAGAGGATTACGTCGATATGGCTCTCCAGTATTTGCAGTAGAACAGGGGACGTTTTGATATGTTTCCATTCTGATTTTGATACGGCCAAAATTTTCTTTATATCGTCTTTGTCGGCATAATGCTGTAAGTCGGAAATTTTTTTGGCGCTGATAAAATTCCAAATTTCATCCGTGAGTTCTTTTGAAGTCTTAGCGTCTAGTTCCTGGTTTAAAAGTTTTTCACTTTGCTTAAGAGAATTTTGCAAATTTGACTGGATAAATGCTGTTAGGTTCTTCTCGATGCCTGCTTGCACTCCGGGGATATTTCCTAAAAAGTCCTGTCCCATTTTAAATAAAGAGAATGCACCAGGGACATTTTTTGCAAATGAATTTTCTCCTCCAACAAAATCTGCAATTGCATTATACATTACGCTCGAAATCATTTTTGTGTAAACGGGTGAGTTGATTACTGTATGAATAACATCTTTTCGAAGTTCCTTCATACCCATTCCCATGTTCATGGTATCTTCAAAAATTTCTTTTGTAAAAAGTGAGGTTAATGGTTCTTGGTTGCTACCGATTATCTGGTGTGTCTTTTCGGCTAATGACTGGACTAAGTCTTCAGCTTCCTTTTCAATTTCTCTAGATGTTAAATAATTTTTCGCGATTTCAAGAATTGTTTTTTTATCGATAAACTTTTCGGCTTCTATTTCTACAATCATATCGTAGAAGCTATCTATTTCCAATTTTAGATTGTTATTTAAATTCTCACCTTTCCATGCTGCGACTTCATATTCGATATGTGCGTTTAATAGTTTTTGTAATTGGGACATTGTTTTATTTTGGAGAGAATGAAATATTTAGCAAGCAATTTTTATTTCACTGCTTGCTAAGCGGCTAATATGGGTCTACCCGTCATTCATCCAGTGTAAAGTTAATTGGAACACGGTGAGACATCTTCACCGGTTTTCCTGCAACATAACCGGGCGAGAAACGTGCCATGTTAATGATTTTTATAGCTGCTTCATCAAATCCATAGCCTGCTTTTCCTGATGCAATCTTTGCACTTTTTAATTGTCCTGTTTCATCAATTTGCACTAGAATGACAACAGTCTTTTCGGTAATGTTTGCTGCTTTCGCTGCTGCCGGGAAAAATTGTTTTAAATCAAAATCAATAATCGGGGTAGGGACTTTGTCTCCATTGAATGAGAAGAGATAACCGTCCTTATCCGTTCCATTTCCAGAAACTGCGTTTACATTAATATCGTCATCAATTGGATCGTCGCCATTTTTATTTTTTCCTTCAACCCATTCTTGTTTTTCAACTGGTGCAGGGCTAGAAGTTCCTCCGATTAATTCTGGTGGAATTTCTTCGAAGTTAACGTCTACATCTTGTTTAATGCTATCTGAATCCACTTCTTGCGATTCGATAATAGTTGAGATATAGTAAGCTGCATACACACTAAAATGAAGGAAGACAGATAAAAATAGCATCGTTCCAAAAAGATTGTTTTTTATGATTCTATTAATCTTTTCTTTCATAATGAACCTACTTCTTCACTGACAATGCAATCTTTGTTACGCCTGCTTTGCGGATAATTCCCATTAGCTTTGTGATTGTCCCATAGGAAAGGTTTTCATCTGCAGATAGTGTTAATCTCATATTGGGTCTAAATTTAGAATCTCTCTGTAGGCTTGAAAATAATTTTTCTTCTGTTGTGGATTGACCTTCTAGTAATAGTTTTCCATCTCTCGTTATCGCCACTTGAACAGACTGGGCTACGTTAGGATCTGCCGCTTGCACTTTGGGCAAATTAATATTAATCGATTCTTTTTTTAGAAAGTTTGCCGTTACCATAAAAATTACAAGTAAAACTAAAATTACATCCACCATGGGGGTAATATTGATATTGCTTATTTCGTCATCATCGCCTGATTGTGCTGCCATTGCCATAAGATGTCCCCCTATTTTCTGCTATAACTTGCTATAAATTCTTTAGAGATGATTTCCATGTTTTGGATAATCACCTTTAGCTTCTTTGAAAAATAATTATTCACCATCACAACTGGAATTGCTACGAATAATCCTGCGGCTGTGGCGAGTAGGGCTGTTGAAATACTTTTCATCACAACTTCTGCTCCTGAATTTCCAAGAGTTCCGAGTCCATTGAATGCTTTGATTACTCCGAGGACAGTTCCGAGGAGACCGAGAAACGGTGCGTTATTTCCTAGTGTTGAAAGAATTGGAAGCCTTCTTTCTAATTGAATTCTTTCTTCTATCATTTTACCGGACATCATTTCGCTTAACGCTTCTTGACCGTCTGCATAATGCTCTGCGGAAAAGCCGGCAAATCGAGAGTATACGTTTGCTGGATTTTGAGAAATTTCTTCAACCCCTTTTATATCCTTTTTTCTGAGTTTTTCTATAATTGCCTTAATAGTATTTTCCCCACCTTTTGCGAATTTAGAAAATACAACGGTTCTTTCAAATCCAACTGCTAAGGCTAGTATACTAGCTAACCCCATTAAAATAAATATAAGTTGTTCACCAATGTCAACAAGCTGTTCCATCTTTTTTTCCTTTTAAAGTTATTCTAACTATTATTTCTTCTTTTAATTTTCATCTATTTGACTATCTTTTTCTTTTCGCTTTTTTATTGTATTACATTTTTTCACATTGTGTTTTTTCATTTTATCAGGGTGTATTATTTACTGAAGAGGAGCAATTTCTCTTACACGTTGTTGTTCCACTATCATTAAAAATTCCAGTTGTCATTATTGCAACAGTTCCATTACAAGTATTAAGGTTTTTTCTCGTTTTCCAGTAACTGCTATCGCATTTAAAATAGCATTCGCGCACTGCATCACTATTATTGGTAACAAAGTTAGCGGGTAATGGATACATATATAAATTATTTGCACATAAATCTGAATAAGTTGTGAATCGATTTGAACTAGAAATAAGTGAATAGGAGTTTTCAGTCAATGTTCCAGATTGAAATTCAGGAGCCGTTGCAATACAAGCTTCGGCTGAGCGCATTGCATCAATGCAAGCAGCTTGTGGATTCGGCTTCGGTTTCGTTGCTGTTTCTAAAAGAATTCTAAGAGCATATAAATCTTGATAACTCTTTTCATTCTTTTGTGCGCAGGTTATTTGAAATAACAGGGATAGTAATAAAATAATTCTCACAAGCATTAGAATCTTACCTCCATACCAACGTTAAAGAATGGAATTAGCATTCCGTTTGGAAGTTGAAGTGTAAAAAAATCATTTTGTGGTTCTGGATTTCTTTTGGAGTAGGGTGCAGTGCTGCTGAAATTTTCTCCATTGATATTTTTTCGAACATACATATTGATTATCTCTAAGTAAAGATTTACATAGCCCCATTCATAACTCAGGAATTTGTCAATCCGTATGTCAAATCTATGATACGGTGCCTGTCTTCGTGAGTTCGTGTAATCTGTCGAGTAGGGATTTGTTGAATACCTTGGATTCCAATAGATTTGGCTGTTATATGGATTTTTGAATTGTCCTCCATCGTCGCCAATGATCGGAGTATAGGGAGTAGCCGATCTATAAAACCAACGTCCACCTATTTGGTATTCTTCTGTTAGCCTCCACCCGTAAACCACGCTGAGTAATTGTGTAATATCGTATTCAAAAATCAACTCTCTTGAGTTTGGATAAAGAGCGCGTAATCGTTGTTGGTCTCCGCTTAGCAGAACATTTCGATTGGGATCGTAATCTGCATTGTAAATATTGTTGTTACGAAAAGACTGCGACCAAGTATAAGAAATCCAACCAAACCAGTCTTTCGAGTTGGGACGATTTGCTTTTTTAATAAATATTTCATATCCATGTGACCAACCTGTTCCACTGTTAGAATAGTTTAATGGTCTGTTAGTCACGACTGGTCTTTGCAATCTCTGGAATTTATCGGGATTTAACCCATAAGGCTCTGAAATATAAGGATCATTTACAATCTGACTTGTAAATTCTTGTTTAAATAATTCTCCCTTAACCGACCAATCATCAGTGATTTGCTGGTCAATACCCCCTCCGTATTTGCGTGCCTTTTCAAATTGAATATTAGGATTTCCTGATTCTCTTGAAATAGCCTGATCAAAGTAAGGAAAACGCGCGTAATCCCCCGCACCTCCAAAGAAAGTTGTTCCTTTTAAAATTCCATTCACTTTGTAAGAAAGGATTGCACGTGGACCTGTTGCACCTTGTTTTCCATAATCTAGATAGTCATGCCTTACCCCGGGTTCAAATTTAAAGTTTCCAAATGTAAAATGAAACGTTGTATAAGCATTAAAATAATTACTTCGAGTTTTTTGAGTAATATCTGATTTTTCAAAAGAAGGATTTGTTAAATCATAAGGATTGGGAGCGGGATTATTTGGATCTTTCAATCTAAAACTATAACCAGTAATATTGTAATTGATTACACGACCTTCTGATCCCAAATCAATTTTTAAATAATTTGTCGGATTCCAAACTAAGTCCTGACGCATTCCAACGTAAGGAGCGCTTGCTCTAAAGTTTGCCTCTAAAGAACCGAATTGAACGTTGGTATTGTTAAATGGCTCGTAGTTAATCAATGTTAGTCGATTGCTGAATTTTGTGCTTGGTGTCCATGTGTAACGAAGTCCAAGTGTGCGAAATCCCTGTCCCGCAGCAACACTTGCTCCTGCTACAGCGGCTAACGGTTCTTTTGTCGGATCGTTTGAGCCAAATCCACCTGGTGCTTTTAATACAAATCCATCAAGAGCAGTTAGGGAAGTAAAAGAAAGTTGGTGTTGTGAATTAAAATTATAAATAAATTTAACATTCGAGCTATTGTATTGTGGGAGTCTAATTCCATCTGGAACTAAGCCAGTCGAGCCAAGAGTTTTATCCAAGTATCCTACCTTACCTCCTGCGGCTAAGTATCCTTTACCGTTAAAAAGTGGTGTTTGATACATTGCTTGCCCTAAAAGAAAAGACATATTAAAAGAGCCAGTTGCTTTCTTGGCAGCTTCGGTAGATTCAATTTCAACAACCCCACCTGTTGCGTTGTTAAAGTTCGCAGGATAAGCTCCGGTGTAAATATCGATTGTCTTAATTAAATCGTTGTGGATAACAGAGTTTATGCTATCAAAGTGATAAGCATAGTAAATCGGAAGATCATCGTAAAGATAAGTATTTGTTCTACAATCTGCACCCCGAATTACAATCCCACCAAAACAGCCTCCGTTATTTCCACCAAAAACTGGCGGCGCGAATACACCGGGTAATGTCTGTAATGCGTTGAGAGCCTCGCCGAGAGTTCCCGGCATACGCTTGATTTCATCGTAGCGGACTTTATAACGCGAAAGAATTGTCTTATCTTTTTGTCCTTCTACATCAATCCCACCTTTTGGTTTGGGTGTCTTATCTGTATAAAGGGTAACTACTTCTCCATCAGCGGTAATTGATTTTTCTATTTCTTGAATTCCAGTTGGTCTCAAAATTCTAAATGTATAATTTCCAAGACTTGGAACTTCTGCGTCAAAGTATCCTTCTGCATCTGTCTGAGCTGGGATTTTAGAAGTAGGTGTAACGATTACAACGGTTAATCCCGGTTCGCCCTGGTTTTTAACTCTACTAAAAAGTCTACCGCGAAAGGCAACGGCTGAGATTTCAGAGCTTAAGAAAAGCAAACTAAGTAAAAAGAATATCCAATTTTGTTTGGGGGTTGTTAAAAATTTCATAGTATTACTTTATCTGCCTCTTAGCAAGATCGTTATTAAAATTTAGATACCAGGGTATATCGCCTAACTTTTCGGTCGTATAAATGCCAAGGCAAATTACTGGATAGCCTGAGAATGGACAGCTTGTTCTTGTGATTGCAACACTGCATAGATTTAGATTGCGACTGTCTTGATCTGTAAATACAAGGAGTGGGGGCTGAGGTGGTCCTGCCTGCTTACATTCTCTTGCTTTATAGTCAGCAGCAGCATTGATTTGAGACTGCGCATCCCAGGCTGGCACAGGCTTCTCGTTAATACAGGAAATTAAAAAAGCTAGAATGAAAAGTATACGTTTCAAATTTATTCCCTCGATATTATTTTGCTGAGCCTTTCTTACCTGGAAGCGGCTTATTCTTATTAGGCTCTTCAAAAAGTGGTGCCTGTGAATCAGTCTTTAGAGAAACAATATCTCCCCTTACTTTTGTAACAGAAACGGTTCCAAGCGGATAAAAATAATGTGTCTCGTGCCAGACAGTCATATTAACCATTGAATCTCCACCCTCCACTTTTTGAACTGCTTGACTAAGCGCATACTCCATATTAAGCGGATTGGTCATTGGAATGAGGCCGAATAGAAAAAAAGTTGAGGTTTCACCGGTCTCAGTGCCAAGTATCTTATATCCTTCGGAGCGAATGATTGTCGCAGACGGAGTTATATGTATATTATCCGCTCTTCTATTTAAATTGGTCGGATAAGAAATTACCATAAAGCAATTCAAAAAGAGAAATGGAATAAGTATGTTAACGAGTTTTTTTAGCATTTGTTTCAACGGTGGGCTCATCCGAAAATTTGACTGCTTCTGCATTGATTCCCAATCTATTGTAGGTTAGAAATAAAAAAATACTTCTATCCTGCCAATAGCGAATATTAATTAATGCATCGGCTTCCTTAGAACGAATCATATCATCCATCATATCATTGATCGGTGGCTTGCTGAATGCTACTGCCATGATTGCAATGTCAAAAGTAAACCAGGAATTTTTTGATTCAACCGGACCTATTACTTTATATTTTTTAGTGGTGATTGGAATATTACTAGTCGAAATTCCAGCAGTTGATGATGCGCAATTAAAAAGAAGAGCGCAGAGAAATACGTAAAAGAGTTTAATCATTGTTACATCCTATTAGTTTTTATTCTTATTAGTCCTATTTTTCCACTTATCAAGAAGTTCAAGAGATACTTCTTTGTCTAGATTAATCCATTGAAGAATACTAAAAAGTTTTTCTACAGAGGTGCCTTTTTTCTTTAGACCAACAATACCTTCATTTACTACTTCAGTAAGGTAGTCATAGCTATTAATCTTTCTTAATATAGACTGTTCTACTGCTCTGTCGGAAACCATGAAGTAAGATTTTCTATCTCCTTGAATATGAATTTCCTCAATGCCGGCATTTAGTAAAAGCATTTTTAAATTTGTAGAAATGCTACTTCGACTAACGCCTAGAATGCGTTGCATGTCCTCCTGGGAAATTCCACCTTCAGTAATAAGCATTAGTCCGACCATCTGACCGCCTATTCGAGAAATCCCAAAGCTCTCGTAGTATTTTCCCATTTTATTTACAAAATTCATCATTTGTGGCTCAATGATAATTTTCCCACCACCGGGAGTCCTCTTTTTCTTTGTCTTCATATTCTTATAGAACGATATAAAAATTTCTGTAATTTCAGTCAAGACTGAAATTACAGAAATGGCTGTAAAAATATTACTTTTTCTTACAACCATTTCTGCGGATGCAAATCCAGTTGCCAGGTGATGCCCAAAACTGGCATGTTAAGTAAAAAAGATAAACCAATGAGAATAAAAAGAGCAACGCGCAGAAAAATCATATAAAAAATTTATACTTTGTGACCCTTGTTTAAACCCGAAATAGGACGCATTAATCCAATCAGAATTGTGTAGAGTAAATAAACCTCGTTTGCTAAAGAATGCCCGTTTCACTCTCCGATGATTATTAGCATGAAATACTTAATTTTATTTTTATTTACCATCTCCGTTTATGCACAGAGCCCTTCTAGGGGAGTGAGTGTTAAGACAACTGTTCCGCCACCTGTTGAAGTTAAGCAGGAAAAGGAAAAAGAGAAAGAGCCTATAAAAAACAGTTCATTTGATGACGATGAATTAGATAAAGTTTTTTATACATACTACTATTTAAACTTACCAAAGCATCTCCAAAAAGAAGGCAAAGATAAAAAGAAATTACATGCAAACCTGGTTGGAATTTTTAAGAAGGAAGTCGCAAAAAGAGATCGGTCTGTCACAAAAGAAACTATCGATGGGATTTCTCCAACAACTATCAAATTTAAACGTGTAACAGAAGAAAGTAAATGGATGAAAAAAATTCGAACAGAATTAAAATACATTCAATTTACAGAATTTATGTATATTGTAAGATACCAAACCTATATGACTTTAATCTTGTTTCATTTAGATCCCGAATTACATTTACAAACTCCCTCGCAAGTTGAGTTTATCAATGTTAAACAAACTGAGCAAATGCAAGACTTAGAATAATTTTGATTTATTCAAAATCTTTTTTAAAAATAGCAAGACTAAATCCTCCAATGCCTATAAGAATAGAAAAACCTATTCCAAAATATCCAATCCTTTCTAAATAATTATAATTAGGAAGGATTTGTTTATTTCCATCTATTCGGGAGAGAATTTTTTCTTTGCCTGTGAGTAAAATTTTTTTTTGGCGGGTAACGACTGTATTCCCGACACGAAGTTTTAGATGAGATTTATCATCAACGAATTCGGTGATTTCATGTAACTTCCCAATTTCATCCGTTACTAAATAAGTATAAATATGCCTCTTTTCATTTCCACTGGTTACTATATGGTAGCCTGTTATGGTCGAAAAAGATCTTTGTCCCTGTGATTCTAATAGTTTATAAGCATTTAAAAGTTCAAGGTTTCTTTGTTTTACTAAAAACAAAAAACACCCAAATACAATAAACGTTAAAATGCTAATTAGCATAAAAATTTTGTATAAGGGTGTTCTGAATTCCCGTTCGGATTTTAGAATACCAAACCTTTCTTTCAAAGTAATTAAAGCCTAAACATTACTTTTCTTCTCAAGAATATCAAGAATTTTTGCTGCTGCATCCGGTATCACTGTCCCCGGTCCAAAAATTGCCGCTACTCCATGCTGATATAAGAAATCATAATCTTGAGCAGGAATAACTCCACCGGCTATTATCAATATGTCGCTAGCATTTTCTTTTTTCAATATTTCTACAAGTTCGGGGATAAGAGTCTTATGTCCCGCTGCTTGAGAGGATACTCCAATGATATGCACATCATTTTCGATAGACTGTTTTGCTACTTCTGCTGGAGTCTGGAAAAGGGGAGCCACATCAATGTCAAATCCCATATCAGCAAAAGAAGTAGAAATTACTTTTGCGCCTCTATCATGTCCATCCTGTCCCATCTTTGCTACAAGCATTCTAGGACGACGACCTTCTTTCTTTGCAAATTCTTCTACGCGTTTAATGATGGATTGGAATTTGTCGTTTTCCTGGTTTAAGCTAGAATAAACTCCACTGATAGTGCGGATAACAGCCTGATGGCGACCGAAAACTTTTTCCATTGCATAAGAAATTTCACCAAGAGTAGCTCGTTTGCGTGCAGCGTCAACTGCTAGATCAAGTAGATTTCCTTTGCCGGATTGGCTAGCTTCTGTGATAGCGTTTAATGCCGCGTTAACCGCTGCTGTGTCTCGCTTAGCTTTGATTGCATTCAGTCGAGCGATTTGGCTTTCACGAACTGCTGAGTTATCAATATCTAAGATTTCCATCTTGTCTTCTGTTTTGAGTTTGAACTTGTTGACTCCAACGATTACATCTAGACCTTGATCGATTAGTGCCTGACGTCTTGCGGCAGATTCTTCTATTTTCATTTTTGGTAAGCCTGCTTCGACAGCGCTTGCCATTCCACCATGTGCCTGGACTTCATCAAAAAGTTTTTTGGCTTCTGTTATGATAGAGTGGGTGAGAGACTCAATGTAATAAGAACCACCGAGAGGATCAATAACTCTTGGAATATGAGTTTCATTTTGGATGATTAACTGGGTGTTACGCGCAATACGTGCAGAGAATTCAGTTGGTAGAGCAACCGCTTCGTCTAATGCGTTAGTGTGAAGACTCTGTGTGCCTCCAAGCACTGCCGCCATTGCTTCGATAGTAGTGCGGATAACGTTGTTGTAAGGATCTTGTTCTGTTAAACTCCAACCGGAAGTCTGGCAATGAGTTCTAAGAGCAGCACTCATTGGTTTTTTAGGATTGTAAGGTTTGATTAATTCTGCCCAAAAATATCTGGCAGCGCGAAGTTTTGCAATCTCCATGAAGAAGTTCATTCCGATTCCAAAGAAGAAAGAAAGTCTTGGCGCAAAATCATCAATAGCCAGACCTCTATCTAGAGCAGTTTTTACATACTCCATTCCATCTGCCAATGTATAAGCGAGTTCTTGCACTGCATTTCCGCCCGCTTCTTGGATATGATATCCGCTGATTGAAATGGAATTAAACCTTGGCATATTCTTAGAAGTATACTCAATAATATCACCTATGATTTTCATAGAAGGTTTTGGTGGGTAAATGTAAGTATTGCGCACCATGAATTCTTTTAGAATATCGTTTTGAATTGTTCCTGAAAGCTCAGAAACTTTTGCACCTTGCTCTTCTCCAGCTACTATAAACATCGCAAGAATCGGAATTACGGCTCCATTCATTGTCATAGATACGGACATATCTTTGAGAGGAATTTGATCGAATAAAATCTTCATGTCCTCAACTGAGTCAATGGCTACTCCTGCTTTACCAACGTCTCCAGTTACTCTTTCGTGGTCGGAGTCATAACCCCTGTGTGTTGCTAAGTCAAATGCAACGGATAATCCCTTTTGTCCGGCAGCAAGGTTCTTGCGATAGAATGCGTTAGACGCTTCAGCCGTGGAGAATCCAGCGTATTGTCTTACTGTCCAGGGTTGATGAGAATACATCGTAGCGCGTGGTCCGCGGATAAATGGAAATATCCCCGGAAGAGTATTTGTATTTCCTAAATTTTCCAAATCTTCATATGTGTAAAGTGGCTTGATGATGATGCCTTCTGGAGAATTCCAGTTCAAAGAAGATACATCTTTTCCTTTTAAGTCAGCATCCTTTGCGACTTTTTCCCATTCGTTTAAATTTGCCTTATCCATATATTACTCCTTTACTAATTCAATTTCTTCCATATGGTCTGGATAATCACCAACACCACGAGCAAATGTAAAAAGGGCAGGTGCGATTACTAGACGTTTACCTGAACTCAATACAGATTCCCAAGAACCGGTTGAGACTCTATTTAAAACACCAAAAGGAAGTGTAATTACAAAAATACCTGATCCAACGGCTAATCCCATTAAGCCAAGGGGACGAACCAATAATTCAGAAATCATTTCTCCACTGCTTGGAACTTCTTTTGCAGAAAGAGAAAGATTGATAAATAAACTTATTGTGATTGCTATTAATAAAGTTTTTTTCATTGAGAGACTCCTGTTTTTTTATTCTTAAAATATTCTGGTAGAGAGACAAGTATTGAGCCAGCGAGTAGGGTGATAATAACAGCAAGTGAAACACTAATATCAATATGAATTTTTTCAACCTTCATTAACTCACCATAAAGTGGTAAAAGCATTTTGAATCCAACAAATGCGAGGATAATGGCTACACCATGTTTTAAATATACGAATAAATCCATTATTCCGCTGATCATAAAGTAAAGAGAGCGAAGACCTAAGATTGCGAAAATATTAGAAGTATAAACGATAAATGGATCTTGCGTGATAGAAAATACAGCCGGTATCGAATCGAGTGCAAACATTACATCACTCGATTCAATCATTACTAAAACAACAAAAAGAGGTGTTGCCATTCTCTTTCCATTTTCAATTATAAAAAATTTACCCTCTACGGAACGGGTAGATAAAGGAACAATTTTTTTTAACATTCTAAATACTAAATGCTCTTCGGGGATAAAAATTTCATTTTCGTCTTCTTTGTGCACAAACATTTTTATTGCAGTGTATAAAAGAAAAAAACCAAATACATATAGAATCCAGGCAAATTTTGCAACAAGAGTTGCTCCTGCTAAAATCATAATTGCCCTAAGTATAACGGCTCCAATGATTCCCCATTTTAAAATATCAGGCTGTTCTCTCGGACCAATTTTAAACTTTTGAAAAATCATGATAAAGACAAATAAATTATCTATCGATAGAGATTTTTCTAGTAAATATCCAGCTATATATTCAAGAGTTTTGGTTTTGCTATAGTCTGGATCATTTAGATTATTTGGATTTGTATCATAAAAATAGATTGCACCTGCAAATAGAAATGAAACGGAAATCCAAATCAATGTCCAGATTCCCGCTCGTTTTACAGACATTGTGTGATCTGTATTCTTGCTCAGTAGGCCTAAGTCTATTACAAGCATTATGACTATTATGATATTAAATAAGATGAATAAGACTAATTCATGATTGATATTCTCGAGATTCATACTACCTCTCTCTTTTCCAGATTAAATCTAAGTAAGGCTTTTTACAATAAGAAATTTTTCAAACTATGCGATTCGCTAATAGTTACTGTTGCATATTTTTCAACCAAAAAGTATTAAGACAGTTTCAATCCTTTGGTTTTAAATTATGCAAAAAAATAGTGAGTTTTTGAAGTTTTTCCTGAGCTGGAACATCTCTATTCTCAATTTTATTAATTGTTTTGCTGTAAATCTCAGAAAGATGTTTTTTTAAAGTGTTAGCCGAAATATCTAGTTCCTTTGCGATAATGGTTCGCGATTTTCCATCCATTAAAGCGGAGCAGACTTGTGCTTGTTGGTAGGTTAAATTATATTCCTTTTGTAAAATGGTAAAAATTGGTCTTCTAACAAAATCTTTTGGAATTGATTTGATGGTTTCCTCTCTATCCTCAATTGAATTGGGATTTATCGGCGATAAGTTTATCGATATACTTTCTGTTTTTTGTATTTTCATTCTGTCTGCAAGTGCGAAGGAAAGTAGTATTACTTCTATAGCTGATCCAATTTGTCCAATGTGCTCAGCAGTTAGATTAAATGTTCCTAGGTTTGCCATTATTTGAATAAAAACAGATAAAAGTAAAAATGACCATCCAAATAAAAAGAAGCGTGCAGGACGATATCCTTTTCGATACACTTGGGTAGCGGAAGCAATGATAATTACAATATTAACAAGACCTAATAAATTGGACATTTTCATTAATATCATTTCATGTCCTGCAATAAGAATTATAGAAACGTAAATGACTAATGTAGTTATCATCCCATTTAAAATTAAATTCCATCTAATCGCATACTCATTAGTTCTTAAGAAATTTTTTGTAAATAAGAGAGCTGTAATAAAAGTAAGGTTCGCAAAAACGTTAGGCGCACGATTTGCTATATCTGGTGAATCTGAAAATAAAAACTGGGCAGCATTTCCACTGATAATAAATTGATAAATAGCAATATGTAAAACATAAAGAATATAGAACAAATAACTATTATCCGTAATCGAAAAAAATAAAAACAAATTATAAAGAAATATTACAATCATGATTCCATAATATATTCCTAATATAACATGATCTCTAGAAACATAAGCTGAAAATTCATCAGGAGATCTCAGTGTGAGAGAAAATTTCATTGGACCTTTGTTTTCTAAGCGTAAAAAAATAGGAGTTTCTAATTCAGTATTGGTTGGTATAGAAAAGACGATAGTTCTAAATTTTACTTCTCTATCTTTAAATGAATACATATCCCCTGCAATTTTCTTTGTGAATTTTCCATTTTGGTTAGGATAAAAGATTTC
>Ga0075158_10002083_pt1 | contig 14747 bp, 10 predicted proteins | sample JI91814BDNA_FD_70968 | JGI IMG/M metagenome (GOLD analysis project Ga0075158, IMG submission 70968) | Wastewater effluent complex algal communities from Wisconsin, to seasonally profile nutrient transformation and Carbon sequestration -... | ecosystem: Engineered > WWTP > Effluent > Algae... | reverse complement strand
ACAATACAGAGACAATGCATTAAGTAAAGCAAGATTTGAATTCAGATGGGAAGATCAGTTCAATCTTTCATTAGATCCTGAAACAGCAAGGGCTTATCATGATGAGACACTTCCGGCCGAAGGCGCAAAAATTGCCCATTTCTGTTCTATGTGCGGACCGAAATTCTGCTCCATGAAAATTACTCAGGAAATTCGTGAATCTGCAGAACAAGGAATGCTGGATAAATCACAGGAGTTCATCGAAAAAGGGAAAGAAATCTATATATGATCCTTGTTATCACTCCTGAATTGATTGTCCCGAATGAGACAGGTCTTGTTAATCAGATGTTTCAGGAAGGGCTTGATCTGCTTCATATCCGTAAACCATGGCTCAGCCGGAATGAAATGATTGAATTTATCACCCAGATTGATAAAACCTTTCATTCACAATTGGTGTTGCATACGCATTATGATCTTGGGAAGGAATATACTATTTCAAGATTTCATTTCAGGGAAATTGATCGAAAAAAAGAAATATATAAACCTTTTGCAGAAGAAAATACCATTTCAACTTCGGTACATGATATCACAACCTATAATACTTTGGACAAAGAATGGAAATATGCTTTCATAAGCCCCTTCTTTCCCAGTATCTCCAAAAAAGGATATGGATTGGATTCTTCCATTAAAGAAGAAATAAAACAGCGGAACAATCCGTATGTACAATTGATTGCCCTTGGAGGAATTAATCAGGATAATATTCATGAAGTTTTCGAAGCAGGAGCAGATGGTGCCGCTTTATTGGGAGCTGTCTGGGAAAGTGAAAAACCTTTAAAAGTATTTAAGAAATGCAGGAACGTCCTTATGTCATGAGTATTGCAGGCTTTGATCCCAGTGGTGGAGCAGGCTTGTTGTCAGATAGTAAAACCTTTGAGCAATCGAAAGTAATGGGACTGGGAGTGTGTACAGCATTGACATTACAAACTGCCTCTAAATGTCTGAGCTTAGAATGGCGTCCTATAGATGAAGTAACCGAAGCCATTCAGGTGCTGATGGAAAATTATCCCTTTTCAGCAGTGAAAATTGGAATAGTGAAAGATGCAGAATTTCTGGGTAAAATTATTGAAGCAGTAAAGGCTGGTAACCCTGAAGCAAAAATCGTTTGGGATCCGGTTTTGAAAAGTACTTCCGAATTTACCTTTTTTGACCTTGAAACACTTTCTCAATTAAAAGCAATGGTTAATCAACTCAGTTTAATAACTCCTAATTATAATGAATACAGTGTTTTAAAGGAAAATAATCTTTTACCGGATACTCATCAATGTTCATTATTAATCAAAGGAGGACATAGGGAAGATCATTTGGGAACGGATATTTTAGTTGAAAAGGAAACAGAAATTGTTTTACAATCCAACGGACACAATAAAGATTATTTCCCTAAACATGGTTCCGGCTGTGTTTTATCATCAGCCATCACAGCTGAGCTTGCCAAAGGGAAAAGTATGGAAACTGCCTGCAAACAGGGAAAATTATACATCGAAAAATTTTTAAAAAGCAATCCCTCTTTACTGGGAACGCATTCATAGTAAACATGGAAAAATTACAATACATATCACAGGGAAATACCCAACAGGAACAGGAACTTTGTATCCGTAAAGCCCTTGATAACGGGATCAAATGGGTGCAGGTTCGTTGGAAAAATGCTCCTGAAAATGAATTAATCAGCCTTTGTGAAGTTTCAAAACAACTTTGTTCAGAATATCAGTCGGTTTGTATCATCAATGATCATGTACAAATAGCTAAAGAAATAGATGCTGATGGAGTACATTTAGGATTAAACGACAGCTCCATTGAAGAAGCAAGATTGATCTTAGGTGAAAATAAAATTATTGGCGGAACGGCTAATACCCTTTCAGATGTCATTCAGAGAATCAGAGAATCTTGTGATTATATCGGTTTGGGACCATTGAGATTTACCACAACCAAAGAAAAACTAAGCCCGGTTCTTGGGTTTGAAGGATATCAGAATATCATTGATGGGTTAAGAGAAAAATCAATAGATGTCCCAAAGATATTTGCCATCGGAAGCGTTAGTCTTGAAGATATTTTGCCGTTACAGGAGAGCGGGATTTATGGTGTTGCCGTATCCGGGCTTATTACCAAGCAGCCGGCTATTATTAATGAACTAAAAAAAGTAATGATATGAACAATCAGAAATTAGAAATAGCAGGAAGAATTTTTGAATCAAGACTGTTTTTAGGAACAGGAAAATTCGGAAGTATGAGAAATATGGTACAATCTGTCATCGCATCCGAAACCAATATGGTAACGATGGCGCTCAAAAGAATTGATGCCCAATCCGGTGAAGATGATCTGCTTGATTCATTAAAAGAAACCCATGTTCATCTTCTTCCTAATACCTCCGGAGCAAGAACTGCTAAAGAAGCCGTATTGGCAGCCCAATTAGCCAGAGAAGCACTGGAAACGAACTGGGTAAAACTTGAAATTCATCCGGATCCGAAATATTTACTACCGGATCCTATTGAAACCTTATATGCCACTGAAGAATTGGCTAAATTAGGATTTGTTGTAATGCCTTACATTCATGCAGATCCTGTTTTGTGCAAACGTCTTGAAGACGCCGGAACAGCGGTAGTAATGCCTTTGGGAGCGCCAATTGGAACCAATAAAGGATTAAGAACACAGGATTTCCTGGAAATAATCATCAGCCAGAGTAATGTTCCTGTAGTGGTAGATGCAGGAATCGGGGCACCATCTGATGCTGCAAAAGCAATGGAAATGGGAGCAGATGCCGTTTTGGTCAATACCGCTATTGCTGTTGCTGGAAATCCATTGAATATGGCTTTAGCTTTTAAAGAAGGCGTGATTGCCGGAAGAAGAGCTTTTGAATCAGGATTAGGTGCTATTGCCAACCATGCTGAAGCTTCAAGCCCGCTTACTTCGTTTTTATTTGAATAAATCAGTCATGAAAAGCTTTAAAGATGTTTTTGAAAACTACCAGTGGGATGAGGTAAAGAATAAGCTTGAAAAAGTAAGCATGGCTGATGTAAGGTACAGTCTTCAGAAAAAGAATAAAACCCTTGATGACTTTCTGAATCTTCTGTCACAAGCCGCTTCTCAGGAACTGGAACGGATGGCGAAAATGACGCAGATGCTTACCCAAAAACGATTTGGAAAAACCATTCAGTTGTATGCACCGCTGTATCTCAGTAATGAATGCCAGAATATCTGTACCTACTGCGGATTTAGTCTTGATAATAACCTGAAAAGGAAAACCCTTTCTGATATGGAACTGATGATAGAAGCCTCAGTACTGAAATCAATGGGAGTGAATCATGTATTGCTGGTAAGTGGTGAAGCCAATAAAATAGTGGGAGTCCCTTATTTTCAGAATGCTGTCCGTAAGCTAAAACCTCATTTTTCCAATATATCCATTGAAGTTCAGCCATTAATAGAAGACGAATACAAGTTACTTCATGAAGAAGGAGTACATTCCGTTTTGGTGTATCAGGAAACTTACCATCAGGATGTCTACAGAGAATACCATCCGAAAGGTAAAAAATCAAACTTCTATTTCCGTCTGGAAACCCCGGACAGAATAGGAAGAGCCGGAATTCATAAAATAGGACTCGGAGTTCTCCTTGGACTTGAAGATTGGAGGGTGGATAGTTTTTTCAACGCATTACACATAGATTATCTTCAGAAACAGTACTGGAAAAGTAAGTTTTCTGTTTCCTTTCCGAGACTCAGACCGGCAGAAGGAATTATTGAACCTAATTTTATAATGGAAGACAAAGACCTTCTTCAGCTCATTTGTGCCTACAGAATCTGGAATGAAGACCTTGAAATCTCTATTTCTACCAGAGAAAATGAAGTGTTCAGGAATAATATAGTGTCTCTGGGAGCAACCGCAATGAGTGCAGGTTCAAAAACCAATCCGGGAGGTTATGCTGTAGATAAAGAATCTCTGGAACAGTTTGAAACCAGTGATGAACGAAGTATGGAAGAGATTAAAATTATGATTAAAAAGGCAGGTTATGATCCTGTGATGAAGGATTGGGATTCTATATACAGTGGATTTTAACTCTTGATATAGCATGAAAATACAAGATGATTTTTCAAGATACAGCCGGCAGATATTTATTGAAGAAATAGGATTAGAAGGACAAAAGAAAATAAGGTCTTCCAAAGTTCTTGTTATAGGAGCAGGAGGTTTGGGAAGTCCTGTTATTCAATATCTGGCTGCTGCAGGAGTAGGAACTTTGGGAGTTGCAGATTTTGATCATGTAGAACTTCATAACCTGAACCGGCAGATCATTCATACTGAAAACAGAGTAGGAGTATCCAAAGTGAAGAGCGCAGAAACATTTGTAAGAGAACTCAATCATCAGGTTGCTTTTATCGGAATTGAAGAAAAACTCAATGGAAATAATGCCGAAAAAATCATTTCTCACTATGATGTTATTGTTGATGGCTCTGACAATTTTTCAACAAGATATCTGGTGAATGATACCTGTGTGAAGCTAAAGAAAACTTTGGTTTACGGAAGTATCTTAGGATTTTCAGGGCAGGTTTCTGTGTTTAATCATAATGAAAGCAAAAACTTAAGGGATATTTTCCCTGAACCGCCTTTCGATGAAGATGTACCAGATTGTGACAGCCTTGGCGTATTGGGAGCGCTTCCCGGAATAATAGGAAGTTTGATGGCGCTTCAGGCGTTAAAAATTATCACAGATCTTCCGGTGAGTGTCAATCAACTGACATTGGTAGATACGCTGAACTGGAGATTTCAGGCGATAGATTTTTGATATTAATATAAACACTAATATCACGAATGCTTTCACAAATAACACCATTTTACTATCAATAGGAACGGGCTTTAGCTAAAACTATTCTATACAAAAACAGGCGGTAAAATGATTACCACCTGTTTTTATTCTATTAAAAAAATGAATTACTGTGCCTGCTGCATTACACCTCCGTTATCTTCTTTTTTAGTTTGGTTCAGGATATTCGGATCTTCTTTTGCCAGTTTATTTCTTGTCGGAATTTTATAGTTGATGGAAAGTCCGAAATTTCTCGTATCATATTTGCTGTAGATCATCACCGGATTTCCTGATGGTGGATTAGAACGTACCTGCATCATCTGTCCGTTGAAAATATCATTCGCGAAAACAGAAAGCGTCAGACGGTTGTTCATGAACTTTTTTGTCAACGTAATATCAAGCGAGTTGTTGAATGGTTTCTCAGCCGTAAAGTAGAAATATCCGGCCTTTGGAGTCAGATAGCTGTAGTTAGCTGTCAGTTTGATGTCCTTAGGCAAAATGATCTGGGTCATGATATTGAAAATCCAGAATCCTTTATTATTCAGGTTATCGATTTCGTGTTTCTGATATCCTGCGTACAAATACATGAAATTAATTTTATCAGGATTGAAATTAAATTTCATGATTTCACTAAACGGCTTGCTGAAAATCATAAAAGGAACAGGTAATCCCACGTTGAAATTGTGAATTTTCATATTCGAAATATTCACCTGTTCGTTGAAGAGTTTTCTTCCGTCTTTTCGGATGATCTGTGCCACCTGATTGCTAGCCGAACTTACGCTGTATCCGATGAATGCATAATCAAAAGCTGAAATTTTCAACTCATAATTATCAAAAATAGTAGGCTGTAGATTCGGGTTACCGTTTACTTCCGTACTGGGTCCGGAGAATGTTACGTTGTTCGGGTTCAAAGCAGAAATACTTGGCAGGCTGATTTTCCTGTTGTAATTCGCGGCAATATAAACCTGATTCATCATGTTATACTGTACACTCGCATTCGGAAAAAGCTTAAACTTATTGAATGGAATCAAGTTTGCCTCTACCAGTTTCGCATCTTTATCAAAATATCTTGTTATCCCGGAAATATCATAGTTTTCAGCACGGGAACCTAAAGTAAAGTCAAACTTTTTCAATTTAGCCTGAAACTCCAAATAAGTAGAAGCTGTTTGTCTTTGATATTCTAAGTTAGTCAGTCCAAAACTTTCCGTATCATAATCCTGTCTTTCATATAACCCTCCAAAACTTACCTTTCCACCGTCAAGAAGCTTGATAGGTTGGGCATAATCTACTTTGAAGTTGGCAATATTCATCACAGATTTATTGTTCAGAATATCTTTCAAACCATTGGTAGGACTGTTGATTGGCAGGTTGGGAGCGGCTGCAAACGTACCGTCCTGAAAGAAATTGTCCTGAGAAAATTTACTGTCTGATCTTGTATACCCCAACTGGAAATCCAGTTTTTGAGATTTGTCTGCAAAACGTTTTTGATACGTTACCACAGCTTCCTGTCTCAGATTATTGGTATGGGCAACATCCGAAGACGTATAAAAAGCCTCTCTCAAATCCTTGGGATTATTTTGAAAAGGTAAATCTCCATGACCGTTACTTAAAGTATAGTTATCATTATTATTGTGATAAATATCGTAGTTTAATAATAATCTGTCCTGTCCTAAATCAAAAGTCAATCCGGATTTTGCAAAATATCCACGTGCGTATCTATCGGTATGGCTGTTCAACAGTTCGTCCTGCTGGCCATTCAGCATACTTTCACGGTAATTTTGCCCCACATTCAGCTGCCATCCGAAATATTTATTTCTGGCATTTAAATTAACAGAATTGGTTGTTCTGTTTCTGTATTTATCATAATTCGTGAAAGAATAATTCCCCGAATACGTAGCAGTTAAATATTTATTGGCATTTTTATTGGTAATAATATTCATGATAGCACCTCCGGAAGTCGCCGGAAACTCAGCGCCAGGCTGGGTGATTACCTCAATTCTTTCTACAGAGTTGGCGGGCATTCCTTCAAGGAAAGAGTTCAGTTCATTAGAAGTAATATTCAGAGGTCTTCCGTTAAGATATACTTCCAGCATTTTTCCCTGATACATCATTCCTGCGATGTCGGTAGATACAAGCCCCGGAAGTTTTTTAATTCCTTCCAGAACGTTTCCGTTATTCAGTTGAGGCTGTTCAGAAAAGTCAAAAATAGTGCGATCTGCTTTTTGTTCAACGGCTTTTTTAGTTTTGGTGATCACCACCCCTTCAATTTGTTTTTCTTTAGCAGCAGTATTATTCTTTTCCTGTGAGAAAACCAGTATAGAACTTACCAGTGATAACGCGAGTATAGTTTTTTTCATAATGTTTTACTGATATCCGGTTAGACGATGAAAAATAAATTTTGTTACAGTCGTCACAAAAATTTTAATTATTTGAAAGAAAAAAAATGATTAAAACCTTTTTCCAGTGAAGAAGTGAAAAGCCGTTTCCAATCTCTCTTTATGGCTGTTTTCAGCTATCAAAAAAGATCCGTGACGGCTGTTATGAAAATAGTTGGATTAAATTATTGTGCCCGGTTTTTTTAATTCAATTGGCTTCTTATTTCTGAAACAATAAATGGAGATGTTTTTATTGATGAAAATACTGATTATGATAATTTGCTGAATATAAAAATAAAAAAGACGACTTCAGTTGAAGCCGCCTTTCTATTAATTAATCTAACAATTAATCTTATTTTTCCTGTTGTTTGATCAGGTTTAGCGCTGAACCAGCCTTAAACCAATCAATTTGCTGATCGTTGTAAGTGTGGTTCGCAATGATGATATCTTTAGTTCCGTCAGCATGAACAAATTCTAAAGTCAGTTGTTTTCCTGGAGCAAACTGGTCAAGATCTAAGAAGTTAACCGTGTCATCTTCCAGGATTTTATCATAGTCAGCCTCATTAGCGAAAGTGATTCCCAACATTCCTTGTTTTTTAAGGTTTGTTTCGTGGATCCTCGCGAATGATTTTACCAATACCGCTTTCACACCAAGGTGTCTAGGCTCCATAGCAGCATGTTCTCTTGAAGAACCTTCACCATAGTTCTGGTCTCCTACCACAATTGTTGGAACGCCAGCAGCTTTGTAAGCTCTTTGTACAGCCGGAACTTCACCGTATTCACCGGTTAATTCGTTTTTAACTTTATTGGTTTCCATGTTGTAGGCGTTGACAGCTCCAATCAACATGTTGTTTGAAATATTGTCAAGGTGACCTCTGTATTTCAACCATGGCCCAGCCATTGAAATGTGGTCTGTAGTACATTTTCCGAAAGCTTTGATCAATACTTTAGCGCCTTCGATGTTTTTACCATCCCAAGCCGGGAATTCTTCTAATAACTGAAGTCTGTCTGAAGTAGGGCTTACATTAACCACCACTTTAGAACCATCCTCTGATGGTGCCTGGTATCCGTTATCGTCTACAGCAAATCCTTTTGCAGGAAGTTCGAAACCTTTAGGTTCATTAAGTTTTACTTGTTCGCCTGCTTCGTTCGTTAAAGTATCCGTAATCGGGTTGAAGTCCAGTCTACCTGAGATCGCCACAGCAGCTACCATTTCCGGAGAAGCTACAAATGCGTGGGTGTTCGGGTTACCGTCAGCTCTTTTGGCGAAGTTTCTGTTGAAAGAGTGAATAATAGAGTTTTTCTCTCCTTTTTCCGCACCTTCTCTGTCCCATTGTCCGATACATGGTCCACAAGCATTGGTAAAGATTCTTGCGTTCTCAAATTTTCTGAAAGAATCTAAGAAACCGTCTCTTTCTGCAGTAAATTTCACCTGCTCAGAACCAGGGTTGATTCCTAAGATAGCTTTAGGTTTTACCCCTTTTGATACCGCATCCTCCACAATGGAAGCAGCTCTTGATAGATCTTCGTAAGAAGAGTTGGTACAAGAACCGATAAGAGCCCATTCCACTTCTAAAGGCCATCCGTTAGCCTCAGCTTTAGCTCTGAATTCAGCAACTGGAGTCGCTAAATCCGGAGTGAAAGGTCCGTTTAAATGAGGAGTCAGTTCAGAAAGGTTGATTTCAATTAATTGATCGAAATATTGTTCAGGGTTAGCATATACTTCAGCATCACCTGTTAAGTGTTCAGCAATTTTATCAGCAGCATCTACTACATCCTGTCTTCCAGTAGCGGAAAGATATCTTCTCATTGAATCATCATACCCGAAAGTAGAAGTTGTAGCTCCGATTTCAGCACCCATGTTACAGATAGTCCCTTTACCTGTTGCGGAAAGAGATTCTGCACCTTCACCGAAATATTCTACGATGCATCCTGTACCTCCTTTTACGGTAAGGATTCCTGCTACTTTTAAGATAACATCTTTTGCAGAAGTCCATCCGTTCATTTTACCGGTTAATTTTACTCCGATAAGTTTTGGCATTTTAAGCTCCCAGGCCATTCCTGCCATTACGTCTACTGCATCAGCACCTCCTACACCTATTGCTACCATTCCTAATCCTCCCGCATTTACCGTATGAGAGTCGGTACCAATCATCATCCCTCCGGGGAAGGCATAATTTTCCAGTACAACCTGGTGAATGATACCTGCACCCGGTTTCCAGAATCCGATTCCGTATTTATCACATACAGAACTCAGGAAGTTGAACACCTCAGAGTTTTTGTTGATCCCTTCCTGTAAATCTTTGTCAGCACCTACTTTCGCCTGGATCAGGTGATCCGCGTGTGCAGTTGATGGAACCGCTACTTTAGCTTTTCCTGCCTGCATGAACTGTAAAAGAGCCATCTGTGCAGTGGCATCCTGCATAGCTACTCTGTCTGGTGCAAAGTCTACATAAGAGTTTCCTCTTTCATATGCCTGTGTGGCATTTCCTTCCCAAAGGTGGGTGTAAAGAATTTTTTCTGAAAGGGTAAGAGGTTTTCCCACGATTTGTCTTGCAGCTGCAATTCTTTCCGGGTAACGCTCGTACACTTTTTTGATCATATCAATATCAAAAGTCATATCGTATTTTAATTTTGTTCTTATCCGTTAATGCTTTTTTCTCTGCTATCTGAAAAAAAAAATCACTTATTTATTATATCAAAAAACGTTCCTATAATTCATGAAAAGGGGTGTTTTTGACTTCAAAATCAATAGATTTTATAACTTTCAATTTAAGAAAAATTAGAATTTATTTTCCTGATTTTATCGAAAAAAAAACATAACTATCTTAAAATAGAAACGTTCTAAACAAAAAATTGGAAGATTTTAAATCCTAAAGGACCAAAATCTTCCAATTATATAGTTTTCAATAGGTCTTTCGACGTATTTATGAATCTCTTAGTGAGCGCTTGTACTTGTTAATTCTTTAATAGAAGGAACAAAAGTAGTAAGATCAATACCTTCTACAGCTGTTTTATATTCATCGATGCTCGGAATTCTTCCCATGATCGCAGAAAGTACAACAACGGGAGTTGAAGCAAGCAGGGATTCTCCTTTTTTACGTTCAGAATCTTCCACTACTCTTCCCTGGAAAAGACGGGTAGATGTAGCTAAAACAGTATCTCCTTTCGCTGCTTTTTCCTGGTTACCCATACAAAGGTTACATCCGGGACGCTCAAGGTACATTACGTTTTTGTATTCAACACGAGCTTCTCCTTTTGGAGCATTATCATCAAATTCAAAAGCTGAATATTTTTCTAATAATTCCCAGTCTCCTTCTGCCTTTAACTCATCAATGATGTTATAAGTAGGAGCTGCTACTACAAGAGGAGCGCTAAATTCTACCTTACCTTGTTGCTTTTCAATGTTTCTAAGCATCTGAGAAACGATCTTAAGGTCTCCTTTGTGAACCATACAAGATCCCACGAAACCAAGGTCTACTTTTTTCTCACCACCATAGTAAGAAAGATCTCTGATGGTATCGTGAGTATATCTCTTGGAAACATCATCATTGTTTACATCCGGGTCAGCAATCATTGGTTCAACGATTACGTCAAGATCTACTACTACTTCAGCATAATATTTAGCATTTGAATCCGGTGTCAAGGCAGGTTTTTCCCCTGATCTGATCTCCTCAATTCTCTTGTTTGCTTTGTCAATTAATCCCTGAAGAACTTTATTGTGGTTATCCATACCCTTGTCGATCATGATCTGGATTCTGCCTTTTGCAATTTCCAGTGATTCAATCAAAGTATTATCTTCAGAAATGTTGATAGAAGCTTTTGCCTTCATCTCAGCAGTCCAGTCTGTAAATGTAAATGCCTGGTCAGCAGGAAGTGTTCCGATGTGAACCTCAATGATTCTACCCTGGAATACGTTTTCTCCTCCAAACTGCTTCAACATCTGAGCCTGTGTAGCATGAACCACATCACGGAAATCCATGTGTTCTTTCATGTTTCCTTTGAAGGTTACTTTTACAGATTCAGGAATCGGCATTGATGCTTCACCGGTAGCTAATGCAAGAGCAACAGTTCCTGAGTCAGCTCCGAAAGCTACCCCTTTAGACATTCTTGTGTGAGAGTCACCACCGATGATGATGGCCCACTCGTCTACAGTGATGTCATTAAGAACTTTGTGGATAACGTCAGTCATTGCGTGGTATTCACCTTTCGGGTCACGGGCTGTAATCAGACCGAACTCGTTCATGAACTTCATTAGCTTAGGAATGTTAGCCTGAGCTTTTTTGTCCCAAACAGAAGCCGTGTGACATCCTGACTGGTAAGCTCCGTCTACAGTAGGGGAGATTACAGTTGCAGCCATTGATTCAAGCTCCTGAGCAGTCATAAGCCCTGTGGTATCCTGTGAACCTACGATATTAACTTTTACACGAACGTCTGATCCGGCGTGCAGAACTTTTCCAGGCGTAGTTCCAACAGCATTTCTGTTGAAAATCTTTTCTACAGCGGTAAGTCCCTGTCCTTCGTGAGAAATTTCTTTTGAAGGAGCAAAAACTGCTGGAGCTTCAACTCCTAAAACCTGAGCGGCAAATGTCTGTAGCTTCTTTCCAAATACGATAGCATAAGATCCACCTGCTTTGATGAATTCCATCTTTTGCGGAGTGAAAGATTTGGTAAGGTCAATCAGTTCTTGATCTCCATTATATAATTTCTTTTCTTTTGTATTGATCGTTAAAACAGTTCCTGTTGCTACTGAATATGCTTCTTCAAGAACGATATCACCATTTTCATTACGAATTGGGTTTCCGTTTTCATCTACTTTCTTCACCCAGTTTTTAAGGTCGATACCAATACCTCCGGTAACATCTACTGTGGTAAGGAAGATTGGAGAAATACCGTTTGTTCCTCCTACAATAGGAGCAATATTTACGAATGGTACATATGGGCTTGCCTGTTTTCCTGTCCAAAGAGCAACGTTGTTTACTCCGGACATTCTTGATGAACCTACACCCATTGTTCCTTTTTCAGCGATAAGCATAACGCTTGCATCAGGATGCTTTGCCTGTAAAGCTTTGATCTCTTCCTGAGCTTCAGGAGTGATCATACATTTACCGTGAAGTTCACGGTCTGATCTTGAGTGAGCCTGGTTACCCGGAGAAAGTAAATCTGTAGAGATGTCTCCTTCACCCGCGATATATGTCACAACTTTAATTTCTTCAGCAACTTCAGGAAGTTTTGTGAAAAACTCTGCTTTTGCATAGCTTTCCAGAATTTCTTTTGCGATTGCGTTACCGCTGTTGAATGCTTCTTTCAGACGGTTAGTATCTGCTTCATAAAGGAAAACCTGGGTTTTAAGAACGTTGGCAGCTTCTTTAGCAATAGCTGCGTCATTCCCTAAAGCAAGGTCTAGCAACACTTCAATAGAAGGTCCGCCTTTCATATGAGATAATAGTTCAAAGGCAAAAGCCGGGGAAATTTCTTCTACTACGGATTCACCCAGAATAATTTCTTTTAAAAATTTTGCTTTTACTCCCGCTGCACTTGTTGTTCCGGGTAGCGTGTTATAAATGAAAAATTGAAGAGAATCCGATCGGTCAGCATTACCTGAATCTTTAATTTGTGTAATGATTTCGCTTAGTAATTCAGCACCATCAATTGGCTTTGGATGAAGCCCCTGGGTTTTTCTTTCTTCAATCTCTTTGATGTAATCCTTATAAATACTCATAATAGAAGGTCTTTCAAAATTAAAGGTAGGCCTGCTTTTTCTTTACCGGTGTGTATAAATACAATTAATGACATTTTGAGTTCTCGCATTTTGATGCAACATTAACCGAATAAAGTCAGCATAATCTACACTTTTTCAAAAGTTTTTTAAAATTATCAAACAATTCAAAATGTTCCCAAAATTACGAAATTTTACTATTTTATAAGAATGAAATTATTTAGATTCTTTATAAATATGAATTTTATAATATCTATTTTTGGCTGTATTTTTGTAAACAAATGGAGAATATGAAAAATATCCTGAATGTTTTATGTGTTTTTATTTCGATTTTCGTTTTCTCGCAGACCCAATCTGTGAAGAAAATTCCCGTGAAGAAAGGAATAAAAAGCACAATTAAAAAAGGAGAGGCAGCCAAGAAACCCAATGCTGATCTGGTAGTGATCAACAAAGATCTTCCTGTTTTGATTCCCAAGAAGAAAGGGGATCAGTTCGGGTATGTCAATCAGAATGGGAAATTTGTTATTCAGCCGGAATATCATATTGCTGTATTTTTTTATGAAGACTGTAACCTTCTGAATTCCCCTAATGAAAAAGTGAGAAAATTTGGAACAAAAGACTATGCTACGGTAGAAAAAAATATGATCTCTTACCGTATAGATCAGTCGGGGAAGAGAGTGTATCAGTTCAAAGAATCAGATTTTGGAAAATGTAAATTTGAAGCATATAAACAACAGTTATTCCAGGCTTACATCCTCAATGGTTTTTACGGAATCATTGAAAAATCAAAATTTGTAAATGCTGCAGATTACAGACAATTTCAGATTTATCCTCAATATCAGTATCTGTTTATTCTGGAAGGAGATGACGTGGCTGATCCAATGATTGTTGCTTCCCATAATGATAAATTTGGAATCATTGATGTTAACAATAAGGTTATCATTCCGTTTGAATATTCCAATATTAAACGAAACTTCAGCTGGAAACTGGGTAAAATGTTTGAGGTGACAAAAGACGGCTCGAATTACTACTATATCGATGCGAACAACAAAACGTACTGATAAATTATGAATGATTTATCCGATAACTCTTATTTTTTATTCTGTTTTTTTCTTAATCTCGTAACCTAATATCCCGCACCTCGTAACGCGCTATCCTGTATCTCGAAACCCAAATTCCAATTCATATATTTTTTGTAATTTTGCGGCTGAAATAAAGGGGTGCTTTAACAGGCTGAGATTATACCCAATGAACCTGGAACAGGTAATGCTATTTAGGGAACCATTTAAATAATTGATAGATGATTAGCGATAAATGATCGATAAGCATTAATTATCATTTTACGATTTATCAATTATCTCATAATCACCCCTTTTATTCATTAAATGTCAAAGATTTATAGAATGAAAGGATTATTTTTTTTAGGGCTTAGCGTAGGCTCTGTAGCTTTTATACAAGCTCAGAACAAAGATTCTCTGCAAGTCAGAGAAATAGAAGCCGTCAACTTTACCAAAAGACTGCCGGTAGCAAAGGAAATCATCAATGTACAGAAAGATCTGGACAGTAAAAATCTGGGACAGGACCTTCCTGTTCTTTTGAAAAATCAAACCTCTTTTATTTCTACGTCAGATGCCGGAAATGGAGTAGGATATACCGGTTTCAGAATCCGTGGTGTTTCAGGAAGTGCTATCAATGTCATGATGAATGGTGTTCCATACAACGACTCTGAAAGCCAGGGAACTTTTTTTGTCAACGTTCCGGATTTAACAAGCTCTGCGTCACAGATTGTCATTCAGAGAGGAGTAGGAACTTCCAATAACGGGGTTT
>Ga0075158_10002082_pt1 | contig 14749 bp, 11 predicted proteins | sample JI91814BDNA_FD_70968 | JGI IMG/M metagenome (GOLD analysis project Ga0075158, IMG submission 70968) | Wastewater effluent complex algal communities from Wisconsin, to seasonally profile nutrient transformation and Carbon sequestration -... | ecosystem: Engineered > WWTP > Effluent > Algae... | reverse complement strand
CCGGCGAAGGTCATGAACGTGAAGATCATCATGGTCACGTCCATTCGCTCCTGAACGGTGCTGCTTAGCAGCTGGTTCAGGTTCTGGTAATGGGTGCCAAGGTACGCCAGCTTGTCCTTTACTCCTTGCATCAGCGGCGCGGTCTCCCACGAGTCGTAGATGCCTTTGTGGAGGCGGATCTGCTCGGTGCTGTCCCAGATGTTCTCGGGCACCGACTCGTGCGCCAGCACCGCGACCGAGTTCTCGATGCGACGGATGGCGGCCATCGTGCGGTGCGCCTCGGCCGGAGCGTTCGAGCGGCTGCAGCCAAGGGCGCGCGTCTGCTCATACAAGAAGGCGTCCAGGTCGGATAGCGCGGCCCAGTAGTCCGTAGCCAGCTGCCAGAAGTGCTGCACCCAGGGCAGGCGCCCGGGCTCGGACAGCACCGCCACCTGGCCATCCCAGCCCTCGCCCAGAAACACGACGCCGGAGGTGCCGGGCAGAAGGTTCACATTGTCCTGCGCCCCAAGGCCGGTCATGGGCGACAGCAGCGCGGGGAGCTCGGCGAGGTCGAGCGGCAGACCGCCGTCCGCGGCGGCCGTATGGAGGATGAAGTTCTGGCTGACGCATGACACGAAGTTGCGCCCCTGCCCACCGCGCGCCAGGATGCCCCACATGTCAAACAGCGCGCCGGCTCCGCGGAGCACCTCGCGCATCGCCTGGCGGAAGCGCGACCAGTCCGCCCGCAGCCCGAGTCCATCGGCGCGGGTCCGGAGGTTGTCGATGATGCGCAGCGCCAGCTTGGGGAGCTCCGGCAGGGCCTGCGGACTGGCAATGCGCAGCGGGATCGACAGGTTGACGCTGCCGATCCCATGGTCGAAGTAGACCACCTGTTCGCGGACCATGCCGGCGAGAGCGGCCGGACTGTCGGCGGCCGGAAACGCCGCGGCGATATGGGGCGTGCTGGCCGACGGCCCCGCGAGCTCGCCGACCACGTAGGACCCCTTGTCGAGCAGCGTCCCGGGGAGCTCCGGGAACTGGATGACCGACCAGGCATACCCCGGATAGGCGGTGCGCAGCCCCGTCGCCAGAGCCGCCAGCAGCGGTCGACGCTCCTCCACCGGCAGCGGCTCGACGCCGAAGCCGAGGTTGAAGGGGAACATCAGGAGCAGCGTCAGCTCCGGGGACAGACTCAGCTCGGCGTCACTCATGGCCGCTCCTCGGCACGCAGGTGTTCCTTATGCGCCATAGTGACAGCGTACACTGATTTAATTGTATTTTAAATTACATTTATAGGGCTGGCCTGCGGTCAAGCCGCGCGGAAGCGCACCGGCATGGACACGATGCCATTGACGAAGTTTGACGGCAGGCGGGTGACCGGGCCGCACAGCTCGATGTCCGCGGTGCGCGCCAGCAGCTCTTCGAGCATCACGCGCGCCTCCAGCCGGGCCAGGGACGCCCCCAGGCACAGGTGGGCGCCGTAGCCGAAGGCCAGGTGCGGGTTGGGCGTGCGGCCGACGTCCAGGCGCTCGGGCTGGGTAAACACCCGCTCGTCCCGATTCGCCGAGGCATGGGCGAGGATCACCTTGTCCCCGGCCCGCAAGCGCTGCCCGGCCAGCTCCACGTCGCGCCTCGCGGTGCGGCGGAACTGGGTAATCGGCGATACGTAGCGCAAAAGCTCATCCACGGCCGTGGGCAGGAGCGAAGGGTCGGCGCGCAGCCGCGCCAGCTCGCCGGGGTTGTCGAGCAGCGCCAGCAGGCCGCCGGAGATCAGGTTGCGCGTGGTCTCGTTGCCGGCCACGATCAGCAGCAGGAAGAAGGCGTTGAACTCGACGTCAGTCAGCCGCTCCCCATCGACCTCGGCCAGGAGGATCTGGCTGGTCAGGTCGTCCCCCGGGGCCAGGCGCCGCGCCGCGCTGAACTGGAAGCCGTAGCTGTACATCTGCATCGCCGCGGCCTGCGCCAGCTCGCTGCCGGCGTGGCGGATCATGTCGTTGCTATAGCGGATGAGCGGCGCGCGATCTGGCTCCGGCACGCCGAGCATCTCCGTGATCACCGCCACCGGCACCGGGCTCGCCACCTGGCTGACGAACTCGCAGGTGCCGCCCTGCACCACGCGGTCGAGCAGCGTACCGCACAGCGTGCGCACCCACGGCTCCAGGCGCTCCACCGCGCGGATCGACAGGCCGCGGCTGATCAGGCGTCGGTAGCGGCTGTGCTGCGGGGGGTCCATGTTGATCAGCATGAGCCGCGCGATCTCCAGGCGCTCCGGCGCCTCCTCGCCCATCACCGTGGTGCCGAGCCACGACGAGAACGTCAGCGGATCGAGGAGCGCGGTCTGCACGTCCTTGTGCCGCGCGAGCAGCCAGTACCCCGGGGCGTCCGTGGGCTTGTGCCACGACACCGGGGCGTGCTCGCGCAGGTGGCGATATGCGTCATACGGGACGCCGGGAGTGAACGTGTCGGGGTCCAGGAAGTCGGGAATCGCCGGCGGGGTCGTCATGGTCCCAGATTCTGCCACGAACCAGCTGGCGTGTCGCTTACGCCCGGCAGCCAGGGAGACCACGGCCCGCCGCGCGTCGAGATAGCGTTTGATGTGGGAGCGGCTATGGAGTAGATCGAGCAAGTGGTCAAGCCAGTAATCGAGCCAGTGATCAAGAAGAAGCGCTTCATCGCGGTTGCCGGGAACATCGGCGCGGGCAAGACGGAGCTCGTTGGCTTCCTGTGCAAGTGGTACGGGCTCAAGCCGTTCCTCGAGCCCAATGACGGCAATCCCTACCTGGAGGATTTCTACCGCGATATGAAGGGCTTCGCCTTCAAGTCGCAGATCTACTTTCTGACCCACAAGTTCCGCCTGCACCGGGAGCTGGAGAACGAGCCGGGCACGGTGGTCCAGGACCGCACCATCTACGAGGACGCCGAGATCTTCGCGCGCAACCTGCACCACCAGGGTGCCATCGACGACCGCGACTGGCAGACCTACCACGAGCTGTACACCGTGGCCTCCCGCGCCCTGGCTCCGCCCGACCTGATGATCTACCTGCGCGCTCCGGTGAAGACCCTGCGCAAGCGCATCATCGGGCGCGGCCGGGCGATGGAAAAGGACATTCCCACCCCCTACCTCAAGCGGCTCAATCAGCTGTATGAGGACTGGTTCAGCCGCTACGACCTCTCGCCGGTGATCACCCTGGCCAGCGACAAGCTTGACTACATCACCGACCTGGTGGACCGGCTGGAGATCCTGGGGCAGATCGAGAAGTACCTCTAGCCCTGCTCGGCGGCGGCCGCGCCGTGTCGGCTGATTTTATCCGGGTGATATTGACAGGAATATTATCCGGGTTAAATTTGGGCATGGACGAACTACAGACCTACAGCGTGTTTGCCGGCGAGCGGCTGCTGCTCTCCGGGCCTCTCGTGGAGATATTGCGCGGGACCAAGCAGTACATCGACGAGCGCGAGCGGCAGGACGGCGATCCGAGCGTGCTCATTTTCGAGGACGAGACCGGCCGCCAGGTCGACTTCGACTTCCGCGGCACCCCGGAGGAGGTGCTGGCCCACGCGGTGCGGCCGCCGCGGGTGGGGCCGGGGCGGCCGCGCCTGGGCGTGGTCGGGCGAGAGGTCTCGCTGCTGCCGCGGCACTGGGACTGGCTCGAGGGGCAGCCCGGCGGGGCCTCGGCGGCGCTGCGCCGCCTCGTCGATGAGGCGCGTAAGCGGAACCCGGCGCAGCAGCGCGTCCGCCAGGCCATCGACGCGACCTACCGCTTCATGACCGCGCTGGCCGGCGATCGGCCCGGCTACGAGGAGGCGACGCGGGCGCTGTACGCCGGAGATCGGGATCGATTCGCCTCCCTCATCGCCGCCTGGCCGCGGGACATCGTGCGCCATATCGAGCAGCTGGGCCGCGACTACTTCTCCGCGCCCGTACCTCCTACTCCGAGCGTACCCGGTTCAGACGGACCTGGTCCATCCAGGTAAAGGCCGTTCACATCTTCCCAATCGGCTCGCCGGCCAATCGGCTCGCCGGCTCGCCGGCTCGGTCAATCGCCGAACCTAATTTGCCGAAAGCCGCGTATAATGCTGCGGTGCTCGCCCTGACTGAGAACCTGACCCCACCGCTTGGGAAGCGCTACGAGCTCGTGCGGCCGCTCGGTAAGGGCGGTATGGGCACGGTCTATCTGGCCCTTGATCGTCTGACGGGAAAGCACATTGCGCTCAAGCGCGTGCGGCTGTCGATTGCCGGGGAGTCGGCTTCGCGGTCCGTACGCGAATCGGACTCGCAGTCTGCTCCCACCGAGCTCAATATCTCGTCTCTGTCCGCCGAGGGCACGCCGCCGGCCAACCTGCACGCGACCTCGCCGGTCGCGGCGGCGGCGGTCCAGCAGGCCGTCAGCTCCTACGAACAACAGGCTCTGCGGGTCGCTCTGGCGCAGGAGTTCCGCGTGCTTGCCTCGCTGCGCCATCCGAACATCGTCAGCGTGCTTGACTATGGCTTCGATGCCGAGCGGCAGCCTTACTTCACCATGGAGTTTCTCTCCGGGGCCCGGGACGTCGCGACGGCCAGCAAGGGTCTGCCCCTGGCCGAGAAGGTCGAGCTCTTGGCGCAGATCCTCCATGCGCTGACCTATCTGCACCGGCGCGGCGTGCTGCATCGGGACCTGAAGCCGGCAAATATTCTCGTCTTGCCGACGCCAAGTGGCGCACGCATCAAGGTGCTCGACTTCGGACTGGCCGTTGCCAACCGCTACCAGCAGCGCGGTGCCGCCGAGGTGTCCGGCACCCTGGGCTATATCGCCCCCGAGCTCCTGTGGGGCAACCCTGCCACCGAGCGCGCCGACCTCTACTCGCTGGGGGCCGTGACGTTCGAGCTTCTGGCGGAGCGTCCTGCATTTCGGACCCAGAGCGAGACCCAGCTCCTCATGGCGGCGCTGGCCGAGAACGTGCCGATCGCCAACGTCGACCTGCCGCCGCAGCTGGTCGCCGTGCTGCGCCGGCTGTTGGCCACGGATCCCAAAGATCGCTTCGCCAGCGCCGAGGAGACGCTGCGTGCGCTGGTACCGGCCGCCGGTCTGCCGCTGCCGCTGGAGACCACCGAAATCCGCGAGCCCCTGCTCGGCGCGGCCGAGCTGGTCGGCCGCGAGAGCGAGGTGGCCCGGCTGCTCGCTGCCCTGAAGGACGCGATGAGTGGCCGCGGGCAGGTGGTGCTGCTCGGCGGCGAGAGCGGCATCGGCAAGTCGCGGCTGCTGGAGGAGCTGCGGACGCGGGCCATGGTCGGGGGCGCGAAGGTGCTGTGGGTCCAGTGTAGCAGCGACAGCGGCGCCGACCTGGGGATCTTCGCCGACGCGCTGCGCATGCTGTGCCTGGAAGATCCGCCGGAGGCGCTCGCGGCGAGCGTGCTGACAAGCCTGGTTCCGGACCTGCCGGCGCTCCTCGGGCGGCCGATTCCCGAGCTGCCGATGATCGACGCCGAGGCCGCGCGCCTGCGTCTGCTGACCGCCGTCGAGGCAGCCCTTCTGCGCCCGCAGCTGCCGCTCGTGCTGCTCATCGAGGATCTGCACTGGGCGCGGCCGGATGCCATCGAGCTCCTGAACCGCCTGTCGCAGCGCATCGCGACCAGGCCCCGGCTGCTCCTTTGCAGCTACCGCACCGACGAGCGGCCAGAGCTTCCCAAGGAGCTCGGCGCCGCTCAGGTCCTGCTCCTGCCGCGGCTCGGTCCGGGCGCCATCGCGCAGCTCAGCGCGTCGATCCTCGGGGAAGGCCAGGCCGATAGCCGCCTGCTCGCTTGGCTGACGGAGCAGACCGAGGGCAACACCTTCTTCATCATCGAGGTGATGCGCGCCCTCGCCGAAGAGGCTGGCTCGCTCGATGCCATCCGGGACGGCAAGCTCCCGCAGGCGGTCCTCACCGGCGGCATGCGGGCGGTGCTGCGGCGGCGCATCGACCGGATCGCCGCCCCGGCGCAGGCGCTGCTGACCCTGGCCGCCATTGCCGGGCGGCAGCTCGACTTGAACCTCCTAAGGACGCTGACCCAAGACGCCGAACAGTGGCTGCATGACTGCGCGGCGGCCGGCGTGCTGGAGGTCCACGATCAGAGATGGCGCTTTGCCCACGACAAGCTCCGCGAGCAGCTGCTGTCCGAGCTGACCTTGACGCAGCGCGCCGAGCTGCACTGCCGCATCGGCACGGCCCTGGAGCAGGCCTATCCGGGCCTCGGGGCGCCGACCGCAGAGCTGGCCTTTCACTTCGAGCAGGGCGGTGTGCTCGACAAGGCGGCGCGGTACGCCGCGCTGGCCGGCGAGCAGGCCCTGAACCGCGGCGCGCTCAGCGAGGCGGCGGCGCTGCTGAGCCGAGCCATTGCGCTGCAGGAGCAGGTGAGGCTGCCGGTGGCGGAGCGCGCCCGCACGGTGCGGCGTCTTGTCGACGCCAAGCTGGGGCTCGGTCAGCTGGAGGCGGGCGTGCGCGCGCTCGGCAGCACGTTCTCGCTCCTTGGGAGCCCGATTCCGGAAGGCCGGCTTGCCATGGGGCTGGCGCTGCTGAAGGAAGGAGGGACGCAGATTCTCCATCAGCTGGAACCCCGCTGGCTGCGAAAGCCGGCGGACGACGCCACGCGCCGCTTGTACGCCGAAGAAGCCGCCTTGCACCACATCGGAGTGGAGCTCAACGGCCATCTGGGCAAGCTGCCCGAGGTGGCTTATGGAGCGCTGCGCGGCATCAACCTGGCCAGACTGCAGGCCGATACCGAAGTGTATGGCAACTCCAAGCTGGTCATGAGCTACCTGTTTCAGATCGCGCTGCTGCCTTCGCTCAGCGAGGCCTATCTGGAGTCGGGGCGGGCGCTGCTGCTAAAGAGTCCCGACCTGAAGAACCAGCTGTACGCGCTGCGGGTCGCCGGGATCATCTACCACTTTCGCGGCGAGCACCGAAGGTCCGTGCAGACCTGGCAGAAGGCGCAGGCAATCGCCGAGCGCCTGGGCGATCCTGCGGCACAGATATTCCTTTCGATATCACTTGCGGCAGCGCTTGCGTGCCTGGGCGAGTATCAGGCCTCCATCCAGGAATGCCAGCGCAGCCTGGTCGAGTCACGCACTCAGCTAAACCGCATGCGCGAGTGCCATGCCCTGGGGATTCTCGGGGCCAACTATCTGCGACAAGGGCAGCTGGCTTTAGCGGCTGCGCACATCACTGAGTCGATGACGATGGCGCAGCCTGGGGCGGCCTACTTTGCCTATGGACTGCGGCCGCTGTGTACGCTGCGCCTGGGCGATGACGCCGCGGCGTTCGGCCAGCTCGAAGAAGCGCTGCCCTTCTTTGAGGAGGCCGCCGCGACCACCTCCGGCGCGTTCGAGGCGGCTCCGGCCATGCTGAATACGGCCCTCACGCTGCGCGCCCGGGCCAGACAGGCCAGCGAGCGCGCGCGGGCCGCTTCCCTGATTCGCCGCTCACGCAGCGTGCTGCGGAAGCTCGCGCTCGGCATTCCGCTGTTCCGCGTACCGCTCCTCCTGGTCGAAGGTCGCGCCGCCTGGCTGGCTGGCCGGCCGGCAATGGCTCGCTTCCTTTTCACGCAGTGTCACCCGCTGGCCGAGCGCTTCGAGATGCGTCATGAAGCCGCTCTGGCGATGTGCTGGCTGGGCTGGCTGCAGGGCGGCGAATCCGGAGGGCGTCTGCATAAGGCAGGCCTTGCTCGGCTAAAAGAAGTCGGCGCGCTATGGGACATAAGTGAGATCGAGAGCTGGCCGCACGGCATGTGACCGTAAGGCTTGCCATTGGGGCTCATTCCTCACTAGGCTCATCAGGTGTCACAACCGCCAAATCCTCCAGAGCACCCCTTGCTCTCCGCCTACCTGGCAACCGGCGATGAGCTCTCGTGGGAGCAAGCAGCCCAGCAGCTGGGTCGGATCCTCCAGATCGGCCTCTGCCCCGAAGACTGCGAGTTCGATCGCTTCCTGCCCTATGAGCTGCAGCTCGTTTCATACCAGTACTGGAGCGGGCTCGCCGTGGCCAAGCGTGCGGCCACCTGGTTCTCCGAGCTGGGCGCTCGCACCGTGGTTGACATCGGCTCCGGGGCGGGAAAGTTCTGTGTCGCGGCGGCGCTGTTCGGGCGCTGCCGCTTCACGGGCCTGGAGCAGCGGCCGCGGCTCGTGGCCGCAGCGCGGAATCTGGCGCAGCTGTTCGGGGTCGACGATCGGGTCAGCTTCATCGTCGGGGCCATGGGTGAGGCTGCGCTTCCCAGCGCCGACGTCTACTACTTTTACAACCCGTTTGGGGAAAACCTCTTCCCGCCGACCGATCATCTCGACGACAGCGTGGAGCTCGGCAAAGATCGCTTCGACCGGGACATCGCCGCCGTGGAAGACTTCCTGCGCCGCGTCCCCATAGGTACATGCGCCCTTACGTACAACCGATTCGGCGGGCGCATTCCCTCCTGCTATGATGAGATTCGCGTCGCCCGCGACCTGCCCGCGGTGCTCAGCATGTGGCGAAAGGCGCGCGAGCCGCGAATGCCACGGACGGCTCCTCGGCGGCCCGATCGGGGCTGATCAGGGCTGATAGGGCGGCAGGTCGAAAGCTCCGCCGAAGTAGAGCCCCACCTTGCGGTTCGACTCGGTCCCTGCGAGTCCGCAGTTGAGGACCGTGCCATACACCTGCCCCGTCAAGTCGGTGTACGCGCAGAAGTTTTCGGCGACGTTGTGCATCCGAATCGGAAAGCTTACATCGAAGCCGCCCTGAGTATATGGCTCGAGCCTCCATCGCTGCTTGTCGGTGCCGTCGCACGGGGCGGTGATCAGGGTCCACGGCCCGGCCAGCGTGCCGGACTGGCTCAGGCACTCGCCGTTCGAGAGGTTGCGGAATCCAAAGGCGTCGCCGTCGGGGAACATCCGCCATTGGTGACGGGGATCCGTCGGCTCGCAGGTGCTTGTGGACTCGACGTGCTTGGTGCCCAGGGTCAAGCAGCGCTTTCCGATCTTGAAGCGAATGACGACGAAGGAGGGATCGGTGTCGCAGCTGTCACCGATGCCGTCCTTGTCCGTGTCGGACTGATCGGTGTTTGCCAACATCGGGCAGTTGTCCTGGTCGTCGGCGATGCGGTCCGCATCGGCGTCGGGCTTCATGCAGGTGCCCGCGGACGCTACGGGGCAGATGCCGCCGCGGCAGCTCCAGTCCGGAAAGTCGTACGCGATGAGTGCGCTCCCGGGGGCGCACTCCTTCCCGTCCAGCGGATCGGCCGTACATGCGGCGTCAATGCTGCCGCCGCTGCGCTTCTTGTCGCTAAGTACGATGCGTGAGGTGACGCTGCCGGTAAAGTCACCGGACACCGTGACGGTCCCTCCCTCGTTGCCGTTGCCGCCGAAGTCGGTGTCCTGGACCAGCTTGCCCGTGACCACGAGGTTGATCTTGCGCGAGACCTTCATCCCGTCCTGCTCGACATCGATGGAGACTGCATGCGCGCAGGCGTCATAGGTGAACGCGCTGATCGCGCGCAGTCCGTTCAGGCTCACATTCCAATCGACCTGCCCGGAGTCGCACTTCGTCGACCAGCTGCCGGTGCCCGAGGGGTTCTGGCAGCTGTTCAGCAGGCACTTTACCTCCTCCGACCAGAGGGCAAAGGCGTGCGCCAGCTCTTGGTTGGGCCATGGCACGACCGGGGCGCAGCTTGTCTTGCAGGCCTCGCTCTCCACTTTGTAGCTGGCCTCGTCCGTTCCTTTGGACCACGCGATACGGATCAAGTTGAACCCGCAGGAGGGCACCGCGATCTGCCGGGTCGAGTCGAGCTTGTTCGCGCAGTCGCCGCCGTTCCAGACCGGCATCGTGCCATCGGTGGTGAAGCAGACCACGGGCTCATCGTCGAGGTTGATCACCGTGACGGGCGTGTTTACCGCGGCAAGGGTGGTGGCGTTGGGGGGGTCGAAGTGCGGCACAACGGTACCAAGGCCATCGCTACTGCAGCTGACGACCGCGGACGCAAGGAATAGAGGCACGAACCGACTACGCATGCAGCGGAGCATATCGCCGATCGATGCCGGACCGCTCGAAATCCTCGAAGCTCAATCTTCAGCCCTACATACGAAAGTCGAAACCGGTCCGCGGCCCATATGCGCTCCTAATCAGGCACTCCGCGTAAGCTGCCGGACGGTATCGTGGCTCGCCGCATCGGAGCTCGCCGCATCGGATGTTACGACGCACCGTGGATATGGGCGGCGTCGTATTCGTCCTGTCCGCTACAGCCGCTCCAGCTGCGCCTTGGTCTGGGCGGCTACGTCGGGTCCCTCGACGGGCCTGCCGTGTGCCGGGACAACGATGGCCGGTGGATCCTGGGCCAAGCGCGCCAGCGCCCAGTCCCTGACCGCCCTCCGGTCCTTCACGAACAGCCATACCGCGGGCAGGAATCGGCGGAAGCCCGGGGCCGATCCGGTCCAGGTGAAGAGCCAGCGCACCGGCGGGGGCGGCAGGCTGGTGATGTTGGTGAGCAGGTCCCCCGAGTACCAGACCGAGCCCCGCTTGGTGCCGACGCTCAGAATCGCCTCTCCGGTCTTGAAGCCCGGCGGGTCTTCCCAGCGCACGTGGGCCGGTAGTGCCAACTCAGTAAGCGGGTGGAACGGCACCCCCTGCACCTTACGGCTCAGCGTCTCCACCGCCCGCGGCGGCGCGTAGCTCTGGGCATCCTTGAAGTGCTCGCGCCACTGCCGCTGACCCAGGTAGTGAAAGGTATTGTTGGCGACCAGGGCCCGGACCTCGCCGAATTCCCTCAGCGCGTCGTACTCGGCGGCGGAAAGGCCGGTGCCGGGGCTGACCACTACCAGGCCCCCGTCCGTCCCGCGGAACACAAACGTCGTAGCGAGCGCCTTTCCGCTGAAGCGGTACTCGCGCCACAGTACGCCGGCGTCGGCGTCGATGACACTCCATCCATGATGCTCCATAGGGGACTCCTCGGCAGAAGGTGGTGCGGTGGCCATACCACCGTCAAGGAACCAAAGCAAGCAAAGCCACGCTATGGTCTGAAAGTGCCGCCCTTGGCTGACGCAGGCGCCGAAGGCCCACGGATCGCCCGGAGGGCCCGGGCGACCTCGTCCAGGTGGGGATCCGCGATGCCGAGGTCAGCGAGTGCTTCGGCGAGGCGGAGAACATATTCCACGTTGGGCCCGCTCGGTCCGACGGCGTCACGAATCTGCTCGACCATCGCCGCGAGCGGCGTCGGGCCCAGGTGATAGGGGTTGCCGGGCGAGGCGATCCATGTGATGGCAGTGTGGGACGGCCCGCCCCCGAGCGGCTCGGCCGACAGCGTGATGCGGTCGTAGCCGCCCTTTTCCCGGTGATCGAGCTCCGCCAGCACCTGCTCCGCACGCTCGGCCGCGACGCGATAGACGACGCCTCCGACGGTCCCTCCCTGCGTGGGCACCAGGGTCGCCACGCGCCCCAGACGCTCGGGCGTTCCGCGGTGATCCGGCGAACCTTGCTCCAGGCGCCGCGCCCAGCCTGAGACGATCGCGGGGTGCTTCTCCTCGTGCGGAAAGCCGGGTCGGAAGATCAGCGAGCCATAACCAAATATCCAGAGCGCGGGCACGCCATGATTCTGGCACAGCCTGCTGCTTGTTTCCTGCCTTGGGCTTGCCAGGTCCCCAATCCGCTCACTGAGCCGAGCGCGGCATCCTCTGGCCAGGTCTTGATTGCGGTCGGCCCCCGCACCTACCACATGCGTGCGGTCCCCGCCTCGGGCGGCACGCTATATGAACAGACCCGCGCTCAGGGCTACGACGTCACGATTCGCATCGCCGGCTACGCAGAGCTGTTGCGGCTTCGGCGGCCGACCAGGCGGCGCTTCTACCGCTGGTCCTTCGCTGTAGCCGCCAAGCTACGCGAACGGCTTGCCGCCGGCAGGCTGCCGCCCGCCTGCCGCTCGACCAGCCCATACTTTGCGGCTAGCGGGTGAGCCCCCCAAGCAGGAGCGCCGACAGCTTCTCTTGATACTGCTCATCGAGCTCGCGGCTCTGCTTGCGACCGAGCGCCGGCCAGACAATGTCGCGGCTGAGCGCGTAGCCCCAGATCGAAGTGAGCGCGATCACCAGCAGCAGCTCAAGCTCCTGGCGCTCGATCGGCATCTTCCCGATCAGCGCACGCAGGCGTTCCTCGAACACGTCGGCCGTCTTGCGCAGCCCCTGGTCCTTGCGCGGAAAGGCGTCCGGCCCGCTCAGTCGCCCGGTCATCATCGCCCACAGAAGGAGCCGCCCGGCTCCCGGCTGCGAGTACAGCTCGAGCGTCTCGCGCAGCCACTGCGCCGGGCTGAGCTCGCGGGTCGCCGCGATCCGGGTCAGCAGGGACTCCCGGAAGCTGGTCATCTGGGCGCGGATGGTCTCGTCCACCAGCGCCTCATAGCTGCCAAAGTAGTGGTTGATGAGGGCGTGGCTGATCCCGGCCGCCTGCGCGACCTCCTTGAGCCCGATGCGATCCGGCCCGTGCTCGGCGATCAGGCGCTGCGCGGTCTGCAGGATGAGCGCCCGCGCCGCCTCGGGAGTGCGCCGCTGGCGACGCTTGGGGGAGGGAGCCGCGGGCTCTTTCGCCGGGGCCTTGGGGGAGCGGGAGGCGACCATCGGCCGAGACTATTTTCATTCTTGACAATAAGCAAGCCGGGCCTATTATCAAACTTGTAAATAAGAGGTGAGTCGATGAACGAGCCAGCGTATGAGACCACAAGCACGAGTCCCCGGACCGACGGGCCTGCACCCAATCCCGATGAGCTGACCGCCGCCCGAGTCGCCCTTGAGGGCCACCTGGGCCAGCGGATGTGGCTTGGCCTGCGCGCCCTGGGTCGCCTGCTAAATAATCCCCAGGACACCCGGCAGGTCTTCGTGCTCGGGGTCGCGCTCAATGCGGGACGCTTTCCCGGGTTCATGGCCCGCTTTATCGCCGAGCCGGGCGGGCTCGAGCTGCTTACCGACAAGCCGGCGATCGACTCGCGCGCCGTCGACTTCGCCGCCCTCGCGGCGCTCCCGCCCGACACGCTGGGCGGCGCGTTTGCCCGCCACCTGAAGGAAAACAACCTCGATCCCGATCTGTTCCAGGCCCCGCCGGGACTGCCCGAGTCGGTCGCCTATGTCGCCCAGCGCGTCCGCCAGACCCATGACCTGTGGCACGTGCTGACCGGCTACGCCACCGATGTCCCGGGTGAGCTGGCGCTGCAGGCCTTCTACTATGGTCTGATCGGGCTGCCGAGCTCCTTTCTGATCAGCTTGTTCGGCACGCTGCGCTACGCGCGAAAGTTCCGCCAGACGAGCCTGTTTCGCACCGTCCACAAGGGGTACCAGCGCGGGCGCCAGGCGGCGTTCCTGCCGACTATCCGCTGGGAAGACTATTGGCAGCAGCCCCTCGCCGAGGTCCGGCGCCGCGTCCGCATCGAGCCGCTCGCCGCCTGAGCGCTCGCGCTGCCACGGCTGCGAGATCAAGACCCAGCCCAAGCCTCGCACTATGGGCAGACAAATGCGCGATCAAGGGCGCTCCGCGCAAGCCCGATGCCGCCGCGGGACTTGGCGATGGCTTCATAGACCAGCCCGACGAGCATGCCGGTCAGAAGGTGGCTGCGGAGCTCACTGCCGCTGGCTTCCCGGCGCAGGAATCGCTTGAGCAGCGAGGCCCGCGCGTGCTCGTTGTGCGCCACCGCCGCCGCGGGATCGAGGTCTGCAAGGGTGAGCTTCTCAAAGGCCGGCTCGCTGAAGAAGTGCTTGCTGCGGAAGAGCAGGATATCGAAGTGATCCACCTCGCCAACTCCGGCGCCGGCGGGCTCGCGCGTCGAGCGGGACTGGTAGCTGTGGACCTGAATGTTCATAAGGTTCGCCAGCTTGAGGTCGACCCGCTCGTGCCGCACCCGGCCGATCCCTTTGTACGGGTTGGTCACCGCCATCGTCGGATCCCGGTCGGAGAGCGAGTTCTGGAGGAGCGCGAGCTCGGCGACGCAGACCGTGTGCGACTCGTCCTTGAAGTCCAGGAGCGCGAAGGCGTCGTGCTCGCCGTAGGTCGATCGGTCCATCGCCGGCGCGTGGCGCTTGTCTGCCGGGAGCAGCGGGTGACCTTCCCACAGGGCCAGGGAGTCGGTAGGGAACGTCGCCTTGGCGGCGACCTCGACGCTCGACACGCGGAAGTCGCGCAGGGTCGGCCCGAGCAGGAAGGCCAGCAAGTCGAGGAAGTGATAGCCGGAGTGCAGGAGCTTTCCGAAGCCAAACTTGTAGGGATGATGGTCGCGCTCCCACTCGCTCGGCAGGACCCACATGCCGTCGGCGTGCTGGATGTGCAGCGAGGTCACGGGCACGCCAAAGCGCGCCATGCACGACTCGACGGCGGCGCGGACAAAGCGATAGCCGGCGTGGTCGCGCCGCTGCGCCTGCACCACGAAGTCGATGCCCGCTGTGCGAGCGCGCTCGGCGAGCGCCATCAGCTCCTTTGCGTACTCGCCGCCCGGCGCCGCATCATGGGCGAGTCCGTCCCGGGCGAAGACCGGCTTGTCGACAAAGATCGAGGTGCGGGTCTGGCAGGCGAAGGTGAAGTAGGCAGCGCGCTGGCGCGGGTCGCAGGCGAGCAGCATCGCGTCGAACGGCGTCCGCTCATGGAGCCGCCGGAGCTCGCCGAGGAGGTACGCCTCGTCGTGCGCCCGCTCGTCGTCCAGCAGTGTCAACGTCGACGCGGTGAGCCCCTGGGCCGCCAGCATCCGCGCCACCCGGTCGCCGCGCGAGCCGAGCTCCACGACGCCCACGACCACGACCTCGCCGCACCGCTGCAGCTCTCCCAG
>Ga0075158_10002077_pt1 | contig 14785 bp, 13 predicted proteins | sample JI91814BDNA_FD_70968 | JGI IMG/M metagenome (GOLD analysis project Ga0075158, IMG submission 70968) | Wastewater effluent complex algal communities from Wisconsin, to seasonally profile nutrient transformation and Carbon sequestration -... | ecosystem: Engineered > WWTP > Effluent > Algae... | reverse complement strand
CATGATGCACCCCAGTGAAGTACCGACCCTGAAGGACAACCATGACCGGAACCTTTTACGAGCCACCGTCTAACCCGGGGTACGACCCGTTCGCTGCCCGCGCACAAGCACCCCGAGGGGTGCCCCTGGGACGCCAGGCCGATCAGGTGATCGTGGACATCCCCCGGCATCACGATCCTCAGTTCGCGCCCACGAGCGCAGAGGACAACGCGGCCATCGACGCCACGCTGGCCCACGCCGACGCCTACGGCGGTCAAGCCGCCCCCTTCGATCCCGACGCCTATGCCGCTGCCCAGGCCAAGGCCTCCGGCATGCAGGAGGAGAAGGGCACTGACCCCGAGGACGTCGAGACCATCCTCGATCTCACCGACGCCGAGCGCGCCGACCTCAACGACTTCTTCACCGTCGGACGCCGCCGGGGAGAGGTCAAGGTGCTCGGGCACACCGTGCAGTGCCAGTCGCTCAACTCCTGGGACGAGATGAACATCGGCAAGTTCGTCGCGCCCTACATGAACACGCCCGGCTTCGTGCGGGCCTGGACCGTGGCCACCGCAGCTGCCGGGATCCGCTCCATCAACGGCAGGCGCATCTACGACGAACTCGCTCCGATCGAGGACGAGGCCGAGCTCTTCGATGAGAAGGTGAGGAAGGTGGCCCGTGCTTTCCCCTACGCGATCACGCCGGTCTACGACAAGGTGCAGGAGCTCGACGCCGAGTTCAACGCCATTGCGGAGCGCCTCAACTCGGGAAAAACATCAGGCTAGACCCCACCAGCGAGATGGTGGTTCGTCTAGCCTACGAACGCGGATACCTTACGACCAAGAACCCCAACAAGATTCAGCGCTGGGGCCTGATCTACTACATCTACATGGACCGGCGACAGAACAACGAGGACGTGCGCCAGATCCAGGAGCTGCAGACCTTCGAGCTCTTCCCGCAGCGCTGGATGGAGCTGCACGGGATGGCCAAGGATGAAGAGATGGTCGGCGGCGAGGCATACGCGGGCGTGGCCGATCCCCGCGAGGTGGACGAGTTCCTGGCGCGCTACGGCAACGAGCTGGAGCGTCCGCGTGAGCTCTCCGGCGCTGACGTCGAGTACTACGGGCTGGAGGTCTGATGCCTCCGGGCGATAGCGGATTCAAGGAGACCACCGAGGGCGTCTCGGCCAAGCTCAACGTCGAGGTGCCCGAGCAGGCGCTCACGACACTGACCGCGCTGGCCAAGCAGACCGAGGCCTACCGGATCTCCATGGAGGCCGCCGCCCGGTCCCAGGGCGACCACAAGGACTACCTGGAGAAGATCCCGGTCATCGCCGAGATCGCCACCCAGAAGCTCGGTGAATGGTGCGATCAGGTCGAGCGCGCCATCGACCTCAAGGGCAAGCTCGGCGATTTCGGCAGCATCCCCGGGGCCGTCGGCCAGGACAGCGCCAACCCGTTCGGCAACGCCACGCTGGGACGCGGCGATCTCGCCCAGCTCGGACAGGATCCCGCCCGGGTGGTCTCGATGGGCGCGCAGCGCGGAATGGTCGACCGCGAGGCCGTCGGCGGCATGAGCGATGAGCAGATCAAGAAGTTGGCCGACGCGCTGACCAACGCCGTCGGCGGCGAGGACGCCAACGATGGCGGCGGCGCGGCCCGGCCCCGGGTGCCCGGCAAGAAGAAGAGCGACTCTCCCGACGAGGATCAGGGCCTGTCCCCGCGCGCCATGGAAGAGCAGGCCATGAAGGGCCGGGACCTCTTCGGACAGGTGCTCGGCGAGATGGGCCCGGGGTCTTCCATGGGCGACATGGTGGGCGCGGGTCGCGACATGCTGGGCCGTATGGAGGGCGCGGGCGGCATGCTCGGCAAGCTCGGGGCGGCTCTGGGGCCTGTCGGCGCGGGCGTCGGTCTCGCGCTCACGGCCAACCAGCTGCTGCAGATGGGTGGCGAGCGGATCCAGGACTACCGCAACCTCGGCTCCACCACCGGCGGCGGTGTCAGCGAGGGCATGCGCTACGACGCCCAGGCCAAGATGTTGGCACTGGACCCCTTCATCACCACCGCGCAGGCCCGCGAGGTCATCCAGGGCGCGCTCAACGGCGGCATGGGTGGCGACCAGTTCGACTCGGTGACCGGCTTCATCGCCAAGAACCTCAAAGACATGAACATGGCCGTCGGTGACTCCGTCAAGCTACTGCAGGAGAACGTCGAGTCCGGCGGCATGTCCATCGACCAGCTCGGTGCCAGCCTGGCCAACATCAAGGCCATGGCCTCCGGATCGGCGCAGAGCCAGGGCGAGATCACAGCGGCCTTTGGCACCATCACCTCCCAGATGACCAACCTGGGTGTCAGCGGCCAACAGGGCGACATCGCCACCCAGTTCATCGGGTCCTTCTCCGACTCGCCCCTGCTGGCCCCTGTGGCACCACAGCTCTCTGGTGCACTGGCCAACCCCAACTTCGCCTCCCAGGTCGCCCAGACCGCCGCGCAGGCGGGCGTGGCAGGCATGCAGGGCGTCACGCCCCGGGTGGCCATGCAGAAGTTGGCCAAGAGCGGCCAGCTCAACGCCCAGACCATGAAGACGCTGGAGGGCTTCGCCAAGATGGCGCAGCGCTCCAATCCCGACCCTGACATGGCCGTCGAGATGTTCGTCCAGATCTGCAACCAGCAGGGCTTCGCCATCGGCGTCAATGAGGCACGCGGACTCTACGAGAAGCTCATCTCCCCCAACGGCGCAGCCGACCTGCTCAACAAGGGAGTCGAGGCCACCCAGGCGGGGGTCAAGCCCATCGACACCGGCTTCATGGACGCCTCCATGTCGGGACTCTCCACGCTAGGTACCCACGTCGGCAACCTCGGCGGTGGCCTGTTGGAGATGGGCAAGGACCTTCTCACCTTCAACTGGACCAACCTGGACGACACCGCCGACGCCGTCATGAAGCGCAAGGGCGAGATCGACCGCCAGCATGAGGCCGACGCGGGCATGTACACCACCGAGACGCTCAAGGGCGCGGTGGCGCAGTACGGCGCGGACAACCTGAAGGTCTACGACGCCCAGGGCAAGAACCCCCAGAAGCTCGATCAGGCCAACCGCGAGCAGCGCGACAAGCTCATCGCCGGAGAGCTGCTCATCGCACCCCCGGGACAGAGCCCCACCTCGCTGAGCAAGTTCGGCACCGGCAACGCCGCCGCCGGGGTCGTCGGCCAGCAGAACGTCCAGGTGAGCGCCAGTCCGATCGTCGTCCGCTACGAGGGCCCGATCTCCGGCCCCCAGGCCGTGCCACTGACCACCAACCAGATGCAGTCCAACGCCGGGTACGGCGGGGCCACCGACAACAACGCGCCGGTGGGCAACCGATGAGCGCGCCGGTATCCACCTCGCTGGTCCGCGTCGGCAGCATCCGCTCCGGACAGCCCAGCTCCTCGGTCGCCGCCAACCAGTCGCGGGGTATCTGCAGTATCACCACGCACTCCGGCGAGGTCTTCCGCTTCCGCACCAACCCCAACTCGATCAAGTGGAAGTACGTGCTCAACACCAACGTCGAGGACACCTACGGCGGGCGCGTCATCCAGATCCTGTCCACTCGCATCACGCAGCTGCAGGTCCAGGTCGAGGCGGGCTGGGGCGGATGGCCCTATGTCGTCAAGGTCGCCAATTTCATCCGCAAACTGATGGACGACCAGCGCAACGGCAAGCCCGCGACCTTCGAGTACACCACGAAGAACTGGAAGCTCAAGGTGTTCGCCTCCTCGATCCCCTTCACCGACTCCGTGGGACGTCCAAACGCCAAGCTGGACATGGCCTTCAACGTCGTGGAGGACTCCTCTGGTGTTCTGAGCTCGCAGTCCATCGGTGCCGAGATCGCCCGACTGCAAGACGGCATCGGCTACAAGCGCGGCAAATACAACTCCCAGGAGTCCGTCACCGACGTCGTCAGCAACCTCTTCAGCGAAGTGCGCCGTGACCTGTTCAACATCACGAACATGTTCTCCGGCGGCAACCCGCTGAACAACATCATGGGCAGCTTCACTGGCAATGCCAGCAACCCGACCAGCCCTGTCACGTCAATTCCGAGGGTGAACTGATGGCCGACTACGCGAGCAACACGCCCATCTCCCGGCCCGTCAAGATCCACGGCGTCGAACCCACCGTCGACTTCGGCGGCATCGGCTTCAACCCCACCATGGGCTGGGTCTTCGACGTCCAAGACGACATGGAGCAGTTCGAGATGCCAGCGCCCCGGGCGGACGGCACATGAGCCAGCTGCGGATCCGCACCAAGGGTTTTCAGGAGGTCCGACTCAACGTCGTGTCCTTCATGAGTCCGGTCTTCTCGGCCACCGCGTCGAGCCAGACCGCCAGCAGCGAGCAGCACCACCCGGTGCGCCTGCAGCAGCCCTCGATCCGCTTCGACGTGCAGTTTCGCTCCCAGAAAGAGTTCGAGGAGTGGCAGACCTTCGTGCGCTCCATCCAGCTCAAACTGCTCAAAGGCAAGGACCCCAACGACGTCGCGCTGGTCACGCTGTACTGGCCCCAGCGCAACATCGTCAACTGGCAGGGCATCATCAAGGAGGCCGAGGGCGGGGCCGAGCGCTTCCAGTGGGCCCCACACACCACCATCGAGGTCGAGCTCACCAAGGGCTTCGTCTCGCTGGGCACCACGCGGGCCTTCTCCTACGCCACCGACTTCGACGCCATCTACGGGGGCCTGTTCAACACGATCCGTGACGGCGCGCCCAACGCCGACGCGCTGCTAACCGTGCCCCCGGGCTCGCTGTCCCAGCGCGCGGGGGACGTGAGTTACTCCCAGGTCAATGCGTCAGATCAGGGCCGGATCAACGCCAATGCGCCCCGGCCCTCCGGCGAGGCCGCTGCGGGATCGTTGGGCTCCATCGTGGGCTGGCTCGGGGGAGGTCGCTGATGCCAGGAATCGGATCCGCCATCGGCATGCAGGGCGCGGTGTCAGGCAGCCTCGGCGTCGGCGGGCGGCCCAAGATCGACAGCCAGAGCCCGCCACCGATGAAGACGCTGGTCTACAACCCGGCAGCGCGCATCATCATCGCGCGGGGCAACCGCCAGTACGACGTCTCCAGCGACCTGGTCAACGGCGGCGTGGTGCGCCCGATCGACGCCGCCGCCAGCCTGCAGTTCACGCTGAACAACCGCGACCTGCGCTACAACGGCCTCTTCGACCGCATGGACCGGGTCATCCTGTTCCTCAAGCGGATCAAGACCATCCAGGTCTTCTCCGGCTACCTGGACGACTGTCCCTACCTGCAGCTCTACCCCGGCACGGTGACCTTCCGCGCCACCTGCACCATGAAGCGCCTCAAGTACACCTGGTGGGACCCCTCCCTCGCCGAATCCATGGCGCTGTTCGGCACCGGCTCGGGAAACCCGAGCACCCAGGTCCAGGGCGACGGCACCACTGTGCCCGGCGTCAAGCCGATCGGTTCCATCCTGCGTGACGTCCTGGTCAACGTCGGTGGCTGGGATCAGGACAAGATCATCATCGAGAACTTCCCCATGAAGTTCATGAATCTGGTGCGCAACTGGCAGGCCCAGAACATGGCCCATGACGAGGGCAAGGTGCAGGCGTTCCTGCAGCAGCTCCTGGGCGACGACCACTCGATGGGCGGCGGCGCGTCGGCGTCGGCCAACCCCGCGCTCACGCTGGGCCCGCAGGTGATCGGCGCGCCCAACTACATCGCGACCATGATCAACATCTGCGACCAGCTGGGCTGGGGCCCGAACACCAACGACATGCAGCACGCCCAGCAGATGCAGCAGGCAGCAGCGGCAGGCCAGTCCAATACCCCCGGTGCCGCCTCGGCATCGACCGCCTTCAAGGGCATCGAGACCGCCGCCCAGAGCTGGCAAGGCACCTACCGCAACAGCGACGCCGCGATCCTCGCGCTGGCCTGCGCCATGGGAGAGAACCCTCCCGTGCCCCGCGTGATGGCCAACTCAGCAGTCGAGGGATCCGAGCAGATCCTGCACGACGGCATCGCCACCTCCGGCACTGGCGTGGGCCTGTACAACCAGACCACCGGCGGGCAGTGGGGCGACGTCGCACAGCGCATGAACCCCGAGGCCTCCACCCGCGCGTTCTACATGGCGCTGGGCCGGATCGACTGGCGCAACATGGACCCCGCAGCGGCCATCCAGGCCGTCCAGGGCAGCGCGATCCCCGGCAAGTACGCGCCCTACATCCAGCCCGCTACCGCCGCCATCCAGGCCGCGCGCGGGCCCGCCACCGACATCGGTGCCGCGCTCGGCTCCACTGCGACCGCCAACAACCCGCTGTCCCCGGCGGGTCTGATCAGCACCGGCCAAGCCGCTGCGGGCCTACTGCCCTCTGTCGGCACCACGCCCGGCGGAACCAACCCCAACAGCCTCTCCGCGCTGGCCGGGGCCGCCAAGCCCAACCCCGACGCCATGAGCGCCATCGTGGCCGGGATGTCCTACATCGGATCGCCCTACGACCAGATCCGCCCGCCCGTGCGTGGTCGAGGAGTGGACTGCATTGCCGAAGGGACGTTGATTGCGACAGCGCGCGGTGACATCCCCATCGAGTCGCTTACCACTGAGGACATGGTTTTGACACGGCGAGGCTATCGCCGCGTTCTGCGAGCGTGGAAAGTGCGCGATGACGCCCCCGTGGCCGAGCTCCGGCGAGACGGACATGTCCTTCGGGGAACGCCCGATCATCGGGTGTGGACAGAGAATCGGGGCTGGGTTCCCCTCGGGAAAGTAACTAGCGTAGATACACTGGTCTTGTGCCCTACGCAACGATCAGAATTTGTATTCGATGCAGCTCAGAATATCGAGGCGGCCCTAAGAGCAAATATTGCTCACGGGAATGCACCAATGCGTCCCATCGCACCGGGGGCAGCGAGACGATCGTCTTCGAGGGGGTCACGTACTACCGCTACCCCGAATCCGACCGGCCATCGCACCGGGCATATTTCCAGAACCCTCGCCACGGATCCCTGCACGTCGCCGTCTGGCGACATCACCATGGGCGAGATATCCCGCCGGGGCATGAAGTGCACCATGTCGACCACGACACCCTCAACAACGACCCGTCTAACCTGGCACTGGTCGAGCTCTCCGAGCACCGGCGAGAAAGCCAGGCTCATCGACGTCTTCATGAGTACGTGTGCGCCGAATGCGGGGGCGTCTTCCAGGCATACCGGGCCAGCAAGAGCGAGCGTCGGTTCTGTTGTCGAAAACACAAGCAAGACAACAACAATCGTCGGCACTACGAACGTGTACGACATCACCGTGGAGGGGGACCCTGAGTTCTTCGCCAACGGCATCCTCGTCCACAACTGCTCCGGGCTGACCAGCCTGGCCTACAAGTCGATCGGCATCGACATTGGCGGCAACACCTACTCCCAGCTGGCTCAGCTGCGCGGCAGGGAGACCACGCCGGACCGCCTGCAACCCGGCGACCTGATCTTCCCGCACGAAGGCCACACCTTCATGTGGCTGGGCAACGCGGGCGTGCCCGGCGGCCCGAACATGATCCTGGAGTCTTCCGGCTCAGGCTGGACCGGCAACGGGCCCTCGCCGGACGGCCCCCGCGTCAAGGTGAACCACTACAACATGAGCAGCATGCTGGCCATGTTCCACGTGGCCGACTTCGGCGGCTGGGACCCCAGCGTCAAGTTCAACGAGCCCGCCCTCATGGGCCCCGGCTACGCGCCGGGCTCCTTCGGCACCGCCACCAGCGGCACCGGCTCCTCGGCGGGCGGCGGGTCCACCGAACCCATCGCGCGCAACCTGTTCACCTACCAGTTCAACTACCCGGCCTACGCGCCCAAGATCGCCGCGCTCTTCGACGGCGAGCGCTCGCTGATCAACTGCGAGCCCCTGATCAACGTCGTACAGATGCTGTGCAAGGCCACCATGAGGTCCTGGTGCTCCTCGCCCAAGGGCGACTTCGTGGCCTGGTACCCCGACTACTTCGGGCTGGAAGGCAAGCAGGCCGTCATGCGCCTGGAGGACATCGAGCTCAAAGATGTCACCATCAACCTCAACGACTACTCGCTGATCACCCACGCCTACGTCGCCGCCCAGACCTCCGGCGGTGGAGAGCCCATCTCTCCGCTGGGGTGGCTGCAGTCCGGCGTGGCCACCGTGGAGAACGAGAACCTCTTCCAGCAGATGGCGCGAATCTCGCCCCAGCTCGGCGAGGAGGCCATGACCGGGCGAGACATCCTGACCCGCTTCGGCGCACGCCCGTTCCTGCAGGAATACACCATGGTGGCCAGCCCCGAGCTCCGGCAACTGCTGGCCATTCACCACTTCATGCAGGGCTGGGCCAACCAGTTCTCCTCCAACGCACAGTTCTGCTTCCTGCCCGAGCTCTTCCCCGGCATGCGCATCGAGTTCGTCGGCCACAACCTGCAGGTCTATGTCACCCAGGTCGAGCACTCCTTCGACTACCAGAACGGCTTCAAGACCTACGCCACCATCACCGCGCCCAGCGTCCCCCGAGGCGTCCAGTCCCAGCTCAACCAACTGCAGTCGCTCTCGCCCGCCGTGCTCCTGGAGAAGGCCTCCGAGCTGCTGTCCATGATCGGCATGGGCTGATGGCCGGGTATCTGAGGGGCTCAGCGGCCAGCACCGCCACCGCCACGACCGGCACGGTGGCCGTCACCTCCGTCAACGCCGCCGAGCGCGTTGCCTCGGGCACCTTCACCACCGACGGCAGCGAGTGCAGCGCCATCGACTGCCGCACCCACGTCGGGGCCGTGCAGGTCACTCCGGCGGTCGGCGAGATCTGGAACGTCGAGCAGTCCGGCCAGCGCTGGCGCATGGTGTCCAAGGTGCCCATGCACACCGTGGACCTCTCCGGCGTCACCAAGCCCGCGCCCGGCCAGGTACAGATCGGCTCCTCGGGACCACTGGAGCTCTTCGGCTCCGAGATCAACGTGCACGGCACTCTCGGCGTCGGACCCGCCCAGTACCGCGACGAGGGGTCCGGCCTGGAGCGCTCGGCGGACGGCGGCGAAAACTGGCTGCCGGTGGTGCCGACCGGCGGGCCCGGCTCGCTGTCTTCCACCGATGAGCTGCCCGAAGGCACCACCAACCGCTACTACACCGACGCGCGCGTCACCGCGCGCATCACCGCGCTGTTCGGGTCGACGTCGGACACCATCACCCAGGGCAACGACCCGCGCCTGAGCGACACCCGCAACCCGAACAACAACTCGGTGACGACGGCCAAGATCCTGGACGACAACGTCACCCTGGCCAAGCTCGCTCCCAGCATCCGCGCCCAGCTGGCCACCATCGGAGCGGCCTCTCTGCCCTACGACATCAGCTTTCCCCAGACCACCGGCTACCGCGCGGTGGGGTACGGCCAGAACTTCATCGGCGTCAAGCTCGCCCGGCCCGTGACCTTCTCCCAGGTCATCTATCGCTGCGGCACCGCTGACGCCTCGGGATCGATGACCGTGGAGCTGCGCAAGAACGGGACCCCCGTGGTCGGCACCGGGGTCACCATCTCCTACACCTCCCAGGTCATCGGCGCGGCAGCCGCCGGGTCATGGGTCTTCGATGAGGGCGACATCCTGACCGTGTACGTCTCGGCGGTCGGCGGCACCCCGGGACTCGGCCTGGTCGCCGACATCAAGGGGCTGGCCTGATGCCTCTCCTGCTCCCCACACCGACCGGTTCCACCGGCGATGGCCTGTCCTACGAGAACATCGACGTCATCGGCAACGAGACTCCCGGCGGCACCGGCGTCTGGGTCACCCTGCTCGGGCGCGGCGGCGCAGGGGGCCGGGGCCATGGGTCCAGCGATAGGGCGGGTGGCGGCGGCGGCGGTGGTGGTGGTGCCAAGGTGGGGCGAGTGTTCATCCCCATGGCGTTTCTGGGCCCCACCTGGTCGGTGACCCGGGGGACCGGGTCTGGGTCGGCGGGCAATACCGTCTTCGCCTCCGGCAGCATCGTGCTCACCGCAGGGGGCGGCGCGGCAGGTCAGTCGCCAGCATTCAACAATCAGCTGGGCTCCGGTGGCCCCGGGGGAATCGCTTCGGCCAGTGGAATCTCGATTCCCGACTATCTGTTCAATGGCACCGCCGGAGCGCAAGGGGCCGCCCTTGACGCCATCGACAACCTCAATGGGGCTGGTCCTGGCGGCGGTGGGGGTTGTTACACCGATCAAGACGATGGTCGATTGCGTCTTCTCGGCGGTGACGGCGGCAACAGCGTGGTCGCTCTGGGCGGCTTGGGGGCGAATCAGTCCACCGCCAACCCCGGGCAAAATGCAGGACCAGGCGAGGCCGGTGGTGGTGGTGCAGGTGGTGGTGGTAGCACTTCGGCTTCCGGCACGCTGGGCACAGCCATCCGCCCCGGCGGCCCTGGTGGCAGATACGGCGCTGGTGGCGGTGGTGGTGCGGCACGCACGATCAATCCGGGATCCGTCGGCGGCCTCGGTGGGGACGCCTACTCCCTGGTCGAGTGGGTCTAGCCGTGACACAAGAGATGAGAGGAGCGATCCGATGAGCTTCAGCTTGGCCATAGTCGATAGGGACCTCGCCATGGAGGGCGGGCAACTACAGATCATCTGGGGGATCGACAAGCTCAAGCAGGACATCGATCTCTGGCTGCGTGAACGGTTCGGCATCGACCGCTTCCACCCTCGGTTTGGGTCGGACCTGGAGAACTACATCGGCGGCATCGTGGACGACGACACCAGCACCGAGGTCAGCGAGGAGGTGCTGCGCGTGCTGCGCAACTACATGGCCGTCCAGCAGCAGGCCTTCCGCAACAACCCCCAGGAGTTCTCGCTCTCCGAGCTGCTCATGGAAGTCGTTTCCGTCAGCTCGCGCGTGCACTATGACACCGTGAGCACCTCGGTGACTGTCGCCAACGGCGAGCGCGCGGCGGTCACCACCAACACCACTACGTCAGTGAGCTGATCATGCCCCGAGGTGTTTATGAGCGAACCGACGCACATCGCGCGGCCCTCCGTGGGGTGCCCAAGAGCGATGCGCATCGACAGCAGATGGCCGACAGGCAGCGGGGCAAGTGCGCCTCGGATGAAACTCGGGCCAAGATGTCTGCTGCTCGGTTGGGGCGAAAGAACACACCGGAGCACTCGGCGGCGATCTCGCGAGCGAAAAAAGGTGTCCCACAGAGCATTCCTCAAACACCCGAACAGCGAGAGAAGAATCGACTTGCTCAGTTGGGCAATCAACGCGCCCGAGGCATCAAGCATTCGGCTGAGCAGAGGGAGCGGCGAGCACAGCTAACACGTCAGATGTGGAAGGAAGGCGTCTATGACGCCAATCAGCGCACCTGGGGGAGGGCGGGGGTGCACGCTGGCGTGCGGATGAGGTGTCTCAATTCTGAAGGCGTGTTCGCCAGAGACCTAGACCGTGGTGGAATTACCTGGCAGTACGAACCACGACGGTTTTCGTTGTCGTGGTGCACCTATCGACCCGATTTTTACTTGCCCGAGTTCGACATCTGGATAGAGGTTAAGGGCTGGCCTCAGCAAAGTGGCAACTGGCAGGAGAAGGTTGATGCTTTCCGAAGAGAAACAGGGAAGTGCCTGATAGTTGTCTTCATGCGCGAGCTATCGTCTCGCACTTACGGAGTGGGTGAGTAAGATAGCAAAGTCGCCAGAGAACATCGCCAACGAGATCATCACGACGCTCAACGTCACCTGCCCCGGCCTCTCGCTGCAGGTGGGCACCGTCGAGCGCAAGATCGTGGACGCTGTCGCCGAGGCCATCGCCGAGGCCTACGTCGACAACTACCTGCTGGGCTCGTTGCTGGACATCGACACCAAAGTCGGCCTGGAGCTGGAGCAGTTCGTCGGCATCTTCGGCTTCGGGCGCACGGCGGGCAAGCAGGCCCAGGGCGTGGTCACCGTGAAACTGGGCACTGCCAGCGAGCTCGACCATCAGATCCCGCTGGGCACCACGTTCTACACCAAGGCCTCGGTGACCTCCGACGGCAGCCCGCTCTACTACGCGGCCAAGCAGGCGGGCGTGCTCGTCAAGGGCTCCTACACCGTCGATATCCCCGTCGAGTGCACGGTGGCGGGCGTGCTCGGCAACGTCGCGCCAGACTCGGTGGCCTACGTCGGCACCATCCTGGGATCCTCCTCGGTGACCAACCTGGCGGCCATGACCGGCGGCACCGACGACGAGTCCGACGCCGCGCTGCGCGCGCGCTTCAAGGACACCCTGATGCGCAACGCGGCGGGCACCAGCGACTTCTACGAGGCGCTGTGCCAGCAGAACAACACCGTGGCCCGGGTCAAGGTCATCGGCCCCACCGTGCTGGAGCGCATCCAGATCGAGGCCCCCGCCGACGCGCTGACGCTGCCGGTGTCCGCCGACGTCAAGTACACCTGGCCCGGCTCGCAGTCGGTCTTCAAGAGCCTGGGTCAACCCGACGAGGTCTTCTACTTCGAGGGCGGCGACTACACCTTCACCGCCGGTGCCGTCACCCCCGTGCTGGACCGGGTGGAGTCCGGCGACATCGTGGAGGGCGACATCCTCGACGTCGAATACGAGTACACCCCGAACTGCTCGCGCTGCCGTCCGGCCTCGGGCATCACCAACAAGGTCGACATCTTCGTGGACGGCCAGGACCCCTACCAGGTCACCGAGCGCACCGTCATCACCAACACCAAGCTGCTGAGCTCCTCGGCCAGTCCGTTCTGGACCAGCCTGTTCCGTCGCGTCGGATCCACCGGCGACCCCCAGGCCAACAACTACTTCACCCGGCTGTCGCTGACGCCGCTGCTCAAGGTGCCCGACGTCATCACCCAGGGGTCCAACGTCTGGGAACGCGGAGTCGACTACCACGTCATCATGGCGTCCAACCTCTACGACAACGACCAGGCGCTGCTCAAGGGCAGCCCGTACGAGGTGGCCGGGATCGAGTGGACGTCCTCGGGCCCTGGCCTGGGCACCGAGCTCACCCTGGTCTACGTCTATAACCGCACCCCGCGCATCCTGCAGGCCATCATGAAGGAGGCCAAGCAGATCTGCACCGACGTGCTGGTGCACCAGGCCGACTTCACCTACATCAAGCCCCACCTGTTCGTGGAGTATGACCGCAACTACTCGATCGCGGCCACCAACACCACGATCGTGGGCCGCCTGCAGACCTACTTCAACTACCTCGGCTACGGCGCGACCATCACCGTCTCGGGCATGCTGCTGGCCGTCATGCAGGTCATCGGCGTGGTCAACGTCAAACTGATCCGGACCGGCGACTCTGGGGTCACCGGCGACAACCACGGCCTGCAGCTCTTCGATGAGTCCACCGACATCACGCACTACACGGTGACCGACGACGACTTCAAGCTCAACGACAATCAGCTGGCGCAGTGCCTGACCCCCATCATTCGCCGGAAGCCGATCCTCTGATGACCGAGCCCTTCCCGTACTTTCCGCCCCGCAGTACCACGCTGCGGATGTCTCATTTTGACGATTACGTCTACGACGGCGGACCGACCACCGTGCTGTACAAGCTGATGGACGCGCTGTGCGGTGCCTCCGGCGCTGGGCGGCTCATCCAGGAGATCTTCATGAGCCGCGCGGGCGCAGCGCTGGCGACGATCTCCTACCGCGAGCTCGACTACATCTTCGGCCACATGAACATCCTGAGCCGGTCGACCTCGGAGAGCTACAGCTACGACCCCGGCAAACAGATGCTCACCGCCGACCAGTGGAACGAAGTCCGCGTCAAGGACCAGTGGTTCCGGGCCCGCATCAAGGCCTACTTCGATGCCATCTCCACCGGCGCGACACCGTTGGGCGTGCGCAAGTGCGTCTTCGCCGCGCTGGGCTGCGACGCCGATCTCTACGAGGTGTGGCGCTATGTCGACGCCGCCGGGCTGGGCGGATCGTTCTCCTTTGGGCGCGCCAACGCGCGTAACGAGCTGGTGATCCGCCCGCACAAGGAGACCATCAGCCCCCAGGAGTTCCGTCAGGCCCGCGACATGCTCAAGCGGATGATGCCGGTGGACACCATCGTCACCATCACCACCCAGGGCCTGGGTGTCACCACTCCGGTGCCTGTCAACGCCACCGCCGCCGATACCACCTACTACGAGGTCGAGAAGCTCGTCACGCCCAGCCCGGTCATCGCCACGTTGCCCGCACCCGAGCTGCTGGCCATCGACCTCGACCCGTCCGAGCAGTGGCTGTTCTCCGACAACAAGGAGATCGCCCCGTACGCGGCCTACAACATGAGCTCGGAGTACGGCTACTACTACCTGGTCTCCGGCGGCGCGCGCAGCCCCATCGACTCGGTGACCTACGAGGTGCGCCAGCCCGACGGCACCGTCCGGCCCGAGACGAACTTCTCGATTTACCAGGCCTCGGGACAGTTCGCCGAGTGGACCAACTACGAGACCGCCGACGCGCCGGACAACTACCCCGGCGGCAAGTTCGGCCTGCACCCCGACGTCGCGCCCGCGATCAACCGCGACGGCACCGAGTACGTGTTCCTCTACCACTCCCAGGCCGAGTACGTGGCCAAGAAGAAAGCCGAGGTGCTCGCGCTGGGAGGCATCGCCGAGGACGACATCCGGTATAGGCTCCCGATCGAGAAGACCGCCAACACCATGCTGGTGTTCACCCCCGATCTCGCCGTGGCCTACGACAAGCCGACCCAGGAGTCCACCGTCACCACCAGCTGGACGTCCCGGCGCAACACCACCACGAGCGTGCTGGGTAACGATCAGGTGGAGATCTTCACGAGGACCACCGAATGAACGTAATCCCCATCACCTCCGGGATGTACTACGACTTCAACTTCCC
>Ga0075158_10002072_pt1 | contig 14794 bp, 11 predicted proteins | sample JI91814BDNA_FD_70968 | JGI IMG/M metagenome (GOLD analysis project Ga0075158, IMG submission 70968) | Wastewater effluent complex algal communities from Wisconsin, to seasonally profile nutrient transformation and Carbon sequestration -... | ecosystem: Engineered > WWTP > Effluent > Algae... | reverse complement strand
TGCACGCCAGCGCCCGGCTGCAGTGGCGCGACGAGCAGGGCACGAGCCTGATGCTGATGCCGCTGCTGATCGCCAGCGACGGCAGCAATCGCGGCCGCGGCACGATCGACCAGACCCTCGGCGCCACGCCCCCCGAGTTCGCCCGCAGCGACACCCTCACCGAGGGCCGGTTCCGCCTGGCGCGCCTGAACGCCAACGTCAACCACCGGCTCGGCGCGGGGCCGCGGCTGGAATGGAAGGCCGGCTTCGGCGACGCCCACTGGCGCGGCGTCCAGCACCGCGAGGAGTTCGACGCCGCCGATGCGCTGCTGCAGACCTACGACGAGAACACCGACAGCCGCGACCGCAACGCCACGCTGAGCCTGAAGGTGGCGTCGCTGCTCGGCGACGGCCACCAGGCGGTGGGCGGTGTCGAACTCGAACGCAATCGTCGGCTGGAAAGCAAGACCACGCTGCGCGACGGCGTGCCCCAGCTCACCGAGTTCGGCGAGAACCTCGAAGCCACGTCCAGCCGCTACGCCCTCTACGCGCAGGACGAATGGACGGTCAATCCGCAATGGTCGGTTCATGCCGGGCTGCGCATCGAAGGCATCACCACCCGCGGCGAAGGCGCAGACGGCAGCGTGGGCAGCAACCGCAGCCGCGTCACGACGCCGCTGCTGCATGCGGTGTGGAAGCCATCGGCGGCATCGCGCGACCAGGTGCGCGCCAGCCTGACCCGCAGCTACCGTGCGCCTTCCCTGGGCCAGCTGATCGGCCGCCCCTCGCTCAATCGCGTCGACCCTGCGCCGGGACCGAACAGCGAACTGTCGGCCGACAACGCAGGCAATCCTCTGCTCAGACCCGAAGTCGCGCTTGGCCTGGACCTGGCGGTCGAACGCTACCTGTCCGACGGCGGCGTGCTGTCGGCCAACCTGTTCGTGCGCCGCATCGGCGACCTGATCCGCAACGTGGTGGCGCTGGAGGACGTGAGCTGGTCGCCCGGCCAGCCTCGCTACGTGTCACGGCCGCAGAACATCGGCGACGCGTTGTCGCGCGGCGTCGAACTGGAGGCCAAGTTCAGGCTCGACCAGCTCGTGGACGACGGCCCGCGCACCGAGGTCCGGGCGAACATGTCGCTGTTCAGCTCGCGCGTGGACGGCGTGCCTGGCCCGGACAACCGCCTGGCCGAGCAGCCCGGCGGCACGCTCAACCTGGGCGCCGACCACCGCTTCCGCGGCACGCCGTTCACGCTCGGGGCCAACGTCAACCACACGCCCGGCTACCGCACGCGCCTGGACGCCGACCGCACCGTGGTGCAGTCGGAGAAGACCGTGGTGGACGCCTATGCGGTGTGGGCCCTCGGCACGGACACCAAGCTGCGACTGTCCCTGTCCAATCTGCTGTCGCCCGACACCTCGAACACCACGCGGGTGCAGAGCCAGGGACTGGAGCAGTCCAACCGCACCACGACGCGGTCCTGGCTCAACGCGCAGTTGCGCCTGGAGATGAAGCTCTAGGCGCGGCTCCTTCTGCGCTACGCTTGCGCCCTTTTTCAAGCCCGAGGGGCCTTCCCTTGTTCGCCTTCTTCGAACGGCTGATCCCGCCCTACCCGGAAGCGCAGGTGCGCCCCGCGCCCGACCGACTGCTGCCTTTCCTTTGGGCCTGCACGGCCGGGCTGCGTCCCCATCTGCTGGCCATGACGCTGCTGGCGGCGGCCATCGGCGCGTTCGAGGGGCTGATGTTCGCGTTCCTGGGCCGCATCGTCGACTGGCTGTCCGCGGTGCCGCCGGGCGAACTCTGGCAGCGCCACGGCCACACGCTGGGCTGGCTGGCGGTGGCCCTGGGGGCGAGCCTGGCATTCACCTGCGCGTGGGCGCTGCTGCGCTTCAACACGATGGCCGGCAACTTCCCGATGCGCCTGCGCTGGCAGTTCCATCGTCTTCTGCTCGGCCAGAGCATGAACTTCTACCAGGACGAGTTCGCCGGCCGCATCTCCACCAAGCTGATGCAGACCGCGCTCGCGGTGCGCGACTGCTGGATGGCCATCTCGGACATCCTCGTCTATGTGGTGGTGTACTTCATCACCCTGATCGGCGTGCTGGCAGGTTTCGACGTCTGGCTGCTGGCACCGTTCCTGGGCTGGCTGGTGCTCTACGTCGGCGCGCTGTGGTACTTCGTGCCGCGGCTGTCGAAGGTGGCCAAGGAGCAGGCCGACGCGCGCTCGATGATGACCGGCCGCATCACCGACGCCTACACCAACATCGCCACCGTCAAGCTGTTCTCGCATACGCACCGCGAGGCGTCCTATGCGCGTTCGGCGATGGGCGAGTTCCTGGGCACCGTGCACCAGCAGATGCGGCTGGTGACGATGATCGATCAGATCAACCAGGCTTTGTCGGTGCTGCTCATCGGCAGCTCGATGGCCCTGGGCTTGTGGCTGTGGTCGCAGGGACAGGTCGGCGTCGGCGCGTTGGCGGCATCCGGCGCGATGGCCCTGCGCCTGAACGGCATCGCCCACTGGATCATGTGGGAGCTGGCTTCGCTGTTCGAGCACATCGGCACCGTGGCCGACGGCATCGGCATCCTGTCGAAGCACCAGAGCGTGGTGGACCTTCCCGGCGCGGGCAGGCTCGAGGTGTCCCGAGGCGAAGTGCGCTTCGACGCCGTCGGCTTCCACTACGGCACCGAGGCCGCTCCGACTCGGCACGTGATCGACGACCTGTCCCTCACCATCCGTCCGGGCGAGAAGATCGGCCTGGTCGGCCGCTCCGGCGCGGGCAAGAGCACGGTGGTCAACCTGCTGCTGCGCTTCTACGACATCCAGCAGGGACGCATCCTGATCGACGGACAGGACATCTCCGCGGTCACGCAGGACAGCCTGCGCGCCAGCATCGGCATGGTCACGCAGGACACGTCACTGCTGCACCGGTCGGTGCGCGAGAACATCGTCTACGGCAGGCCCGACGCCGACGACGAGCAGGTGCGTTCCGCGGCGAAACGGGCCGAGGCGCACGAGTTCATCGAGACCCTGGTCGACCCCAAGGGCCGCAAGGGCTACGAGGCCCATGTCGGCGAACGCGGCGTCAAGCTGTCGGGCGGCCAGCGCCAGCGCATCGCCATCGCCCGCGTGATGCTCAAGGACGCGCCGATCCTGCTGCTCGACGAGGCCACCAGCGCGCTGGACAGCGAGGTCGAGTCCGCGATCCAGGCCAGCCTGTATCGGCTGATGGAAGGCAAGACGGTGGTGGCGATCGCGCACCGGCTGTCGACCATCGCGGCGATGGACCGCCTGGTGGTGATGGACAAGGGCCGCATCGTCGAACAGGGCACGCACCGCGAGCTGCTTGCGCGTGGCGGCATCTATGCGCGGCTGTGGGAGCACCAGAGCGGTGGCTTCCTCGGCGACGAGGCCGACGACGAAGCCACGCCGGCGGTCCCGGTCAACCCCGTGGAGCCCTCCGATGCCCTCCGTTGACCCCTTCGGCTGGGCTCTCGTCGGCCCCGGCAACATCGCGCGCCGCTTCGCCGCGGCACTGCGCGGCGTGCCCGGCACGCGGCTGGCCGCGGTGGCCGGCCGCGACGCGGCGCGCGCCGAGGCCTTCGCACGCGAATGGACTGCGCCAGGGTCGTCACCGGCCGTGCACGGCACGGACCTGGCCGCCCTGGTGTCGCGCGACGACGTGCAAGCCGTCTACGTCTGCACGCCCCACCCTCACCACGCGGCAGCCGTGCGCGCGGCGCTGCTCGCCGGCAAGGCCGTGCTGTGCGAGAAGCCGCTGACACCCTTCGGCGCCGCGACGCGGCCGCTGGTGGCGCTGGCCGCCGAACGCGGCGTGTTCCTGATGGAAGCCGTGTGGACGCGCTTCCTGCCGGTGTACGGCCAGGTCCGCAGCTGGCTCGACGCCGCCGAGATCGGCGCCGTGCGGGCGATGTGCTCCGACTTCGTGATCGACCGTCCGCCGCGCCCCGGCGACCGCCGCTACACCGCGGCGCTGGGCGGCGGCGCGCTGCTGGACATCGGCATCTACAACATCACGGTGTCGCGCATGGTGCTGCCCGGGGTGCCGGTGCAGGGCTTCGACGTGCGCGCCAAGCTGGGTGACGACAAGGTGGACGTTCAGCTCGCGGCCACGCTGGACTTCGGCGACGGCCGCACGTCGCAGTTCAGCTGCGGCTGGTTCGGCAACGGCGCCAACGAGTTCCGCATCCAGGGCGAGCGAGGGCGCATCGTGGTCCACGGGGGCGGCTTCTGGCAGTCCACCGCCGCCACGCTGGAACGCGATGGCGCGCCCCCGATCACCGTGCAGGCCCCGTTTCGCGTCAACGGCTTCGAGTACGAGATCGAGGAGGCGATGCGCTGCGTGCGTGCGGGCCTGACCGCCAGCCCGGTGCTGCCGCCGGCGGAGTCGCTCGCCGTGGTGGACCTGATGGACGCGATGCGCGAGCGCATCGGCGTGCGCTACCCCTTCGAATGACGGGCCGGCGCGGTCCGTATCATCGCGGCGCATGATCCGCCCCGTCCGTACCCTGCTGCGCATCTTCGCCACCGGCGCGCTGGCCGCTCTGCCTCTGGCCGCCACGCTGCTGATCTTTGCGTGGGCCGCGGGCGTGCTGATCAAGTGGCTGGGCCCGGACAGCGTCGTCGGCCGCACGCTGGTGTCGATCGGCCTCGGTGTCGGTGCCTCGGAAGTGGTGGGTTACGCCATCGGCGTGGCCATCGTGGCCGCGGCGATCTTCGGCCTGGGCCTGCTGGTGGAAGCAGGGCTTCAGCGCGGTCTGGCCGCAGCCGCCCATGCGCTGCTGTCGCGCATTCCGCTGGTGGGTTCGGTGTACGACCTGATCCAGCGCATGGTCGGCCTGCTGCGAAGCAGCGAGTCCGGCGACGGACGCGGCCTGAAGTCGATGAGCGCGGTGTGGTGCCATTTCGGCGGCCCCAGCGCGCAGGGCAGCAGCGCGGCGCTGGCGCTGCTGGGCAGCGATGTGCCGGTGCTGGTCAACGGCCAGCGCTGCCTGGCGGTGCTGATCCCCACGGCGCCCGTGCCGGTGGGCGGCGGCCTGCTCTATGTGCCCGAGGCCTGGATCACGCCCGCGGACATCGGCGTCGAGGCCGTGACCAGCATCTATGTGTCGATGGGCCTGACTTCGCCGCAGTATCTGCCGCGTGCCGACGGCACGACGGCAGCGCCGGTCGCCATCAAGGCCCCTGAAAGCCCCCCGCCCGCAGCGTGACCACCAGCGTGTCGCGGTGACCGGGCCGCGAGGGATCCTGCGGCTGGATCGGCGTCGTCTCGTGGATGACGCGGCTGTCGTCCAGCAGCAAGGCGCTCCACGGCTCGGTGAGCGTGAAGCGCAGGCCGGCCGGGCCGCCGGCGTCGAACACCCGCGTTTCGCCGCCCTTCACACCCTGTCGCGCCACCAGGATCACGACCACCAGGTCCACGCCGTCCCGGTGTGCGCCTTCGGGCGTCGGGCGCCCGATGCCGCCGGCCGTGTCGATGCGAAACGGATGCGCCTCGACGAACCAGGGCTGCACGCCGCGCAGCGCGTCGGCCCGGTCGGCCAGCACCCGAAGCAGCCGGGGCCACAACGGTTGCGCCACCAGGGCCGGCTCGATCGGTTCGAACCAGCGCTCGATGCCGCCGTGCAGCGCGTTGTATTCCACCGGCTGCCAATGGGCGCGGTGCGGTGCAAGCGCCACGCGCGCGCCGTCCACAATGAAGGAGCCGTGCCGGCGCTGGCGGTAGCGGCCGCCGTCGCGCAGGTGGGCGTCGGGCGGCAGCCGATTCCAGAACGGCGGCCAGGCGTCGAACGCCCCCGGCGCCTCGCCCACCAGGTGGCACAGGCCCGACGCATCGAGCACGGCGCGGCCGTCGCGGCGCAAGGCGGCATCCACCTGCGCCGGCGCGGTGACGGGCGGCGCGAGCAGGGTCTCAGGCACGCGCGGCAGCCGCCTCGGCACCACGCGCCAGCGCCTGCAGCTTGGCCTGCGCCACGCCACGGTCCATCGGCGCCATGCCGCAGTTGGTGCAGGCGATGAGCCGGTCGCGCGCCACGAACTGCAACGCGCGGCCGATGGTGTCGGCCACCTCCTGCGGCGTCTCCACGGCGTCGCTGGCCACGTCGATCACGCCCACCATGACGTCCTTGCCTTCGAGCAGGCCGATCAGGTCCAGCGGCACGTGGGAGTGCATGCACTCGAGGCTGACCTGGTCGATCCGGCTGCGCGCCAGGGCCGGAAACACCTGCGCGTACTGGCGCCACTCCTGGCCCAGGGTGTCCTTCCACTGGCGGTTGGCGTCGATGCCGTAGCCGTAGCAAATGTGCACCGCCGTACGGCAGGTCAGGCCCTGCGCCGCGCGCTCCAGCGCCGCCACGCCCCAGTCGGCGGCTTCGGCCATGTAGACATTGAACGCCGGCTCGTCGAACTGCACGATGTCGATGCCGTCGGCCTGCAGCGCCAGCGCTTCCTGATTGAGAAGCTCGGCGAACGCAAAGGCAAGTTTGGTGCGGTCGCCGTAGTGACGATCGGCCACGGTGTCGACGATGGTCATGGGACCGGGCAGCGTGAACTTGGTGGTGCGCGTGGTGTGGGCGCGCAGCAGGCGGGCTTCCATGTCGTGGACCCGGCCCTTCAGCGCCAGCGGCCCCACCACCTGCGGCACCATGGCCTTGTAGCGGTCGGCGCGGATGCCCATCTCCACCTTGTGATCGAAGTCGATGCCCTGCACCCGCTCGAGGAAGCCGTGCACGAAGTGCTGGCGCGACTGCTCCCCGTCGCCGATGGTGGACAGGCCCGCGTCCTCCTGCGTCTTGATCCACAGCAGCGTGGCGTCGCGCTTGGCCTGGTCGAGCGCTGCGCCCTCGGACTGCCAGCGCGGCCAGAGCCGCCCCGTCTCGGCCAGCCAGGACGGCTTGGGCAGGCTGCCTGCAATGGCGGTGCGGAACATGGCGCGTCTCCTGTCGTTGTGGCGCGAGGATAGCCGCCCTGCGGCAGCGCTCCGCTCAGTCGGCCTGCCAGCGGTCGGCGGGGCCCAGGCCCGAAGGCGGCTGCAGCGCGGCGCGCGCGTCGGCGTCGCCCTGCAACCGGCCGCGCCACCATTGGATGGTGATGCGGCTGATCAGCGCATGGTGGATGTCTTCCAGGGCCACGGCTCGCGCGTCGCGGGAGGCGCGGCCCCGCGCCGGCATGCGCCGGGCGGCGTTGCCGCCGAAGGTCATGTGGTCGGCGCCGTCGAGCCACAGCAATGCGCGCAGGTCGCGCCCTGCAGGCAGGCTGTCATACACATGCGCCCGGTCCTCGGGGCCGAACGACTGACCGAGCGGATCGCCGTCGAGCGACCCGGTCAGCAGCAGCAGCGGGCGACGAAGTTCGGCAAACGGCGGCGCGCCGGGCGATCGGGCATCGCCACGCCCCGGTGCCGGGCTCAATGCCAGGAAGGCGGCATAGCGCGGCTCGGCCAGCACGGGCCCGCGCCTGGGATACGACTTGCCGGCCAGGGCCAGCACCGTCTGCGCTCCGAACGAATGGCCGGACGCGCCGATGGCGTCGGGCCGCACGCGGGCCCATGGCGCGTCGGGCTGGCGGGCGCGGCGCAGCAGCTCGTCGAGCACGAAGCGCATGTCGGCCACGCGCGCGACGAGCTGGCTGGCATTGGCAGCTGCGCGCAGCGACGCCACGCCGCCGCGCAGCGTGTCGGTGTCGCTGCCGGGATGCTGCACGTGCAGCACCGCCAGGCCGGCGTCGCGCCAGGCCTGGCCGAAGGCGTCGCCGCCCTCGCGGCTTCCGCCCAGGCCGTGCGAATGCACCACCAGGGCACACGGCGCGGCGCCGTCCGGCCAGCGCACGCGCAGTGGCAGATCGCGGCCGCGGGCGGCGTCGTGCCAGGAGAGATCTTCGTGGGCCGCCATGGCGCGGGCGCTGCCTGCACCGAGCGCGGTGCCGGCGGCCAGGCCGGCAAGCAAGGTCCTTCTGTCCATGGGCTCATGCTGTCCAGTCCGTGTGAACGCCGTGTTGCCGCGCGGGCCGACCGCATAGACTCCGGTGCAGGATGTCACAGCCTTCCGACACGGATCCCCTGCAGCAGGCGCTGGCCGAGGTCGCCCGGCTGCAGGCCGAGAACCGGCGCCTGGCCGAACTGCTGGACATGGCGCAGGACTTCGGCCGCATCGGCATCTGGGAACGGAATCCGCATACGCTCGAAGGCCGGTGGGACCAGCATGTGTTCCGTTTCTTCGGCTTCGACGCGTCGGCGTCGCCCACGCCGCCGTTCGGCGTGGCGTCGCAGCGAATCCTGGCCGAGGACCGGCTGGACGAGGCCTTTCTTGCCTCGCTCGGCCGCCCGGGCGTTTACTCGCATCGCTACCGGGTGCGCCAGCCTGACGGTTCGCTCAAGCACATCCATTCGCATTGGCGTGTCGTGGGCGACGCCCTCGGGCGGCCGGACCGGGTCATCGGTGTCATGCTCGACGACACCGAGACGCACGAACTGGCGACGCAGGCCCGGCGGGCATCGGCGCAGCTCGACATGGCGCTCGAAGTGGCCGGCATCGGCCTGTGGCGCTACGACTTCGCCACGGGCCGCATCCATCATGACGCGCGCGTTCAGCAGCAGATCGGCCGCCCGATGGGCCCCGAGGGCGTGCCGATCGAGACCGTGCGCGACTGGGTGCACCCGGACGACCTGGACGACCTCAAGGCCGCCTTCGAGAAGGCCGTCGACACGGGGCTGCCCGTGGACTCGCAGACTCGATACAGCCATTCCGACGGCCGCTGGCGCTGCATCCTGACGCGTCGCGTGGTGCAGCGCGGCGCCGACGGCCAGCCGGTCTCGATGATCGGCGTCGGCCTGGACATCAGTGAACAGCAGGCCCGCACGGAGGAGGCACTGCAGCTCGCCCGACGGCTCGACGCCGCCGCCGAAGCTGCGCGCGTCGGCCTGTGGTCTGTCGCCCTCGATGGCAGCTCGGCACAGTGGAACTCGCGCATGTACACGCTGCTCGGCCACGATCCCGCCAAGGGCGCCTTGAGACTGGGCGATTCACTGCGGCACTATGCGCATCCGGCCGACCGCGATCGGGTGGCGGCCCAGGTTCTGGCATGGTTTCACGGGCCCGTCGGCACGCCGCTGCTGGTCGAGTCGCGCATCGTTCGCCCCGACGGCGCGATTCGCTGGCTGGAGATCCGCGGCGCCCAGGAGATCGACTCGGAAGGCGTGCGTCGCGCCTTCGGCGTGATGCTCGACGTGACCGAGCCGCGCGAGGTGCTGACGAAACTTCGCGAGGCCCATGAACGGGTGACCCTGGCCGTGTCCAGCATCGCCATGGGCACCTGGTCGCACGAGGTAGCCACGTCCGAGGACGTCTGGGACGAGCAGATGTTCCGCCTGCGCGGCCTGCCGCCGCGCGACCGCGCATTGACCCTGCAGGAGCGCCTGGCGCTGGTGCTCCCCGAGGACCGGGCCGTGGCCGAAGCCGCGGCGCGGCCGCTGCTGGAAAGCGCCGAGCCGATCGCCTACGAGTTCCGCATCCGGCGGGCGGACGGCGAGGTTCGCACGATCGCGTCGCGTTCGGTGGCGCTGACCGACGCCGAGGGCAAGGTGATCCGGCGCCTGGGCGTCAACTGGGACGTGACCGAGTCGCGCACGCTTGAGCGTGCGCAGCGCGAACGCGAGCTGGCGTTGCGCGAAAGCCGGTCCAAGTCGGTGCTGTTCTCGCGCATCAGTCACGAACTGCGTACGCCGCTGAACGCGGTGCTGGGATTCACCCAGCTGCTGCTGGCCGAAGGCGACCGCGCCGAGCCGGCCCAGCGCCGGCGTCGCCTCGAGCAGATTCGCGAAGCCGGCGAAAACCTTCTGACCCTGGTGGACGGCGTGCTCGACCTGAGCGAACCGGCGGGCCCCGACACGGGTGGCGAGCCGGTGCCCCTGGCCAGAGCGGTCGACAACGCATTGGCGCCGTTGGCCACCACGATCTCGGTGCGAGGCCAGCAGGTGGTGCGGGGCAACCTGTCGTCCGTGGTCTGGGGCAGCCCGGTGCGGGTGCAGCAGGTGGTGGCGCAACTGGTCGGCAATGCGGTCAAGTTCAACCGGCCCGGCGGGTCGATCCGCATCAGCGCCCGTCAGGACGACCACGAAGCCGTGCTCACCGTCGCCGACAGCGGGCCGGGCATCGAGCCGGCCGTGGCACAACGGTTGTTCGAGCCCTTCGAGGGCAACCTGGTGCAGGGGCATGGCCTGGGCCTGGCCATCGCGCAGGCCCAGGCGCAGCGGATGGGGGGTTCGATCAGCCTCGCGCGCACCGGCAGCGAGGGCAGCCTGTTCGAGCTGCGCCTGCCTCTGGCCGGCAGCCGGGCGGCCCAGCCCGCGCCGCTCGCGCTGGCGACCGTGCTCTACATCGAGGACAACGACGTCAACATGATGATCGTCCGGGAGCTGCTGACGCAGCGCCCCCACATTGCGTTCCACGGTGCGCCCAATGGACTGCGTGGGCTGGCTCTGGCCGCCGAGTTGCGCCCGGCCCTGCTGCTGGTGGACATGCAGCTGCCCGACATCGACGGCATGGAAGTGCTGCGGCGGCTGCGTGCCGACCCGCGCATCGCCGGCACCCGCTGCGTGGCGCTGTCCGCCAATGCGATGGCCGAGGACATGCAGCGCGCCCGCGCCGCCGGCTTTGCCGACTACTGGACCAAGCCGATCGACCTTGCGCGATTCCTCGACGAGATCGACGCGCTGCTGCCGGCACCTTCAGACGGCGGCTAGCCGGCGGCCAGCCGACCTCGGGCCCCCGGGCGCGGGGCTAGCGCGCCGACGGCGTCACCGGTGTCACCGGAACGCCGCCCGACAGCACGGCGATCAGGTTGTCCGCGGCCAGCATAGCCATCTTCATGCGCGTGGCCAGCGTGGCGCTGGCGATGTGCGGCGTGAGCACTACGTTGGGCACCTGCAGCAGGCCAGGGTGCAACGCGGGCTCGCCCTCGAACACGTCCAGGCCGGCGGCGGCGATGCGGCGCCCGGCCAGCGCCTGCGCCAGTGCGGCGTCGTCCACCACGCCACCGCGGGCCACGTTGGTCAGCGTCGCGGTGGGCTTCATCTGCGCCAGTTCGGCCGCGCCGATGGCATGGTGGCTCGACGCCGAATAGGGCACCACCAGCACCAGGTGGTCCGACTCGGCCAGCAGCGTGGCCTTGTCGACCCAGCGCGCGCCGATGGGGGCCTCCTGAGCGGGGTCGAGTCGGCTGCGGTTGTGATAGATCACCTTCATGCCGAAGCCGAGCGCGCCGCGCCGGGCGATGGCCTGGCCGATGCGGCCCATGCCCAGGATGCCCAGCGTGGCGCCATGCACGTCGGCCCCGCAGAAGAAGTCGTGCGACCAGCGCTTCCACTGGCCGGCGCGCAGGAAGCGTTCGCCCTCGGCGACACGGCGCGCGGTGGCCATCATCAGCGCGAAGCCGAAGTCGGCGGTGGTTTCGGTGAGCACGTCCGGCGCGTTGGTGACGACGATGCCGCGCGCGGCACAGGCGGCCACGTCGATGTTGTTGTAGCCCACGGCCATCGAGCACACGGCGCGCAGGTCCGGGCAGGCGGCCACCAGGGCCGCGTCGACCGGTTCGCTGGCCGCGACGAACAGGCCCTGCATGCCCTGCAGCCGGCGCACGAGTTCGTCGCGTGACCAGTCCACGGGGGCGTCGTTGACGGACACGTCGAAGTGCGCGCGCAGGCGCTCCAGCACTTCGGGGAAGACCTGGCGGGCAACGAGGACACGCGGCTTCATGCGGCGCTCACTTCGCAGCGGTCGGCATGGCAGCCGCCGGCAGCACGACCGCGCCTTTGGCTGGCTGTGCCGACTTTCGCAACGGCTCTGCATGCCAGCCCCAGAACGCCGCCAGGACCGCGAAACCGATCACGTAGCCCACGGCCACGTGCCAGCCGTGGCGCAGCCACTGTCCCACCGAACGCGCCTCGGGGAAGAAGCTCGACAGCGCCACGCCGGCCGACGAGCCGAACCAGATCATCGAGCCGCCGAAGCCCACCGCGTAGGCCAGGAAGCCCCAGTCGTAGCCGCCCTGCTTGAGTGCCAGCGCCGTCAGCGGGATGTTGTCGAACACCGCCGAGATGAAGCCCAGGCCGAGTGTCGTGAGCGCGGTGGCGGCCGGCAGGCGCTCCACCGGCATCATCGACGCGCACAGCACCAGCGACAGCAGGAACACGCTGCCCTTGACCGCGTCGGGCACCAGCGACCAGTCGGGCTGGCGCCACGCGGCGGTGACCAGGATCGCGAACACCACGGCCATGCCGATCACGGGCACGTGGTCCAGCACTTCAGGGTGATTGAGGTTGAAGTACACGTTGCCGCCGATCGCCGACAGCAGTATCAGCGCGACGATGACGAGGCGCGATGCATCCACCGTGATGCCCGCGGGCGCGTCCCGCACGATTGGCTGGTAGGCATGCTGCTGCCGCGCCGCGATGATGCCGAAGAACAGCAGGGCGGGCACGGCGGCGACGTAGGCCTCGATCACCTGCATCGGCGAGCCGCCGGCGATCCAGATCATGGTGGTGGTGGTGTCGCCCACCACGCTGCCGGCCCCGCCCGCATTGGACGCGGCGACGATGGCCGCCAGATAGCCGATGTGGACCTTCTTGCGGAACACCGACGCGGCCACGGTGCCGCCGATCATGGCCGCGGCGATGTTGTCCAGGAAGCTCGACAGCACGAACACGAGGATCAGCAGGACGAAGCCGCCCTTCCAGTCGTCCGGCAGCACCTTGGGCAACACGGCCGGCAGATGGCTCTTCTCGAAGTGGTTGGCCAGCAGCGAAAAGCCCACCAGCAGCGCGAACAGGTTGGCCACGACCACCCACTCGTGCCCCAGGTGCGACACCAGGCCCGACACACCGGCTCCGGTGGCGAAGGGTGAAAACAGCAGCTTGTAGAGCGTGATCGTCGCGAGGCCCGTGACGGCGATCTTCAGCACGTGCTTGTGGAAGAGGGCCACGCCGGCCAGCGTGCAGGCGAACAGGATGAAGTCGACCGGGATGCCCAGGACCATCGGTGGCGTTGCTGTCACGGAACCCTCCTCGTGCGTGCCGCCGGTACTTCGCCGACGGTGGGCCGCGATTCTAGGCGGGCGCTTGACCCGGGCCTTACGCCGCCGGCGCCGTCATCAGGGCCGCGCGCTCTGCGGCCTGCACCCACCGCCACGCGCCGGGCTGCGGCACGCCGTCGAGCGCGAGCCGGCCGAACGCACTGCGATGCAGGGTGTCGACCCTGTTGCCCACCGCAGCGACCATGCGCTTGACCTGGTGGTACTTGCCTTCGGTCAGTGTCAGCCGCAGGTGCTTCGGGCCGGCGATCGAAGCCGCCGCGGCCCGCACCGGCGCCGGGTCATCGTCGAGCACCACGCCGTCGAGCAGGCGCCGCACCTGGGTGTCGTCCAGTTCGTGACGGCAGCCCACCTCGTACACCTTGGGCACGTGATGCCGGGGCGAAGTCAACCGGTGGATCAAGGTGCCGTCGTCGGTCAGCAGCAGCAACCCCGTGGTGTCCTCGTCGAGCCGGCCCACCGGCTGCACGCCGCGCGTGCGCAGGGGCGGCGGCAGCAGCGTGAGCACGCCGGGATGGTGTCGCGGCTTGCGCGAGCATTCGTAGCCGGCGGGCTTGTGCAACAGGATCAGCGCAGTCTCGTGAAAGGGCCAGGTGCGCCCTTCCACCTCGAACTCCAGGCCCTCGGTGTCGACGTCGGCGTCCTCGTCGACCACCTTGCCGGCGTGGCGCAGGTAGCCGCCGCCCAGCAGGCCGGCGCATTCGCGGCGCGTGCCGAAGCCCTGCGTGAACAGCACCTGGGACCAGCGCATCGCGAGCCCCATCAGCCGACGAAGCGCGCGAAGGCCGACACCGGCTCGCGCTCGGTGACGAGGCGGTTCTCCGGCGCGGACGGGTCGGCCCAGCCCAGCGCCATGCCGCACACCACCATTTCGCCGGGGGGCAGCGCGAGGTGCTCGGCGATCACCTTGTGAAAGCCGATGAACGCTGCCTGCGGGCAGGTGTCCAGGCCGCGCCCGCGCGCCGCGATCATCACGTTCTCGAGAAACATGCCGTAGTCGAGCCAGGAGCCCTGGCGCAGGATGCGGTCGATGGTGAAGATCATGCCCACCGGCGCGTCGAAGAACGTGTAGTTGCGCCCGTGCTGCGCATGCATGCGCGGCTTGTCGCCCTTGGCGATGCCGAGCAGGCCGTAGAGGTCCCAGCCCACCTTGCGCCGACGCTCGATGTAGGGCGACACCCATTCGGTCGGGTAGTAGTCGTACTCGCCGATGTCGGCCCCGGTGGAGCCGGACTCGGCCTGGGCGTCGTGCGCGGCCAGGATGCGCCGCGACAGCGCCGTCTTGGCCTCGCCGGAGAGCACCGTCACTTTCCAGGGCTGGGTGTTCACGCCCGACGGCGCACGCGACGCGACGGCGAGGATGTCCTCGATGGTGCTGCGAGGCACCGGCGTCGGCAGGAACGCGCGGATCGAGCGCCGCGACGCGATGGCGGCGTCGACGGCGGCGGTGGTTTGGGGCGTGATGGTGCCGGGGGCGGCGGGGGCGTTCGTAGTCATGCGACCTGTCGTTGCGGCGTGGTGGGTGCCCGGCGCTGCCAGGCGAGGAAGGCGGTCTGGAGCGTGGCCAGGTGGACGGCCACGGTGGCGTCGATGTCGCGGCCGTAGCCGCCGGCCATGCTCACGGCCACGGCGATGCCGCGATCATGGCAGGCGTCGAACACGCGGCGGTCGCGCTCGGCCAGGCCCGCGGCCGTCAGGCGTAGCCGGCCC
>Ga0075158_10002068_pt1 | contig 14805 bp, 10 predicted proteins | sample JI91814BDNA_FD_70968 | JGI IMG/M metagenome (GOLD analysis project Ga0075158, IMG submission 70968) | Wastewater effluent complex algal communities from Wisconsin, to seasonally profile nutrient transformation and Carbon sequestration -... | ecosystem: Engineered > WWTP > Effluent > Algae... | reverse complement strand
ACAGAACCAATGGTCACCTGTTCCTTGCTGCTTTCTTCTTTATTGATATCCCTTGGATAGGCCGCAACAATATCTTCATAGCTGCTGCCGATACCGATGCCTGCCATTGTCTTAAAGGTAGCGGGTGCGGAGGCATTGATAGAAAACACCTGCATACTACCGGAGATATTATTCTTGTCAGACGACATATTGATTTTTACGCCATGCTTGATCCAGCTCCAGTCTTCATGCATTAAACCATCAGCTCCCCATTCGGTAGCCACTGTTTTTTCATCCGGCTCACCCAGTGCTTTCAGGGTTTCCGAAGCAGGCTGCCCGATTTTGACCGGACCAAAACGCTCTATATCAATTTTGCCTGAAGGAGCAGTGTGGGTGGTATCGGTCACCGGAGACGGTGCAATGGCTGTAGTGTCGTTTTCAGCAGCCGGACTTTCTTTTTTATGATCATTACAGCTCAGGAATACCAAAACCAAAAAGGAAAGGATAAGCGGTTTCATTTTTTTATATTTATAGTCATTTAAAAGCCAAAGCGGCTGAAAAAACTCATATTCAAATGCAGCAGCCAGGGAGAGGCAATGGCCGCCGCCCAGATCAGGAAAATGAGAACCTTTCCTGCAATATTTACATCCTGGATCAGGTGCCGGTGTAAAAGGCTCTGGATGGTTTGCATAATGCGTTCTTCTTTTTCATGGTATTCATAGGGAGGTGAGGAAGGCACTTCACGAAAAGGAGGATAATGCTCGATCAGGATATTTCTTATTCTCCAGTAATCTTCATCAGATAAATCTTCATAGGATTTATCCATATCAATTCCTTCGGCTTCAATTTTCTTTTCCACCGCACGTAAACGGGCATCACCGGACATCCGCAGGATCATGCTTAATGGGAAGATCAGGAAAATAAAATAAACAGGATGTCCCGTTTGTGAATATAAACGCCAGGCAAACCAGATCATGGCAGCGGTGGAGAGGTACACAAAAACTTTACCGATCAGGCTTTCCTCATCCAGAAAAACCCGGTTGAGTAGCTGTCCGCCATCCAGCGGATACACTGGCAGCAGATTAAAGAGATTCAGTAAAATAAACCAGAAAGAAATGTATTCGTAGGGGAGCCCGAATAAGAAAGCCTGGGGATAGGGAGTATGCAGGTGCAGGTAATAAAAAAGAATGCCGATCAGCATACCGGGCACCGGACCGGCCAGCAGGATAATTGCTGATTCCCGTTGCGACATTTCTCTTTTTGATCCGGACACATAGGCGCCGAGCAGGGGAATAAAAAAAATACCCAGATCTGCATAGCGGAAAAGCTTCATGGCAAAAAAATGACCCAGTTCATGAATCATCACAATGGCCGTGATCAGCAACAAGGTTTTATAACTGGGAAAAATATAGTACCCGATAATCAGGTACAGGGCCAGGCTCATAATGGATTTGAGCCATACACTGGAACTGTTTTCCTCTTTCCGGTACCGGGGCGTAACGGGAACCTGTTCAACTACCATGGGAATGGCATTTGTTTCGCTGGCTGAGGTAAAATCGGGATTCATTTCCTGCCCGGGTGTTGGCTCCATCGGCTAAAATTAACTAAAATAGGATTCTAATTTACGCAGCAGGAGTTCGGGCATGGTTGTTCTTTTCATATCCTTTGCTTCCATGAAATAAAGGATGATTTTACCCACGGCAAGCAATTCTCCGGATTCATTGAAAACTTCGTGATGAAATTCAATTTTATGATGTACGGGTAATTCCTTCAACATGGTGCGGATAGTGAGCAGGTCATCATAACGCGCAGGCCGGAGATAGCGGCAATGCACATCCACCACCGGCATGATCACACCCATTTTTTCCATATCTGCATAAGTGAATCCCAACTCACGGATGGATTCAGCACGAGCTGACTCAAAATAGGGAAAGTAATTGCTGTGATACACTACACCCATCTGATCGGTTTCGGCATAACGGACACGGACTTGCGTTTCGCTGGTAAACATGAATTATTGCTTTTCTTCTTTGGTTTCAAAGATAAGGTCATTCGCTTCATGCTTCCGGATAAACCAATGGCTGATGGGGCGGTAAAATACCAGGATGACCAGTGCTGCGGCAGTTCTGAATGTAGCATTCATCAGTTCTACTTTCTGAAGCTCCCATTCCTCAGGGTCCAGTTTACTGCTGCCTGATCCTTTTTGAAATGACTTGTACAGGTAACTCAGGGTATCCGGCAGGTTGCTCACTATCACAGAAACTGACATGCCGATCAATACGACCCAAAGGACATGCTGCCAACTGATGGTCAGGCCAGTTGGCTTGTCCGCTTCCTCACGAAGCAGCCATCGGGCAATAAGGCCACTGTAACGGATCAATAAAACAAATGCAGCAAAATATGCGGCGATAAAAAACAAGCTCCGAAAATGATATTTCATCGAAAAGCCATATTCCCCTGAAACCAGTAATAACTGGTAGATCAGGAAAAAGAGATTGTCGACAAAGCGGAAGCCAAAAATGACGCCGGCAACGATGATGCTGTATTCAGCGAGTTGTGAAATTTTCATTTTGGTAAGATAATAATTTACAAAATGATCAAAAAGAGGTTCTTTTCACCAATAAAATGTTAAACCGTTGGTAGATAGGTAGTTTTCCACAGCTGTTTGGAATGATGTTTGGGCTAACCCGAAATAATTCGAATATTCGCAACGTTTAGCTTTTACGGTTAAAGGACAAACTATTCAATGAAGAATCATCTTACGGCCATCATCGCCATTTCCATCAGTTTCCCGGTATTTGCCCAGCAGACTGCTTTTTATACGGATCCTGAAACGAAGTTTCAGGAAGCCAAAGCCTATTTTCAGAAAGAGCAGTACAGCCTGGCTTATCCCTTACTGAAGGAATTGAAACAAGACCTGCGGGAAACCAATAAGGCCAATACTCCGGTCACTGCGCAGGAAATCGAGTATTACAGCACAGTTTGTGCCCTCAAACAAAATGAGGGAAGGGCAGAAGATGCTGCACTGGAATTTATTGAAGTGCAGAAGAACAATGCCCGGGTACAGATGATGCATTATCATCTCGGAGAATTTTATTTCCGGCAAGAAGAATTTGCCAATGCCATCCGGTATTACGAAGGCGCCAATATCGCCAACCTCAGCAACCGGGAAATTGCCGATATGAAGTTCCACCAGGGCTATTCTTATTTTGCCCTGCAGCGTTTTAATGAAGCGAAACCGCTCTTTAATTCTATCCGGAATATCAAGGATGATCCCAATTATCTGGCCGCCAATTATTATTATGGCTTCCTGGCTTTCCGCGATAAACAATACGGAGAAGCACTCGAAAGCTTCCGGATTGTAGAAAATGAAAAGAATTATGGTACCGTAGTGCCTTACTATATTGCCCAGATTTATTATATCCAGGGCAAAAAAGATGAAGCCATCAGTTATATCCAGCAAAAATTACAAAGCGGCAGCAGTTCTCAGTACTACGATCTGGAATTAAAGCAACTGATCGGACATGCCTATTTTGAAAAGAAAGAATACGCCAAGGCCTTGCCCTATCTGGAAGATTATGTGGGCCGCTCCAAAAAAGTGAGAAGGGAAGACCTCTATGAACTGTCCTATTCCTATTACCAGGCAAAGAACTACACGAAGTCCATCGATGGGTTCAAACAGCTGAGTGGCAAAGACGATTCGCTGAGTCAGCATGCCATGTACCTGCTGGGGGATGCTTACCTGAAAACAGGACAGAAATCCAATGCCAGGAATGCCTTCCTCTTTTGTTCATCCAACAGCAGCAATCCGGAACAAAGAGAGATTGCCCGTTACCAGTATGCCAAGCTTTCCTATGAACTGGGTTACCAGGATGAAGCCCTGAACAGCCTGAGTTCCTTTATTGCCGATTATCCGGCCTCCAAGTATAATACAGAAGCTAAAGAACTGATGATTGATGTGCTGGCCAACACCAATAATTACAAGGATGCACAGGCCATGCTGGAAACACTAAAAAACCCTTCCGAGAATTCAAAAAGGGTATATCCCAGGATTCTTTTTGGCAGGGCCACCGAAATGATCAACGATGGCCGTTTGGCTGAAGCCGATGGCCTGTTGAACCAGGTACTGGAAGATCCGTATAACAGAACGGTATTACCTTATGCCTATTTCTGGAAAGGAGAAATTGGTTACCGGAACAAACAACTGGATACCGCCATTAAATATTTTCATGCTTATATGGACGCCGGTGCCCCCACGGCTGGTGAAGCCAATCCGGTGAATGCAAAGTATAATCTGGGCTATTCCTATCTGCGCAAAGAGAATTTTAAGGTGTCTGTTACTTTTTTCGAACCATTGATCAAAGCACCGGCACTGAACACGGATGCTTTTACCCAGGATGCATACCTGCGGACGGCCGATAATTATTTCATGATGAAAAATTATGACAAGGCCCGTTCGATGTATGATCAGGCCATCAAATTATCCTGGCCGGCAGAAGATTATGCCACATTCCAGATTGCCATGCTGGCCGGTGTAAGGAGCGCCAATGAAAAGATCAGCGGGATGAATACCATGATCCGGAAATTCCCCAAATCACCCCTGGCTATTGATGCCAATATGGAGATTGCCAATACTTATATGGGGAATGAAAAATTCAGGGAAGCCATTCCTTACCTGAAGGCAGTAGCAGAAAATACAGATAACAGCAGTCTGGCCCCCCAGGCCGTCCTGAAACTGGGTACCGCTTATTATAATATTGACAATAACGAGGAAGCATTGCGGCAGTATAAGTTCATTGTTGATCGTTATCCCAGTTCTGCAGAAGCAGAAGATGCCCTGGATAATATCAAAACAATTTATGTAGAAGATGGAAAGCCGGATGAGTATGCTGCTTATATGCGCCAGATCGGTAAACCCCTGAGTGCAGATACAGAAGATGAACTCACCTGGGCGGCTGCTGAAAAATTATACGATGATCAGAAACTGAATGAAGCCCTCAATGCTTATAACAGTTATATCCAGCGTTTCCCTTCCGGGGCACATGTACTGGAAGCGAATTTTAACAGAGCAGAGATTTATAATACCCGCAAAGACTGGAACAATGCCGTAGTGGCATTTGAAGCTGTAGCGGCGCAGGCACCCAATCCATTTGCAGAACGGGCCATTCTCTCAGCCGCAAGGATCAATTTCTTTGAACTGAAGAATTATGCAAAGGCCGAAACATTTTATGCCCAGCTCAAACAACTGACTTCCAACCAGGAGTTAAAGCTGGAAGCGATGCGCGGTTTACTGCGTTGCCAGTACAATCAGCAAAAATGGACAGAAGCATCCGCCAATGCCAAAGAACTCACCGCATCTAAAGGAAGCAGTGCGGATGATAAGACCCTGGCCAATATGGTGATTGCCAAATCGGCCCAGGTAGCCGGTCAGTATAATGACGCCATCAACGCCTTTAAATCGGTAGTTCAGCTGAATAAAGCGGCACTGGCTGCCGAGGCCCGTTATGAAATTGCCAGTTGCTGGTACCAGTTGAATAAATTATCTGAATCAGAAAAAGCGGCATTTGAAACCATCAGTAAGTCGGGCTCCTATGATTACTGGATTACCCGGGCCTATATCCTGCTGGGAGATATTTATTTTAAACAAAAGGATTATTTCAATGCTAAGGCTACATTCCAGAGTGTGGTAGAAAACACCACTGATCCGGAATTGAAGTCAGAAGCTCAGGAAAAACTGAATCGGGTAAATGCAGAAGACAGTCAGTCCAGTAAAGTAGGAGAGAACTGATCAAATTAACAACAATCCATGAAGCGCCATACAGCTAATATGAAAAGAATCATCAGTACAGGTTTTGCCGTTTTTGCCGCATTGCTGCTCTCGGCCCAAAAAGATACATCCGGCAAGGGAGGAATTGATATCGTGTCGAGTTTTAAACCGGTATTAAGACAAACCGCCAAGATCAATTTTGGCGCCGCTCCGGCACCGGTGGATACTACTAAGGCAAAACTGAATTATGATATTCCTACACAGAATCTCTTATTCGCCTACCAGCCCGGTACTTTAAAACCACTGGCGATGGATATTGATACCAGCGGAGCTTTTGATAACAGCAGTTATATCAAGGCGGGATTTGGTAGTCTTCGTACGCCCTTTGTACAGGCCGGCATTTCACTGGGAGATGGGAAAACAGCCGGTTTGAATATCTATGCGAAGCATGTGGGATCAGATGGAAAAAGGGAATACCAGAAATATGCCAACACACAGGTGAGACTGATGGGATATTTCCGTTCAGGAAATAACCTGGAATGGAATGCATCTCTGGGCATGAAACAGGATCGTACCTATAAATACGGATACGAGCCACAGACCCTGGTGTTTTCACCCGATTCACTCAAACAACAATTCCAAACAATCAGCGGAAGGGTTGGATTTCATAATATCAATAAAACCGATTTCGGTCTGACCTATTCACCCGATGTGAAGATTGATGTATTCAGCGATAATCATGATAATTCAGAAAGTAATACAGTGGTGAACCTGCCACTGGAAAAAACAATCGGAAAAGAGTTTGCGGTGAATCTCGGCCTCACATTTGACCTGACCCGGGTATCACCCAAAGGAAAAGCGGCGATCAATAATACCATGTATTATATTTCTCCTTCTGTATTATACAAAACGGGTAATATCAATGTACAGGCCGGTATTCGTCCTTCCTGGGATAATAAGACCTTCAAGATGTTCCCGAATATCCTGGCTGATATCAGCAGTAACGACAGCCGCTTTACTTTCCAGGCGGGATGGACCGGCTATGTGCGCAAGACCACCTATATGTACCTGGCTTCGCAGAATCCCTGGTTATGGATACCGGATCAGTTCAAAAACTCCTGGATTGAAGAAAGATTTGCCGGCTTCAAAGGTTCGGTGGGAGATCATTTTACCTATTCAGCCAAGGCTGCATTCAATCGCGTGAATAACCAGCCGCTCTTTATCAACGATACGACAGCAGGTCTCGGTGGCAAATCATTCAGGGTAGTCAACGAACGCCGGATCAATGTGGTGAATTTTGGCAGTGAAATCGGGGTGAATTTCCAGGAGAAATTCTCACTGACCGCCGGTTTACAGTTTAACCAGTTTACCGGATTAAGGGATAATGCGAAAGCCTGGGGACTTCTGCCACTGGAACTGAAAGCGGCCATGCGGATGCAGATCATAAAGGATCTCTGGCTGAAAGGCGACCTCTTTGCCTGGAGCGGTCCTTCTTACCTGAAAAAAGATGGAACGGCCGGAAAGCTGGATGGTGCCATGGACCTGAATGCAGGACTGGAATTCCGAATCACCAAAAACATCAATGCCTGGACGCAGTTCAATAATATTTTCAATAAATCTTACCAGCGCTGGAACCAATACCCGGTTTATGGGTTCAACTTTGTCGGCGGAATCGTATTTTCGTTCGATCAAAAGAACAAGTAATGTACCCGGAATTATACCAGTATTTATTGCAGTATAAAAAATTGTCGGTGCCTGGCATCGGCACTTTTTTATTGGAAAGAAGTCCGGCCCGCTTTGATTTTCCCAATAAACAAGTGTTACCACCCTCATACAGCTATGCGCTGGATCCCGTGGCCAATGTGCCCAAAGGAGGATTCTTTAAATGGCTGGGAACTGCGCTCGGAATATCTTCGATGGATGCCGTGGTGCAGTTCAACAATTTTGCTTTTGAAATGAAAAAGCAATTGGAGAAAGGTCATATGATCGACTGGAAAGGAGTGGGGCAGGTTAAAAAAGGATTAGGGGAAGAAATCCGGTTTACAGCTCATGAACCACTGGTTCAGGAAGCCCCGGTACCCGCCATCCGGGTATTGCGTGAAAAAGCAGAACATACCGTTCGGGTGGGTGAGGATGAAAGAACTGCGGCAGAGATGGAATTATTCCTGTCAAAACCCGACGAGAAAAAATCATACTGGTGGGCCTGGGCCCTGGCCCTTGGATTAGTGGCCGTTCTTTTTTCGGGCTGGTATTTATCTGAGCACGGGCTGGATATGTCCGGTATCGCCAATTCAAAATCATTGGAGGCCGGGGAATCAGCTGTATCTACATATAAAGTGCTGCCCTGATTTGCCCAAATTCATTTTACTTTGTCCCCGTTTCCAGTTAACCCATGTCATCCCGTATACATTATAACGCATGTCCTGTCTGCAGTGCCGGCACTATCAAAGAAGCATTGCTGGTAAAAGATCATTCTGTGAGCGGGGAGGAGTTTTCCATCTGGGAATGTTCCGCCTGTCAATTTCGATTTACACAGGATGTGCCCGATGCGGCTTCCATTGGTCCTTATTATCAATCTGAAGAATACATTTCACACAGCAATACTTCCAAAGGACTCATCAACCGCCTCTACCAGGCTGTAAGAAAAAGAACCCTGAAAAGAAAAAGGAAACTGGTGCAACAGCAAACCGGAATGGGCAAAGGGCAATTGCTGGATATCGGCAGTGGTACAGGGGCATTTGTAGATGAAATGGAAAAATCAGGCTGGAGGGTTACCGGATTGGAACCGGATAGCGGTGCCAGACAGGTAGCCAAGGATAGTTTTGCTGTGACCCTGGAGGATATCAGTGGATTTTTTCAATTGCCGGCTGAACAGTTTGATGCCATTACCATGTGGCATGTGCTGGAACATGTGCATACCCTGCATGAATACATGGATCAGCTTAAAAAACTATTGAAACCAGGCGGCCGGATTTTAATTGCCGTTCCCAATTATACTTCCGGGGATGCGGGCCATTACCAGTCTTACTGGGCGGCCTATGATGTACCCAGGCATCTCTATCATTTTTCCCCGGGGTCTATGGAAAAACTGGCTTCGATTCATGGTTTAAAGCTGCTTTCCTGTAAGCCGATGTGGTTTGATAGTTTTTATATTTCCATGCTGAGCAGTAAGTACAAACATGGAAAAACCAGTCTGCCCGGTTCCTTTTACCAGGGCCTTACTTCAAATTTGAAAGCAGCAGGGCATCTGCGGAAATGCAGTTCCCTGATTTATGTGCTGGGAAAATAATCTAAAAAATAAATTGGCTTCCGATTACTGACTGAATTGTACTTCATACAGTTCAGGCCACCATTTTCCGGTGATATACATTTTTTTGGTGGCAGGATCCCAGGCAATGCCGTTGGGAACATCCACTTCCGGATTAATGTTTTTGACGCGATTCCATAATTTACTGAGGTCCGCCTTGGCTACAATGGCACCCGTTGCCGGATCGATCTTGAAAATATATGCCGCCTGATACTGGTTGGCATAAATAAAGCCGTCAATAAATTCCAGTTCATTTAAATTATAAGAAAGGCTGCCGGCTTCTGTTACATCCTGTGTTTTCAGCAGCTTAAAGGTGGAAGGGTCGTAGTAATACAAAGTGCTGGATCCATCGCTGGCGATCAGGGATTGTCCATCGGTGGTGAGTCCCCAGCCTTCTCTTTGTACGGTGAATTCCTTGACCTTTTTAAAATCAGGCAGGGTATAAGCAAATACGGTATTTTCTTTCCAGGTGAGTTGGTAAACCGTGTCCCGCAGGATGGTTACGCCTTCCCCAAAATACTTTCTGTCGAGCGATATTTCTTTGAGCGCCTTTCCCGTTTTCAGGTCCACTTTCAGAAGCTTGGATCTTCCATAATTACCGGTACCCTCATACATTTCGCCATTGTAGATCAGCAAACCCTGGGTATAGGAAGAAGTATCATGCGGGTAAGTGTTCACGATAGTTTCGGACATGATCTTTGGGGCATCAGGTTTGGGTTGATCCGGATCATCTTTTTCTCCATTATTGCAGGCCGTCAGGGCAAATGCCAGGAGGAAAGGCAGGAATTTTTTCATTCAAAAACTGATTTCGACAAAAATAAGGGCTGAAACGGATGCCAATTGTTAAACATGGCAACTCAATTTCATATCAATGGTAAATTTACGATTTAAGGGGCTCTTGCACAATTCGTTATTTGTATTATCTTTATGCGAACAGACCCCCCGGAAGAACCTATTCTTCCATAAAATCTAATCCCTCGAACAACTCTTTTAGTTTCCTTTTATCCTTTACCCACTGTTAGCAGGAGCAAACAGTTGACCGATTTCCAATCCCGCGTGATCAACTCATGGCATTAAGAATGACCATGCCGTAACTACTAAAAGACACTGGAAACTATGAAGGCGGGTTTAGCATTATTGCTCTTGGTACTGACGTTTACAAGTCAGTTAGCTGCACAAAAAAAATGCAGCGACCAAAATTATCAGCAACAAAGATTGAAAGATGATCCGGCACTGGCCCAACTGATGAGCCATACCGAAAGCTTTATCAACAGGCAGCTTACTCAAAGTACGGCGGCCAGGGGTGAAGCCACGGTGATTAAAATTCCGGTGGTGATTCATAATCTCTATCATTTTCCCACAGAAAAAATCAGCCTTGAGCAGGTACAAAGCCAGCTCAACGCATTGAATAGTTGTTTTCGCCGTCGCAGTGCCGATACTGTACGTACGCCGGTTTACTTCAAGGGCATCGCGGCAGACTGCCAGATTGAATTTTACCTGGCTATATCAGACAGCAGGAAACGTTCCACTTCCGGATTGATCCGCAAATACACGCCGATCAAGGAATGGAAGGCAGATGATAAAATGAAGTTTAATGCAGAGATGGGTGATGATGCCTGGGATCCCAATAGCTATCTCAATATCTGGGTTTGCAACCTGAGCCAGGTAGCTGGTTATTCCAGTATCCCGGGAGATGCGGCTGGAAAAGATGGGGTAGTGATTGATCTGGACGCATTTGGCACTATCAATAATCAGGCAGGTTATGAAATGGGTAAAACCACGGTACATGAAGTAGGACACTGGCTCGGACTGAAACATATCTGGGGTGATGATTATTGCGGAGATGATGGCGTGTCAGATACACCTAAACAAGCCGGCTACAATATTGAATGTCCCAATACCATTAATGTTACCTGTGGCAATGGCCCATACGGAGATATGTACATGAACTATATGGACCTGACCAGCGATGCCTGTATGAACCTGTTTACAGAAGGGCAGAAAGCCAGGATGCGCAGCTTCTTCGCAGCTGGTGGTGCCCGGGTCAAGCTGCTCAGTTCAACTGGCCTGAACCTGCCGCTGATTGCGGAATCACCACTACCTGAAGAAGATCCCAAATGGCTCCAGCCTCAATTATATCCCAACCCGGCCAGTAATGTTATCAACCTAGATCTGGCTTATGACAGCCGTTGGATGGGAAAAACAATCCAGGTCATCAACCTGCAGGGGCAGATCGTTATGTCTTTACAGGTAACAGCCAAGAACCTGCGGATTGATTTACAAAAATTACAGGCAGGAATTTATTTCCTTGCAGCGAAAAAGGATGATGGAGAGTCTTTAAAAATGAAGTTTGTCAAATTGTAGGTCGCAACCAACTACCCTGAATGCCGGGCGCATATCCCGGTCAACTAACGAAACGGGCCGCAACTGCGGCCTTTTTTTGTGGGCAAGAGGCAGGTCAAAAATCAACCAATAGCAGGGTAATGGCAATTTCCAGGATCACAGCCAGAAAAAAGTACTCCGACTGATACCGGATACTGATAAAACGGTTATTGACCAAAACGGACACAAATGTGATGCACAGGAATAAGCCAGCTAAAAAGGCCAACCCGTATAATAAAATACCTTCCACAGCAAATCGATTTACTGTTAGTAAAATAAGTTAAGCTGCTAATCAACTTTTAAATAGGTATTGGAAATAGGGGTTGTTCTCAGATATGAATCGCCTCCCCGTAAGCCACTTCGATCGCGTCTTTGATACTTTCGCTGATCGTGGGATGTGGGTGAATGGCATTCAATACTTCGTGATAAGTTGTTTCCAGTTTACGTGCTGTAACCGTTTCTGCAATCATTTCCGTTACATTGTATCCAATCATGTGCGTACCCAGCCATTCACCGTATTTGGCATCAAAAATAACTTTGATGAAACCTTCGGGATGACCTGCGGCTGAAGCTTTGCCGCTGGCACTGAGGGGGAATTTGCCTACTTTAATATCATAACCAGCATCTCGGGCTGCTTTCTCCGTATAACCTACAGATGCAATTTCAGGAACGCAATAGGTACAACCGGGGATATTATTATAATCAATAGGTTCCGGCTGATGGTGGTACTTGTTTTCATTGTAGGCGATCGACTCAACGCAAACAATCCCTTCTTTACTGGCCACGTGTGCCAGGGCCTGTCCGGGTGAACAATCACCAATAGCATATATTCCGGGGATATTGGTTTGTCCGAACTTGTCAACCATTACCCTTCCTTTATCTGTCTTTACACCCAATGTTTCCAGGCCAATGCCTTCAATATTGGCGGCTACACCAACGGCACTCAGTAAAACATCGGCTTCCAGTACCTGTTCGCCGCTGGCCGTCTTAATGGTGGCTTTTACACCGGCTCCTGAAGTATCCACGGCGGTTACTTCACTGCTGGTCATAATGGCGATACCATTCTTTTTGTATTGTTTTTCGAGTTCTTTTGAAATTTCTTCATCTTCTACCGGAACGATCCGGGGCATGAATTCAACGATGGTTACCTTGGTGCCCATGCTATTGTAGAAATAAGCAAATTCAACACCAATGGCACCGCTGCCTACCACGATCATGGATTTGGGCATTTGCGGCAACACCATGGCTTCACGGTAACCGATGATTTTCTTGCCATCAATTTTCATGGTAGGAAGTTCCCGGCTCCGGCCGCCGGTTGCGATGATAATATGTTTGGCTTCCACGGTCTGGCTTTTGCCATCGGCTGCGGTAACTTCCAGCTTACCCTTGGCCACCAGTTTCCCATATCCCATGATCACATCAATCTTGTTCTTCTTCATCAGGAACTGAACTCCCTTGCTCATTTTATCAGCCACCCCGCGGCTTCTTTTAATCACAGATTCAAACTGGGGGGCGCCAGTGGCTTCAATTCCGAACTCTTTGGCATGTTTGATATACTCAAATACCTGTGCGCTTTTCAGCAGGGCCTTGGTAGGAATACAACCCCAGTTCAGGCAAATACCGCCTAAACTTTCCTTTTCAATCACTGCCGTTTTAAATCCAAGCTGGGAGGCACGGATGGCCGCCACATATCCACCGGGGCCGCTTCCAAGTACCACTACATCATATGCCATAATCTTCTGCTTTTTTAATGAGGATGATTCCCTTACAGGGGAGTTGCGAAGTTATTTGAAAAGATGCAAACCGGCAAACCAGCTGAGTGGCCGGTCGCTCCGTTTTCGGGTGAACAGGTGGAGGGAACGTCTGCACCCCCTTTTGGCCGCTCAAAATATTTTTGAATGGGGAAAGAAGGCTTGTTCTATATTAGCCGAAACAGCAAAATGCAGCGGATAGCTTTGTGCATATTGATTTTTTGCAATGTAACAGTAGCCATGGCCTGGCAACCGGTGAACCATGGCGTAAAGCTGCGCATTGTGAACCAGTCACAGCAACCGGTATCCGGGGCTACCATCCAGTTAATGAAGACGGACTCTGTGATTGTAAAAGTGCAGGTATCTGATCAATCGGGGATGGCTGAGTTCAATGGACTGGTTGCTGCAAAATATATTATACAGGTCAGTCATGCCGGTTTCCAGTCCGCTTTCCAAAGCCTGAATTTTCTGGAAGAACCAGGTTGGATTGAAAAAACAATCACCCTGCTGCCCATGGCTACTGAACTGGGGAATGTAATTATCGAATCCAAAAAACCTTTTGTACAGTTTGCGCCGGATAAAACAATTGTGAATGTTGACGCCGGAATCACCAATGCCGGCACTTCAATCATGGATGTGCTGGAAAAATCACCGGGGGTTACTGTGGGTCGTGACGGAACGATCAGTATGAAAGGCAAGGCCCAGGTAATGGTGATGATCGACGGGAAGCAAACACAAATGAGTGGTGCTGACCTGCAGGCCTATTTATCAGGTATTGCGGCTTCACAAATAGATGTGATTGAACTGATCGATAATCCCGGGGCCCGATATGATGCGGCCGGAAATGCCGGGATCATCAATATCCGTACAAAAAAACTAAAACAAAAGGGGTTCAACGGTTCCCTGAGTCTGGGCTATGGTCAGGGCTTTTACGAGAAATTCAACAACAGCCTGAATCTGAATTACCGGGCCGGGAAGTTGAATGTTTTTCTGAATTACGGCAACCGGCTGGGACATGAAATGATGAACTTATATGCCTTGCGGAAATATTTCGATCAGCAGGGTAGGGATTCACTTTATTTGAATCAGCCCAATTTCACCAAGACCAGGATCAAAGCACATAATATTAAAACAGGGGTTGATTGGTTTGTTACAAACAATACTACCATTGGGATGGTTTACACCGGATCTTTCAACAACCGGAACGTAAAAAGTTACAGCACCATTGACTGGATGACCCCTGCTTACCAAATTGATTCCACCATCAATACATGGGGTACCCGTTTACTTGATTTCAACCGCTCGGGAATTAATTTTAACCTGCGTCATGTTTTTCCTGGTAAAGATGAACTGACGGCGGATGTTGATTTGATCCGCTTCAATATTGAAGGAGGCCAGTTTTTCGAAACACAACTCAGTACGCCGGGTAGTCCTGTTCAGGCGACCAGGGGGAATACCCCATCTGACCTGGATATTTTTACCGCTAAAATTGATTATTCCCGGAAGCTGGGAAAAATTTCACTGGAAACAGGCGTGAAAACGGCCGGCACCAATACCGATAACCTGGCAGAGTATTTTTTTAATAACGGACAGCAATGGACAGCAGATCTCAGCCGCAG
>Ga0075158_10002067_pt1 | contig 14813 bp, 13 predicted proteins | sample JI91814BDNA_FD_70968 | JGI IMG/M metagenome (GOLD analysis project Ga0075158, IMG submission 70968) | Wastewater effluent complex algal communities from Wisconsin, to seasonally profile nutrient transformation and Carbon sequestration -... | ecosystem: Engineered > WWTP > Effluent > Algae... | reverse complement strand
GGCCTTGGGCGTCCCGATCCCCCTCGTCCTTCTGTTCCTGCTCATCCGCAGTTGCACGGGCTGAGCATGTCGATGCGAGTTCGGCGGCGGTGCCGATTCTGCCGAGGCGTGATACGCTGCGCAATGCCCGATTCGCCAATCCGCGGTTCACAGAGTTGCTGCGGCGTCATCGTCCGCCCTGTCCTCGCGTCCGATCTGCCGATCTTCTTCGCGCAGCAACTGGACCCCATCGCCAATCGCATGGCCGTCGTGAACCCGCGCGATCAAGAGTCGTTCGACGATCACTGGCGGAAGGTTCTGTCGGCGACGAGCGTCGTGACGCGCACAATCGTGGCGGATGGCGAGGTCGTTGGAAGCGTCTCCTGCTTTCCAATGGAAGGGCTCGACTCCGTCGGCTACTGGATCGCGCGCGAGCATTGGGGAAAGGGAATCGCGTCGCGCGCGGTGGCGCTGTTGCTGGAGGAAGTGCCGCAAAGACCGCTGCATGCACGGGCCGCACGCAGCAACATCGCGTCCATCCGTGTGCTGACAAAGAACGGCTTTGTGATCACGGGCTATCAGCACTCGCCGGCGACGGACCGGTTTCCGGCGTGCGAAGAGGCGATCTTGTTGCTGGAGTAATGCCGCGCTCAGTGTGGATTGTCAATCAGGGTGGCTTATGTCCACACTCTGGGCACCGTGATTGGACGCTTGGAAGTCCGACGCGGTCGTAGCCACACGACGTACAGATTCCTGTGCCGCCGTGGCGCGGGGTCAAAAGGCGAATACCGACATAGAAGGCCAGAACCATCAAAGGCCACAACGGCGCGTGTCGCGCGGAGTAACCATCGCAACCAAAGGCCCATTCTTGCTTGCCAAATCCCCACTGAAACTGCCAATCTTGCCGATGCCGAAGAAGTACCGATGTAAACTCAGCCACTCCGTATTGCGTCGCGACGCCAACGGCACCAGCGTTCAATCGAATGGGTTGGACGCCACGAACAAAGAACGTGTACTCAGAACGAAGACTAAGTCCCCACGCCAGCGATAGAACGCCAGCCAGCGCGATCAGTATCCATCCAAAGCGATTGCGCCTTGTCATGTCGAATGATAGGTTCGACGCGCCGGCGTGCCGGTTTGAGGAACTCACTCTTCCGGCATCCACACTTCCCACCCCTTCATCGCCTCGCGCGTCGCGTCCGAAACTTTGATGCCCCACGCCTCCCCATACGGCCCGAGGTTCTTCTTCACCGTTGTGGCGAACGTGAGCAGGAACCGATTGCGCTCCTCATCATCACCCTTGGGCCGTTGATCGCTCGGCAATGCTCGGATCGCATCAAACGTCGTGTGGAACGCGTCGAAGCCGAAGGCCTGCCACAGGAGCGCGTAGAACTGGAGCGATTCGAACGGGCCGCCCGCGTCCTCGAAGCGCCGTTTCTCATCGCGCTGGCGGCGAAAGATCTCCATCGCATACTTGGGCGCGCAGCGCGTCGCCTCGCTGTCGATCGCGTTGCCGTTCACCATGTGCAACGCGTACACGGTGAAGATGTTAACGGTGACCTCGCCCGTCGTGCCATCGGTCCAGAGTGGGTTCTGGTGCGAGTGCCCCATCTCGTGGTAATGCCCCCAGAGTTTGCTCTCCTTGGTCACGCCGAAGTTCTCGGCAATGAACATGTCCGCCGCAGCGCTCGCAGGGATCACGATCGGCCCGTCGGACGGGCAATACATATAGCCCCAACTCACGCTCACATCCGCAACGTAGCGATACGGCCGGTCGGCCCAGTGGTTGGGCGTTCGCGGCTCCAGCGACTGCATCGCCTCGTGCACCTTGTCCCAGTGCTGCATCGCAAGGTCCGGGCGATCAAGCGTGCGGATCGCATCGCTGGGGACGGTGAAGATGAGATTGTTCGTCTCCATCTCCGCCCACGGCGCTTCGAGGGTGCGAATCTCGTTCTTCCACGCATCGAGGTCCGTCACGCCCAACTTGAAGTGCGGGGCGCGCAGCGCGTTCTGGATCTTCACCGCGTGCGAACCCTTGCCACGCCACGCCGCATCTTCCGGCACATCAATATAGATCGGCCCGCCGATCGCGCTCGCGACGGCGGTGGTGGGGTTGGTAATCGCGAACCGTCGCAATCCATGCCGCAAACGCACGCGATACGCGTGCTCGTGCGGATCGCGCCATGCGCCGACCTGGATCGTCGCGCCAACGAGCGCGTCGGGGACGCCGATCGTGACAATCTCACCCGGCGCCGCGTACAAGCCCGTCGTGTGCCATCCGGGAACGGCACAATCGATCGTGATCGTCGCGCTCGCTTCGCGTGCCTTGCCCACCGGGCCGGGGAACATCACGCTCGACGCGTGCGCCTTCACGTCCGTCGCGGGCAGTTCATTCGCGAGTCGCGAGTCCAGGTCGATGAGCGCCCGCGCGAGTGGATCGGTCTTCGCCGTGAGCCGCGGCATGCCGAGTTTCGCGTACACGCCATCGAGCCGCTCGCGGTGCGAGGCCGCCATCTCCTTCGCATGCTTCACGAACTGACTTTCCAGCGGCACGCTCTCGAACGCGCTGCCGACGACCTTGGCGGCGAACTCGAGTTCGCGTGCGCGGGCCTTGGCTCTTTCCTTGTTGGCGGCTTGCTCCTTCTCTGGGATGTTCGCGTCCACTTCGAACGTGCTCTCATTCGCCAACTGCCGCAATGCCTCGTCCGCATTCGCCAACGCCAGCAACGCCGCATCGATCGGATACGCCTTGTTCTTCCCCTCGGGCGAGTTCGCGTGCGCATCAAACCGCACGCCCACCGGCTCGAGCAACCGATTCGCCGCGAGCGTGTCAATCGTGAGGTCCTTGTTGAGTTGCAACACTCCCCACGCAGTCTCGGCGAGGAGCGCGCCGCCACCACCCGCAAGCCACGTCTTCAACTCTTCCTCGCGCCCGGCCTTCGTCCACGCCTGTGGCGAGCCGACGACGACATCGACCTGCGCCAGATCAATCTTCTTGATGCCGCCCTCGACGCGCGTAAAGGCCACGCCACGCCGCGTGAGTTCCGTCGCGATCACCTCGCTCAGTCCAGCGACACGCACCGGCGACTTCGCTCGCGCGCCCAACCACGCGATCGCATTTGCCGCAAAGACCTCCGAGTCCGCCTCGGTCGTGTCCAAAAACCCGCCATGCCCAACCACAACCACGCGCCCCTTGCCAAACGCCGCACTCGCCGCCAGCACGCGCCCGTCGCCCATCGCGGCCAGCGGCGTCGCTTCGCCCCACACAACCATCGACGCGGGGTTGCCGCCGGTGTGGAGTGCGGCGACCTCACGCAAGATCGTGGCGCGGTCCGCTTCCGTCGCGACGCACATGGATGAAGTGCCCAGGAAAAGACAAGCCGCCAACGTTGTGATTCTCATGCGATCAGTGTACCAGCGGGCCCGCGCACAAAGGTGGTGTGGTCTTCGGAGAATCGTGTCAGGAAGCCCTTCGAGGCCGCCTACTTGCTGGTAACTGGGCGTGATTGTCCAGAAAGTGCAAGCCTGACGGTGGGAAAGGGCTTGTGCCCCCGGTGTTCCTTTGTACACTGGGCGTTGCTGCTTTGGGAGAGTGTTCGCTCTGGGAGGTGCTGTATGCGTTCGAAGGTGTCTGTGCTGCTCGCCTGTGTCTCCCTGTGCGCGTGCGGGGTTGCCAACGCAAACCCGGTGGTGGCGTCCGGTTTCAGCGCAGGGATCGGTTCTGTCGTGGGGCTGGGCTATGACCCAATCACAGATCGCGTCTGGCTCTACGGAAACTCGAGCGCATCGCTCACGCGTTTCAGCCGCTCGGGTCTCAACTTGCTGACGGTGCCTCGCCCGGGTGAGTCCGCCGACGACGCCGACATCGAGTGCGCGCCCGAAGCGCTCACGCTTGGCAGCACAAGTGTTCCCGCGGGTTCGCTCCTGTTCATCAATGGCGAGAGCGGCGTGGCGGAGATCTACGCCGTCAGTCCAACGACTGGCATCGTCTTCGCGACGCTCGCGACCTCGTTCGGCGGGAACCACGTCGTGGGCGGGGGCTATCACACGACACGCGACACGTTCTTCCTCGTGCAGGACAAGGTCCCCGGCGGCAGCATCGCCAATCGCGTCGCGGAGATCAACCCGCTCACCGGCGCGGTCATCAACTCGTTCCAGGTGACAGCCGCCCTCGCGTCGTTCACCGTGAACTTTGGTGATCTCGACATTGCGCCCAACGGCAACTTGCTGGTCGTGTCGTCGGACGAGACCTCCATCCTCGAACTCACGCCCACCGGCGCGCTCGTCACCACGCATCCGCTACCCGCAGGCGTGAACAGCCTCTGCGGGATCGCCGTCGATACCGCGAGTTGCGATGTATGGGTGACGGAAACCAGCGGCACGGTGTGGCGTTTGAACAACGTGGGCGCATCCTGCCCCGCCGATCGCAACTGCGACGGCGGCGTTGACATCTCGGATCTGCTCGATTTCCTCGCGGCGTTCGAGGCCGGCTCGAGTGCGGCCGACCTCGACAACGGCTCGGGTACAGGCACCACCGACGGCGGTGTGGACATCAGCGACCTCCTGTATTTCCTCGCACGATTCGAGGGCGGCTGCTGAAGATTCGGCGTACGGCGTGGGAGATCGCGTCCACTCCCACCAGGGAAACCGTGGGAGAAAGGCCGCCTTGCGAGAAGGCCCGGCTTGTGATAGCCTGCGCCCCGATGGATTGGGTGCGGGCGTCGCCGACGCCCGGTCGCGGGTGGGCGACGAAACTCGGCACACAGCATTTCGCTGAAAGGAGCATCGCATGGCTTCCCCGGTGGTTCACTTTGAAATTGGTTGCAAAGATCTCGAGAAGACCAAGGCCTTCTACAACAAGTCGTTTGGCTGGGATTATGTCCCCGGCATGCCCAGCATGGGCATGGTCGCGAATCTCGGGCCGCACGGCTCGACCAAGACCGATGGCATCGGCGGGCACATCAACAGCCTCGGCCATCCGCCACACCAGTACGTCACGTTCTACATTCTGGTGGACGACATCGAGAAGTCGCTCGCGACGATCGAGAAGAATGGCGGCAGCACGCTGATCCCCAAGCAGGAAGTGCCCAACATGGGCTGGTTCGCGTGGTTCAAGGATCCCGAAGGGAACGCGATTGGCTTGTGGAAGGCGATGATGGGATGAGGTGGCGCGCGGCGTGAAGTCGCGGAGTTGCAGCGCGAAAGAAGCAGCACGCGGGCCGGCCTTCGGGGCGGCCCTTTTACTTTGCGGCGCATCTATGGTTATCGCATGAACAACGAGTTCTGGAACCAGCGTTACGCCGCCGAGGGGCTCGCGTATGGGGAAGCGCCCAACGATTTTCTCGTGAGCGTGGCCGATCGGCTGCCGAAGGTGGGGAAGGCGATCGACATCGGCGCGGGCGAGGGGCGCAACGCGATCTTCCTCGCACAGCGCGGGCTGGATGTGATGGCGATGGACCAGAGTGAGGTGGGGATGCGCAAGGCGATGGAGCGCGCGAAGGGATTGGGAGTGTCGCTGCGCACGAGCGTCGCGGACTTGCAGGACTTTGATGCGGGGGCGGGGACGCTTGATGTCGTGACGTCGTTCTTTGTGCATTTGCCATCGCCGCTGCGAGCGCTGGTGCACGGGCGCGTGCGGGAGTGGTTGAGGCCCGGCGGCGTGTTTGTGCTGGAGGCGTATGCGCCCGAGCAACTGGCGCGGAACACGGGCGGGCCGAGGGATGCGGCGAGGTTGGCGTCGCTCGAGACGATCGTGGCGGAGTTGAACGGGCTCACGATCGAGCATCGCGCGGCGTTGGTGCGGAACGTGAGTGAGGGGCAGTTTCATTCGGGTGATGCGGCGGTGGTGCAGGTGGTGGCGCGGAAGGTGTGATGTGCGCATGCGAAGACACCGCCGTGTGACGGGACGGTGTCTATCGCTGGGTTCGGGATTCCGCTGGGCGCGTGGCTGGTCTCGTGCGTGCTCTTGGTGCTTGCGCACTTCGCGACACGCAGTTCCGCGGCACGGCGTCAACGGCGGTGGGTGGGCGGTTGTGCTCGCCGACGCTTGCACAACTGTGGGCAGCAAGTATTGTGACAGCACCTCATGTTGTTGCATGGTTGTAACCTATGCAACTCGGACACAGGCTGGAACCTGTGCCACGGCATCTGGTGTCTTCACGCGCTTGCTGGCCCGCGCACCGCTTTGGCGTGCTGCTCGGGTCGCGTGAGAATCTGCGGGGGAGACCAGCCCGGGTTCGTGGCCCGGCCGTTGGAAGCCCGAAGATTCATCGCGCGAGGGAACTGGCACGCCTCTATAGAGGGACGCGCGGTCATGGGCGCGCGCACAAAGGTGGATGTTGGTGGGTGCTTAGTGACGCGTGGCGCGCGGAAGTGGCGATTGGAGGGCGTCAAGAGGGGTGAAATTGTGCGGGAAAATGTGGAAATTCGTGTTTTGGGTGTGGGAGAATGACCTTGTTTGTGCGCGCGCGGGAGGTAGATAGGGAGGGATGAAGAGATGGGGCTGGAAGCCCCATACACCGCGGAGGAAGAGGGAAGAGAAGATACCACGCGTCGAAGACTTGCATGGTGGCACCCGAGTTGGAAAGTGCGGCCACTCGCCAACCTTGGACTCGAAGGCACGTCAGGCGCGCGGAGGATGATGGATCGAGGCGACCGATTCGGCGGTGGTTCCGCATTCCGGACAAGGACTGTCTGTGGACAAGCCTTCACGCGAGTAGCCGCAGTTGGGACATTGGTTGCGTCGGCGTCGTCTTGCGGCGTGCAGGCCGGGGAAGAGCATCGCGGAACCTGCGGTTAGGAGGAGCGGGCTTGCGGGCCAGACGCTGTACGCTTTGTTGTTGTCCCATGGGTTTGTTGACTTGCCCCAGGTCCACCATGTCCATTTCCAATCGCGGGTGGTTCCCGCGGGGGCGCGAAAGTCGGTGTTCTTTCCACCGGTCCAGCCGTAGAGAGGTGAGGACCAAGAGTCCTTTTCAACGGCCGCGTAGTAGATCGTTCCGTCGCCCACGTCGAGGAGCCACTTTTCGGAGCAGTACCCGAACCACCACTTGATGCTCACGAGCATCGCGATGAGCCACAGTGCGCCCAGGGCGATGAACAGGCCGCCGATCCAGCGTCGGGTGCGGACAGGAGTGGAGGGTGCTTTGGACATGGCTGGTGATCATTCTCGCATGCGGGCGGGATCGCTCAGGAACGCGAAGCCCGCGATGCGTCGGACGCCCTTCACCTTTTCTTGCTGTTGGTCGAGCGACACTCGCAGGGTGAAGGGCTCGGGAGCATCGATGTCGTAGTCGTAGCATCGGCCCGACTCGTAAACATCGGCATCGGGGCAGCCGAGCAACTCGGTGAACTCGGCGATGGTCATGCCAGCCTTGATCTTGTCGACGTTCGCGATACGGTCGGCGAGCGGAGCGGAAGCGCGATAGGGGTGGTCTCTGTCCTCAGTGTAGAACGAGTCTCTCTTGAGCATTGGATACAGCCGCACGCCGCAATTGGGCAGGGGCACTTCGCCCAAGGCGCGGAGAGCTTGCCGTGTGTGGAGCCTGACGGTGTCCGGCACCTGCATTTCGTGTCGAACTAGCAGTTCCTCGAGGCGCTTGAGCAGCGGCCCGGCTTCCTTCACTCGCCTCATCTGGATGTACTGCAATGTGCTCGAGAGATCTCTCGTCGCTTGCCAATCGTCGTGGAGTGGTGTGGTGTCGGCCTCAAAAGAATCAACATGCCTTTGGAGCGAGGTTAGGGCGCGACGAGATTCTTCTGTGAGGCAGGCTAGAAGCACGGACTTGGTTGGGTCCGGAAGCCCTTCCAACTGAGCTACGTCGGTGACGTTGTGGACGGCACCGAGGTCAAGATGTTTGCCGGTGCTGGTGTCTATGATCAGGCGATGTCCCCAGAATGGCCGCACGACGAAGTACAGTTTTGTCTTCTTTGCATCGGGGACTTCGAGGAAGAACCATTCCGAGCGTTGCTTCCAGATCGGGCCCGCGGTGGACATTCCGACGAACTGGGCTTGTTGTTCCTTCGGGAACGCTTCGAGCAGGGGGACTTCGGCCCGTTTGTGCCCTGATGTTGCGTCGAGTATCAGGAGGGATTCGTGCGCGAGTGCGGCCACGACTATTCCGCTGTCGTGCACGAAAAGGCGCGTGGGGGAACCTTCGTCGGGATAGGCCTGATAACTGCCCTTGCTTCGGGCCATTGGCTGTGATCGCTTCCAGAGCACCTTGTTGGTTTGTGTGTCGGTGAGCGTGTACTCGAAGTTGGAGGCGAAAGGGCGTCGGGTGGGCCCCACGTTGGTTGGGCTTTTCGCGTTGGCGACGAACCTGCCATTCGGAGATGTGGCGGTCTGATCGGAGTAATAGCGATCGGTCGCGAGAGCCACGGAGGATGCGGCGAAAAGGCAGAGCCATGCGGCGAAGCATCGAAGCAGGTGTGCCATCGTGAGTTCCCGTGCTTGGGGTGAACGATGCTTTGGACGTGGGAACGATAGCAGGGAAAGAGCGTCGTTCGTTTGGTGGGGTGGCGTGGCGCGGGAGGGGACGCTTCGCCTGCCCCTGCGGGGCGTGGATGGAGCATGAGGTGCGTACCCCGGGTTCGAGGACTCACCCGGGGTTCAGGTCGCGCGCCCCGTTGGGGCGGGATGCGTGAGGACGTGTGGAGGAGTGCCGTTGGGGTGGTCGTCCGCCCTCTGGGCGGAGGGGGATTCGAAGTTGACACCATACGCGGCGAAGACGCCGCGTATGGCAACGCGCGTGCGCCTTTGCGGGCGAAGAAGAAAGATGGCTAAGGAATGTGTGGCGCTGCGAGTGTTACGGCGATGATGGAAGCCAGTGTGAGCAACCAGACGAGGAGCATTCGGAAGGACAAGCGTGCAAGGAAGTCGTGTGCGGAACGGTTGAGGGCGTCGGCGAGCAGGGAGGGGATGGAGAGGAACTCGATGTTGCCTTGGGCATCGCGCTGGCCGAGGAGGGCGTTGAGTGAGTTCAAGAGGTGACGCACTAGGAGGTTTGCGGCGAATGCGAGGAGGCGGCCTTTGATGCCGGGCGTTGAGGCGCGGATGGCGGGGGCGAGTTGTTCTGCGGCTTGGCGGAGTTCGGCGAGGTCGGCGTCGCTGATGGTGGTTGCGACGAGATGCGTGCGGAGATTGGGGTTTTCTTCGCAGGCGCGGTTGAAGGTCCAGTTGATGATTGAGTGGGCGAGGCGCTGGCGCGAGACGGCGGTTGCGGCCGTGCGGAGGAGGGCGAAAGAGCCGCCGGCCCAGATGGAGGCGGCGGTGATGGCGGAGGTTGCGGTGGCGAACGTGATGATGGCCCATGCGGTGCCGCGGGCGGGGAGGATGGTGGACCAGCAGATGTACGCGGAGGTGGCGACGGAAAGGAGAGCGAGCGTTGCGATGAGGGCAATGTTCGTCGCGAGCGACGAGGCAAGGGCGGACAGGTTGGTCCACATTGAGGTGGCCGCCATTGTGAGCGACGCCGATGCTTCGCGGGTGACTTCAGGCTTAAGCGGGATCGCTTTGTGCGTTGGTGTCGACGATTGAGCCCGGACGGCCGCTGAAACCACACTCAAGAAAGCTCCGGGAGTATCAACGGTGCCAATGAGCAGGAACCGGCAGGGAAGGCTCTGGATTCTCCAACGGGAGTCTGGGCAGTTGCCCGTCATGGCAAAGTGGACTGCGTCGGCGAGGGACTCTCGATCGTGCCAGCTCGTCATGACGATGGGGCGTTCCGGGGTCGAATCAAGAACGCGCATCACATCGTGATCGTCGAAACAGTCGTGGAACCGTTCGCATCCGGGACCCCATGTGCATGCGAAAAGGCAATGGGAATCCAGTGCGGCAGTCACGATGGCATCCAGATCATCGTTCGACATTGAAGCCGCGTCGGCGGCGATGAACAGCAGATGGGGTGCGTGATTCGAGTGCGTTCGGATGGCCTCGACTGCGTGCGCGAGATCCGTGGCGACGTGCACTTCGACGTCATCGCCGCGTTCGGTCGTGCCCATTCGCTGCCACATGCCAGCACCTCCCGTTGCGAGCGATCATCGACGTTTGATCATGTCATCGCCCATTATGAAGGTGCTTGCTCAGCGGGCTCACGGCTTCACGCTCAACTCTGCTTTGCGCTCTGCGACCTCCACCTTAATGGCTTCCACGAACTTGGCGAGGGGCATGGCGCCGAGGTCCTTTTCGGTGCCGCGGGCGCGGACTGATACGTTGTTGGCTTCGGCGTCGCGGGGGCCGACGATGAGCATGTAGGGGATCTTTTCGTCGGCGGCGACTTTGACCTTGGACTGGATGCGGCCGTCGGAGAGGTCGGAAGAGACGCGGATGCCTGCGGCCTTGAGTTCATTGACGACGCGCTGGGCGTAGTCGTTGGTCTTCTCGCTGATGGGGAGGACGCGGACTTGTTCGGGGCTGAGCCAGGTTGGGAATGCGCCGGCGAAGTGTTCGATGAGGACGCCGCAGAAGCGTTCCATGGAGCCGAAGGGGGCGCGGTGGATGACGACGGGGCGGTGGGGTTTGTTGTCTGGGCCGACGTAGTGCAGGTCGAAGCGGTTGCCCATCTGGTAATCGACTTGGACGGTGCCGAGTTGCCATTCGCGGCCGATTACGTCCTTGACGACGAAGTCGATCTTGGGGCCGTAGAACGCGGCCTCGCCGGGTTCCTGTGAGAAGGAAACGCCGAGGGACTTGGCGGCGGCGATGCAGGCGGCCTCCGCTTTGTCCCAGGATTCTGGGGAGCCGGTGAACTTGCTGGAGTCCTTGTCGCGCAGGCCCACGCGGACGCGGTAGTCCTTCATGCCGAGGATGTTGAAGATGGTCTTGACGAGGGAGAGGCACCCTTGGATTTCGGCGGGGATCTGGTCTTCGGTGCAGAAGAGGTGGGCGTCGTCCTGGGTGAAGCCGCGGACGCGGGTCATGCCGTTGAGTTCGCCGGACTGTTCCCAGCGATAGACGGTGCCGAACTCGGCGAGTCGGACGGGCATGTCGCGGTAGGAGTGTGGCGAACTGGCGAAGATTTTGGCGTGGTGCGGGCAGTTCATGGGCTTGAGCATGAAGCCCTGGACGAGTTGATCGTCGGGGAGTATGCGGTCCTTGGCGATGGTGGTGGCTTTGGTGCGCTCGTTGATGCCATCGGCGAGGCGCTGCGAGACGCCTTCGACGCGGCGCATGACTTCGGAGCAGGAGCAGGTGGCGAGTGCGTCGAGGGTGTCGCGCTCGATGATGGGTGGGAACTGTGCGTCCTTGTAGTAGGGGAAGTGGCCGCTGGTCTTGTAGAGATCGAGGGAGCCGATGTGGGGGGTGAAGACTTCGGTGTAGCCCTGCTTCTTCAGTTCGGCGCCGATGAAGTTCTGGAGTTCCTTTCGGACGACGGCGCCGTTGGGGGTCCAGAGGATGAGGCCTTGGCCCACGGTTTCGTCGATGTGGAAGAGGCGGAGGTTTTTGCCGATGACGCGGTGGTCGCGCTTGGCGGCTTCTTCTTTTTGCTTGAGGAACTCGTCGAGTTCGGCCTGGGAGGGGAAGGCGGTGCCGTAGACGCGGATGAGGCGGTCGGAGTTTTCGTCGCCGTGCCAGTAGGAGGAGGCGAGGGACATGACGCGCGCGGCGCCGATGCGGGAGGTGCTGGGGACGTGTGGGCCTCGGCAGAGGTCTTCCCAGGAGGAGCCGGGTTGGCCGGTGGAGTAGAAGGAGAGAGCGACGCTTGAGCCGAGCGGCGCGCCGACCTCGACACCAACGACGGTCTTGGTGTCAAAGACAGAGGTGGAGGCTCCTTGAGCCTGTAGCGCGCGTTGGGCGTTGTCGACCTTGTACTTGTTGCCTTCGCGCTGGAGTTTCTCCAGTCCTTCCATTGGAGCGACCTCGTAGCGACAGAAGGCGCGGTCTTCTTTGATGATCTCGGCCATGCGTTTGTTGATGGCGTCGAAGTGGTCGGAGGAGATCTTCTTTCCTTCGGGGACGAACATGTCGTAGAAGAAGCCGGTGTCGGTGGCGGGGCCGTAGGCGAGTTGGACGTCCTTGCCGATGACGTCCTGGATGGCTTCGGCCATGACGTGTGCGGCGGAGTGGCGCATGAGGGCGAGGGCGTCGGGGCTGGCGGGTTGGCCGGGCTTTGGCGCGGTGATGAGGGCGACGGCGGCGTCGCGGTCGATCACGAAGGAGAGGTCCTTGAGTTCGCCGTCAACCTTGGCGGCGAGGGCGGCCTTGGCGAGGCCTGCGCCGATGGAGGCGGCAACGTCCTTGGCGGAGACGGGGTTGGGGAAGGATTTTTTGTCGCCGTTGGGGAGGGTGATGGTGGGCATGGGGTGTATCCGAAAGAGCCAAATCGCAAAGGTGCAAATCGACAAATGAAGAGGTTGAGGTTGTGGTCAGGGTTTAGGCGGTGGAGCGTACGACTCGAGGTAGCCGCAGATGGGGCAGCGGAGGGTGATGATGGGTATCTTGGCCGCCGCTTGCTCGAAGGTGGCTGCTCCGCTGATGAGTGACTCTCTCGGAGTCCCAGGAATCCAAGATTCCTGCTGATTGGTCCAGCCTTGTAGGACAAAGCCTTCCTTCATGACACTCTCGCACTTGGGGCATTTGAAGTCGTCGGGCATGTCGGGCTTTCTCTAGGACGCGGAGTCCCAGAAACAAAGACGCCCGGCGTTGGCCGGGCGAGGGGTGAGCGTGGTCGGGATGTGGCCGTTATCCCGGGTGCGTCGTGGTTTGCGTCGTCGTCGTGGATGTGTTGGTTGACTGGGCCATTGGGTGAACAGTATCACCTGTGTCTTCGGATTGCCACAGGTTGTGGTGGCCTCGGATGAGGGCGTTGAGGGTTTGGACGATTGCGGGGATTTGGACTTTGGGGCAGCGGATGCCGGCTTGGAAGAGGCGTTTGCCGTCTGGGTGTTCGATGCGGAGTTTGGCCCAGACGAGGCCGACGGGGAGGATGACGGCGAGTTCGTGGCCCTGGAAGGGGAAGGTATTGGTAAAGGAGATGGACTCGTGGTCGGGTTTGGCCTTGATGGGGAGGCAGGTGAGGCGTTTGGGAGTGAAGATGAGTTGGCAGACGCCTACGCGGCGGCGTTTGGAAGAGCGAATCACGATAACGCACAAGATGATGCCAATGACGGAGAGGACGAGGAAAGCGGCGAGGCCAAAGAACATGCCGACGAGGAAGATGAGTTGAGGGGCAAATTGGAGAACGATGGCGGCGAGGATGGCGAGAGTGAGGATGGGCCAGGGTGTGGTGCTGCGTGCTGTGGGAACGCCGTGGATGATGAACTGGTTTGACTCGTAGATGGTGCCGCACTCTGGGCAGGGGATGGGCGGCTTGAGGCCTTCAAGTGAATAGGAACAGCCCGTGCAGACGGCGGAGGCGGCGGCCCACTGCGGGTCTGGGAGTGTGCGGATGTCGGTCATGAGTGAGCGGCGGCGGCTTAGACGCGTGCCGGGCCTTGGTATTGGGCGCTGCCGAAGCCGAGGATTGGGTAGAAGACGATGCCGAGCAAGGCGAGCCCGATGCCGAAGCCTGTGTCCTTGCCGAAGGCCTTCGCGACGTCGATCGAGATGATGATGGCGATGATGAAGTTGACGAAGGGGATCAACATCAGGAGCAACCACCACCAGGGGCGGCCAGCAATCTGGGTCAGGATGTAGAGGTTGTAGATGGGAATGATCGCAGCCCATCCGGGGTGTCCGGCCTTTTGAAAGACCTTCCAGAAACTGGCGAAGATCAGCACGAGGATGGCGATGTAGATGACGCCGATGATGAGTTCTGCGGTGTCTGCGAGGAGGAGGAATGTGGACATGCGAGGTATCTCCTTTGTGGAGACACGATACCACGGGGCGGCTTGGTTCACAAGTCGAGGGCTTGGTTAGGGTTACAAATCTGGCGGAATTTCAGTTGACGGATATATCGCTATCCGATATATTGTCGGACAGAGTGGTCGCCGTGGGCGGATGGAGGCGTGATGTTCGGACGAGATTCACAGCGTGACGCGGCGGAGTTGGTGGTGCTGTCGCTTTTGGCGGATGGGCCTAAGTACGGGTATTTGTTGAGCAAGGAGGCCGCGGGGCGAAGTGAGGGGGCGGTGCGTTTGACGCCTGGGGTTTTGTATCCGCTGCTGAAGGCGCTCGAAGAGAAGAAGTTGGTGAGCGCGACGTGGGAAGAGGTGAAGGCGGCGGATGCGGAGGAGGGGGAGGCGGGAAGAAGCCGCAAGTGGTATCGGTTGACGGCGAAGGGGAAGAAGCGGTTTGAGCAAAGCGTGGCGGCGCACCGGGCGTATCGGGCGGTGATGGACGCGTTCCTTGGCGGGGGTGAGAAGGAGGCGTCGTCGTGAAGCGAGTGGAACAGGAACGCGGGGCGAGCGCGGGGAGCGTGGGGAACGTGGGCGACACGATCTCGGCGTGGCTCCTGGGGTTTGAGCGCGTGATGGTGGGGACGGCGGAGGAGAAGCGCGAGACGCGGGCGGAGTTGGAGAGTCATTTGCGAGATCGGTCGCGGGACCTGATGCTCGCGGGGCTCAACGCGGATGAGGCGGCGCGGCGTGCGATTGATGAGTTGGGAGAGGCGGCGGAGATTGCGGCTTCGTATCGGGCGACGAGGGTTGAATCGCAAAGGAGAAAAGTCATGCAGGTTGCGGCAATTGGATTGGCGGCTGGGGCGGCGGTGGTGAGTGTGGCGGCGATGTTGCAGGGGGCGCGGGCGACGCCGACGATGGCGAGTCCGGTGATGGCGGAGCCTGCGATGGTGGCGTCTTCTGCGGTGGCGAGCGTGGAGCAGGCGGACCCGACGCTGACCCGAACGACGATTGAGGTGGAAAAGTCGAGCGAACTGATGGCGGGCGATGCGGTG
>Ga0075158_10002065_pt1 | contig 14816 bp, 9 predicted proteins | sample JI91814BDNA_FD_70968 | JGI IMG/M metagenome (GOLD analysis project Ga0075158, IMG submission 70968) | Wastewater effluent complex algal communities from Wisconsin, to seasonally profile nutrient transformation and Carbon sequestration -... | ecosystem: Engineered > WWTP > Effluent > Algae... | reverse complement strand
CAGCTGCGGTGTTCATCTCCATGAAGGAAACGTGCAGGGCAATGAGAGGCACTTTGCGAACTTTGACTAGTGAAGTGACACGTCCACCATCGGAGAGCATTACTTGTGCTTTGCCGATATTGTTGGGGATGTTACCGAAGAATGTGTATCTATCAACGGAGTTAAGTTGAGCCAACTGCCCAGACTGACCACCACCACCACCACCACCACCAGTGGTGCCGGATTCACCGATACGTCCTGTCACGATGCGGCTGTTAGCAACCTGGATATTCATACCTCTGTCGTCCATAAAGACGTTAGAAGCAGCAAAGGCTCTGATAATAGACTCGGGATGATCTACATCACCGGTCAGAAGCACACGGTCAGATCCGCCGACGTTGTATGCCTTAACGATGATGCGAGGATCGATCTCACGCAATGTCGCCTGCAATTGAGAATAATCTTTTGAGACTCTAAGGTCGACGCTGATTGAATTGCCGGCGTCATCCCAGAGAAGCATTGTGCAGGTACCGGGGCTCTTACCGAGAAGTACCATCTGGTTTTCAGATACTACAACTGGTTCTGCGATGCCGGGATCACTGATTGAAGTACGTACAATTTTGTTTTTGAACTTGAAAGTTCTCGACTGAGAAACCTTTAGGTCAATAGCGTTTGTTGTCTTGAACTCTTCAAACTCGACAACGCCATTAACTACTGGCGGAATCGGCTGAGAGGTCACATAAGCGCTTTGATCTGGGGCAGCTTGAGCAATCAATTTATTGGGCTCAAAGTCGCCATTGGGCGCTGCTACTACAGGCATCAAACCAGCCTGCCCTGCTAGCGCTAATAAACTCAAAGCTAAGCTCAACTTGGGCTTATTCATTCCACTCTCCCTCTATGAACTCCCGATTTGTATCCCTACACATCTGCCTACTGGGAGCATTCATGGTAATGCCGGTACGAGACCGACCAGTACAGAAGCTTAACACGACTGACCTAACTATGCACGAAACTTTTTTCACAGCCGCAACACATTCAACACTGACTTAACACTTGCTTGAGCCGTATCGCCAAACCATGACAGGGCTAGAGTTTCGAAGTCTTCGTCAAATGGCTGCGCAACTCCTTTTGACAACCAGATATGGTGCACGATCATGCGTAGTACAGATGTATGTCAAGACGAAAGTGCACCAGATCTGAAAAGGGATTAATCAAAATGGTGGCACAAAAAAAGGGCTGCGATTGCAGCCCTTTCTCATTATTCTCTTTGTCCCGACAATTATTCGTTGTCTGGCACAGGTGCTCCTTCAGGCAAGGTCGGTGAGGTCTTTTGGTGACGCTCTGAACGACCAGAACTGTAGTAGCGCTCGTCCATCACTGTAGGTTCTACAGCAAAGATGTTGAGGTCACGAGGTCCTTCTACACGACCGATTTCTTCAGGCAACTTGAGTTGACCAGGAGTACCGGGCAAGATGATCTCGGGTCTGACTGATACCACCAGTTCACTTTCATTTTTGTTGAAGGCTTTGGAGCGGTACAGTGCACCGAGTACAGGAACTTCGCCAAGAATAGGCATTTTGGTGATTTCTCGACCAACGTTGGCTGATACTAGTCCAGAGATATAAAGCTCTTGACCAGGCTTGAGCTCAACAATGGTTTGAGTCTTACGGGTCGTGAAACCAGGGACTCTACCAAATGCACCGATTGTAGTGAGTGATAGTTCGTTTGCAATCAGTCTTTCTTCAGGAGAGACTTCCAAGTTAATTGTGCCGTTCTCTTGCAGTATGGGGATCATGTTGATACGCATACCGAAGGGCTCAAACACAATAGATTGTTGCGCCGCACCGGCAGCTGCCACAGCTTGCTGGATAGGAATCTCACCGCCAGCGAGGAAGGATGCTCTCTCACCAGACAATGTTACCAGTGTAGGCTCAGCCAGTACTCTCGCTCTGCGGGCACCAATGATGCCCTGGATGGTGGGGTTGACTGAGAAGTGGCCCATAGGTCCACCCATGTTAGTCACGCCGGTGACTAAGTTACCCAGTGTCGCTGAGTCAAAAGTCACACCACCAGGAGAACCTAGCAAGTTAGCTGACGACAGCAAGGATGTAGGAGCGTAAGTGATGTTCTGACCGATAGCAGTCACACCAGCTGTTGACAGGAATGTAACAGGCTGAAGTGAAGCCCCCATCGTGTTGGAAGGAACAACAGTGCCCAATGCTGGGGTAATAACGCTACCACCAGTGGTGGTATAACTCACTGAAGGAGGCACGGCTCCTACAGGTATATTCTGCTTCATACCAGGAGCAGCAAGGAATGGTGTGTTACCAACGTTAGGTGCAGCACTACCACCGACACCGAATGCAAAGGAGTTGCTAGAGAAACCGAAACCTGCGTTGAGGGCCAGTTCGCGAGCAGCCGAGGTGTTCATTTCGAGGAAGGTAACGTGCAAGACGATCAAAGGCACTTTACGTACTTTAACCAGACTTGTTACACGTCCACCGTCGGACACCATAACTTGCGCTTTACCAATGTTGTTGGGAATGTTGCCGAAGAAAGTGTACTTATCAACAGAACCGATCGATGAAAGCTGACCGGTCTGTCCACCACCAGCAGCGGTACCACCTTGCTCACCGATACGTCCTGCGACGATACGGCTGTTAGCAACTTGGATATTCATGCCTCTGTCATCCATAAAGACGTTGGAGGCAGCGAAAGCTTTGATGATTGACTCAGGGTGATCAACGTCGCCGGTCAAGAGCACGCGGTCAGAGCCACCGACAGAGAATGTCTTGACGATTACGCGAGGGTCGATTTCACGCAATGTGGCTTGAAGTTGTGAATAGTCACGGCTGACACGGAGGTCGAGGGCTACTGAGTTACCAGCATCATCCCAAAGAACCATAGTGGTGGTACCAGGGGCTTTGCCCAGGAGGACCAGTTGGTTTTCGGAGACAACTACAGGCTCGGCGATACCAGGATCAGAGATCGAAGTACGGACGATTTTGTTTTTAAGTTTGAATGTACGTGATTGCGAGACTTTGAGGTCAAGGATGTTTGTTACCTTGTACTCTTCAAAATCAAGAGTACCAGTCACTACTGGCGGTATCGGCTGTGTGGTCAAAGTAGAATGATCTGCTTGAGCAATCACATGATCTGGTGCCAGTTGAGCAACCAGTTGTTTGGAAGATGCTGTTGTGAGAGCGCTTGAAGGCAACGCAGCCATTTGCCTGGCTGGCTGCACACTCTCTCTTGCTGCAACTGCTGGAGCTTGCATCACATCCACCGATGGAGCCGATGCTCCGATTGGCATAGCTGCTACTTCATCGAGCGGCAGTGTTGGGTGGATAGTAAGAGCAGCAGCTGGTGCCACTCCGGCATCCTTGCCCTTAAGAAAGAGCATGGCGTGTGCCGAATCTATAGTATCTATTTGTTGTGCAGCAGGCTTTGCTGCTTTAGCAACTGTCTTTGTCGCACTGACTCTCTGAGCTGCTTTAGACACGCCTGCTCCTGCCGAGCTAGGCGAGCCTGACATGCGCTGCCAGATCGCTCCTTGCGGCGCGGACTGTGCCGAGAGCATACTAGCTTGTAGAGCCACCGATAGGCTCAGAGCTAGGCTCAACTGGGGCTTATTCATTCCACTCTCCCTCTATGAACTCCCGACCCGTTTTCCAGATTTCTGACACTGGGAGCACTCATGGTAATGCCGGTACAGGACCGACCAGTACAGAAGCTTAACACGACTGCCCACTCTATGCACGAATCTTTTTTCACAGGCTCAACACATTCAACACTGACTTAACACTTGCCACTCGACATCCGGCATAAGCCCACACAGCTGGGCATTTGGGCGTTTGACAAAAGTGAAGCTTCAACCAATTGACAACCAGATGTGGTGCACGATCATCCGTAGTAAGGATGCATGTCAAGAAAGCGCCTGGGCGGATCAGATATAGCCAGGGAGCATAAAGGACTACCCTTGGCACCACCGGCGGGGACATGATTTTCTACTAATTTTTGTGAAAAATTACTGGTCGCCACGTTCAAACACTTATCAGACGGGCAGCCTCTCTTGACAATAAGGCGGCGAGCAATTTTGCTAATCCTCTTAATATGCAATTTGTACTCAATCACCGCGCGGCTGCCAAGAAGGAGATTGCTTCTACTATGGGCAATCCTTTAATAAGTGGTATATTCATTACAAAGTTTAGAAGGTGTGGTTTTGCACCGGCGCGACGATAGATATTTCAAGCTAGGCAGGAAGGACAATAGACGTGGATAACTCTTCTGAGCAGGAGAAGGTTCTTGTAGTAGATGATGAGGCTTCTATTCGCCGCATCTTAGAGACTCGACTCAAACTGGCCGGCTACAACGTAGCAACCGCTGCAGATGGGCAAGAGGCGCTGGAGCAATTCAACACCTTCCAACCCGATCTGGTAATTCTGGACGTGATGCTGCCCAAGATGGACGGCTACGAGGTCTGTCGTGAGATTCGCAAGACATCTGACACTCCAATAATCATGTTGACAGCTGTAGCAGACGTCTCAAATCGTATCCAGGGTCTAGAGATAGGTGCCGACGACTACGTTGTCAAACCCTTTAGTCCCTCTGAGCTAGAGGCACGTATCAAAGCTGTATTGCGCCGCACCGTCGAAAGACATCAAGAAGTCGGCCAATCAAAAAGTTCGAATGTGATCACAATCGGCAACTTAAAAATCGATTTAAATAAAAGACAGGTCACTCGCAAAAACGAGCGTATCCGTTTGACCGGTATGGAATTCAGCTTGCTTGAACTCCTGGTTACAAACAGTGGCAAGCCTTATAGCCGTGGCGAAATTCTCCAGCAAGTATGGGCCTATCCGCCAGATCATCGTATTGACACCAGAGTGGTAGATGTACACATCAGCCGCCTCAGATCAAAACTGGAAGAAGATTCATCAAACCCAGATTTGATTCTCACCGCCCGCGGTATCGGTTACATGTTTCAAAAAATAAATTAAGCGATACTCAATAATGACTAACTAAAAGGACCCTGTCACCAGGGTCCTTTTAATTTACTTAGCTACTGCCGGTCTTATGTACCGGACTTCCAGCTATTCATGTATTCAGTCATGTCGGTTGTGAGTGTATCGATTTTGACACCCATCGACTTGAGCTTGAGGGCTGCGATTTCTTGATCTACGGCTTGAGGCAAGGTGTGGACTTGATTGCTCAGTTTACCTTTGTTTTTAACCAGATACTCAAGAGCCAGTGCCTGGTTGGCAAAGCTCATATCCATAACAGAGGCAGGGTGGCCTTCTGCACAGGAGAGATTGACCAGACGTCCCTGAGCCAATACATAGATACGATTGCCGCTCTTCAGTTCAAACTCTTCCATCAGAGGTCTGACTTCGCGTTTGCTCTTGGCCATTTTTTCTAGTGCAGTGAGATTGAGCTCCAGGTCAAAGTGACCGGAGTTACAGATAATAGCGCCGTCTCTCATGTGCTCAAAGTGAGGACCGTCGATGACGTGCTTGTTACCGGTGACAGTGATAAAGATGTCACCAAGAGTAGCGGCTTCAGCGATTGGCATCACTCTAAAGCCATCCATTACAGCTTCGATAGCTTTGATTGGTTCTACTTCAGTAACGATGACATTAGCGCCAAGGCCTCTGGCTCTCATGGCAGCGCCCTTACCGCACCAGCCATAGCCCAATACGACTACGGTGCGTCCAGCGACCAATCTGTTGGTAGCGCGGATGATACCATCGAGAGTGGACTGGCCAGTACCATAACGATTATCAAACATATGTTTAGTTTGAGCATCATTGACTGCTATAGCAGGGAATTTGAGGGCGTTGTCACGCTCCATAGCTCTCAAGCGAGTGATACCAGTGGTGGTTTCTTCGGTACTGCCAAAGATCTCGTTAGCTTGACCGGGACGTTCTTGCAAAAGAGTCGCAACCAGATCTGAGCCATCATCGATGATCAGATGTGGTTTGTGATCGAGAGCGATATTGATGTGTTTGTGATAGGTGGGGATGTCTTCGCCTTTGATAGCAAAAACTTTGAGCCCGTGGTCTTTGACTAGAGAGGCAGCAACATCGTCCTGAGTGGAGAGTGGATTGCTGGCAATCAATACGCAATCAGCTCCGCCAGCGGCAAAGGCCGTGGCGAGATTGGCGGTTTCACTGGTGACGTGAGCGCAGACTGAGACTCTCAGCCCTTTAAACGGTTGCTCTTTGGCAAAACGCTCAGAAATCATCTTGAGCACTGGCATATCGCCGGCAGCCCATTCGATGCGTTGTTTACCCAGGCCAGCTAGCCCGATGTCTTTTATCTCAGATGCCATAGCAGTCTTATTACTCACCTCAAAACCCCCTGAAGTCCCATTTAGGATGCAACTGCTCGATGTTACCATCGCTTTGAGCTTGAGCCTCCATCCTTAGCCTTTATTGAGCCTTTTAGAAAACCGCCAAATTACTTATTGTTTGGCAATTTTTATTTTGCCTGCAGCAGGCATGGGACTACTACCACCCAGCGCTTGACAACAACCCCTATGGTTCATTAATATCAATTTCGCAACATTACAAGGGGGAATCTTAAGTCTTTGACATTTAGTCACTGACTAAAGGAAGCACGCTTAATTTACTGTTTCCAAGGGAACATCTAATATAGGTACAACGACTGCCTGAGCATCTCAGGACAATTTCAGGGCAACATTATGGGTATCTCGCAAAAATTACAGAGCATTTTTAAAGCACTGATATTGAGCGTATACACCGTCTCGATTATTAGCCCTGCGCAAGCGATGGTACTAACAGGGCGCCTCGAAGAAAATCACGAACACACTCAGGCTGACACCACCCCTAGTGCCACTCCGACATTTCAACAGGCTCCAGCCACTAGCGCTGCCATGCCCAAACCCGGCGCATCCACTTTAAATCCAAACACCTTTCCCGCCACTTATCAGGGCACATGGAGCTGCGAGACCACTATCACTGAGTCCACAATTGCCACAGTTATTCCGGGCACTGTAGTGCGCTCTGACATCGCTTTTTATCCTCTGGGCGATGGTCGCATCCAGGCCAGATTTAGCCAGCCTGGATGGGTCGACAATCAAACTATGGCAGTCACTTTTAATGGCACTGAGGCCAAAGCGGACCGCACCTCTTATTACTTTGGCGAAAATTCGCAGGGTCAGTGGGCTGCTCGCACCCGCGATCAATTTAGACAGGATGGACCGACTGTAATCACTGCCAAAAGTTATGTCGACCAATATATGGACGGACAATATCTGGGACGCTATCGCAGTGTGTCATTACTACGAAAGATAGGCGGAGCAGAGAGCGTAGCTGCTCGCTGATATCTACCTATATAGGTCCGCCGTTAAAAAGCAAAAGGGAGGAGCCAGAAGCCCCTCCCTTTTTATCAGTCTACGTGCTGGTTACTTAGCGCAGGCCATTTCTTTTTTGGCAGCTGCACGGTTTTGAGCAAACGACTTAGGACCTCTAAAGACCGCTTGACGACCAAGCAGATGCTCGATACGCAAAAGCTGGTTGTACTTGGCGGTACGTTCAGAGCGGCAAGGTGCGCCGGTCTTAATTTGACCAGTGCCAAGCGCTACAGCCAGGTCAGCAATTACGGCGTCTTCTGTCTCGCCAGAGCGGTGAGAGAGGATACTGCCATAACCGCTCTCGCGGGCCATATTTACAGCGTCGATGGTTTCGGTCAATGTACCAATTTGATTTGGCTTGATCAAAATTGCGTTGCCGACACCAAGTTCGATACCACGCTCAAATCTCTTTGTATTGGTAACGAATAGATCATCGCCTACCAACTGACATTTCTTGCCTATAGTATCGGTCAGCTCTTTCCAGCCATCCCAGTCATCTTCGGCCAGACCGTCTTCGATGCTGATAATCGGATAAGTAGACACCAACTTCTCATACACTTTGACCATTTCATGACTTGTTAAAGATCTATTTTCGGTAGCGAGATTATATTTACCAGACTCAAAAAATTCTGTGCTGGCCGGATCGAGTGCGATGGCAATTTGTGATCCTGCTTTAAAACCAGACTTCTCAATAGCTTCAACAATGAGTTCCAGAGCAGCTTCGTTTGTTTTGAGTGAAGGAGCAAATCCACCTTCGTCACCAACCCCGGTGCTAAGTCCTTTTTTGTGTAGCACTGCCTTTAGTGCCTGATAAATTTCAGCACCCCATCTCAGACACTCACCAAAAGACTCGGCGCCGACTGGCACGATCATAAATTCCTGGAAGTCCACACCATCTTGCGCGTGTTTGCCACCATTAATGATATTCATCATTGGCACCGGCAATATATTGGCGGAGACACCGCCGACATATCGAAACAGCGGCAACTGCACTGCTTCTGCGGCTGCCTTTGCAACTGCAAGACTGACGCCGAGGGTGGCATTGGCACCAAGCTTGGATTTATTATCAGTACCATCGAGTTCTAAAAGAGCCTGGTCAATCGCTGTTTGATCTACAGCATCCATACCAATTAAATTCTCTGCGATCACTTCATGTATATTTTCGATAGCTTTGAGCACGCCTTTGCCGCCATAGCGCTTCTTATCGCCATCACGCATCTCAACTGCTTCGAAACTACCTGTGGAGGCACCAGATGGCACCGCCGCTCTGCCCATGGCACCACTGGTGAGGGCAACCGTTACCTCAACAGTCGGATTCCCGCGTGAATCCAGGATTTCAATTGCTGATACTTCTTCGATAAAGCTCATGGATTTTTACTCCTCAAATTTTGTTTTAACTTGCTCGTGCTAACCATTTTTACTTAAACCGCTCAGCATGCCACTTTGGAGAGTTTTCTCCGGAGACAAGATCGACGAGCGTCCGATTTATCAAAGAAACTTTCTCTGATTTTCGAAATTCTTTGCTGCGATTTACATTTGTTCAAGTATAATCCTTTCACTGGATTTCAAATTTAGATGCACCTGTAAAGATCATTATTCAAAAAGACAATTCTGATCTTTGGCACGCAGTATCTAACTAAATCATCTAATTGACGATAGCAAACGTTCTTATAAAAGAACCTAGAAAGTGGCGGACAAATATGGGCAACCTGCATGGTGGAAGCTTCCAGGCAATCCAGGAATATTTCCAGCAGAAAGAGTGCCGTTTCTGTTCTCACGCATTTAAGGCTGACGGTATACAACTATTAAGGGAAGAGCCCGGCGTCCTCGTCGTGCGCGTCACTTGCAGTAATTGTAACCACCCACTGGGCGTAGCCATAGTTGGCACAACACCCAAGGCAACCAAAGCGCCAAGCCCTCATCCCAGGGACTGGACCAAACGTGATCGTGACAGACTGGTGGGCTTAGCGCCCATTACTTACGATGATGTGCTCAATGCCCATCAGTTCTTCAAGAGCCTGGATACAAACTGGACCAGCTTTTTGCCAAAAGTGGGCAAAGCCGGCTAGTCATTAGCTATTAATCCCTAACCTCCTAAGGTCTAAAGACAGTAAAACAACCCGGGTAGCTAACTACCCGGGTTGTTTTGCGTGGCGCCAATTGCAGCAAAAGAGTAAGATCTAGGCATGTTCGACACAGAGACACGCCTGGCTGAGAGATTTAACAAGTCTAAGCCCGATATTACAGTTGGCTGGTATTTCCCCAATACCTACCAAATCGGCATGTCCGGACTTGGCTATCAGCTGGTCTGGTGGCTCTTTGAACAGGATCCCGGGGTAGAGGTCAAGCGCGGCTTTACAGACATCGAGGAGCCAGGCTTAGTTAAACCGGATCTAATGGGATTTACTGTCTCCTGGGAACTGGACTTTATCAATATCATTGAGCTACTGGTCAAAAAAGATATTGCACCCTTAAGCGTCAACCGCCAAGACGGCGATCCTTTGATCTTTGGAGGAGGACCTGTACTCACTGCCAATCCCGAACCCTTTGCCGATATGTTTGACGTCATTTTGCTGGGAGACGCGGAGACTAGTGTGCCATCACTGGTGGAGGCATACAGACAGGCAAAACAGGGCACTGAGCAACCGATAAATAGAGATGAGATACTTTATCAGCTATCTCAAGTACCGGGACTATATGTACCCAGTCTCTATCACGTGGAATATCATCAAAGTGGTCCTATCCAATCAGTCAAACCGATACGGGATGGCGTACCAGAGCAGATCCACAAGAAGGCATTTAAAGCTCCGGATGGCTATGCCACCCATACACAAATCCTCAGTAGTGCCACCGCCTGGAGTGACACATTTTTAATCGAGGTAGTGAGATCTTGCCCACAAGAGTGTCGATTTTGTCTCGCCAGTTATTTGACAAGACCGTTTCGTGCCACCAGTGTAGATACCATGATAGAGCGTATAGATACGGCTCTTAAATATACAAAACGCGTAGGACTGCTGGGTCCATCAGTGACAGAGCATCCCGTTTTTGAAGAATTAGCCAGACGTTTGCAAGAGCGTCCAGAAATAGAACTTACAATTGCATCGGTGCGCGCAGATACTCTCAACGAATACACTTTGAGTACACTAAAAAACCTGGGACAGAAGTCAGTCACCATAGCAATAGAATCAGGCTCTGAAAAACTGCGGCAGATAATGAAAAAAAATCTGACCCAGGAAGAAATATATAAAGCTGTGGAGTTAATTGATAAGGCCGGTCTGGAGGGTGTCAAGTTTTACGGCATCGCTGGCTTGCCCTACGAGGAGCAAGCAGATCTTGATGCCACTATAGATCTGCTTAAAACTCTCAAAAAAAATCACAAGCGACTGCGTTTTGTTTTTGGCGTCTCATCGTTTGTGCCAAAAGCCCAGACGCCTTTTCAATGGCATGGCAGAGATCGCAAAAGCGGCAATAAACTAGAATACCTGCGCAAAAATCTGACCAAAATCGGCATCGCCGTAAGACCCGAGTCACATAACTGGAGTGATATCCAGGCTGTAATTAGCCGCGGGGACAGGCGCCTCAGTACGATTTTTATGGAAGTGGCGGCGGATGGTCACAATCTGGGCGCCTGGAAAAGAGCCCTGCGCAAACGCCAGGACGACATCCCCGATCTTGACTACTACGCTTTTAGAGAAATCCCTCTTGACGAAGTCTTGCCCTGGGAGCATCTCACCGATATTAACAAAACCACTTATCTACAAAAGCACCAGGGTGAAGCGGCCACGCTTGCTCAGTAAAAATTTAAACAAGCCACTCGATTTGACCGGCTAGACTAAATATAGCGCCGAGAGCAACTCGGTATATAGAGCGACTGAGGTGATTTTTATGAGCGAACTGCCCAAATTGGACGAGCAGCTAAAGGCACATATCACGACTCTAGCTCAACCAATTAAAGATGATCTGTTGTCAGGCGCAGCCGAAATTGCCCTGAGAGCAATTACAGTCTTTCAATCAGCGCTCACCCTTTTACCAGACGGCAAAAAAAATGATGCGCCGCTACTCAAGTCAATTTTGACCTATACAGCCAGCGCCCTTATCGAAGTGCAGCCGGCTATGGCCACACTCTTCCACCTGGGCAACGATGTCCTCAACGCCATCGACGATGCCAGCACAGTCAAAGAAATTGAAGAGAAGACCAACAACACCCTGACCCGTTTTGAACAAATGCTCTGCGACAGTGTTGCCACCATCGCAGAGCTCGCCTATGAGCTGATTGAGCCAGGCGAACTGATTTTTGCCTACAGCTTTAGCTCAACGGTAGTGAGTTGTCTACTAAACGCCAGAGCACGCGGACGATTTTTTAGAGTGGTCTGCACCGAGGCTCGCCCCTCAATGGAAGGTCGCAAACTAGCAAGTCGCCTTGCCAGTGGCGGCATTGAAGTAATTCATACCTTTGATAATGCAATGGGACTAGTCCTGGGCAATTGCAGCGCTGCTTTTATGGGCTGCGATTGTATTGCTAGACCTGGCGTAGTAAATAAAGTCGGCTCATGGATGCTAGCTGTGGCCTGCCGCGAGCTCAAAGTACCGCTTTATGCTCTATCTGGCACCGAAAAATTTGTCTCAGATGAACGCCTGTTTGAATTTGAAAAACATGAAAGACCAGCAGCAGAAGTCTGGGACAGTGCACCAAAAGGCGTTGCCCTGCTCAATCATCAATTTGACCTGGTGCCCTTTGACCTATTGAGCGGTCTTGTCACAGAGCAAGGCATCCTTAAAGAGTCGGATCTTGAGCCCTATCTATCGCGCTCGCAAAACGTCAATAGTGCCCTCAAATTAGAAGCAGCAAGCTGCTAGTTGGTGGCTTGCCACCATGCCAAGCACTGGACTCTCATTTGCGCAATAGGGTTGCGTGACAAAAATCAGGCCAATTTCTCACACGAAGGGATGGTCAAAGCCGACCATCCCCTCAAAAGCATCAAATCGTCCTGGCTATTGACTCTTTTTTAGATTATGGATAAAGTCCGCGCAGGCGGCGAGCTTCAACGATACGAGCGACAGCAATAGACATGGCCGCCATACGCAGAGATGTCTTTTGCTCCTTAGACTGCTCAAACACTCTGGTGCAGACGTTATTAACCAGTCCTTCCAGACGCTGATAGACTTCTTCTTCTGTCCAGAGCAAGCGCATTAAGCCCTGCACCCATTCAAAATAGCCTACAGTAACACCGGCAGCATTGGCCAGGATATCGGGCACGACCACGACACCTTTGCTATCCAGCACATCATCTGCATTGGGAGTAGTGGGGCTATTGGCGCCTTCTACTACGACTTTGCATTTAAGTCTATCAGCATTACCGGCATGCAATTGATTTGATACCGCGCATGGTGCAAGAATCTGGCACTCGAGTTCGAGCAATTCTTCGTTGGTTACTTTGTCAGCATCAGGATATTCATACATGGTGCCATTTTTATCAATGTGCTCCATGAGATGATCGACATTGATACCTTTAGCGTTATAGAGACCACCGTGAGCATCAGATACGCCAACAACCTTAAAACCAAATTTGTTGAGATTGCGTGCCACTGATGAGCCCACATTGCCAAGCCCCTGAATTACTACTGTCGGGCTATCGCCTTTGAGTTCAGCAAACTCGGCAGCCCTTTTGGCAGCCAGAGCTACACCATAACCAGTAGATTGCAGCACACCCAGTGATCCGCCGATAACTTGGGGTTTACCAGTGACGATGGACGGCACTGTATAGCCACAATTGACACTATACGTATCCATCATCCAGGCCATGGTCTGCTCGTCGGTATTGAGGTCAGGTCCAGCAATATCTTGAGTCGGTCCGATTAATTCCAATATTTCGGATGTATAGCGGCGAGTAACTCTTTCCAATTCTCCTTTTGAGAGTCTGTTTGGATCCATACGGATACCGCCGTGGGCGCCACCAAAAGGCAAATTCATCAAAGAACATTTCCAGGTCATCAGCATGGCCATGGAGGCTACTTCACCAAGGGTGACGTCGGCGTGGTAGCGCACTCCGCCCTTACCGGGTCCAAGCGCCAGATCGTGATGGACACGGTAGCCCATAAAGGTACGGACGCTGCCATCATCTAAACGGGCAGGCACAACCACAGAGAGACTGCGCTTGGGATGACGCATCGGCTCTATCGTGTTGTGATCGAGCTTAATTAGCTCAGCCACCTTGTCAAGCCGCTTCTGCGCGTTCAAAAAGTCTGGCGTTTCCCATTCATTGGCAATAGGTGAGCCGTAGCCCTTGCTATCCGTGGCAGTTCCCATGAGATCTCCCGTTTGTGTTGCAAAAATGAAATTGTAGCCTTAAATCAGTCGCCATAGGCGACCAGCCCTTTATTTTATTTGCCAGTTAGAGGCTTTGATATGGCTGAGAGTACCTTAAGCCTTATCTCCTCGGCTTTGTGGCGCACGTCAGCGATTAATACATCAGCTTCTTCCAGACAGTTAGCGACAAAAGTAAGCTCTTGCTCACTCTCGCCCAGTCCACCCAGGTTTATAAGCACATTAAAGTACGCACCTTCCGCCGCTGCTAGAGCCGTAAGAGCGGCCACGCCAGCATCAGACAGACTATTTTGATTGCCTTTTTCGACCATCAAACTGGCCAGCTTGAGCAGTTGCGGAGTGCACTTTAAAACACTGAGAGGCGATATCGTCGCCCTAAAATTGGCAGCCATAATCGCTTCATCACGTTTTTCTTTTTCTTGATCGCTACTCTTAGGCAATCGGCGTGCTTCCAAAATCGAGTTAAAAGCCTGCATATCTTCGTCAATTAGGTGGAGCAATTTCTTTTTGAGATCTTGAGCAGCGATGGCAGTTTCTTCCATCGCCGGTTTAATTGTTTCCAGTCCTTTTTTGTCAAAGCTCAAGTTAGCGACCATCGAGCTGAGTGACGCTGACAGCGCACCACAAAGAGCGGCAACAGAACCACCACCAGGAGCCGGAGATTCACTGCCCAGCTCATTCAAAAAGGCTTTGACACTATAGTCTTTGAGAAATTTGCCATTTTGAGCTACTTTATATTCAATGATTTTTTCTTGCGGGTTAAAGGGAGCAAGCTCACTTAGACCAAGTGACTGAATTGCCACACTGATCAGCTCTTCTTCGGAGACACCAGTTGAACGTCCCTGTTTGCGCAGATAATGCTCACCAGCATGGAGCATTGGTTTGAGAGGGACCAGACCAACTATCTCGCTACCAGTTACTCTCACACCAAGTTTTGCTGCTTCTCTTTCTACTTCATCAAATGCATCATGGATGCCTGTGACTTCAAAATTGGTGAGATTGATTGAGACCTGAGCACGCTCGTACTCATCGACATACCAGCCCACTGCCCGACATTCTTTGAGTGTACCGGGGACTTTAATAGTATTGCCCTGAGCATCTTTTTCGATTTCACCACTGGCATTGCGTTTGGCTTTG
>Ga0075158_10002064_pt1 | contig 14816 bp, 6 predicted proteins | sample JI91814BDNA_FD_70968 | JGI IMG/M metagenome (GOLD analysis project Ga0075158, IMG submission 70968) | Wastewater effluent complex algal communities from Wisconsin, to seasonally profile nutrient transformation and Carbon sequestration -... | ecosystem: Engineered > WWTP > Effluent > Algae... | reverse complement strand
CCTGCTCCTCGTGATCGCAGAACGACAACGCGATGCCCGCGGCCCCGGCCCGCGCCGTGCGGCCGATGCGGTGCACGTACGTCTCCGGCACGTTCGGCAGGTCGAAGTTGATGACGTGCGACACGCCGTCGACGTCGATCCCCCGCGCCGCGATATCGGTGGCCACCAGCACGCGCAGGTCGCCCTTTTTAAAATTGTCGAGCGCCCGGGTGCGCGCCCCCTGCGACTTGTTGCCGTGGATCGCCGCGGCCCGCACGCCGCCCTTCTCGAGGAACTCGACCACGCGGTTGGCCCCGTGCTTGGTCCGGCTGAACACCAGCGTCCGCGTGATCGCCCCGCCCTGCAGCAGCGACAGCAGCAGCTTCGGCTTGTTCGGCTTGGCGACGAAGTACAGGCGCTCCTCGATCTTCTCGATCGGCTTGTTGACCACCGCGATGCCGACCTGGACCGGGTCGCGCAGCATCGTCGCCGCCAGCGTGCGGATCTCCGGGGGCATCGTCGCCGAGAACATCAGGTTCTGCCGCCGCGCCGGCAACGCCGCGATGATGCGCTTCACGTCCGGCAGGAACCCCATGTCGAGCATGTGGTCCGCCTCGTCGAGCACGAACATCTCGACCTGGCGCAGGTCGACGAACCGCCGGCCCATCAGGTCGAGCAGCCGCCCCGGCGTCGCTACCAGCACGTCGACCCCGCGCCCGAGCTCCCGGATCTGCGCGCCCTCGGGCACCCCGCCGAAGATCACCGTGTGCCAGATGTCCTTGAGGTGCTTGCCGTAGGTCGCGAAGCTCTCGCCGATCTGCGCCGCCAGCTCGCGGGTCGGCGCCAGCACCAGCGCGCGGATCTTCGGGTCGTCGCCGGCCGACGCGTCGAGCCGCTGCAGCACCGGCAACGCGAACGCGGCCGTCTTGCCGGTGCCCGTCTGGGCGCAGCCGACGATGTCACGGCCGGCCAGCGCCGGCCCGATCGCCTGGCGCTGGATCGGCGTCGGCTCGGTGTAACCAGCCTCGGTGATGGCCCGCTGGAGTTCAGGGAGAAGATTTAATTCGGCGAAGGTCGCGGTCACGTGGTGCGCGTGGGTCTCGCACGGTTAACCATTCCGGGCAAGCTCAGGCGGCCGCAACCAGCGCCTCCGCACACGGCTGGACCACCGCCGCCAGCCCGCCGCGCACCAGCGCCGCCCGCAGGCCCGGATCGACGACCCCGAACCGCCGCAGCGCGACATCACCGGCCCACTCGCCCGCCCGCGCCTCGGCCGCCCGCGCCGCCGCCGCGAACCACGCCCCCGCGCGGGCCCGCAGCGCCGCGTCCTGGCCCAGCGTCCAGTCGACGAACCGCCAGCCCAGCGCCGCGTGCCGCGCCTCGTCGTCGGCGATCCTCCGCAGCAGCCCGCGGACCGCCGGGTCCTCCGCGCGGGCCGCCGCCTCCGCGACCTCGAGCGCCGCCAGAGTCTCGCCGACGCACGCCTCCTCGATCACCGCGCGCACGACCTCCGCCATGTCGACCGCCAGCGCCCCGCAGGCCGCCGGCAGCGGCCCCGGCCCGACCTCCCGCCCCGCGTACGCGCTGGCCAGCGCGAAGCACACGCGCGCGTGCTCCACCTCGTCGGCGAGGGCCCGCTGCGCGTCGCTCACCAGCGAAGCCGGCGCCCCGACCGCTAGCAGCTGCAGGATGAACCGCGCGAACGACCCGACCGACGCGTGCTCCGCCCGCGCGATCCAGCTCCAGTGCCGCGCCAGCGCCTCGCACACGCCCGCCTCCGGCACCTGCAGCACCCCGATCGCCGCGCGCCAGTCGCCGCGGGCTGTCTCTTCGGCCATCTCGCTGTGCCCGTCGATCCGCAGCGGCCGCCCGCAGTCGCCCCCGAAGTCGCACGCCCACTCGCCCGGCGTCAGCACCCCGAACCGGCACTCCCCGCCGACGTCGCACGCAGCGTCGCTGCAGCACGCGTCGTCCGCCCCGTGGCACGCGAACTGCGCGACCGTCGGCGCGTCGAACGGGTCCGTCGAGGCCGTGCACGCGCTGCCACCGCAGTCAGCGTCGGTCGTGCAGCCCGCGGCCACGCACCGCGAGCGCGCGCTGACCCCGTCGGCCGCGCACAGGCACACCTGCCCGGCGTCGCAGTCGGCGTCGGACTCGCAGCCGTACGCGCAGCCGCAGAACCCCGCCGTGAACCCGCACGGGACCTCCTCCCGGCACGTGCCGAACGGGTGCTCGACGCAGTCCGCGTCGCTCGTGCACAGGCTGCCGTCGATCGGCTCGATGCAGTTGGTCTGCTCCTTGGGCGCCACGCAGGTCACCGCCGCGGTCCGGTGGATCAGCCCGTCGGCGCAGCGCACCAGCCCCGACGGCGTCTTGCCGTCGACTTGCAGGATGTCGACCGGGTCCACGCAGTCGAGCAGGCACAGCGCCGGCTCCCCGCTGCTGACCTCGCCGCCCTCCGACGTCATCGTCGCGCCAGTCGTCATCAACCCCGTCGTCGGCGCCCCGGTGCTGCTGTCCGTGCTCGTCGCGCCGACGCTCCCGCCCGTCGTCGGCTCACTCGTCGTCCCGGCGCCCGTGCTCGCCGTGCCCGCCGTCGTCGTCCCGCCCGAGCTCCCGCCGTCGTCGTCGGTCGTCCCCTTGCCGGGCCCGCACGCGAACCCGAGGGCCGCGAGGATCACGAGGCGAAGCGAGTCGAACCGCGAATCATTTAATAAACTCACGCCCGCAGCACATCACGAGACCCCACCGCCCCGCAAGCGCCCGCCCTAAAACGACGCCTGGAGCTGCAACCTCACCTGATCTCCGCGCCCGGTCGGCAGCGCGGGCCCCCAGGTATGGATGTAGTCGAGCTGCAGCTTGAGCATGTGACGGAAGAAGAAATAGTTGAGCCCGCCGCCCACCTCGTCGAGCCGCGCGAGGCTCGTGGCGAGCGCCTTGACCGGCCGCGTCCCGGCCGAGCGCGCGACCACCTCGAAGCGCGTGCGCGGCACATATAAACCCATCTGCGCCGTCCAGCCGACCCCGTTGCGGGCCGCCTGCACGGGGATCGGCAGGGCGTCGGCGTCGGTCAGCCCGCCCCCCTGCCGCCACCCGCGGCGCCAGTACACGTCGCCGAGGATCGACAGCCCGGCCCACTTGAACATCACGTCGGCCGTCAGGTTGTGCGAGCTGCTGGTCCCGCCGTCGGCGAACATCGCCCCGTTGATCGCGCGCGTGCGGTGGTCGCGGTCGCTGAACGCATACGCCGCGCCGATGCTGACCTTCGGCTTCGTCGGCCGCTCGAGGTCCGACTCGACGTAGTCCTCGAACATCCCGAACGGCAGCACGTCGACGCGGCCCATGTACGTGAAGCCGAAGTCGCTGGCCTTGGCGAAGTCGTAGCCCTCGCCCATGAAGATGCCCGCGAAGTAGCGCAGCTTGCCTAAACCAGCCACGTCGGGCGAGCTGACCTGCACGCCGATGTCCTGGTCGAGCGTGAACTCGTAGCTCGCCGTCGAGTTGTCCATCATCTGCAGCCGCGGCAGCGGCTGCATGCGCTGGCGAGCGTACGGCACGAAGAAGAAGCCCGCCTGCACGTTCGCATTCTGAAACCGACTGAACACCGAGTACCACTGGAAGATCGGCGCCCGCCGCTGGACCCCGCCGAACCCGAGGTCCTTCGGCGAGAACATCAGGTGCACGTAGTAGCGCACGTGCTTCGAGAACACGTTGCCCTGGACGATGGCCCGCGCCCGCCGCAGCTCGAGCTGCATCGTCGCCTCCTTCATCCCGGCCGCCGGCTGCTCGTCGTGCCTCGCCGACAGCAGCACCTGGGCCCACATCGTGAAGTTGAGCGAGTAGCGCCCGTCCCGCGAGCGCACCGTGATCCCGGCGCCCGGCTTGTAGGTCGCCTTGCCATTGCCGAGCGATCGCTCCGCCATCCATGCGCGATCCCACGGGGGCGCCAGCGGCGACGCGCGCGGCGGCTCCTTCGGCGGCGTGGGGGCGGGCGGGTTGGCCAGGGCCGTCCGGGGGGCAAACACGGCCGCGAGCACGAACGCGGCCGCCAGCAGCCCCCTCGCCCGATGCAGTCCGCCGCGCACGCCGGCCGAGATTCGCCGATCGCCCCGCCACTGTCCACGCGCATCGTCCTCATCGCCGCGGGCCCGATCGGCCAGCCGCGGGAACTTCGGGCCGCGCGCGCGGTCCAAGCCGCGTTTCGCCGGGCCCCGGGCCCAGGCATCCTCAGGAGCTCCCATGCCTCGCCCCGCCCTCGTCTCCCGCGTCCCGTTCACCGTCGCGGCCGTGAGCGTCCTGCTCGCCTGCCAGGGCAATCGGCCGTCGACCACGAAGGAGGGCCCCGGAGGCCCGCCCGCGGCCACCTCGCGCGGCGTCTTCGATCCGTCGAGCGTCGGCCCCGGCGCCCCGCCGCAGACCGGCCCCGCCCGCCCGCTCGACGCGATCGACTACGGCCCGATCGGCCGCACCGAGGGCAACGGCCAGATCCACGTGCGCTTCAACCAGCCCGTGATCCCCCTCGGCCTCAAGGACGACGAGGCCGACAAGTACAGCGCCCTGTTCTCGTTCGACCCGCCGCTGCCCGGCAAGGCCCGCTTCACGACCCCGGAGCTGCTGGTGTTCGAGCCCGACGAGGCGCTCAAGGACTGTCACAGCTACACCGCGCGGTTCGCCGGCGGCGGGGCCAGCCTGTCCGGCATGAACGGCCAGAGCTTCGCGCGCCCCCTGACCTGGACGTTCGAGACGGTGCGCCCGACCGTGACCGCCTCGCACCCCGAGGCCGGCGCCGAGGACCTGCGCCGCGACAGCGTCGTGCTGTTCCAGCTCGACCGCCCCGCGAGCCTCGCCGAGGTCAAGGCCCACGTCGAGGCCACCGCTCGCTCCCTCGACGACGACACCGCCCCCGAGCTCCCCGTGCCCATCAGCGTGCGCGAGGCGACGAAGAAGGAGATCAAGGATCACTTCTACGTCTACGGCAACGACTCCGAGCACCGCCGCCAGTTCTTCGCGATCAAGGCCACCAAGCTGTGGCCCGCCGGCAGCGAGATCGCCGTGAACGTCACCCCCGGCCTGGTCAGCGAGGCCGGCCCGCTCCCGCTCGACACCCCGTGGAGCATGAACTTCAAGACCTACCGGACGCAGGGCGTCGAGTCGCTGTCGTGCGCGCCCGACGAGCCCTGCGGCCTCGAGCCGATCCGCCTGAGCCTGCGCAACCCGGTGCTCGAGAAGGAGGCCAGCAAGATCTCCCTGACCCCGCGCCCCGTGGGGTTCGCCGTCAACATGTGGGACAGCTGGGGCGAGGGCGGCACCGAGGTCTCGCTCGAGGGCATGTTCATCCCCGGCACGACCTACACGGTCAACATCCCGGCGAGCATGCGCGACATCTTCGGCCAGACGATCGCCGGCGGGGTCAAGCGCCCGGCCCTGATCGCCGCGAAGGCGACGATGGCCCTGTCGAGCGGCTCCGGCATCCTCGTGCCCGGCAAGCCGGGCCAGCCGACCACGATCGGCGTCGAGTCGCGCCACGTCAAGCAGCTGCGCGTGCGCATCGGCGTGTTCGACGACCGCGAGATCCGCCGGCTCGACGAGCGCAAGTCCGCCGACATGCCGTTCCCAGGAAGAACGATCACGAAGAAGATCCCGCTGACCCCGACCGGTCAGGGCGACTGGTCGTCGGTCGCCCTCGACCTCGACGCCCTCACCGACCACGCCCGCCGCCCGGTCCTGCTCGAGGTCTCCGCCGACGAGCTCGTGCCCGCCGCCCTCGAGTACGGCAAACCCGCGACCCTGCGCGGCCTCTACCGCATCACCGACCTCGGCCCCGTCGCGATCACCTCGCTGCCCGCCTCGAGCGTCCAGGTCGTGCGCCTGTCGACCGGCGCCCCGCTGCCCGGCGCCAAGGTCTTCCGCTACGCCGGCGACGGCGCGCTCGACCTGCTCGGCGCCGCGGGTGCCGACGGCCAGGTCACGCTGCCCGCCGACATCATCAAAATTCGCGACGCCGGCAGCGAAGACAAGAACCAGGACGTCCGCCTCGTCATCGCCGACCCGAACAGCGACGACCGCACCTACCTCGACGTCGACGGCCCGACCGTCGGCGAGCGCTGGCGCAGCCGCCAGCAGATCGAGGAGGACAAGAAGAAGCACGGCGACCTGCGCCCCGGCGAGCGGCTGATCGCCCGCGTGGTCAGCGAGCGCGGCGTCTACCGCCCCGGCGAGCTCGTGCGCGTGGTCGGCTGGTCCGCGCTCGACACCCCGTTCTCGCGCAGCAACCTCGGCCGCCTCGCGCCCGGCACCCCCGTCAAGTTCGAGCTCGTCGACCCGCAGGACCAGGTCGTCGCCGTGCACCCGACCACGACCACCGCGGAGGGCAAGTACTGGGCCGAGCTGCGGCTGCCCGCCGAGGCCCGCCTCGGCCGCTACGAGGTCCACGCGACGATCGGCGCCACGACCGTCGAGACCGGCGTCAAGGTCGAGGACTACCGCGTGCCCGAGTTCACCGTCGAGGCGACCGCCCGCAACCCCGACGTCATCGCCGACGAGTCGACCGACATCGACATCCGCGCCAGCTACTACTTCGGCGGCCCGGTCCCGATCCGCCGGCTGACCAGCGCGACCAACTGCCGCTCGCAGCGCTACCGCCCGCCCGGCCTCGAGGCGCTGTGGACCGTCGGCGAGCCGTTCAACCGCTCGTCGCACGGCTACAGCCCGCGCGTCATGCACGGGACGAGCGAGCCCGACCTGACCCCCGGCCGCCGCGTCCTCGCCAGCAAGCACAACCTCGGCGACGACGTGAAGCGCTACCCCGGTCGCTGCACGATCTCCTTCGAGGTCCAGGACGAGTCGCTGCAGGGCATCGGCGCCGAGGCCGGCTACAACGTCCACCCCGCGGCGTTCTACCTGGCCGTCGCCGCCCCGCAGAACTTCCCGCGGGTCGGCGACCGCGACGTCCGCCTGCCCGTGCGCGCCGTCGACTTCGCCGGCACCCGCGTCGCCGCGACTTCGGTCGACGTCACCGTGACCCGCCACTGGCGCGCGCCGACCTACCGCGCCGAGGGCGGCGTCCAGGTCTACGACGGCGACAAGGATCGCAGCGAGCGCGTCAAGCAGTGCAGCCTCGACCTCACCGCCGCCGGGGACGACCGCGCCTGCGATCTCCCGCCCCTCGAAGAAGGCCGCCACGACATCGCCCTGGTCGCCCGCGACGCCGCCGGACGCGAGGCCCACACCACCGCCAACTTCTACGTGTACGCCAAGCTCCGCAAGCACGACTGGCGCACGCTCCCGCCGCCGGCCCGCCTCGAGCTCAGCGTCAGCGAGCCGACCGTGCGCCCCGGCGACACCCTCGAGGTGGCGGTCCGCGGCCCGTGGAACGGCGCCGTCGGGACCCTCGTGCTCGCCCGCGGCGGCATCCGCGAGACCCACCCGTTCGTCCTCAAGGATCAATCCGCCAGCTTCAACTTCCAGGTCGACGACACCTGGACCCCGCAGGTCGGCCTCGAGGCCACCGCCGTGCTGCCCGCCAGCGCGACCGGCCACCCGCGCATCGAGACCGCCTCCGCCACCGTCTCGCAGCCGTTCGAGCACCGCTACCTCCACGTCCAGGTCGAGGCCCCCGCCAAGGCTGGCCCCGGGGACAGCATCGACATCGGCGTGCGCGTGCGCGACAGCCAGGGCGCGCCGACCCCCGCGCGGGTCGCCCTGTGGGCCGTCGACGAGGCCGTGCTCGACCTGACCAGCTACGAGGTCCCCGACCTGCTGCCCGACTTCGTGGTCCGCCGCGGCAACGAGACCGCCCGCCACGACGACTTCGGCGCGCTGCTCTACCCGTACATCGTCGTGCCCGACGACCCGTGGTTCGACCCGCTCAGCTACATGGGCGGCGGCGGCGGCACCGGCTCGGGCTACGGCCGGGGCAGCGGCGCCGGCTTCGGCGGCCGCGCCGGCGCCGCCTACGGCCCGCCCCCGGCCCGCAGCAAGTTCGAGACGACGCCCGTGTTCCTCGCCGACCTCGAGGTCGGCCTGTCCGGCGAGACCACGGTGAGGGCCGAGATGCCGGAGAACCTCACGACCTTCCGCATCACCGCGGTCGCCTCGGCGCGCCTGGTCGACGGCGAGTCGCCCGGCCGCTTCGGCAAGAACGACACGCGCACGATGGTGACCGCCCCGCTGATCGTCCGCGCGATCACCCCGCGCCAGCTCCGCCCCGGCGACCAGGCCGAGCTCGCCGCGATCGTCCAGAACAACACCGGCACCGCCGGCAAGGTCACCGTCACCGCCACCGTGATCGACAAGCCCGGCGCACAGGGCCAGGCCCTGAGGCTCCTGTCCTCCGGGACAGCCAGCGCCGACCTGCCCGAGGGCGGCCAGGTCCGCCTGCCGTTCCGCGCCGGCGCCCTCGTGCCCGGCGCCCCCGAGCTCGAGCTGCAGGCCGTGTTCACCCCGACGGACGGCCCGGACATCCACGACGGCGTGCGCATCCCGCTGCCGGTCGAGGCCGAGCGCACGCTCACCGAGCGCGTCGCGACCTACGGCACCGTCACCGACGACCAGCCGATCGCGATCCCGATCCAGATCCCTGCGAGCGCACTGCCCGGCTTCGGCGGCGTCACGATCGCCGCCACCTCGAGCCTGCTCGGCGACCTCGAGGACGCCGTCGACGACCTCGTCACCTACCCCTACGGCTGCGTCGAGCAGACGTCCAGCCGCCTGCTCCCGCTGGTCGCCCTCCACGACCTCCGCAAGACCTACCCGCTCGGCATCGCCGACCCCCAGCTGTTCATGCAGGCCGGCATCGACCGCCTGCTCGCCATGCAGACCCGCTCCGGCGGCTTCGGCTACTGGCCCGGCGACGACGAGGTCCACGGCTACGCCACCGCCTACGCGACCTGGGTGCTGTACCTCGCCAGCAAGGCCGGCTACCCCGTGCCCGAGGAGCCCCTGAAAAAGGCCCTCGACGACCTCGAGCACCGCGCCGCGACCGTGACGATGGCCGACACCGGCAACGAGTGGGGCCACTACGACGGCTCGCGCCTGGCGATCGCCGTGCACGTGCTCGCCGACGCCGGCCGCGACGCCCACGCCCGCACCGCCGAGCTGTTCACCCGCCGCCAGAGCCTCCCGCTGTACGCCCGCGCGTTCGTGCTGATGGCCCTGCACCGCCAGAACCCGCAGTCCCCCGACGTGACCACCCTGGCCGCCGAGCTGCGCGGCAACCTTCAGGAGCTGCAGGCGACCGCGCACACCAGCGAGGCCGCGATCTACAACCTCGACGAGTTCTTCGACTCCGACGGCCGCAGCGACGCGATCCTCCTGATGGCCCTGCTGCGCGTCGACCCCGACCACCCGGTCGTCGTCAAGCTCGCGCGCGGCCTGCTGGGGCGCCGCATCGGCGGCGCGTGGCGCAACACCCAGGAGAACGCCTACGCCCTGGTCGCCCTCGCCGACTACGCGCGCCACTACGAGGCCGACGTCCCCGACTTCACCGCCCGCGCCTGGGTCGCCCAGCGCAGCGTGCTCGACATCAAGTTCAAGGGCCGCGAGTTCGTGACCCGCAGCGCGACCACCGACATGCAGGACATCGTCGGCCTCGCCCCGAACCCGAATGACCCGCTCCCGATCGTGCTCCAGCGGACCGGCCAGGGCCGCCTCTACTACCGCCTCGGCGCCGAATGGGCGCCCGCCGAGACCGACCTGCCCGCGCGCTCCCAGGGCATCACCGTGACCCGCAGCCTGCGCAGCAAGGACGGCCCCGTCACCACCTCCGTCGTCGCCGGCGAGCCCGTCGCCATGGACATCCGCATCTCCACCAACACGCGCATCCGCTACCTCGCCATCGACGTCCCGCTGCCCGCCGGCCTCGAGGGCGTGTCGCGCACCCTCGGCAAGGGCCGCGCCGCCGCCACCCTCGGCGGCTCGCGCGGCTGGTGGGCCACCCACGAGGAGCAGCGCCCCGACCGCGTCGTCATCTTCGCCGACGACCTCCAGCCCGGCGACCACGCCCACACCATCGACCTGCGCGCCACCAGCCGCGGCACCTTCAGCCTGCCGCCCCTCCACGCCGAGGCGATGTACATGCCCGAGGTCTACGGCCGGACCACCGGCACCACCCTCGAGGTCCGCTGATCCACCGCGCGATCGCACGCCCTGGTGACGCGATGGTCACGGCAGTACAGTCGCTGCGCCGTGACCACCGATACGCCCAGCCTGCTCGCCCAGCTGACCGCGGCGGGCCCCGAGCGCCTCGCCGCGATCGAGGAGCTGACCCGCCGCCGCGAGTTCGCCGCCGCCAAGCCTTTAATTAAACTCCTGCGCGAGGACCTGTCCGAGGCCGAGCTCGCGGCGATCTTCGCCGCCCTCCCGATCGTCGGCAGCCGCGGCCTCATGCCGATGCTGCAGCACGCGGCCAAGAGCCTGCCCGCGCTGGCCGACCGCATCATGGCCGTGCACGCCGTCCTGCGCCGCCCCGAGGACGTGAAGCAAGAGCCCGGCCTGCGCTGGGTCGACGTCGCCGGCGGTCGCCTCTCCGTCGGCCCGCGGCCGAAGGTCAAGGCGCTCGCCGAGATGCGCGAGGCCGGGGTCACCCACCTCGTCACCCTCCTGTGCGAAGGAGAAGGCGCGCGCGACCTCGGGGCCGCCGCCAGAGCCGCCGGCCTCGCCTGGCTGTGGCTCCCGCTGCGCAACGGCGACCCGCCCGTCCCCAGCGAGCACGCCACCATCACCGCGGCCCTCGACACCTGGGCCCTCCTGCTCGCCAGCGGCGCCGCGCTCTACATCCACTGCGCCGCCGGCATCCACCGCACCGGCATGCTGACCCACGCCCTCCTGCGCCGCACCGGCCACAGCCCCGAGGCCGCGCGCGACCTGCTCGCCCGCCTGCGCCAGCTCACCGCCGCCGAGGCCGGCGCCCACCGACTCGAGTGGGGCCACCACTTCGCGCTCTGACGCCCGCGCCGCGTCGACCCGTGGTCGTGGGAATTTTCGCGGCCCGCTGATACCGTCGCGCGATGCGGAGGACGGGGGGTTTCGCGGTCGCGGCGGCGCTGGTGGTCGGTTGCTTCAATCCCGGCAGCAGCGACACGCGCGACGAGACGACCACGACTTCCACCGGCGACGCCCCGACCACCGCCGGCCCGACCGCGCCGACCACCGACGAGCCGCCCACCACGACCGGCGAGTGCACGACCGACTGCGGCACCGGCCCCACGCCGACCACCACGTCGACGACGACGACCACCACCACCCTGACCACGAGCGACTCGGGCGAGACGACCGAGCAGCCGCCCGCGCCGCCGGAGTTCATGCAGATGACGCCGATCGATGCGCCGGGCGCCAGCGCCCTGGTCGCCGGCCTGCTCAACGACGACACCATCCCCGACCTGGCCGTGACGAGTTCGTCCGACAGCACGCTCTACTGGCTGCTCGGCGGGACCACGCAACCCATGCCCTACCCGGCCTCGGCGAGCGTCGCGATGGTGGGCCTCAACTTCGGCCCGCCCGACATGGACATCGACCTCGTGCTCGCGCCCGTGGACAGCATGCTGCTCGAGACCTACAGCTCGATGGGTGAGGCCCCCGTCGCCGGCTCGCCGATCATGACGCCGTGCCCCCCGCTGGCGCTCGCCACCGGTCAGGTCACCGGCGACGCCAACCCCGACGTGGTCGTCATGTGCTCCGGCGTCTTCAGCGCGTACATCTTCAAGGGCGACGTGGGCGGCGTGTTCGACAACGGCACCGCGATGCCGATCGGCCAGATGCCGACGGCGATCGCCGTCGGCGACGTCGTCGGCACCCCGGACGACGACCTGATCGTCGTCAGCAGCCCCGACAACTTCGTCGACGTGTACCGCGGGCTCGGCGACGGCCTCGACAACTCCGCGGACAGCATGGTGTTCGCCGCCCCGTACGAGCTCGCCATCGGCGACCTCGACGGCGCGGCCCCGTACGACCTGGTCGTGCTGCGCACCCCCGCGATACCGGGCGGCCCGGCCTGCGCCGTCCTGCGCGGCGGCCCCGTGCTCGAGCCGCTGACCCCGTTCGACTGCGGCGGCGAGACGGTCACCGCCCTGGCCCTCGGCGACCTCGACGGCGACGCCCTGTCCGACCTCGTGACCCTCGAGACCAGCCCCGACAAGGCCGGCAAGATCAACATCTACCTCTACGCGGCGACCCAGGCCGAGTTCGTGCCGATCCACGCGTGGGAGATCGGCATGAACCCGCAGCGCGTCGTCATCGCCGACCTCGACGGCGACGAAGACGGCGACATCGCCGTCACCAGCGCCGCCGGCATCGAGCTGTTCTTCAACGCCGCCTGACGCGCCGGCGTGTTAGCTTCCCGCCGTGTCTCACGACCTGCTCGAGTTCGCCCTGTCGACCGCGCGCGCGGCCGGCGAAGTGTTGATGGACCGCTTCGAGGGCGCCCTGCAGATCGCCAGCAAGTCGGCCGCCGGCGACCTCGTGACCGACGCCGACCGCGCCGCCGAGGCCGTGATCCTCGCGAGAATCAAAGCCGCGTACCCGGACCACGGCGTGCTCGCCGAGGAGTCGGGCGTCGTCGGCCCGCCCGCGGCGCTGCGCTGGATCGTCGACCCGCTCGACGGCACCACCAACTTCGCCCACCGCCTGCCCCACTTCAGCGTCTCGATCGCGCTGGTCGACGCCGACGGCCCGCTCGTCGGCGTCGTGCACGACCCCAACCGCGACGAGACCTTCTTCGCGACCCGCGGCGGCGGGGCCTTCCTCGACAGCGCCCGCGCCCGAGCCCGCGCCGGCCAGCCCGCGCGCCTGGCCGTCACCGCGGTCGCGACCCTGCGCGAGGCCCTGGTCGCCACCGGCTTCCCGTACGTCCGCGACGCCGCGCACCGCGACAACCTCGCGGAGGTCAACCGCGTCGTCCCGCGGATCCGCTGCCTGCGGCGCTGCGGCAGCGCGGCCCTCGACCTGTGCTACGTCGCCGCCGGTCGCCTCGACGGCTACTGGGAGGCGAGCCTCGCCCCGTGGGACATCGCCGCGGGCGCGCTGATCGTCCGCGAGGCCGGCGGTGTCGTCCAGCGCATGAACGGCGAGCCGTGGCAGCTCGCGCACGCCGACATCACCGCGGGCGGCCCCTCGCTCGTGCGCCTGCTGACCGCCGAGCTGATCGCCGCGCGCACGGGCGCCTGAGCGGCCGTCAGCCGGTGTTGCGGACCCCGGCCGCGATGCCCTGGACGCTGAGCAGCAGCGGTCGCTCGAGCTCGTCGAGCCCGCGCTCGGCGGCCCGCGAGCGGCGCAGCAGCTCGACCTGGATGCGGTGGATCGGATCGATGTAGGGATTGCGCAGCGCGATGCTCCGGCGCAGCCGCGGCTCGCCGGCCAGCAGTTCGCCGCCGACGATCGTCTCGACCAGCCGCACCGTCGCCTCGAACGACTCGATAATTGTCGCGGCCAGCGACGGCTCGGCGCTGAGGCGCAGGTACTCGCGGAAGATCTGCATGTCCGACTTGCCGAGGCTCATCTGCGCGTTGTCGAGGAGGCTGCGGAAGAACTGCCACTGCGCGTACATCTCGCGCCCGAGCCCTTGCCCGATCGCCTGCAGCCCCTCGAGCAGCCCGTACCAGCCCGGCAGGTTGGCCCGGTTCTGCGTCCAGCTCATCACCCAGGGGATCGCCCGGAGGTTCTGCAGCGTCGGCTCGCCGGGGCGACGGACCGGGCGCGACGCGATGTTGAGGCGGGCGATCTCGTGGATCGGCGTCACCTCGGCGAAGAACCCGAGGAACCGCGGGTCCTCGACGAGCGCGCGGTAGGCCGTCACGCTCGCGCGGCTGGCCCGCGTCAGCCCGTCGATCCACGCCGCCGGCAATTCCGCCGCCGGCCTCGCCGCGCCGAGCAACAATCCATACAGCGCCTGCTCGAGGTTGCGGCGTGCCAGCACCGGGTGGCTGTACTTGTCGGCCAGCGCCTCGCCCTGCTCGGTGATCCGCAGCCCCGCGTCGATCGTCGCCGCCGGCTGCCCGAGGATGGCGCGCCCCGCCGGACCGCCGCCGCGGCCGATGCTCGTGCCGCGCCCGTGGAAGAACCGCCACGGCACCCCCCCCGCCCGGCAGACCGCCGAGATCCGGCGCTGCGCCTCGTGCAGCGCCCAGTTGGCGGCGAGGAACCCCGCGTCTTTATTCGAATCGCTGTAGCCGAGCATGATCTCCTGGACCTGCTCGCCGAGCACCGCGCGGTACTCTGGCACCGCCAACAATTCGGTCATCACCTTCGGCGCGCGCTCGAGGTCCCCGAGCGTCTCGAACAGCGGCACCGGCAGCACCGCGAACCCGACCTCCCGCGCGAGGATCAGCGGCTCGAGCACGTCGGACACGCTCTCCGACATGCTCACGATGTACCGCCCGAACGCCCGCGGCCCGACCTCCGCGACCGCCTTCGCGACCTCGCGGATCGGCCCGATCGCCCGCTCGAGCGGCTCGCTGAGCGCCACACCAGCGGGCCACAGCGGCCGCCGCGAGCGCAGCTCGCCGACCAGCACCGCCAGCTTGTCCGGCTCGGTCAGCCCGAGATAGTCCGCCGCCACCCCGGCGCCCGCCAGCAGCTCCGCGACCGCGGCCCCGGTCAGCGCGCTGTGCTCGCGCAGGTCGAGGCTGACGAGGTGCTGGCCGAACACGCGGGCCACCGTGCGCAGCGGCGCGAGCAGCAGGTCGGCGCTGCGCACCTGGCCCGCCGCGCGCAGCCGGGCGTCGAGCGCGTCGAGCCGCTCCACCAGCGCCACCGGCTGGTGCTCGCGCACCGCGTCGCCCAGCGCCTGCAGCTCGGCGCGCACCGACTCCTGCCCGTCCCCCTCCTGGCTGAGCACGACGTAC
>Ga0075158_10002060_pt1 | contig 14840 bp, 8 predicted proteins | sample JI91814BDNA_FD_70968 | JGI IMG/M metagenome (GOLD analysis project Ga0075158, IMG submission 70968) | Wastewater effluent complex algal communities from Wisconsin, to seasonally profile nutrient transformation and Carbon sequestration -... | ecosystem: Engineered > WWTP > Effluent > Algae... | reverse complement strand
GGAACCAACGGTTACCTGGATATGCTTATTGAGTTCTGCCAGCAGGTAAAATGGCTCGAAATAGATGATATTCAGTATGAGAATGTCTCACACTTTGAAAATGCATTCAGAATCATCAAAAACCAGCTGACTCCCTACAATATTGAGATCAAAATGGAAACTCTGGAAATTCTGATCAACCAGCACATCAATTCTGAGAGTATAGATTTTCAGGGAGAGCCATTGAGAGGATTACAGATCATGGGACTGCTGGAAACCCGTCTTCTGAACTTTGAAAACGTTATTCTGCTTTCTGTGAACGAAGGAAAGCTTCCGCTTGGAAACTCTCAGAATACCTATATTCCTTTTGATATCCGAAGGTTTTTTGATCTGCATACTTTTCTGGAAAACGACAGCATTTATGCCTATCACTTTTACAGACTGATTCAGGATGCGAAAAATGTACATTTGCTTTACAATGCTTTAAGCTCGGGAGTAAATACCGGAGAGAAAAGCAGATTCATTACTCAGATTGAAATGGAGAGTTCTCATGAGATAGAACATCTGATTATTGAGAATTCTTCTGAACCCATTACGACTCAACCTATCGAAATTACCAAGACACAGATTGTACAGGAGCGTCTTCAGAAATGGAAGGAAAAAGTATCTGCTTCCCATCTGACGAGTTATCTTTACAATCCGATCGATTTCTACCTTTCCAAGATTTTAAATACCTCGGAAACAGATGAAATTGAAGAAGAATTATCGATAAAAAATTACGGAAATTTAGTGCATTATTCACTTCAAGAAGTGTATGAGGTGTTGAAGGGTAAGGTTTTAAAAGAAAGTGATTTAAAGAATTCAGTTAAAGCGATAGATCAATATATAAATATTGCTATTGAGAAACTGAAACACCAGCCGGAATTCTATGAAAAAGGGATGAACTACATCCATAAAGCTATTGCTAAAAAAGTAATTGAGAATGTGTTGAATTACGATCTTGAACTGATAAAACAAGGCAACAAACTGGAGATCATTGATATCGAAAGAAGGTTTGAAAATATAGATTTTCCTCTGGATGGGAATGATAAGGTTTCTTTCTTCGGATTCATTGACCGGATTGATAAACTGAACGGTACTCTTAGAATTATCGATTATAAAACAGCCAAGATTAAAAATCTTACTATAAAAATTGATCAGGATAATGTAGCCGAATATTTCCATAACAGTGAAAGAAAACAGGCGCTTCAGCTTTGTATCTATCATTACGTAGTACAGCATCTTCCTGAGTTTTGGGGATTCCCGATTGAAACAGGAATCTGGAGTTTTGCAGACGCTAAAAAGGGAATGGTTTCTTTACAGTTTGATAAAGGAACGATCGACGATGCTATGAAATCTGTCAAAAGTCTTATCCTTGAAATCCTGAATCCGGATATCAATTTCGTAGAAACTATAAAAACGTATTAAAAATTTTTAGGATTAATAGTTTTTTTTCTTTGTTTATTCTTGATAAATAAGCTGGGTTAGAATTGTTTACTTCACGAAATGCAGTGATAAAGCAGGTAACTTTTTGTGTATCTTTACTACTTATTAAAAACTTGTAAAGTTTAAATCAGATACATTAAGCACCACCAATGAAAAAGATCCTGATATTTTTAGCTATCGCTTTCTCTCTTATTATCAAATCTCAGCAAAAGAACGATTCTCTGAATATTGCCCTTCAGAATGTAACTAAGGATACCAAATTTGGTCTTGCCCTCAGTGGTGGTGGTGCAAAAGGTTTTGCGCATATTGGGATCCTGAAGATGATCGACTCATTGGGAATCAAAGTAGATTATATTACAGGAACCAGTATGGGAGGGATTCTGGGAGGTTTATATGCGATGGGGTATAATGCTGATCAGCTGAAACATACCATCTATAAAGTAGACTGGAACAGGATTTTGAGTAATAAGATCCCTTACAGTAAAGTCAATATCAGCGAAAAAGATGAATATGACAAATACATTCTTGAGTTTCCTGTAGTGAAGGGAGTTCCCACTCTTCCAAGCTCGTATATTGAAGGACAGTATATGGGTGAGGTTCTTAATACCCTTACTTTTAATGCAAAGCATATCAATGATTTCAGTAAACTAAGAATTCCCGTTCAGCTTACTTCTTCCGATATTGAAAACGGAGGTCTGGTGATGCAGAAAGAAGGATCATTACCGTTGGCTATCCGCGCTACATTGGCTATTCCTGCGGCTTTTGCTCCTGTTTACATTGATGGGAAACTTTTGGTAGACGGAGGATTGGATCGCAATTATCCTGCCAATGAGGTTCGTGAGATGGGGGCAGATTTTGTGATCGGAGGATATACCGGATTCAGGCTTTTTACCAAGAAAGAGATTGAGAATCCGATGAAGATGATCTATCAGACTCATGCTATACGCTCTGTGGAAGATTTCAGACATCAAAAGGAGCTGTCTGATATTCTTGTAGATTTTGTAGATCCTTTAGGAGAGATTACAACGAAGGATTTTGCCAAATTCAGGAGGATCATTAAAATAGGAGAGATCGAGGCGAGAAAACACCTTCCTGAGTTTGTAGCTCTGGCAGAAGCTCAGCGAAAAGCCGGAATCAAATATGAGCATGAGGTAATTGAGGAAGTGAAACTACCTACAACAAAATTTACTTACAACGAAGAAGACGGAACGCCCATAACAGATGCTGCAGAAATTGAAGTACTTAAAAAGCAAATGGGGCTGACGGAAGGGAAATATTACGATGCAAAAACTGTAAATGAAGCAATTGACAGGGTATTCGGAATGCGTCAGTATGTGAAGGTGTATTATACTTATACCAATGAGAATGACGGTCTTGTGATGAATGTTTTTGTGAAAAGAGCTAAAAAAGGAGCTTTTAAACTCGCTCTGCATTATGATACAGAACAGTCGGTGGGGATTATCGTCAACTATACCTACAGGAATATCCTTCTGAACAAATCAAGATTTTTGGCAACGGTAGATATTTCTGAACGTTTTAAAGCCAAAATTGCTTACCAGCAGTTCTTAGACAGGGGAGAACGTTTGTGGTTGGATCTGGAAGCTAAGATAGTTTATCTTAAAAGTAATGATCTGAACTTCAGACTGTATAATGCAAATGAAGATGGGGGTGATCGTTTTCCTAACCATATGTACCGTAACATAACAGGAAAGATTGCGCTGAATTATAATATCAATCCTAATGCTTATCTATCTCTGGGAACGGAATTCAGTACGGAAAGAATGTACAGTTTACTGGATAAAGTAGACCAGGAAAAAGTGGATAACTACAGTAAAAAGTTATATAGCCACAGCAATTTCAATACTTTCCTGAAATTTGAACAGAATAATCTCAATAAAAGATACTTTACAACCAAAGGGAATCATCTTCAGGTGAGTACAAGATTTTATTATGGAGATCAGTATGAATTGTATGATCTGAACACAGTACAGCCTCTGCTGTATCTTATCCTTAATCCGAAAGAATCTTTCTATTACGAGCCTAAAAACCTAGTTTCATTTACATTAAATGAGAACTTTTTCTATCCGATTACAAGAAGGCTGACAGTAAAAGCAAATGTATTTCTGGGTACGAACTTTGGTTCAAAAAAAGAATATCGTGTTCCTTATCTATTCCTGAATCAAAAGTATAATCTGGGAGGCAGCGAATATAATTATGATCTGCTAAGTCCTGAATTCAATGGTCTTCGTCAGAAAGAGCTTCCGATGACTTCGGTTGCTAAGGCAGCAATCTCATTTCAGTACAGAATTATGAAAAGACTTTATCTTACCCCTTCGTTCAGCTATGGAAAGATAAGTGAAGAGTTTTCTCCTTTTAATGACAGTTTTGATATGTTTGGCTACGGGGTGAACCTTGGCTATGAATCTCTTATCGGACCAATCGGTTTGAATATTTCCAGAAACAGCCAGCTTGATTTTTCAAGGATCTATTTCAGCATTGGATTCAAGTTTTAAAGAATATTTAAGATCAATCTATACGACATTAAAAAATCCTTTTATCTGAATAAGCACTTCAGATAAAAGGATTTACTGTTTTAGGATCAATTATTTATTCTGTCTTACCTCTATTTTCTTGGGATTTCCGGTCTTGGCATTTTGTAATAGCTTCCGGACATACTTTTTAAAAAAACAACAATGGCATCCATTTCCTGTTCATTCAGATGTAAAGGCTTTATCAGACGATCTGTGACCGGAAAATTAGGATCAGCTTTTTTTTCTTCCGGAGTGGGGTTAATCATCTGCATACCGCTGTTGTATAAGCTGACAATGCCGTGCATATCATCCATTAGTCCGTTGTGCATCCATGGTGCAGTATAATCAAGATCTCTCAGTGAAGGGGTTTTAAATTTCCCCGTATCATCTGAGTTTTTGGTGATATGATAAAGCCCCAGATCTTCATACTCCCGTTTGTAATAGGTGAGTCCTATATTGTGGAAAGATTCGTCTGTAAGATTTTTTCCGTAGTGGCAGTTCATGCACCTTGCCTTGGTACGGAACAGATGCATCCCATAGATTTCTTTATCGCTCATAGCTTTATAATCTCCCTTTATGAACTTGTCCAGTCTGCTGGGCTGGCTTCTGATTGTTCTTTGGAAGGAAGCCAGTGCTTTGGCTATTTTATCAAATGTAATTTTGTCAGTGTGATAGACTTCTTTAAAAAGCTGTCTGTATTCTTTCAGTTTCGATAGTTTTCCGGCCAGATTTTCCGGTTTCATATTCATTTCGTTATGAGCAGAAATAGGTCCTACAAGCTGTTCTTCTAATGTTTTGGCTCTTCCGTCCCAGAAATAAGAATTACGGTCTGCAATATTGAAAAGCGACTGGGTATTTCTTTTTCCCTGCAAATGATCTGCTCCCAATGCAACTTCCTGACCGTCTCCCCAGCCCAGTTCAGGGTTGTGACAGCTACTGCAGGATATCTGGCTGGATTGTGATAGTTTAGGATCAAAAAACAGTTTTTTTCCAAGCATTACTTCGGGTAATTCCTGTGTGTCATAATAATTGGAATCCCATTCTATGGCTTCAAATTCTTTCCAGCTGACCTCTTTATCCACTGAAGGTTTTGGCCAGTATTGTACAGGCTTTTTATATTGCTCTACAGTTTCTCCATAATCTATCCTGTATTCTTGAAGGGTATGCTGCATAAAAAACAGGGAAATTCCCCCAAGAACTGCTACTAATTTAATATCAGAAAATTTTACCATAATGTGTTTAAAAAATACTTCCTATGCTGAATGCCAATAAAGTATTACAGCCATTGTTAAAATTACTGTAGATCATCTTACCTCCTACAAAAGCATTTTTGACAACAGGGAAGTTAAAATGAAAATGAATATCAAGTTTTACCTGCCAGAAATCCGAGGACTGAAAAGCATAGTTTTCCTGAAGCATCGTATGAATAGACGGCTTTCCGGAATTGTTGAAAAGAGCATCTTTTTGATAGACGGTCGTAGCTGAAAGTCCTGCTGTGACAGACAATATCTGTTGATTTTCGAAAGTTTTCAGCCACTGATAATCTGCTCCATACATAAGCTTGCTTAATTCTATTTTTGATACCGGACTGTTATATTTTTCCTTTTCCTGAACCCATCCAAAGAAAGGAAGCAAAGAAGATTTTGCCTTTTTATTACCTATCTGTACAAGCCCTTTGAAAATGATCGTATTGATCTTATGGTTATATTTTTCCACACTTCCGATCTGTATATAATTTCTTGAATTTTCATTCAGGAAGAGGTTTTCAGTTCCTTTTCTTTCCGTACTGCTTCCTTCGGTAGAAATTCCCCATACTGTTTTCTCTGAATCAAAGAATTTTCCGGCTGAAAAGGTAAGCTGCTGTTCATTAATTTTTGAAGCGTTGAGATCTGCATATTCTGTCAATAGCTTATCAAGATTAAACTTTTTCATACCTATATTCACGTACCAGTTTCTGTTGCCCGCTTCAAAGATCTGTAACCCTCCTCCATAAGACCAGCCTTCATAATAGGCCTGACGAAGCTTTCCGGAAAGCAGTTCATTGTAATTTCCAAGTCCGCTCATATTGTAAATCATAGGATATCCCTGATTGCTGACAAAGCTCAGATAGTGCTTTTGAGTATATTTTTCAGCATTTACGTAAGCTCCGACTCTGAACTTCTCCAGGATCAGTTTATCTGCTCCCATTGCCAAAGAAAAGTGAGCCGCTGTATTTTTGGGTCTCGGATCTGCATCTCTGTAACTTAATGTTGCCTGGTAACTTCCTGTAATTCCTAAAGTGTAAGTATTTATTTTTCTGGAATATCCTCCTGAAAAGCTATAGTTTTCAAATTTCATATCACCACCTACACTGTCAGCGGCTACATAAGGGTAGATGAGGTCATAGTCTGAATTTTCGTTCCATACCACTTGCTTATTTTTCCCTTGTGTGTAAGAAGCATTGCCCCAGACTGATGTTTTATCATCAAGCTTCTGTAAGCTGTAGACCTCCGCGCCCCATAGGTTTTTCCCTTGTCCTTTTTGTTGCAGTTGGTTGGGAGTGTTGCTTTTTTCTGTCAATACATTAAAAATAGTGCTGCTGTATTTCCTTTCTCCCGAATAGCTGGCTGGGTTAACGGTAATGCTGTTTTTAATAAGCCTTTCAAAGCTGTATTCTTCACGTACTTTTTCTATGATGGTGTCATTGATCTGAGCATGCATTCTTATCCCCGAAAAGGAGAAGAGCAGGATAGATATGGAAAGAAAATATTTCATTTTAATTGAATAAAGATGGTTTTACACCATGTTCAAAGTCTGTTGTGGAATTATTGGTATCTTTAAGGATATTTTTACCATCCATTGTTTTTCCTGTCACTTTTCTGCGGACAGCTTTCCCAAAACGGCTTTTATCTCCGTCAAACGTAGCTACGGAAGTCCATCCCATATCTAAAGAAGGGGAAGTTACCAGCCATTGGAATGAATCCTGTACACTTAAATTGACCGCATCCGTAATCCATTCATTCGGAATTTTGACGGCGGTTTCGTCCATAGGATATACATCACCGTTGATGGTAAGGTTGTAGGTATACGTATAGGAGTTTTGGGCAACTAATGCTTCATTGGTCATTCCCTGCGGCATACGTGCCAAAGCATAAGCATAATATCCTTGGGTATGAATCACCATTTTTTCAAAAACATTTACCATTTTCGGAACGGCAGGATTGTCGATATCATCAGAGTCTTCTTTGAAAATCTGGAAGTTGGCACTGGAAAGATTAATGGAAGAAGGATTAAAATCTTTATGATTGATAGCATCTTCCGCAATTATAATAGATTCTCCGGCTTTTACAGGATACATCGTTCCGTTTCCCGGAATTCTGATGATGGCACCCGCAGATAGAGCAGTTCCCATGATATTTGGGCTGTAATCCTGTTTTTCATTGGTCATAAAGCTGGATTGGATCAACAGCATACCATCTGCATACAAGGTCTTATCTGTATTGTTGGTAATTTTAAAATACTGATCACCGAAATACATGGCTCCCTGTGGTGTTTTGGTTCCTGTAAAGAAGACTTCTTCTAAGATCAGATCACTGCTGTTACCTGATTTCAAAGAGAGATCCAGCGTTTTGCTGGTTTCATTACCATTGATAACGATTCCGTTTTGTACACCGGCAACTTTAGCTTCTACCGATGCGGAATTATCAGCGCACACAATGCTTCCTTCCGCAGTAATGTTATATGTTCCTGAAGGAAGAGCAACCTGCAAAATATTTTTGTTTTTAAGCTCCTGAGTGATGGTAAATCCTGAGTTTAACTCTTTGAAACTGATGGTAAGGTTTTTATATTCTTTCACCTGAATGTTTTCTGGAACTGCTTTAAGCTCCAGCTTTAATGAGGTTTTTGCTTCAGGAGCTTCATTGGAATCTGAAGAACAGGCTGTAATGGCAAAAGCTGCACACAATACGAACAATGTTCTTAATACATGTTTTAACATAATTTTTTGAATTGAAATTGTTTATAAATTGAAATTGATTTCCATTCCGAAATAAGGATCATAAGCTCCTTTTCTGTTGATGGTAAATCCGTTGATGTTGTAAGGCGTATAATAGCTGAACAGTCTGTTCGCAAACATGGACACCACAATGGCTTTATTTCTGAAGCTTTTATTCACTTTCAGATTAAGGTTCATTTCCATTGGTCTTCTGGAAGTGTTGTAGAGATCCTCATTCTGACCGATAATCAGATTTTCCAGAATGGTTCCTTTTACAGAATCCGGATTGTAAGGAAGTACAGTGCCATTCTGATCTACATAATGGCTTGGAATTCCGCTCATAGGCAGAACTTTCCTCATAGAATACCATGAAAACTGGAATGATGAAGAAAAAACAAGACCCAGACGGGGAATATAGGTATCCAGCATCAGATTGGTATTCAAAACCTCATTCACCGAATTGGGCTCCATTCCCTCATATAATCCCAGATAAGGATAAGGCCTTCCGTTGATCAGTACATCTCTTCCTCTGTATACGGGCAGGCTGTTGCCGTATTTTGTCCGGAACCAGGCTCCGTTTAAGGTAAACCTTGTGTTGATTACGGGAATTCTGTTGGAGGAATATTGAAATTCAATCCCTTCTTTGTCCACTTTGCTGCCATTTCGCTGAGTGGCGTAGAGAAAGTTTTCATTTACTGTCTGGTAGGGAAGTGTATTCACATCCGGCGGGGAAGTGACGGCATCATGATTCAGTCCTGAAGTATCGTATTTTTTGTATTGATACAGAGCATATTCATTCATAGACCGGAATGCATTGCGCATATTCTCCTTAAATACAGTGACCGAAAGCTGATGTGCTCCCAGACTGAAATCTACTCTTGCTTCAAATTTTTCATTCACAGCGGGTTCTATATTTGGATTTTGTGGATTGTAGATCAGTGTTTTATAATTGATTCTTCTGTAGTTTGGATTATTATGGAAGTAATTCAGCTGCTGGATATCTTTATAAATAAGTTCCGGATACAGAAGGTTGAGATCAGGGAACAGGCTTTGCTTACCATATCCTAAGGTTAAAGCCATGGTTGCTTTTTTATTCATCCTGTCAAAAGAAGGAAGTTCCCATTGGAAATTGGCTCTTGGATCTGCATACCACTTTCCTTTCATTTTGAAGGAGGAGGGTAAATTCATCATGGTGTTTCCTCTTAGTCCTAATACCAGTGTAAGTTTATGCTTACCTGCATGTAATGAGTTGATAGACTCAACAAATAATGCAGAAGTCAAATAAGCAGGAATATCACGATAAGCACGCGGTCTGAAGGTAGCTTTAGGATCAATAGGTCTGTAGATGTCAAATAATTGTCCTTTCCCCCAATTTTTACTCATTTGCCAGTCGAATCCGGCATTGAATTCATGCGTCATTGATTTAGAATTAAGCTGGAAATTATTAATCATTTTGACCAACAAGTCAAGAGGTTTTCCGTCCACGGTATAATTTGAAATGTAGCGTGGTTCAGGGTAGTAGCCATCGTATTCTCCTTCGGTTCTGGATAGAGGAAAGGCGGTTGCATTTTCAAGCTGGATAAACCTGGTTTGTTTTATTTTGTCAAATCTTTGGTTGACCGTTGCCTGAATTTCAGTGAAACGGTAGAATGCCGGTTCATTTTTAGTATAATTGAACAGATTGGAAAGACTCAGGAAATGATTATTCACTTCATAAGAATTGAGCTCAGACAAATCGATATCAGGATCAGATTTTGAACCGTCCAGTGAACCTGTATAACTTAGATTGCTTTGCCATTTTGCTGTTCCATGATCATATTTTTTTTCTTTAATGATACCAAGATGAGCGGTGATTCTTTTATAGCTTTCCAAGCGGTCTCTAGGATCTGTTTTTGCATTCAGATAATCCAGACCTGTATTTATTTTGAGGTCTTTTTCTTTATTTTCAAAACCTTTGCTCACTGCAAACAGCTTACTGTAACCATCTGCCTTAAATCTTGCTTTCCACCTTGTATATCCGGATTTGTTGGTGATTTTTACAATTCCTGAGGTAAGATTTCCATAGACTACGGAAGGAATTCCACGAAGCACCTCTACACTTTCAATCTGGTCTGTAGAGATCGTTCGCATGTCTACACCGCTGTTTACAGTAAGTCTTCGCTTCAGTCCGTTATTGGTTTTATCTAAAAAATCATAAGAATACTGCAGGTTGGCATTGGAATTTAAAGGAGCGCCATCTACCAAAAATGTAGTTCCCATAGAAGATGTATTGTAATCGGTGCCAGGTCTTCCGGTTTCACGGAGACTGATCTTGTTGGCCTGATTAAGAACCGGATCATTTGACCTTCCGCCGGGAAGAAGCTCCAGAAGATCGGAAAAACTTGACGGCTGCAAATGCTGCATAGCCCGCTGATTAATCAGGGAAGAAGAGGTAAGCCCTTTTCCTTCTTTCGCTGTAATCACTACTTCTTCAATCGTGTTGAGCTTTTCCTGAAAGATTAACGAGAAAGTTTCTGTCTTTGTGACGGATATCTTCCCGGAATATACTGGAATTCCATTTTTCCAGGCTTCTATTCTATACTTTCCAGGTACAAGAGAGATATTTGCGATTCCTTTATCATCGGTAGATATTGAATAGAAATTTTCTTCACTGGAAATCTTAATTTCTGAACCTTTTATTAAGTACGGATCTTTGCTTGTTACTTCAAACGTGACTTTAAATTGTAGGTTTTGTGACTTAACGGCTGTAATCGTAATGATAAAAATAAAAAAACTGAAAAATCGGAGCCTCAAAGGAAAGCGGGAGTCATGATGTACCATCTGGCATTATTCTTTCGGCAAAAGTAAGAGCCTCAATATAAGTTTGCTAATTTTATTTAGAATAATTTAAAATAAATGACAAGAATCATTTATGCTATTTTAGAATTTTTTCTGTTAAAAGTTAAAAGTGAATATTGTAAAATGATAAATAATAATGGATTACGTAATTTTAAGTATTTTAAAATGAAATTTATCTCCAATTATTTTTTGTGGAGTTATCTGGGGTATTCATCTATAAAAAAGCACTTCATTGCTGAAGTGCCAAAAAATTAACTTGAAATAAAGATATAGAGGAGTGATTGATTACAATTTTATTTTTTTGTTGATGGTTTTTCCATTAGAAAGGGTGATTTGTACAAGATATACTCCTGATTCTAAGTTTCTGGATTCAAACACTGGTTTATTAATTTCCTGCTGAACGATCAGAGCGCCAGAAATACTGTAGATGCTAATGTTTTTAATATCATTGCCGGATCTAACCACAATTTGCTGTCTTTGAGCATAAATATCAGTATTGTTTTCTGATGACAATGTTCCTCCAGCCGTTTTGCTGAACTGAAGATTGTAGTAAGGAGTAACCACTTCAAACGTATAGTTTTTGTTTTCCAGCTCCTGAATGTTGATTCCTCCAGCTTCACGATATTGTTTTTGGGAAATACTTTTGATCAATGTTTTATTTTCATCAAAAATATGTACGGAAGTAAGTTCATCCTGATCTACTTTTAATTGCAGAACTGATGCATTCGCAGATTGTATAATTTCGTTTTCAGTAACTTCTTTGGGTGTGTTTTTGATGTATGGAATTATTTTATTTTCATTGTTTTCCGATACCTTCAATAGATACACTCCGTCTTTTAAGGCTGATAAGCTGTGGTCACTTGCTGTTCTGCTCTGAACTTTTTCTTTATTGAAATCTGTAATTTCAACCAGCTGCATATTGCCCAGATCCGGGTTTATTTGTGAAGATAAAAGGGTAGGCTTGTCAGAAGTTTTCTCTGCTGACTGTTTACCGAAAATTGATCCTGCAATAGCCCATTCATTAAGAAACCCGCCACTTCTCAGCGTATTGAATTTAGCATTGGAAGCTAAGGTGAATGGAAGAATTCCTCCCACGTGTCCTAATGGGCCCCAGTAAAAGGAATCCAGTTTATACTTATTCAGATCCCACCATGGATAATATCCTCTCTGAACATCAATAGTTTTAGACGTATTTTCGGGTGGAATCGCTAAATCGACAGTTGAATGCCCCAATGTCATAGGTGTTTTATTATACCAGTCATACACATCCTTAGGTTTCATACATTGTCGGAGCTTATTGCTGGGATTGTTGGTGACATCGTTAACAAAGCTGGTTGTAAAGAGCTTTCTCCATATAACAGGACCCCATAACAGTCCGCCGTTATCCTGAACAACATGATAATTGTATTTGTCAAGGTATTCTGCAGAAATAACTTCTGAAATGTCATTCGTATAGGTTTTATATCCTGTATTGTTGCAGGTATGAAGAACATTCGCAAGGAATGAGGTGAAAGGGTAGATATCTTTTTCAAGGACTCCTTTATTTAACGTTACTCCGGAAAAATCATACGGCCCGTCTCCCATGTAGGCATATTTGAATTTTATATTATTGGTATTTGAAATGCTTAATCTTTTTAACGTAGACATGGCAGCGTGAGCGCCTTGGGAATATCCGGCCAGGAAATATTCATCATAACGTTTAATGTTCAGTTGTGCCAATACTTTATTCGCAGCCGTGATAAAATCTATGGTAGCTCCGGCTTCTGTGGCATAATCTACATAAGGGTGAGTTCCGTCTCCGGTTCCCATCCCTACGTAATCGGGTGCCATCAAAATATATCCGTTGAGTACATAGGATAGTTCAACAACAAATCCAGCGGTTAATGTGCCTTTAAAATTGGATGGAACATTATGTCTGCTGTCTGTTGTTCCATGATCTGAGACCACTGTTGAAAGCTTGAAGGGGACATTAGGGTACATCAGAAGTCCTGTAGCTTTTACCAGAACATTGTTTTCATTTTTGGTGTAATAAGTGATTTTGTATCCTTTCAGTCCAAGATTGAAGCTGTTCAGATAGTTTGCAAATTCCGGAGCATTCTGATCACCGAGATTATTGGCAATAAAATTGATAACTCCTTGAGGTGTTAAATCCAGTTTCTGTTCGGCACTTACAACATCACCCGCCTGCTGGGCAAAGTAAAATGGAGCTGTAAGACTTAGTAAAAAAGTTGTGATTTTTTTCATATTGTTTGTTTTTGTGTGGTATTAAAGTAATAAATTTAACAAAACAACAAAAACTTTAGAAGATCAATAATTATTCATTGAATACGAATTCTCTGCAAAGTGAGTAAAATAAAAGAGTCTGACCATGGGCCAGACTCTTAATTTATATTTTTTATCTTTTTTAGAAAGCGTTGATTCCTGTAATATCCAATCCGGTGATCAGTAAGTGAACATCATGCGTTCCTTCATAAGTAATTACAGATTCCAGGTTGGCAGCATGTCTCATCATTGGGAATTCACCCATGATTCCCATACCTCCAAGAATTTGTCTTGATTCTCTTGCAATGTCAATTGCCATTTTCACATTGTTACGCTTAGCCATTGAAATCTGAGCAGGAGTTGCCTTATGGTCATTCTTAAGGGTTCCCAGCTGAAGACATAATAACTGAGCTTTTGTAATCTCCGTTAAGAATTCAGCTAGTTTTTTCTGCTGAAGCTGGTAAGAACCGATAGGTTTTCCAAACTGATTTCTTTCTTTAGCATATTGAACAGCAGTGCAATAGCAGTCGATTGCAGCTCCTATTACTCCCCATGAAATTCCGTATCTCGCAGAATTCAGACAAGATAAAGGTCCTTTAAGGCCTGTTACTCCCGGAAGAAGGTTCTCTTTTGGAACTTTTACGTTATTAAATACGAGTTCTCCGGTTTTGGAAGCTCTTAAGCTCCATTTATTGTGAGTTTCTGGAGTGGTGAAGCCTTCCATTCCTCTTTCAACGATTAATCCCTGTACTTTTCCTTCCTCATTTTTTGCCCATACCACAGCGATATCGCATAAAGGAGAGTTGGTGATCCACATTTTAGCCCCATTTAAAAGATAATGATCTCCCATATCTTTAAAATACGTTTCCATTGAACCCGGATCAGAGCCATGATTAGGCTCAGTCAATCCAAAAGATCCGATCATTTCTCCGGCAGCAAGCTTGGGAAGATATTTCTTTTTCTGTTCCTCAGAACCGAATTCGTTGATAGGAAACATCACCAATGAACTTTGTACCGAAGCCGCAGAACGTACTGCAGAATCTCCTCTTTCCAACTCCTGCATAATCAGACCATAAGAAATCTGGTCTAATCCTGAACCGCCATACTCAACCGGAATATAAGGTCCCAGTGCTCCGATTTTTCCTAATTCTCTCATAAGATTAGGTAGATCTGTATGATTTTGGGCGGCCTGATCTATCTGCGGCATTACAAAACTTTCAACCCAGTCTCTTACAGATTGGCGGATTAGTTTATGTTCTTCAGTAAGTAAAGCATCAATTCCATAATAATCAGGGATGCTTGTAAGAGGATAATATGACATGATTTTTTGATTTGGTTAAAAGTAACATTTTTCGTGGTGTCTTGAAAATTTTTTTAAAAACTTGTTTTACTGTTGATTTTCAGGGGTCTACTGTTACTTTGTTTATGATTTCAGTTAAATTTACATTTTTATGACTCCTCATCATTAGAGATGGGATACTGATTGGTAGAATTATGAACTTCAGTTTTAAATTTATACAGATAAGGTGCTTTATTGGCTGAGCCGTCATACAGCTTTTCCATTCTGTCCAGGATATTTAAACTTAGAATTTTTCGCTGAAAATTATTTCTTCTGAATTTCTGTCCTAAAATAGTTTCATAAAGAGCCTGAAGATCTTTCATCGTGAACTTTTCCGGAAGCAGATTACTTGCTGCAACCTCGGTATTGATATTCATTCTCAGGTATTCAAGACCTGTCTCTATAATTCTGTCATGATCGAATGCCATTTTAG